>Ga0180219_1002016_pt1 | contig 12463 bp, 6 predicted proteins | sample eDN3rd30CBELigMG_FD_151338 | JGI IMG/M metagenome (GOLD analysis project Ga0180219, IMG submission 151338) | Enriched Miracle-Growth compost microbial communities from Emeryville, California, USA - eDNA 3rd pass 30_C BE-Lig MG (version 2)... ...
TAAGCGGCTGCTCGACCTGATCCGCAGCAGTTGCAAGGGACGGGCGGAGCCGATCCCGGACGTCTGCCGTATCTTTAATGAGCGGACGGACGATGGGCGGCAGATGGGGCGTTATTCCGATCTGCTCTCCAGCGCGATCCGGTCCATGATCGAGGTGAAGGAAGAAAAGGACATCGACAGCCTGTTCAGCGGTGGACGTACAACGGCGCTAACCCACACCATCAAAGATCTGGACGATTTCGAGTTGATCGCCTTCCTGGTCATCGAAGGGGGTGGATCATGACCCTCTACGATTGGCCGCGCGCGGCCGGCTTCGGGCGTGTGATCCCCAAGAACAAGATCTATGAACACGCCGGGGCGAACACCAGCGTTAAGGACCTCTTCGTGCGTGAGGTCGATCAGATCGTCTGGTCGCATAAGCTGGCGCCTGAGACGGTCAATCTGGCAGCGACGAAGCAAGTGGTCGAGATACAGGTCTTCCGTATCACCGCGCGCACCGCCACGCTGGATCGTGACGTACTGCGCGCCATCGACAAGGCCATTCCCTTTCCGCTGATCTTCGAGGTGGTCCATGGTGGCCGCGTCAGGCTGGCCGCGGCTTACAAGCGGCCGAGCGAAGCCGACAGCGCCCGCTGGGTGGTGGGCGACTATTTCGAAGGCGACTGGCTAACCGAGGACACGCCCCGCGCCGCGCTTCCTGTGGCGCTGAACATGGGCGCGCTGTACGAGCGACTGCTGGAGCCGCTGGTGGCAGGGCAGACGGCCCGGCTGGTCACTGGCTTGGGAGAAGCGCCGCAGACGTTCTTCACCTCTGCCGAAGCGGAGCGCCCCGTGTCGCTGGAAGAGCGCATCGCGCAGGCCGAGGCAATCAAGGCGCAGGCGCGTGAGGTCGAACGCATCAAGGCGCGTCTGGGCCGTGAGAAACAATTCAACAAGCGCGTGGCGATCAATGCCGAACTGCGCGCGGCCAAGCAGGAACTGGAGCGGCTGATGGGGGCACAACCCGGCGTCGCCGTGACGAACGAGTGAGAGGACGAGCTATGGACAAGCTGAAGATGCACAGCCCCGACCTGAGCCAGGACAACATCGCGAAGATCCGCGAGATGTTCCCCGGCTGCGTGACCGAGGGACGGGACGAGGCGACGGGGGCGGTACGTCTGGCGGTGGACTTCGATCAGCTGCGTCAGGAGTTGAGCGACCACATCGTGGACGGGCCGCAAGAGCGGTATCGGCTGGATTGGCCCGGTAAGCGGGAGGCATTGATCAATGCAAACGCTCCAATTGCAAAGACTCTTCGACCGGACAATGGAGATAGCCTGAACTTTTCGGAAACCAGTAACCTTTTCGTTGAGGGCGACAACCTCGACGCGCTCAAGCTTCTGCAACAGATTTATCTTGGATCTGTTCGAATGATATACATTGACCCGCCATACAACACTGGCAATGACTTCGTGTATGCAGACAGGTTTGCTCAAGGCTCAGACGAATATCTGCGTGTTTCGAACCAACGTGATGCTGAGGGAAACCGTCTTGTTGCCAATTTGAGCGCCAACGGAAGATTTCACTCTGACTGGATGAGTATGATGTATCCGCGACTGCGACTGGCGCGGAACTTGTTGTCGTCCGATGGGCTAATCTTCATCTCCATCGATGAAGGGGAAGTGGCAAATCTCAAGTTGATGTGCGATGAGATATTTGGCCCTGAGAACTTCGTCGAACAGGTAGCTTGGAAAAATAAGTATGGATCGGGCGCCCTTTCAAAGGGCTTCGCAAACGTACATGAATACGTTCTCGTTTACACGAAAGGAGACTTCAACAATATCGCAGCTCCCTTGGACGACGATCAGCGAGCAGCATACAAGCTCACAGATGAAAACTTCGACGTTCGCGGAGGATACATTACCCAACCACTGGCAACGAATAGCAAGGATGAAAGACAAAACCTTCGCTATCCAATTCTGCACGAGGGGAAGGAAATTTGGCCAGAAAAACAGTGGATATGGTCCAAGGACCGATTTGAAAAGGCATATGCGCGTGGTGAGATCGTAATTAACGAAAGAAACGGAAAATATAGTGTTAGATCGAAACAATATTTGCGTGATGAGAATGGGGTGGAGCGGCTTGGGAAACCCGTTTCACTTTTGAACGGACCATTCAACCAAGATGGAACTAAGGAGATTAAGGAGCTTTTCGAGACCCCGGTTTTTGGTTTCCCAAAGCCAACAAAGTTGATCGAGTACTTTGCATCGTTCGTGGTGAACGAGAGCGAAGAGAAAGACTTCATCTTCATGGATTTTTTTGCCGGGTCGTGTTCATCTGCACAGGCCATCATGCAGTTGAATGCCCGGGACGGCGGCAATCGAAAATTTATCATGGTTCAGCTAGATGAACCATGCGCAGAGGGATCAGATGCCACTAAGGCAGGCTATTCCACAATCCCCGAGCTATCGAGAGAACGAATCCGCCGCGCTGGTAAGAAAATTCTGGAAGGTGAATGCCACCCCGGCTGGAACCGCGATGTCGGGTTCCGAGTGCTCAAGGTGGACACGTCGAACATGAAGGACGTCTACTACCGCCCCGACGAGCTGAAGCAGTCCGACCTTCTCGACATGGTCGACAACGTGAAGGAGGGCCGCACGGCCGAGGACCTGCTGTTCCAGGTGCTGGTCGATTGGGGCGTGGACCTGACGCTGCCCATCCGCCGCGAAACATTGCAGGGCAAGACCGTGTTCTTCGTCGATGACAACGCCCTTGTCGCCTGCTTCGACCGCGGCATCACCGAGGATCTGGTGAAGGAGCTGGCGGGCCATGAGCCCCTGCGCGTTGTCTTCCGCGACAACGGCTTCGTCTCGGACGCGGTGAAGATCAACGTCGAACAGATCTTCCGCCAGCTCTCACCCACCACCGACGTCAAGTCGATCTGAGGCCGGTCATGAAGCTCAAGTTCAAGGTCCAGCCCTATCAAACCAATGCCGTCAACGACGTGGTCGACTGCTTCGCCGGCCAGCCCATGACTTCGGGCCTGACCTACCGCATCGACCCCGGCCGCAAGGCGCAGACCAGCGCCTTCGAGGAGGGCTTCAAGAACGCAGACCTCGCCCTGACCGACGTGCAGATCCTGGAGAATATCCAGAAGGTCCAGCGGCGCCAGAACCTGCCGGTCTCGCAGTCGCTGACGGACTTCACCACCTTCAACGCCCGGGGCGAGCGCGTGCCGGTCGCCGCCACCTACAAGCGCGACGCCCTGGCTGCGACCCGCGTTCACCTCGATGTCGAGATGGAGACCGGCACGGGCAAGACCTATTGCTACATCAAGTCGATTTTCGAGATGAACAAGCGGTACGGCTGGTCGAAGTTCATCATCATGGTGCCGTCCATCGCCATCCGCGAAGGGGTCTACAAATCGCTTCAGATCACGGCGGACCACTTCACCGAAAGCTACGGCAAGAAGGCGCGGTTCTTCATCTATAACTCCAAGCGCCTGCACGAGCTGGAGAGCTTTTCGTCCGACGCCGGCATCAACGTGATGATCATCAACATCCAGGCGTTCAATGCGCGCGGGGCCGACAACCGGCGCATCTACGAGGAGCTGGACGACTTCCAGTCGCGCAAGCCCATCGACGTGATCGCCTCGAACCGGCCGATCCTGATCCTGGACGAGCCGCAGAAGATGGAAGGCGCGGCGACGATGGAGGCGCTGCCAAAGTTCAAGCCGTTGTTTATCCTGCGCTATTCGGCGACCCACCGGACCCTGCACAACCGTGTTCACCGGCTGGATGCGCTCGACGCCTATAACCAGAAGCTGGTCAAGAAGATCGCGGTGCGCGGCATCCAGACCCGCGGGCTCGCCGGCACCAACGCCTATCTCTACCTCGAAGGCATCGATATCTCGAAGAAGGCTCCCGTGGCGCGGATCGAGATGGAGGTGAAGCTGAAGTCGGGCGAGATCAAGCGCCAGCTTCGGCGGCTCGAGTTCCGCGACGACCTGTTCGTGGAGTCGGGCGAGCTGGACCAGTATCGCGGCTTCACGATCAGTCAGATCGACGCCGTCAACGACACAGTCGAGTTCACCAATGGCGTGGTGCTCGAGGCCGGAAAAGCCACGCGTGACCTGACCGAGCGCGATATCCGCCGCATCCAGATCCGCGAGACGATCAAGGCCCATCTTGACAAGGAAAAGCAGCTGTTTGCACAGGGCATCAAGGTCCTGTCACTCTTCTTCATCGACGAGGTCGTGAAGTACCGGGACTACGGCCAGGCCGACGAGAAAGGCGAATATGCTCGTGTTTTCGAGGAAGAATATGAGCTGCTGAAGGATGAGTACCTCGCGGAACTCGCGATCGATAACGAGGCATACCGAAAGTACCTTGCCGCAATCGATCCGGCCAAAACCCACAACGGCTATTTCTCGATCGATAAGAAAACGAACCGTCTGAAGGATCCGGCGGTCGGCGCCAGATCAGTCGATTCCGATGACGTCGATGCCTACGACCTGATCTTGAAGGACAAGGAACGGCTGCTGTCCTTCGCCGAACCCACGCGGTTCATCTTCTCGCATTCGGCTCTACGCGAAGGGTGGGACAATCCGAACGTCTTCGTCATGTGCATGCTCAAGCACAGTGACAACACCATTTCTCGCCGCCAGGAAGTCGGGCGCGGCCTTCGGCTGAGCGTTGACCAGCATGGAGACCGGATGGACCATCCGGCCGTCGTGCACGACATCAACGTGCTGACCGTGGTGGCGAGCGAAAGCTACAAGAATTTCGTTGCGGGCCTGCAGAAGGAGATTGCCGAAACCCTGTCGTCGCGTCCGCGGCAGGCGACGGAGGCTTATTTCACCGGCAAGACGATCACGACCGAACAAGGTCCGGTCGAGGTGAGCGCCGCAATGGCCAAGCAGATCTACCGCTATCTCGTGAAGAACGACTACACCGATGATGCCGACCAGATCGCCGACGCCTATCACGAGGCCAAAGCGGCTGGAACATTGGCTGAGCTACCCGACGAGCTGAAGCCTTACGCCGAGCAGGTGTTCCTGCTCATCGATGGTGTCTTCAGCGACTCTCAGCTTCCGGACATCGGCGATGGTCGCAAGCCCAAGACCAATCCGCTCAATGCAAACTTCGAGAAGAAGGAATTCCAGGAGCTCTGGAAGCGGATCAATCGCAAGGCGGTCTATCGGGTCGAATTCGATTCTACGGAGTTAATCCGCAAGTGCGTCAGCGCGCTGGATAGCCAGCTGCGGGTTACCCCGCTGCAATACACCGTGCAGGTTGGTGTGCAGAATGACGGTTTGACCGACGACCAGCTTCGCGGGGGCGACGGTTTTACCGTCACGAACACGACTACCCAGCAGGGGGACTCGATCCACTCGCTGGTGAAGTACGACCTCGTCGGGAAGCTGGCTGAAAACGCGCAGCTGACACGAGACACGGCCGCGACCATCCTTGGCCAAATCGAGGCTGCGATTTTCGGGCAGTTCAAGAGCAACCCCGAGCACTTCATCTCCGAAGCTTCGCGCATCATCGCCGAACAGAAGGCCGCCATGGTAATCGAGCGTCTGGCCTATGACGAAGTCGACGAAAGGTACGATGTCGACATCTTCACCGCCAATCAGACCGGGCAGGATTTCTCGCGCGCCACAGCGAAGCTCAAGAATCATGTCTATGATTACGCGATCACGGACTCGGATGTGGAACGGGCGTTCGTCAAAGAGCTCGATACGAGCAGCGAAGTCGTCGTCTACGCCAAATTGCCGCGCGGGTTCCTGATCCCGACCCCCGTTGGCGATTACAACCCTGACTGGGCTCTTTCGTTCAGGGCCGGCAGCGTCAGGCACATCTACTTCGTCGCGGAAACGAAGGGCACGATGTCGTCTATGAAGCTGCGGGAGATTGAGAACACGAAGATCGCGTGTGCCCGCAAGTTCTTTGATGAGATCAGCCGGCAGGTGACTGAAGATCGCGTCAAATATGACGTTGTTACCGACTATGGGAAGTTGATGGAGGTCGTGGGCGTTACTGCATGACGAATGGGGGCGGGGTGGGTTCTCGCGCATTGAAGTTAGTGGTCTGACCGACTCATGGCGATTACCCGACAATCCATACAGACTGCTTTGGAAGCAGAACGTCGTCTCACTCAGAAGGGCGGGGGCTTGGAGGTCGCCTCCGCTTTCTGGGAGGAGCACTATCTGGTTTTGAGCGTTAAGCCGCTCAAAGGCCGTAACCGTGTCGCCATTGATGAGGCCTTGGAAGGCGTGCGTGTCAAATGGGGCGCGGAACTTGAATATGCGGGCTTGATCAAGGTCGTCGATGCGGACCTCGAGCGCATCATTGTGTTGCCGGCGACCGGCGGGCAGCCCGACATTGGCGACACACTTTGGTTGTTCCCCGGAGATTTTCTTGGCCCGCTTATCGATATGTGGGGCGGGGAAATGGGCAAGCTGGCGGCGAAGCGATTGCGCCAGTCCAAAGAAGAAACCGAACCGCTTCAGCAAATTCGTCCGCTTGGTCCTGAATTCGACGAGCTGCGCGAGCGCCAGAAAACTGCCGTTCAAAATGCCGCATACCGGTGCTCGGTGGTGATTGGCCCGCCCGGAACGGGCAAGACGTTTACGGTTGGCGCGCTGGGCACTTATCTTCTGCGGCGGTTCAGCAAAGCGCGCACATTGGTCATCGGTCCGACCAACGTGGCGGTGGACACGGCTCTTTTGTCTATCGATGACTGGTTGGCCAAAGCCGGACGCCCCGACATCGCCAAGCAGATGAAGCGGGTCGGCGCGCATTTCGATCCGCGCAAATATGTTGACCGTCCCCATCTTCTGGCCGCTGGACTGGACCAGAAAGTCACGGAATTTCTGCTTTTGGAGGCATCCGAACCATCAAAAAGCAAGATTGCCGAATATGTCAGATGGAAGGATCGCCTCGCGGCTGCACGCAAGGAGCTTGGCGCGGATATCGAAAGCGTCGCCCATAGCGCCCGTGTTGTAGGGATCACTGTCGCCACGGCGGTCAAGTGGCATCATGTCTTGAAGGCCGCAGGGCCATGGCCGTTCGTCATCTGCGACGAAGCCAGTCAGATAATCGGGCCGGCGGCCCTCATGGTTCCAGCACTGGGGCAGCAAACGATTTTTGCCGGCGATCCCAAGCAGCTTTCGCCGATCGTCCAGTCTGACGGTCAGGTCCATCGGAATCTGCTCGCAAAGACTGCGTTTGATCTATTTGCCCACGCGCCCTCCACGTTTCTGAACGAACAGTCCCGTATGGCCATGGGGATTTGCCATGCAGTGAGCAGAACCTTCTACAATGGCGAGCTGACGGTTTGCCGCAAAGCTCGGCGGGACAAGGCCTGGAAGGTGTACCGCAGTCCGTATTTCGTGAACGGGCGTGAAGTGCCGCGCGTGTGTTTCGAGCAAGTGTCGGAACCCTACCAATATTCGCAGAATTACGGCGGCTTCATCCGTTTTCAGTCGGCCAAAATGGTTGAGACGATTGTTGATCATCTCGCTGGCTCTTACATCGATGCGGATGACGTTCTGATCCTTACGCCTTTCCGTGCGCAACGGACCCTGATCAGGAGTTTCCTGAAGCGCCGGCACCCGACGATCTCCGTCAGTACAGTGCATCGCGCACAGGGTAGCGAGCGCAAGGTGATCATTTTTGATCCGGTTGACGCAACGTCCAGTTTTCTCCGTGGGAAGGAAGGCGATCGGCTGATCAATGTGGCGATCTCACGCGCCCAAGCCCACGTGATCATCCCCTATCATGCGTCCGAACTTACCAATCCGACGATCTCTCGGCTCCAGCATATTTCCTCAGGCATCTTCCAGACCAGTGGCCGATATATGCGGCCTTTTTCCTTCGCGACGGCTGGATAAGGCTGCGAACGATCTGTCCCGCCGATGCCTTGCAACCTATCAAGGGACGACCGGATAGAAGGGCTTGCCCCAGTCCTTGTCGGGATTGTCCATCATCAAATCGGTGAAGACCGGCATCAGGAAACCGAGGATCGCGGCGCCATCGCGGACCTGGGTGCGGTTGATGCCGCTGTTCCAGGTCGAGCCGCCATGAACGAGTTGGTTGCGCAGCACGTATAGCCGGTCGAAGACGAAGCTGAGCACGCGCTTGGTGTCACCGCTCTGGATGGCCTGTGCAAAGGCGCGCGAGGAGGCCTTGAAACGCTCTTCCCAATCCTCGAAGCCGGCAATCCCGTTATGGTGCTGCCAGAACGGATTGAAAACGTAGCGGTTCTCCATCAGCAGCCGCACCGGTCCCGAAAAGCGCTGCCAGATCGCCCCATAGATGCGGCGCTGCTCGTCGAGCGTGATCAACTTTCCGAAGAAATCGGCGAAGGCGGCGCGTTCGCCAGGTTGGATCGTCTGGAATTCGCCCTCGTCGGCATAAGCGGCGTTGAACGCGATCCATAGGAAGATGAATTTGGCGTCGTCGTCGGTCCCGCAGGCCTCGGCGCGGCCGATCCAGCTGATGGCGCGATGGACGCGCAGGCCCATTGTCTGCGGAAAGCCGTCGCGGATCGCGCGCTGCTTGCTTTTCAGTTCTGCATGGGTGAGGCCCGTCTTTGTGGTCATTCCGCTTCGTTCCTGTTGCCTTATGGCAGTGCGCCAAAATCGCTCCTGCGGTAATTTTCGACCAGCGTGCGCAGCCCCTCGGGCGCGATAACCTCAACCGCATCGCCCCATTGATAGAGATGCCACGCCATCTCGAGCCAGCCCGCCGCGTGAAAGCGCACGATGATGCCGCCATCCTTTTGCGACTCAACGGTTTGTTTTGGGTGAAAGCAGAATTCGGCCGCCCTCGCTGCGGCATGCGGCGCAAACCGCCAGATGACCTCGCCGTATTGCGCCGGATCCTGGTAGACGCCGAAGGATTGCGCCGCATAGTCCTCCAGCGAAAAGCCGGGCATCAGGCTGAAGCTCTCATCGAGGGTCTGGGCGCTCAGGATCTGGTCCATCCGAAAGTTCAGCAAGTCTTCGCCGCGCGCCGGCTGGCGCGCCACCAGATAGCTGCGATGCCCCAGCAGGAGCCCATGCGGCTCGATGATCCGTTCAGGCGCATCCTCGTCCCGGTAGCGCAGCCGCAGACGAAACGGGCCGCGCAGGCCCTCGATCACGGCATCGAGCACCGCCGGCGCCAGATTGACGCGCGGACCGGGGCGCGTCACCGAGCCCATTGCCAGCAGGACCGCCTCGACATCGGCTTCGGTACGCAGCGCATCCTTTGGTGTCAGCCGTGCCAGCAATCCGTCGCGCAGGTCTTCAAGGGCCGCCGCGTGGCGTAGCCGGCCATCGCCGCGCGCCGTTCGGCCGGCGATCTCCAGCGCTTCGACTGCTGTTTCCTGGCGGGTTTGGAGCCGGTCGAGCACGGGGTCGGCAACACGCCAGCGCCGCCGACGGTCGTCACCATCCACCGCTTCGACATTGGTGAATACAGTCTCCAGCGCATCGGTCATGCGCTGCGCCGTGCGATGCGAAACGCCGAATTCCTCGCAGATATCATCGAGGCCGATCCCCGTCCGCCGCGTGGCGGCCAGACGCGCCAGCCTGATCAGGTCCTGAGCCTTGGCGAACGACATGATCCAAATCCTGGTCACAGACTATGTCAGATATTGACACCCACGCACGCTATGGCTGAACGTGCAATCTGTCGAGATGCAAGTCTTGTTGGAGATTGCGCTCGACGAGGGGGCGGTAATGCGAACTATTGAGGGGGATCGGATACTCTTGTCCGCATCGGATCTGATGCGGTTCATGGGCTGCGCTCACGCGACCGCGCTCGATCTCGCCAATATGCAGGGCAAGGGGCCAGTTCCCCGCGAAGATACCGAGGATGCCGCGCTGCTCCAGAAGCAGGGCGATGCCCACGAAGCTGCCCATCTGGCCAAGCTCAAGGCATCGGATGTGTCGGTGATCGAAATCGACCGATCCGACCTTGCCGAAAATGCGCAGGCAACCCGGGCGGCTTTGGCAAGCGGGCCGCAGATCGTCTTCCAGGGGGCGCTGCTGGGCGACAATTGGGGCGGTTGGTCGGACTTTCTCGAACGCGTCGAGCGCCCTTCCGATCTCGGTTCCTTCAGCTACGAAGTCACCGACACCAAGCTCAAGCGGCGGCCCCATCCCAAACATGTGCTGCAGCTGGTGCTCTACTCGGACTTGCTGACGGAGATTCAAGGCATCGCCCCCGAATTTGCTCATGTTGAACTCGGTGATGGCAGCAGGGCGCAGCTACGACTGGCGGATTATCAGGCCTATGCGCGCATGGCGCGTCAGCGGCTCGAGGCTTTCCTGGAAAACCCGGCGCCGACCCGGCCGATCCCTTGTGCCGATTGTGGGCTTTGCCGCTGGGGCGATCACTGCGAAAGTCAGTGGCAGGCCGAAGACAGCCTGTTCAACGTTGCCAATATTACCCGGACCCAGGTCAAGAAGCTCGAAGCGGCTGGCATCACCACCATGGAGCGGTTGGCCGGGCTCGATCATCCCATCCGCGGCATGGCCGAGACCACCCGGGCGCGATTGGTGACACAGGCGCGCCTGCAGCACGCCCGCAAGACCGGGGCGCCGGTCTTCGAGTTGCGCGAGGCCGAGCCCGGCAAGGGCTTCGATCTTTTGCCCGCGCCGCAGCCGGGCGATCTTTTCTACGACATCGAGGGCGATCCGCATTACGAAGGCGGCCTCGAATATCTCCACGGCGTCTGGTTCGATGGCCAGTTCAAGGCTTTCTGGGCGCATGATCACGGCGCCGAAGCGCGGGCTTTGGCGGACCTTCTGGAGTTTTTCCGGCAAAGGCTCGCGGCCTATCCTGAAGCGCGCATCTATCACTATGCGCCCTATGAGATCACCGCCTTGCGGCGGCTGACCGCACAATATGGAATCGGCGAGGCCTTTCTCGATCGTCTGCTGCGCGAGCGGCGCTTTGTCGATCTTTTCGCGGTGGTGCGCGGCGCGCTGATCGGCTCGGAAGCCAATTACTCGATCAAGTCGATGGAAGCCTTCTATGGCCGGGTGCGCGAAGGTGAGGTCAAAACCGCCGGCGGTTCGGTCGTTGCCTATGAGCGCTGGCGCGAAACCGGCGAACAAACGATCCTCGACGAGATCGAAGACTATAACCGCATCGACTGTATTTCGACCGAGGAGCTGCGCGACTGGTTGGTGAGTATCCGTCCCGCCGCGCCCTGGCCGGTGCTTGCGGTGGATGCCGGCGACAAGGAAGTCGAGGAGGACGCCGATACGCAGGCCCTGCGCGCGAGGCTTGCCGCATCCGGTCTGCCGCAGGAGCGGCAAGACATGTTGTTCAACCTCGGCCTGTTTCACAAGCGCGAGGCCAAGCCCGCGCAATGGGCGGTTTTCGACAGCGCTGGCAAGGACGAGGACGAGCTGATCGACGATCTCGATGCACTGGCCGGTCTGGAAGCCATTGATCCGGCAGAACCCGTCAAACGCTCGGTGCTGCGCCGCTATCGCTTTCCGCTCCAGGAGACCAAGCTGCGCGCCGGCCGCAAAGCGACGGTCCCGGTCACTGACGGACCGCCGGCCACGGTCAGCATCGAAGAGCTCGACCGCAGTGAGCGGATCATCGCGGTCAAGGCGGGGGCGGCCAAGGCGCATCTCTTGACCGATCGCCTGACGCTCCACCCCGACTGGCCGCTCAATACGGACGTCATTGCCGCGGCCCTGCGCGATGTAATCGAGGATCAATGCGGCGTGCGCCGCCTGACGGCGCTCGATGATCTGCTTGCGCGCACAGCCCCGCGTCTGGTGACGGAACCGCGCGCCGATCTGCTTGATGGCGCCGATCCCCTGACCGGCACGATCGCGGCGATCGCCGCCATGGATGGCACCGTGCTGCCGATCCAGGGGCCGCCGGGAACCGGCAAGACCTATGTCACCGCGCGGGCAATCCTTGCGCTGGTGCGCCAGGGGCACCGCGTTGGCGTGACCTCGAACAGCCACGAGGCCATCCGCAATGTGCTGATGGGATGCCTTGCCGCGCAAGAAGACGGAGATCCTGTCCCGGGCCTGTGCATCGGGCACAAGGTCAGCAGCGGCGAAGACGGTTATCCGGACGACTGTATCGGCGTCATCCGCTCGACGGCCAATGACGATTCCCTCTGGAGCCGCGCCCATGTGGTCGGCGGCACCGCCTTCTTTTTTGCCCGATCCGAGCACGAGCAGGCGCTCGACTGGCTCTTCGTCGATGAAGCCGGGCAAGTGGGGCTGGCCAATATGGTCGCCATGGGGCGCTGCGCGCGCAACATCGTTTTGGTCGGCGATCCGCGGCAATTGCCGCAGGTCATCCAGGGTGCCCATCCCGATCCGGCCAACCTTTCCTGTCTCGAGTGGATGCTGGGCGAGCACGCCACCATCCCGCCCGATCGCGGCATCTTCCTGCCGGTCTCACGCCGCATGCATCCCGATGTCTGCGGGTTTATTTCGCAGCAGGTCTATGAA
>Ga0180219_1002021_pt1 | contig 12439 bp, 9 predicted proteins | sample eDN3rd30CBELigMG_FD_151338 | JGI IMG/M metagenome (GOLD analysis project Ga0180219, IMG submission 151338) | Enriched Miracle-Growth compost microbial communities from Emeryville, California, USA - eDNA 3rd pass 30_C BE-Lig MG (version 2)... ...
CCAACGCCGCCTCGGCAGGTGCCTGATGGTTGCTTGCCGGCCATCGAACAGAAGGTACGGCTGCACGGGGTGATTTTCACCTGCGTGCTCAGCGCCGAGGACCCGTCCCGCAACTGGACCGAAATGCTCACCGCCTTCTGCTGGACCTTCAGGGATCAGCCCGATGCCACCCTCGTTTTCAAGCTGACCCACAGCAACCTGTCCTCTGGACGCATAGCGATGCTCACCAACCTGTCGCGCCTGTCGCCGTTCCAGTGCCGCGTGGTGGTGGTCAATGCTCACTTGGAAGACACCGAGTACGCGCGCTTGGTCGCGGCCAGCCATTATCTGGTGCACCCCGCGCAGAGCGAGGGCTCCGCCCTCACCGTGCAGGAGTTCATGAGCGCCGGCCGGCCCGTGCTGGCGCCTCGCCACAGCGCGCTGTGTGAGTGGATCGGGGACGACCACCCCTTCCTCATCCGCTCCGCCGAGCAGCCCGCCTACTGGGTGCAGGATGCCGATAAGCGCCTGCACTTGCGTGACCACCGCCTCGACTGGACCTCGATGTGCGAGGTGTTCGCTCGCGCATTCGCCGTGGCGATGGAGAATCCGCAACGTTACCGGCAGCTTTCGCGAGCGGCGCGGGAATCCGCCAGGGAGCGCTGCGACCGGACGCGGCTGGCCGACGACTGGCGACAGTTCCTCGCGCCGCGACGTACCGATGCCCAGCCTGTGGCACTTCAGGTGGGGGCCGGTTCATGAGGATCCTGGTCTACTCGGAAACGAACGCTTCCACCATCCGTAACAGCCTCGGCGCACCGGAGTACAGCTATTACTTCGTCCTCAAGGAGTTCCTGCCGGCACTGCGCGAACTGGGCGAGGTGGTGGTGGTCAGCGACCCGGGGGTGGAGGTCGACCCGCTCTACCGGGAAAGCCGCGAACGCGGGCAGGCCTGCGTGTTCCTGAGCTTCTCGCCGCCGCACAAGACGCAGGCGAACCTGGAGTGCCCGACCATCCCGGTGTTCGCCTGGGAGTTCGACAGCATTCCCCACGAGGTCTGGTTGCGCGACTTCACCCAGGACTGGCCGTTCATGTTGCGCCAGTTCGGCCAGGCGATTACTCACTCGCAGTCGACGGTGGCGGCGTCGCGCAAGGTGCTGCACGCCACCTACCCGATGCTCTCGGTGCCGGCGCCGGTATGGGATTCCTTCGCGGCGCTGCGCGCGCTGCCAATGGCGACCGGGCGCCAATCGATACGCGGCAACGGTGTGGTTTTCGACAGCTGGAAACTGGACCTGCAGTCGTTCCTGCATGCCAAACCTGACCGCTGGCACCGGCTGTTCAAAGGCGAGGAGCCTCCCGATGAGGAGGAAGGTATTGCCACCGCCGCCGTCGAGGCAGCATCACGAGTGGGTTGGCAGGGCTGGCTGAGAATTCATCGCCGTTACTTGGCGGCTTGGTACCTGCTGGTCCTGCAGGATCTGTTGCCGAATGCGACCAAGGCCGTTTTGCGAAAGCTGCTGCGACGTCAACCGAAGGCCGTGCAGGGTTCCCGTGAACCCGCCGAGATTGCAGCGGATGTCTTCCCGCAGCGAGCCCTGTTCGAGCCGGCACCTTTCGCCCTCGAACTGGAGGGAGTCGTCTTCACCACGGTGTTCAATCCCTACGATGGCCGCAAGAACTGGCAGGACCTGATCACGGCCTTCTGCACGGCGTTCGCCGATACGTCCGATGCCGTGCTGCTGTTCAAGCTGACCCATCGTGAATATTGCTCGGCGTTGACTGCCATGGCTCGCTGCATGGCACGCCTGCCAGCGTTCCGATGCCGCGTACTGCTGGTACATGGTTACCTGGAGGATGCCGACTATCAGGCGCTGATGACAGCCACTAGCTATGTGGTGAACGCGTCCTTCGGCGAGGGGCAATGTCTGCCGCTGATGGAGTTCCTCTCCTGTGGCAAGCCGGCGATCGCCCCTGTCCATTCCGGCATGAGCGACTACATCGACGAAGACGTGGCGTTCGTGGTGGACAGCTGGGCGGAGGCCACCGCCTGGCCGCACGATCCACGTTCGGCGATACGTACCTGTCGACAGCAGATTGACTGGACGTCGTTGGTTGCGGCGTACCGCAATGCCTACAGGTTGTTCCGTGAGCAGCCGGAGCAGTATCGGGAGATGGCCGACAGGGCTGTGCGACGGATGGAGGGCTATTGCTCCAGGCGAGCGGTGAACGAGCGGTTGCGACCGTTCCTGGCTGCGGCGGCGGCACGGGCCGAAGGCAACCGTATCGCCGAATGGAGCGTGGCTCAATGAGCGAATACGTAAGCGGCGCTCCGGCGAGTTGTGACGTATCCGGCCTTCCCGGACTCGCCTCGGGAGCTTCCGTGCCGCCCTGTTCTTCATGTCCGGCTCCGTCACCGCGTGTGCTGCCGGTCTGGCAACGAATTCACAAGGAGCACCCATGCTGCACCGTTTGAAGAAACTGCTACAGGCACCGGATGCGGCTGTGGCGCTGTCGGCTCCGCCAACCCCGGAAAGGCCGAACGAGGCAGCCGAGGCATCCGTGCCGGTGGGCCTGGTCGACATGTCCCTGAGTGGTTGGTTCCGGAACGACACCGGCGAGCTGATTGAGGGCTTCCCAATCGGCGCCGACGATTCGGTGCTGGACATCGGCTGTGGCGATGGCGGTTTCACGCTCTTCGCGGGGCGGCAGAGGGCGGAAATCTTCGTCGCCGACATCAATCAGTCGAGCGTCGATACGGCCGTGGCCCGGGTTCGCGAGACAGCCGCACGGGCGGTGCATCCGCTGGTGACGGACGCCAATCCGATCCCACTGGAGGACGGCCGGGTCAATCGCGTCATCGCCATGGAGGTGTTGGAGCACGTCGAGGACCCCGCACGCTTCCTCGCCGAGCTGGTACGGGTGGCGCGCCCCGGTTCGCTGTTCCTGCTCACAGTGCCGGATGCGTTCGGCGAAAAGGCGCAGCAGGGCATCGCCCCGGATAGCTACTTCCAGCAGCCGAACCATATCCACATCTTCGAGCGCGAGCGCTTCGAGACGCTGGTGCGCGAAGCCGGGCTGGAGGTGGAGCGGCGTACGACCTACGGCTTCTACCGGACGCTATGGTGGTTCTTCTACTGGGCCAGCGGCCAGCCGACCCTATCCCCGCCCTGGCACCCGCTGCTGGAGCAGTGGGACCGAACCTGGAGCACACTGCTTTCACTGCCCCAGGGGGAGAAGGTCAAGGCTGCCCTGGACGAGGTGATGCCCAAGAGCCAGGTGATCATTGCACGCAAACCATAGAGCCGGCGCAGGATGAACAATAAGAAAATTGCCGATATTGAACTGCTGCGCGGGATAGCCGTGTTATTCGTGGCTGTTCTCCACACCAACCAGAACCTGTTCACATGGAGCTCACCTGGACTAGCCCTGTTCTTCAGCTATTTCGGGGGAGCTTCAGGGGTAGACCTGTTCTTCGCCATCTCCGGCTTCGTGATCGCTCGCGATCTGATTCCGCGTATGGAAGGGGCGGCCACTCGGCATGAGGCCCTGCAGCTTGCCATCGTCTTTTGGATTCGTCGTGCCTGGCGACTATTGCCGGCTGCCTGGCTGTGGCTGGTGCTGATACTGATGGCGGCAGTGTGCTTCAACCAGTCGGCCGCCTTCGGCAGCGTGCGAGCTAATGCCGAAGCAACCATGGCGGCTGTGCTCCAGGTCGCCAACTTCCGTCTGGCGGCCTCGTTCGGGCATTTCGAGTATGGCGCGAGCAGTCACTACTGGAGCCTGTCTCTGGAAGAGCAGTTCTACTTGGTGTTTCCGTTCCTTTACCTGCTGTTGCGCAAACGCCTGGTGCTCCTAGTGGCAGCTGTTGCAGTTGTTCAGTTGCTCTCCCCACGGGACGGCTATCACATGCTCCTGGTATGTACGCGTATCGACGCTTTGTGCCTGGGGGTTCTGATAGCGATCTGGTCGCGTCACCAGTCCTATCAGTTGTTCGCTCCTCAGTTTCTGAACAATGCCTGGCTGGGAGCCCTATTCGTGGTCGTGCCACTGTGTGGGCTACTGGCGCTGGGCTCCAATGTCCTGAACATCATCGGCATGCGGCTCAGCGTCATCGCATTGCTGGCGGCACTTCTGGTCTGGGGCGCATCGTACAACCGGGATTACCTGTGTGCGCTGTTCGGACCGCTGGCCAGGCCGCTGATCTGGCTCGGTGCACGCTCCTATGCTGTCTACCTGATCCACATGCCTGCCTATTTTGCGACCCGGGAAGTCTGGCATCGGTTGTCCCCGGAGAGCTCAGGGTTCGGCGACGACTTCTTTTATTCGTTCGTTTTCACTGCGGGGGTACTGACCCTAGTGTGCGCAGAGCTGAACTACCGGTTGCTGGAGGTTCCCCTTCGCGAGCGTGGTAAGCGCCTCGCCAACGATTGGCTACATGGGCGTCGTGAGCAAGAGGTCGAAAAGGTACTGGGAGCACGACAGGAGGGATGAGGGCGGGTGACGGGCGCCTACGGGAGCTCGCCGCTATCTGTGTGCATCGTCACAAGCCCTTTGCACGGTCCCGACAACATACAGACAAGGGGGGACGCATTGACCAGGAAACTGTTCGTAACCGGATTGGGGGGCTTCGTCGGGAGCCATCTGCGCGCCCGCCTCGCCGAAGGTGGCGACGTCGCGTGGCGCCTCGTCGGGGATGCGCCCTTCGACCTGCTGAGCCCGCCATCGCTGGACGCGGTGCTGGCGCAGGAGGTGCCGGATGGCGTCATTCACCTGGCCGGGCAGACCTTCGTGCCGGAGGCCTTCCGCAACCCCGCGGCGACCTTCGAGGTCAACCTGCTGGGCACGCTCAACCTGCTCCAGGCGCTGCAGCGTGCCGGCTTCAGGGGCAGTTTCCTGTATGTCAGCTCGGGCGATGTCTACGGGCAGGTGGAAGAGGCCAACCTGCCCATCGACGAGCAATTGCAACCGAGGCCGCGCAACCCCTACGCGGTGAGCAAGGTGTCCGCCGAGCTGCTGTGTCGCCAGTGGGGCTACACCGAAGGTTGGCGCTGCCTGGTGGCGCGCCCGTTCAACCACGTCGGCGCGGGCCAGAAGGACGCCTTCGTACTGGCCAGCGCGGCGCGCCAGATCGCCAGGATGCGCCAGGGCCTGCAGGCCCGCCGGCTGGAGGTGGGCGACGTGGACGTCACCCGGGACTTCCTGGATGTGCAGGATGTGCTGGACGCGTATTTCGCCCTGCTGGACGGGGGCGAGGCCGGCGAGGTCTACAACGTCTGCTCCGGACGGGAGCGGAAGATCCGCGAACTCATCCTGGAACTGGCCGACCTGGCGGATATCGACATCGAACTGATTCAGGACCCCACCCGCATGAGGCGGGCGGAACAACGCCGAGTGTGCGGTAGCTATCGGAAGCTGCACGAGGCGACGGGCTGGATGCCGAACATAACGATAAGACAAACCCTGACGACGATTCTGTCGGACTGGGAATCACGGGTGTTACAAGAATGACAAGATCTGCACTGATTACCGGCGTTACCGGTCAGGACGGCGCTTATCTCGCCAGACTGCTTCTCGAAAAAGGCTACAAGGTCCACGGACTGGTGGCTCGCCGAAGTACCGATACCCGCTGGCGCTTGCGCGAGCTGGGCATAGAGTCCGAGCTGGCATACCTGGACGGCGACCTGGCCGATGCCTCGTCGATCCAGCGTGCGGTGATCAAGAGCCGGCCCGACGAGATCTACAACCTGGGGGCGCAGAGCTTCGTCGGCAGTTCCTGGGACCAGCCGATCACCACCGGCGTGGTCGATGGCCTGGGGGTCACCCACCTGCTCGAGGCGATCCGCCAGTTCAGCCCGCAGACACGCTTCTACCAGGCCTCCACCAGCGAGATGTTCGGCCTGATCCAGGCCGAGCGGCAGGACGAGAACACGCCCTTCTACCCGCGCAGCCCCTATGGCGTGGCCAAGCTGTACGGCCACTGGATCACGGTGAACTACCGCGAGAGCTTCGGCCTGCACACCTCCAGCGGCATCCTCTTCAACCACGAATCGCCGCTGCGCGGAATCGAGTTCGTGACCCGTAAAGTCACCGACGCGGTAGCGCGGATCAAGCTCGGCAAGCAGGACGAACTGCGCCTGGGCAACATCGACGCCAAGCGCGACTGGGGCTTCGCCGGCGACTACGTCGAGGCCATGTGGCTGATGCTGCAGCAGGACAAGCCGGACGATTACGTGGTGGCCACTGGCGTGACCACCACGGTGCGGGAAATGTGCCGCATCGCCTTCGACCATGTCGGCCTGAAGTACCAGGACCACGTGGTGATCGACCCCGCGTTCTTCCGCCCCGCGGAAGTCGATGTGCTGCTCGGCAACCCTGCCAAGGCCGAGCGCGTGCTGGGCTGGAGCCCGAAGACCAGTCTGGAATCCCTCATCCACATGATGGTCGAGGCCGACCTGCGCCGGGTCGGCAAGGAGTAGCTCATGCTGATTCCCGTGATTCTTTCCGGCGGCGCGGGCACGCGCCTGTGGCCGGTCTCCCGAGAAGGCGCGCCCAAACCCTTCATGGCGATGCCCGACGGCCAGTCGCTGCTGCAGAAGACCTACCGGCGGGCGGCTGGGGTGCTCGCCGCCGACGGCGACATCGTGACGGTGACCAACCGGGACTACTTCTTCCACAGCAAGGACCATTTCCAGGCCGCCAAGCTCGACCAGCGTGGACATTTCATCCTCGAACCCATGGGCCGCAACACGGCGCCGGCGATCGCCGTGGCGGCGCTCGCCCTGCGTGCCCGGCACGGCGACCAGGCGACCATGCTGGTGATGCCGGCCGACCATCTGATCCGCGATACCGAGGCGTTCGCCCGCGCCGTAGAACACGCCAGTGCCCTGGCGCAAGAGGGATTCCTGGTGACCTTCGGCGTAGTGCCCACGACGCCGGAAACCGGCTTCGGCTACATCGAGATGGGCGACGCCATCGATGAACGGGGCGGCAGCCGGGTCAGGCGCTTCGTCGAGAAGCCGGACCTGGCTACAGCCCAGGGCTTCGTCAGCACTGGCGGCTTCCTATGGAACTCGGGGATGTTCTGCTTCACCGTCGGCACCTGCCTCGGCGAACTGGAACGACACGCGCCGGAGCTGTTGGCCAAGGCAATCGAGTGTCAGATGGCCAGCCAACCCGACGAGGTGGGCAGCTTCCTGCAGCAGGAGCTTCCCGCGGAACATTTCGGCGTGCTGGAGGACATATCCATCGACTACGCGCTGATGGAGCGCTCGGAGCGGGTGGCGGTGGTACCGGCGACCTTCGACTGGAGCGACATTGGCTCCTGGGGCGCGCTGAGCGCGCTGGTGGAGCCGGATGCGCAGAACAACCGCGCCGCCGGCAGCGCCATCTTCGTCGACAGCCGCGACAACTTCGTGCAGAGCGAGGGGCGCCTGATCGCCACCGTGGGGGTGGAGGGGCTGGTCATCGTCGAGACCGCGGACGCCATCCTGGTCGCCCGCTCCGACCGCGCCCAGGACGTGCGCAAGGTGGTCAAGCAGCTCAAGGACAGCGAAAACCAGGCCTACCGGCTGCACCGCACCGTGAACCGCCCCTGGGGCACCTACACGGTCCTGGAGGAAGGGTCGCGCTTCAAGATCAAGCGTATCGTGGTCAAGCCCAATGCCTCGTTGTCGCTGCAGATGCACCACCACCGCAGCGAACACTGGGTCGTGGTGCAGGGCATGGCCAAGGTGACCAACGGCGAGTCGGTCCGGCTGGTCAATAGCAACGAGTCCACCTACATCCCCGCCGGCCACAAGCATCGGCTGGAAAACCCCGGTGTCATCGACCTGGTGATGATCGAGGTGCAGAGCGGGGAATACCTGGGCGAGGACGATATCGTCCGTTTCGAGGATGTCTACGGCAGGGTCGTCTGATGTCGCTGAGCATGTTGAAAGGCGCCTGGCACTACCGGGGGTTCATCCTCGGCAGCGTCAGGCGCGAGTTCGAAACGCGTTACCGGGGTTCGTTGCTGGGGGTGGCCTGGACGGTGCTCAACCCGCTGGCGATGATCCTGGTCTACACGGTGATCTTTTCCGAGGTGATGCGCACGCGCCTGCCCGGGGTGGACGACAGGCTGGCCTACAGCGTCTTCCTGTGTTCCGGCCTGCTGACCTGGGGCCTGTTCTCCGAGGTGGTGTCGCGCAGCCTCACCATGTTCCTGGACAATTCCAACCTGCTGAAGAAGCTCAGCTTCCCACGCATCTGCCTGCCGCTGGTGAGCCTGCTCAACTCGCTGCTCAACTTCTCGATCATCTTCGGCCTGTTCTGCGGCTTCCTGCTGATCACCGGGCGCCTGCCGGGCGTCGCCCTGCTGGCCTTTCCGCTGCTGCTGGTGCTGCAGCTGATGTTCGCGGCGGGGCTGGGCATGCTGCTAGGGCTGCTCAACGTGTTCTTCCGCGACGTCGGGCAGATGTTCGGGATAGTCGTGCAGTTCTGGTTCTGGTTCACCCCCATCGTCTACCCGCTGGCCATCCTGCCGGAGCCGATCCGCCACGCGATCCAGCTCAACCCCATGACGGCGCTGATCCAGTCCTACCAGAACCTGTTCCTCTACGGCCGCTGGCCCGACTGGGCGCAGCTGCTCCCGCTGGCCGTCGCCGGCATCCTGTTGTGCGGCCTGGCGCTGGCGCTTTTCCGCCGACGCTCGGGCGAAATGGTGGACGAACTCTGATGGGACAGATCCGCATACATCACCTGGGCAAGGCCTACCGGCAATACCCCTCGCGCTGGGCGCGCCTGCGCGAATGGCTGAGCATTGGCGGCCAGCCGCGGCACCAGCAGCGCTGGGTGCTGCAGGACATCGACCTGGAGATCCAGCCGGGCGAGGCCGTGGGCATCGTCGGCTCCAACGGCGCGGGCAAAAGCACGCTGTTGAAGATCATCACCGGCACCACCGCGCCCACCACCGGGCACTGCGAGGTCGGTGGGCTGGTCTCGGCGCTGCTTGAGTTGGGAATGGGTTTCCACCCCGAGTTCACCGGTCGCCAGAACGTCTACATGGCCTCGCAGCTATTGGGTCTGCAGCGTGAGGAAATCGAGGCGCTGATGCCGTCGATCGAGGCTTTCGCCGAGATCGGTGAAGCCATCGACCAGCCGGTGCGCACCTACTCCAGCGGCATGCAGATGCGCCTGGCGTTCAGCGTCGCCACCGCACGCAGGCCCGACGTGCTGATCGTCGACGAGGCGCTGTCGGTGGGCGATGCCTACTTCCAGCACAAGAGCTTCGAGCGCATCCGCAGCTTCCGCCGCGACGGCACCACGCTGCTGATCGTCTCCCACGACCGCTTCGCCATCCAGTCCATCTGCGATCGCGCGGTGCTGCTGGAGTTCGGCCGGGTGGCCAAGCAGGGCGACCCGGAAATGGTCATGGACTACTACCACGCGCGTATGGGCAACGGCCTCAACCAGATGGTCCGCCAAGAGATGCTGGCCCATGGCAAGGCGCGCACCATCTCCGGCAGCGGCGAGGCGGTGATGGAGTCGGTGCGCCTGCTCGACGCCCAGGGCCGGTCCATCGAGGTGGTCGAGGTCGGCCAGGAAGTGGTGCTGGAGGTGACGGTGCGGGTCGAGGCCGACATCGACCGTCTGGTCCTCGGCTTCATGCTCAAGGACCGTCTCGGCCAAGCCATGTACGGCATCAACTCCCATCGCCTGGAACAGGCGCAGGAGCATCTCAAGGCAGGCGAGCGAGTGGTCTACCGCTACGCCTTCCCCGTGCGCCTGGGCACCGGCAACTACTCGGTGTCGCTGAGCATCTCGCGCCTGGACTCCCACCTGGACGGCAATTACGAGTGGACCGACTGCGCCATGATCTTCCACGTGGTCAACAGCACCCGGGAGAACTTCATCGGTTATTCCTGGCTCGGCGCCCAGTTGGAGGTCGAACGAGCCGCAGCCCCCATTCCGGACCGGAGCCTGTCGTGAAACGCTTGTTGATCGAATGTACCTACGTCTACGAGCACCCGGACCTGAACTCCGGCATCCAGCGCGTCGTGCGCAGCGTCGTCCAGCACCTCGAGGGGCGCCAGGGCGACGTCGAATGCATTCCGGTAATTATGCAGGACGGGCAGCTCAAGCAGGTCCTGGAGCTGATCCCGCCCAGGGTATCCGGCAAGCCGAACCTGATGCGCCGCCTGATCCACGGTTTCGACCATGCCAGGTTGCGCTTCTGGGGCGTGCACTCCTGGCTGGTGGGCAAGCTGGGCCTGGCTGCCGGCGGCACGCCCAGGCGTGCACTGTTCTGGGGTTGGAAACTGGGAAGCCTGAGCATGACGCTGCCACTGCGCACGCTGCTCTGGCTCGAACGCCGCCAGGGCATGGTCCGGCAGCGCTCGGTGCCCCTGGAGATCCGTCCGGGCGACGTGTTCCTGATGCTCGACTCGTCCTGGCACGTGGATTTCTACGCCCTGGCCGAAAGCATGAAGGCGAAGGGAATCCGCATCGTATCGGTCATCTACGACCTGATCCCGCTGACCCACTCGCAGTTCTGCGATGCCGGGCTGACCCGGGTGTTCGACCGCTGGTTCGACTGGGTCGTGCGCACCGCCGATGGTTTCATCGCCATCTCCGAAACCATCCGCGACGAGGTCCGGGCCGAGGTAGTCCGCCGCCTGGGGGCGGAAGAGGCGCAGAAGCGCCTGTTCGACCATTTCTACCTGGGTTCCGAGCTGGACCAGGTGGAGAAGGAGCAGAAGCCCGATCCGGCGCTGGTGAAGGTGTTCGAGTCCGGTGCGCCGGTCTATCTCATGGTCAGCACCATCGAGCCGCGAAAGAATCACGCCTATCTGCTCAGGGCCTTCGAGCAGCTCTGGGCCGCGGGCTCGCAGGCGCGCCTGTGCATCATCGGCAAGATCGGCTGGAAGAGCGAGGACCTCATTGGCGCCATCCACCGTCATCCGCGCCTGAATCGCCAGTTATTCATGTTCAACCGGCTCGACGATACGGGCCTGGAATACGCCTACGCCAAGGCGCGCGCGCTGGTGTTTCCCTCCCACGCCGAGGGCTTCGGCCTGCCGCTGGTGGAGGCCATGCAACGTGGCTTGCCGGTGATGGCCAGCGATATCCCCGTGTTCCGCGAGATCGGCCAGGACTTCATGGCCTACTTCGACCTGGACGACCCGGCGAGCCTGGCCCGGCTGGTGGAGGCCTACGAGGCCAGCGGGCGCTTCCCGGCGGCGGGCTCGCTGGCGCAATGGCGCTGGATCGGCTGGCGCGAGGCCAGCCTGCAGTTGCTCGAACGCACGATGCGGGATGTTGCGCCGCTGCCCGTCACCCAGTCTGGACGAGTCGATGCGAATTGCGCTTAACACCCGCATCCTCCAGGCCCCGCGCACCGGCATCGGCCAATACGTGGCGGCACTGGCGCAGGCCCTGGGCGAGCAGCCCGGCGTGGGTCTGGACTATTTCCATGGCTGGGGCTGGTCGCAGGCGCTGCCGCGGGCGGCGTTGCCGGGCTATTCGCGCTGGAGCGCCGCGGCCAGGCGGGTGCCGGGCGCCTATCGGATCCGCCGCTGGCTGGAGCAGCAGCGCTTCGACCGGGGCCTGCGCGAGCGGGATGTGCAGCTGTATCACGAACCGAGCCTGTGGCCGCTGGAGTTCGACGGCCCCATGGTCATGACGGTGCATGACCTGACCCACGTGCGTTATCCCCAGACCCAGCCGCGTGACCGCCTGGCGGAGATCGAGCGGCGTGTCGGCGAAGGCGTGGCCCGGGCCGAGCGCATCCTGGTGGATTCGCACTTCGTCGGCGAGGAGCTGCGTGCGTATTTCGGCCTGCCGGCGGAGCGGGTGATGGTCGCGCCCCTGGGGTGTGCGCCGCGCTTTCGGCCGCGCACGGCGGAACAGTTGCGAACTGTACTGGCGCCACTGGCTCTGGAAGCCGGGGGCTATCTGATCTGCGTGGGTACGCTGGAACCGCGCAAGAACCTGCAGCAGGCCCTGCGCGCCCATGCCCTGTTGCCGCCGGCGCTGCGCGAACGCTATCCCCTGCTGATCGCCGGCATGGCCGGCTGGCGCCAGGAACAGCTGGACGCGGAACTGGCCGTGGCGCTGGCCGGCGGCCAGGTGCGCCTGCTCGGCTACCTGGACGACGACACCCTGGCGTGCGTGCTCGCCGGCGCGCGCCTGCTGTTGTTCCCGTCGCTCTACGAGGGCTTCGGGCTGCCGGTGCTGGAGGCCATGGCCAGCGGCGTGCCGACGGTGCTGGCGCGCACCTCGTCACTACCGGAAGTGGCCGGCGAGGCCGGCTGTTTCGTCGAGCCGGAGGATGAGCAGGGCATGGCCGATGCTATCCAGCGGCTGCTGGAGGACGGGAACGAATGGGCACGTCTGCGGCGCCTGGGGCTGGACCGCGCCGGGGCTTTCAGCTGGCAGGCGTGCGCCCGCGCCACCGTCGAGGCCTATCGCCAGGCCATGG
>Ga0180219_1002022_pt1 | contig 12435 bp, 8 predicted proteins | sample eDN3rd30CBELigMG_FD_151338 | JGI IMG/M metagenome (GOLD analysis project Ga0180219, IMG submission 151338) | Enriched Miracle-Growth compost microbial communities from Emeryville, California, USA - eDNA 3rd pass 30_C BE-Lig MG (version 2)... ...
TGGCCATGGGCCGTGTCGACCACGATGACGTCGACGCCGGCGTTGGCGAGCTTTTCAACACGCTCTTCGGTGCCCTCGCCCACGCCCACGGCGGCGCCCACGCGCAACTGGCCCTGGGCGTCTTTGCAGGCGATGGGATGCTCGGTGTTCTTGACGATGTCCTTGACGGTAGCCAGGCCGCGCAGCTCGAACTTGTCGTTGACGATCAGCACGCGCTCGAGGCGGTGCTTGTGCATCAGGGCCTGGGCTTCGTCGAGTGTGCCGCTTTCATCCATGGTGATGAGGCGGTCTTGCGGCGTCATGATGTCGCGCAGGGAAACATCGAGCCGGTCTTCGAAGCGCAGGTCGCGGTTGGTGACGATGCCCACCAGCTTGCCGCCTTCGACCACGGGCAGGCCCGAAATGCCGTGCTGGCGCTGCAGCGCAATGGCGTCGCGCACCTTCATGGTGGGCGTGACGGTGACCGGGTCGATGACAATGCCGAACTCGTGCCGCTTTACCCGGGCGACCTCACGCGCCTGCTCGTCGGCGCTGAGGTTCTTGTGGATGATGCCGATGCCGCCCTCTTGGGCCATGGCAATGGCCAGGCGCGATTCGGTGACCGTGTCCATGGCCGCCGAGACAAGAGGAATGTTAAGCGTGATGTCGCGGGTGAACTGGGTAAGCAGTGAAGTGTCGCGAGGCAGAACCTCGGAATAGGCAGGAACCAACAACACATCGTCGAAGGTTAGTGCTTTTTTGATGAGCCGCATTCGATAACTCCGTGCACAAAGCAAGATTATACGCTTATCCCAGCCAAACCCGGGCGTTGCGGAACATGCGCATCCAGGGGCTGGCGTCGCCGCCGGCGTCGTTGGCGCCCCAGCGTTCGGGGTGCCACGACATCATCACGTTGCGCGTTACGCGCTCTGGATGCGGCATCATCACGGTGAAGCGTCCGTCCGCCGTGGTCACGCCTGCCAGCCCGTCCGGGCTGCCATTGGGGTTGTAGGGATAGGTTTCGGTGCGCCGTCCCTGGTTGTCGACATAATGCAGGGCGCCCGCAACCCGGGTCAGCTCGCCCTGGGTCTGGAAGTCGGCAAAGCCCTCGCCATGGGCCACCGCGATCGGCACTCGGGCGCCCGCCATGCCTTTGAAAAACAGCGAAGGCGAATCGGCGATCTCGACCATGGAAAGACGGGCCTCGTATTTCTCGGACAGGTTGCGGGTAAAGCGCGGCCAGTGGTCGGCGCCGGGAATCATGTCGGCCAGCGTGGCCATCATCTGGCAGCCGTTGCACACGCCCAGGGCGAAGGTGTCGGCACGCTGGAAATAGGCGGCAAACTGATCGGCCAGCCGCGGGTTGAAGCGGATGGTACGCGCCCAGCCCTCGCCCGCGCCCAGCACGTCGCCGTAGCTGAAGCCGCCCACGGCCACCAGGCCCTGTACATCGTCCAGGCGGATGCGGCCGGACAGCAGGTCGGTCATATGCACGTCCCAGGCCTCGAAGCCCGATTTATCAAACGCCCAGGCCATCTCGACCTGGCTGTTGCAGCCCTGTTCGCGCAAGATGGCGACGCGCGGACGCTTGCCGGTCGCAATAAAAGGCGCGGCAATGTCTTCTTGCGGATCAAAGCCCACCACCGGGCTGAAGCCGGGGTCTTCGGTGTTGTTCCACACGTCGAACTCGGCCTGGGCGCAGGCCGGGTTGTCGCGCAGCGCCATGATGCGGCGGCTGACTTCGCTCCATTGCCGGGCCAGTTCGGCGCGCGGACGGCTGTAGATGCTTTTGCCGTCGCGGTACACCTGGATTTCGTCGAGCTTGTTCAGGCTGCCCACCACGTGCGAATGCACTGAAAGCCCCGCCTCGCGCAGGGCCTGCATGACCGCGTCGCGCTGGGCCAGCGGCACTTGCAGCACCGCGCCCGCCTCTTCGGCGAACAAGGCCTTCAGGCTGAGCTCGTCGCGCTGCACCGCCACCTGCTCGGGGCGTATCTTGTAGTCGCCCCAATCGGCGGCGTGCGGGTCGATGGTAAGCATGTCGAGGTTCAGCGAAACGCCCACGCGGCCGGCGAAGGCCATTTCGCATACGGTGGCCAGCAGGCCGCCGTCGGAACGGTCGTGGTAGGCCAGCACGCTGCCTTCTTGCGCCAGCTTGCGCACCACACCGAAGAAGCCGGCCAGCATGGCGGCGTCTTCGATATCGGGCGCCGCATCGCCGGTCTGGTTGAACACCTGGGACAGCACCGAGCCGCCCAGGCGGTTGCGGCCCTGCCCCAGGTCGACCAGGATCAGCACCGTATCGCCGGCGTCGGTGCGCAATTGCGGGGTAAGCGTTGCACGCACGTCTTGCACGGGGGCAAAGGCCGTAACGATCAGCGACACCGGCGAGATCACTTCGCGCGCCTCGCCCTGTTCCTGCCAGGTGGTGCGCATCGAGAGCGAATCCTTACCCACCGGAATGGACAGGCCCAGCGCCTGGCACCATTGGCTTACGGCCGAAACGGTGTCGTACAGGGCGGCGTCCTGGCCCGGTACGCCGCAGGCCGCCATCCAGTTGGCCGACAGCTTGATGTCTTTAAGCGACCGGACATCGGCCGCCACCAGATTGGTCAGGGCTTCGGCCACCGCCATGCGGCCCGAGGCCGGGGCGTCGATAACCGCCAGCGGCGTGCGCTCGCCCATGGCCATGGCTTCGCCGCGCACCCCTTCGAAATCGGCCAGGGTCACGGCGCAGTCGGCCACCGGCACCTGCCAGGGGCCCACCATCTGGTCGCGGCTGCTCAGGCCGCCCACGCTGCGATCGCCGATGGTAATGAGGAAGGTCTTGTTGGCCACCGTGGGATGGCGCAGCACCCGCTCGATGGCATCGCCCAGCGGCAGGCCGGCGATGTCCAGCGCCTGATGCCTGGCTTCGGTGCGGCTTACGTCGCGCGTCATGCGCGGCGGCTTGCCCAGGATGACGTCGATGGGCACGTCCACAGGGCGCGGCTCGTGGGCCGGCTGGCCTTGCGGCGCCTGCGCCACGCCGGGCAGGTCTTCGCCCAGGGTCACGCGCAGCTGGCGCTCTTCGGTGGCCACGCCCACCACGGCGTAGGGGCAGCGTTCGCGGTCGGCAATGGCAGCAAAACGCGGCAGGTCTTGGGGCAGTATGGCCAATACATAGCGCTCTTGCGCCTCGTTGCTCCAGATTTCGGCGGCCGACATGCCCGATTCTTCAAGGTGCACCTGGGTCAGCTCGAACATGGCGCCCCGGCCGGCGTCGTTCACCAGCTCGGGAAAAGCGTTGGAAAGCCCGCCCGCACCCACATCGTGGATGGCGATGATGGGGTTGTTCTGGCCCTGCTGCCAGCAGCGGTCGATGACCTCTTGCGCGCGCCGCTCGATCTCGGGGTTGCCCCGCTGCACGGAATCAAAATCCAGTTCGGCACTGTTGGCGCCCACGCTCATGCTGGACGCCGCGCCGCCGCCCATGCCGATGCGCATGCCCGGGCCGCCCAGCTGCACCAGCAACGCGCCGGGCGGAATGGGGTCTTTATGGGTAAGGCGCTGGTCGATGGCGCCCAGCCCGCCCGCGATCATGATGGGCTTGTGATAGCCCCAGCGGCTGCCCGCCGCCTGCTGTTCGTAGGCGCGGAAGTAGCCCAGCAAATTGGGCCGGCCGAATTCATTGTTGAAGGCCGCGCCGCCTATGGGCCCTTCCACCATGATGTCCAGCGGACTGGCGATGCGGTCGGGCAGGCCGTGCGTGTCAGCCTCCCAGGGCTCGAGGGCGTCGGCAAAGCGAAGATTCGAAACCGTAAAGCCCGTAAGCCCCGCCTTGGGCTTGGAGCCCCGGCCCGTGGCGCCCTCGTCGCGGATCTCGCCGCCCGCGCCCGTGGCCGCGCCGGGAAACGGCGCTATGGCCGTGGGGTGGTTGTGAGTCTCGACCTTCATCAGCGTATGCATGACCGCATCGTGGCTGGCGTAGGCAGTGGCACCGGGCTCGTTCGAATCGGGCGATGCGCCGGCATGGAAGACGCTGGCGGCGCCACCGGCCATAATGGCCGCGTTGTCTGAATAGGCCACGATGGTGCCTTCGGGCTGGGCCGCGTGCGTGGCGCGGATCATGCCGAACAGCGTATTGGGCAGCTCGACGCCGTCAATCACCCATTTAGCGTTGAAGATCTTGTGGCGGCAGTGTTCGCTGTTGGCCTGGGCGAACATCATCAGCTCGACGTCGGTGGGGTTGCGCCCCAGCTGGCGGAAGGATTCGTCAAGGTATTCGACTTCGTCTGCGGAAAGCGCCAGGCCCAGTTCGACGTTGGCCTCGACCAGGGCCTGCCGGCCCCGGCCCATGACATCCACCGTCTGCATGGGCTTGCCGGGCAGCGAGGCAAACAGTTCGGCGCCGTCAAAGCGTTCGTCCACCACGGTTTCGGTCATGCGGTCGTGCAGACAGGCGGCGATCTGGCCCAGTTGCCGGGCATCGATATTCTGGCTGCCCAGCAGGCCGCGCGCAGGCTTGACGGTATAGCGTATGCCCCGCTCGATGCGGCGCACCTGGAGCAAGCCGCAGTTGTGCGCAATATCGGTGGCCTTGCTGGCCCAGGGTGAAACCGTACCCAGCCGGGGGATTACGCGCAAGGTCAGCGCGTGGCGATCTTCTTTTTGCGGCGCAAGGGGTACGCCGTAGTCAAGCAGCGCGGACAGCGTATTTTGCTGGCCGGCATCCAGTTCCGACTCGACCCAGACAAAGTGTTCGTACTGCCCCTGGATATCGGCAACCGGCAGACCCAGTTCGGCAAATCGTTTAAGAAGGCGCTCGCGGCGAAACGGCGACAGGACCAGGGAACCGGGAAAATGCTGGATGGAGGTCACGGTAGAAAGGGCAAAAGGGGCTGGATTAGTGGAATCCCTTATTTTAGCCGGTTAAACCTGAGTCGGCTGAGGCCGACTTCCGTTGCCGTCCGGGCCTGGCGGGACATGAACACCCGTTTTTTCGTCAGCCCGCTGCTCTGGGCGGATGTCGAGCTTCTATGCTCCGCCCTGCCCGCCCGCTTCCGGATAATGCACCTCGAGAATATCCAGCTCGTCCACGCCCGCCGGGGTGCGCAGGGTGACTGTATCGCCTTCGCGCGCCTTGGTCAGTGCCCGCGCCACCGGCGAAATCCAGCTGATGCGTCCTTGCAGCGGCTCGGCCTCGTCCACGCCCACGATGGTGACGCGAAACTCTTCGCCCGCCTTGTCGGAGTACAGCACCGTGGCGCCGAAAAAAACCTGGTCTTTGTTGGGCTGCAGGGAAGGATCGACCACCTCGGCCATTTCCAGCCGCTTGGTCAGGAAGCGGATGCGGCGGTCGATTTCGCGCAGGCGCTTCTTGCCGTAAAGGTAATCGCCGTTTTCGGAGCGGTCGCCATTGGACGCCGCCCACGACACCACCTGCACCACCGCCGGCCGCTCTTCGTTCATGAGCTGCTCGAGCTCGGCGCGCAAGCGCGTATAGCCCTGGGTGGTGATGTAGTTCTTGGTGCCCGGCGGCAAGGGGGCCGCCTCGGGCGAAAGGTCGTCGTCATCGTCGTTGTCCGACTCTTTGACAAAGGCTTTGTTCATGGCGCAATACGAATCAGAAACACACGCCGCCGGCCCATGCCGGCGCATAAGACTATTCTATCAATTGACGCAAGGCGCGGCGCAAGGCGGCGGGGTAATGGGCGTGCCTGCTGCAATAGAACGCTGGAAGCTCGACCACCGAGTGCGCCCGCATGCACCAGGCCGCGCGATTCGGAGGCAAGGCATGTACGGTCTTCACGACGGCGCCCTGCCTGTCCAGGAAGACGACGTCGATGGCGCGCCCCATGCCCACCGTATGCACTGCCCGGCATGGCCGCAGCCACAGGCCCTCATGCGGGCCCATGCGGCGAAACAGGAAAAGCCCTGCGGCGCGTCTCCAGAAAGACCTGGCAAGCCGCAAGCGCAATGGAACAACCGTTCCATGCCCACGGCCCGCGCAATGGTACGCGATGCGTTGGCCGCAGCGGCCGGCCCCGACGGCGCGCGCTTTGCCTGCAAGGCCTCTTGCCTGCCGCGCCGCCGCGAGCCCCGCCCCGCATTGCAGGAAAAAGAGCGGAAACATGGCTACATGGCCTCGAGCAGCTTGGCGGCTATCGGAAAGCCGATAATCAGAAAGGTGCAGGGAAATATGCAGCACACCAGGGGAAACAGCATTTTCACTGGCGCCTCGAGGGCCAGCTTTTCGGCGCGCAGAAAGCGTTCGTTGCGCCGCTGCTCCGACTGCGCGCGCAGCAAGGGACCCAGGTTCATGCCCAACTGGTCAGCCTGCCCCAAAGCCGTCACCAGTTGCTGTACTGCCTCCAGCCCTGTGCGACGGGCCAATTGGCCCAGAGCCTCTTGGCGCACCACCCCGGCCCGCATGTCCGCCAGGCTGCGCCGCAGCTCATCGCGCAATGGGCCCGGGGGCCCGTGGCGGGCCGCTTCCTGCAAAGCGCCCTGCAGGCTCAGGCCGGCCTCGACACACAAGGTGGCCATGTCCAGCAGGAACGGGAACTCTCTTTGCATGTGACGCCTTCGCTGCATGCCCAGCCGCGCCAACGCACGCCAGGGCAGCCAGGCTGCCAGGCAGGCCGACAGGGCAGGAAAAATCACCTGGCCCGTTTCGAATTGCATGACGGCCATGCCGGCCGCAATGGCCGAGGCGCCCGCCAGGCCCGCCATGATCTGCATGGCAGCAAGATGCTCGGGCTTCCATGAGGCTTCAAGCCCCGCCTGCTGGACCAGCCGTCCGATAGCCCCCCGGGCCCGCCAGGAAAGCCAGGGCGCCGCTGCAACAGCCAGCACCTCTATCCATGGCCATGCAAGGCGAAGCACGACGTGGCGTATATGATCGGGCGCGGCCCGGGCGGTTCCGGCCGGCCGCATCACCAGCCACACCAGGCAATGCAGCGACAGGCCCGCCAGTGCGCAACTCAGCCAGAACAGCATCTCTTTCCCCTCGGCCTATACCTGTATATCGACAATGCGGCGTATCAGCGCAATGCCTGCGAGCTCGAGCGCCGCCACCACTGCCAGCACGGCCCAGCCCGCCGGCGTATGCCACAGCAAGGCCATGGACTGCGGATCGAGATGGTCGAGCACCAGGGCCAATGCCAGCGGCAGGCAAGCCATGATCCAGGCCTGCAGGCGTCCTTGGGAAGTCAAGGCCGCCACACGCGCGCGCAGCTGGGTCCGGGCCCGAAGCGTCGCCGCGATGCGCTCCAGCGTTTCGGCCAGATTTCCTCCGTTGCCCAGGGCAATACTCAAGGACGAAACGACCAGACCCGTGCCTTCGCTGGGCATGCGTTCTTGGAGATTGACCAGGGCTTGTTCAAGAGGTACGCCCATGCGCTGCTCGCGCAGCACCAGGCCGAATTCTTGTGAAAGCGGCACCGGCGCCTGGGGAACGATGTGATGCAAGGCGGCCTGCACGCTTGATCCGGCCCGTAGCGCACCTGAAAGCGACAACAGCAGATCGGGCAACTGTGCGTCGAAGCGGGACTGACGCCTTCTGCGCAGATGGCCGAGGGCCCAGCGAGGGGCCGCCAGGACGACCCCGGCGGCGGCCAGGGCCAGGCCCGGCGAAGCGCTTGCCACCACGGTAACGACGAAGACCGCCCCGCAGGCCAGCAGATTGGCTTGCCACAGGCTGGCCGGATCCAGGAACAGGAAGAACTCGCCCAGGCGGTTCTGGGCCGTGCGCGTATAGGCCTTGCGGTAGCGGACGAGGCCCTGTGGCAGCCAGTGCTGCATCAGCCAGGCCACCATGCCCCCTGCCACCAGCACGCCGGCAAGAAATACCAGGATCATGGGCGGAGGCCTTCCAAGGTGCTGGACATGGCTTCGCCGGTATCGCGCCTTGCACAAACCGCATCGTCGACAGCCTGATCGCCCGGAAGCGACTCGTGCCGGGTGGCGGCGCAGGCCGACTGAAAACTTGCCGCCGCATCGGGAACGACATGGCGACGCGTGAACAACGATGCATCCAGGCCATCGAAGCGTCTCCCGGTGCGTGCCATGAAGTCGGGGACGACACCGCAGCCCACGAAGGCCGCGGGTGGGCCGGCCTGGTAGTTGAACAGGGGCTGCAGCTGGATGCGGCCACTTTCTATGCCCGTTACCTCGACAATGGCATCGATATAGCGCCGCCCGTCGCCCGCGCGCACCTGCTGCACGATCAGGTCGATGCTGGCGCTGATATGTTCCCGCACGGCGGCAAGCGGCAGGTCCATGCCGGCCATGAGTATCATGGTCTCGAGCCGGGCAAGCGCATCGCGCGGACTATTGGCGTGCAGCGTGGTCAACGAGCCTTCGTGCCCAGTGTTCATGGCGGCCAGCATGTCGAACGCTTCGCCGCCGCGGCACTCGCCCACCACGATGCGGTCGGGCCGCATGCGCAGCGCGTTGCGCACCAGGTCGCGGATCTCTATCGCCCCCCTGCCCTCGAGGTTGGGCGGCCGCGCCTCGAGCGTGACAAGGTGGGCGTGGTCGAGCTTGAGCTCGGCGGCGTCTTCGATGGTGACGATGCGTTCGGCCTCGGGTATGCAGTTGGACAGCACATTGAGCAGTGTCGTCTTGCCCGAGCCGGTGCCTCCCGACACCACGATGTTCTTGCGATGCTTCACGCAAGCCGTCAGAAAATCGCGCATGGCGCTATCGAGGGCGCCGACCCGCAGCAGATCGTCCATGCCGGGCCGATGGACGGGAAACTTGCGTATCGTCAGGCTGGCCCCGCGCAGTGCAATGGGCGGAATCACCGCATTCACCCGCGAGCCGTCGCGCAGGCGCGCATCGACCATGGGAGAGCTTTCATCGATACGCCTGCCCAGCGGCGAAACGATGCGCTCTATCACGCCCAGCACCGCCTGCTCGCTGCTGAATCCAGAAGCGTGGCGCCGCAGCCGCCCCGCCGTTTCGACAAAGATCTCGTCATGGCGATTGACCATGATTTCGGTAATGGCTGCATCGGCAAGCAGCGGCTCAAGCGGCCCGAGGCCGATGGCCTCGTCCACCACCTCGGCCAGCAAGGCTTCCCGGTCAATACCGGCGGGCAGCGCGCGGTCTTCTTCGATGATGCCCGACAGCACCTGCCGCGCTTCACTGCGCAAAGCCGTATCGCTCAGGGTCACCACATCGCGGCGGCGCAGGTCGAGCGCCTTGAGCAAGGCCCTGTGCAGCCTGCGGCGATGCTGCAGGCGCAGCGCAAGTTCTTCGGCTGCCGTGCCGTCGTCAAGCCGGGCTGGCCCGCCATGGCCACGCTGATGCGGTGCTGCCCCGAAGCTAGCTGGCCGGGCTTCATCCGGACCGGGCAAGGCTTCTTGCGGCTTGCTTCGAACCTGGGCGGACAGTCCGCCGTTTCCGCCAAGGCCTGCGCACTTCTGTGCCGCGTCGAGGGGGACACAGCGGCGTATCCGTATCAGGCACGGGCCTATCAGTATCTCGTCTCCGGGCAGCAACGGCCCATGGTGCGTGATGCGCCGGCCGTTGACCAGCGTGCCGCCCAATGTGCCCAGGTCGTCGATGAAGGGCCCGTCGGAACCGCGCTCGATGCGCGCATGCCGCTTGCCCACTCTCCAGGCGGCGATATGCAGGCCGCAGCGCGGCGAGCGGCCGATATCCACCGGCAGCGCCACAGTGCATTGGTCTATGGTGCCATCCTCGAATTTCAGTTCCAGCTCCAGCATGCAACTTACTCCTGATTGGCTTCTGGACCCCACTGCGACCCCGGGCCGGCATAGGGGTTCCAGCCGCTGTTTTCGCCAAGCGCCGCGGGCATTGTGTCGAGCGCACGAATGGGAACGTTCAGCACCTCGGGTGCACTGAACGTCGACTGCAGGATCTGACGCCCCTTGGATACCCGGGCCTGCAAGTCGGGATGATCGGCCGCCACCACGACAGGCGTCACGAATATGGCAAGCTCGGTTTCACTATGCTGGAAGCGCGTCGAGCTGAACAGGCGCCCCAGTATCGGCACATCGCCGAGGCCCGGTACCTTGCTGACATTGCGCGACTCGTCTCGCGAGAGAAACCCCGCCATGACCAAGGTCTGCCCCGACCTGACATTGAATTCCGTCGAAGCCCGCCGCGTCTTGAGCGAAGGCCCGGTGGGCACGGACAATGCGCTGTCGATGGAACTGACCTCGACTTCGATGTGCGAGCGCACTGCGCCGTTGCGTTCGATCTGCGGCGTGATGCGCAGGGACACGCCATAAGGCTTGAATGCCGTGTTCGTGTTGCCGTTGGCGTCCGTTGTAGAGTATGGGACTTCTCCGCCGGCAAGGAACTCGGCCGTTGCACCGCTGCGCGCCAGCAATTGGGGCTGGGCCAGCACCACTGCCCTGCCGGTCTGCGCCATGGCGTTGATCCGGGCCGAAAGCAGCGCATTTACGCCGAAGTAGCCGGCGACGGCGGCGGCCGGGCCCGGTATGGGCATGGGCGATGGCTCGCCGGCCGAGCCGGGGCGCTCGTCCCAGCGACGCGTGCCGGCGTCCCAGGCCAGCCCGGCGAACATTCCGCCGTCGCTCTCGGCGTTCCATCGCACCCCAAGCTCTTGAAGCTGGGTACGAGGCACCTCGACCACCTGGACGTCGAGCAGCACCATGCGGTCCCAGCCGATCTGCCCGGTAAAGTCGACCAGTTGCGGATATCGCTGGCCAAGCTGGGACAGGCGCTCGCGGTCGGCGTCGGACAGATCGTCGCCCTCGACAATGAGCTTGTCGCCCACACTGGAGACGCGGGCGTTGGGAATGCGCTCGAGCACCGCCCGCAGCTCTTGCTGAAGGCGACGGGCGCCTTCGGGCGCGACCTCGACATCGAAGCGCCGGCGCAGCCCGTCTTCGGACCATACCTGCAGCACCGTCGAGCCTTCACCCCGTGCAAAGACGATGACTTCTTTTTCTTCTGTCGTAATTGCGTTGATTACCTGACCGTCCCCGACCGCTACCCTCGCCACGTCGGGAACCGCCAGTACCTTTAGCTCGCCGACCTGCAGGTTCAGAAGCTGTTCGCCCGTCGCGCCCGCCGGCTCTGCCTGAAGACACGCAAGTGCAAGAAGCACGGACAGGCCAGGGGCTCGACGCGGTGGCACGCACAGACGCAGGCAACGGAGGAAGGCATGGAGCATGAAGTCGCCTATGGCCTGTCGGAGTGCGGATCGGAATCAAAGCCGGAGAGGTCCAGCTCGGGCCGGGCATTCAGCCAGGCGCTGACGAGCTCGGGAGCGTGGGGCAGGTCGAACATGCCGGCTGCGGGCCCTGCATCGGGGGGTGGACGCGGGCTTGGCAGCCGGCTTACAGGCCTGTCTCCATAGATGACCGGCGCCCGCTCGGCCGCCCGAGGCGCTACAGGCGCTGAAGCGACCTCAAGCAGGCTGGCCAGGTCGCCCCGCGATGCCCGCTGGGTGGACAAGGCGTCGTCCGAGCGGCGCAGCAGCGCGGTGATGGTTCCTCCTTGGCGCGCAGCAACGAGCTTGACGGCATCTTCGGGGGCGGTATCAAGCGTTACCGTCGAGTAGCCGTAGGCGCCGCCCTGTTCGGTTCCGTCGGTGGCCGTGCCTGTAGCCAGCACCAGCACGCCCTGCAGCAGCGGCGCCGTAATGCGTTTCCCTTGATGGTCGAACGAGACATATAGGTCGATGAGGTCGCCGGGCTCGAGCAAGCCCGAAGCGGAATTGATGGCGTCGATGGGCATGGTGATGGCACGGCGGCCCTCGCCCAGCCGGGCCGAGAACGGCAGGCCCTGCTCGGCGACCGCATGGGCGGCAAGCACGGCATCGCCCGCGCGCAGCGGCGTTTTCAGGAGGCGTCCTTCAAGCACGGCATAGGCCTCTGGCGCAACACTGTCGCTGGCTGCAAGGCCCGCCGGAAAACTTCGCACGGCCAGATGGTCGCTGCTGAGGCGGATGCCGGCCGGCAGGTCGTAGGCGGCCACTACCCGCTGCACCGTGGGCACCCGCGCCTGAGCCTCGATCTGATGGATACGCCCCTGTATGTGCTGGCGCGCCGCCCACATGGCGACAAGACCCGCGCCCACGGCAATGGCCAGCATAATGCAGGAACGTCGATCGAGCGGCATGCGCATGGCGTCCTCCGGAAATTTCATTCAGATAGGTTGACCAGGACAGCGTCCGCGCCGCCCGGGGCGGCATGAACGGGAAACACATCGATGCGCGGGCCGGCTGGCCGTATGCCGGTAGAGCGTGCTGTCCAGCTGCGCGCACCCGTGCGCTGCCACCGCGACTCGGCCAGATGCCGATCCAGCGCTTCGACAAACACATCGAAAGATCGATGAGGTATGTGAACGCTTTGCCGCATCGAATTGCCATCCGCCGAGGAAGCCAGGCTGAACACAAAGCCCGCGTTCTGGGCCAGCCAGGAAGCCAGAAAGCCCTGCCCCGCGGCCTTTGCCCCGGACGCGGCATCGAGC
>Ga0180219_1002027_pt1 | contig 12411 bp, 13 predicted proteins | sample eDN3rd30CBELigMG_FD_151338 | JGI IMG/M metagenome (GOLD analysis project Ga0180219, IMG submission 151338) | Enriched Miracle-Growth compost microbial communities from Emeryville, California, USA - eDNA 3rd pass 30_C BE-Lig MG (version 2)... ...
CGTCACCGAGCTGGACGGGCGCGAGCATACGCTGAAATCCGTCGGCATCCTGGCCTCCAACGACGGCCTGCATGCCACGCTGACCCGCGAAATCGGCGGCGCCGCCAAGCGCTTCCAGACCGCGCAGAAGGGTTGAGGCAGACCCTTCCCTCCCCTCACACGCCGGTTGCTGGGCCTGCCCGGCTGGGCTATCGTGTCAGCCATGCATCTTTCACGCATTACGGCGGTCTATCTTATCGGCCTGATTGGCCTTTTCACCTCCCCCGCCCACCCGGCGGAGGACAATGGCGTGATCCTCGATCTCGATGCCCTCAAGGCGCTGAAGCCGGAGCAGACGGCACCGGATGCGAAAGAAACCATCTATACCGTGACCTACGAGCCAGGCGCCGCCAAACCGGCCGGCGACCAGGAGAGCGCCATCACCCAGGTGGCCGGCGCCGCACGGAACGGCACGGCCCGCCTGTCCATTGTGGCCTATGCGCCCATGGCCGAGGGCGAGAACGAGAACGATGCGCGCCGTCTGGCCTTGCGCCGGGCCATCGCCTTGCGGCAGATTCTGATCGCCTCCGGCGTGGACGGCTCGCGCGTCAACCTGCAGCCGATGGGCGTGCATCCGGACGGGGGCGAGAAGAGCGACCAGGCGCAGATCATCGTGCGGCAGCCATGACGGCATGAGCGCCGGGGGATCAACTTTCGAGGGGACGGTTATGCAGCGGCCAAGGCGATTCATCACACGGATGGCGATCTTCCTCGTCTGCGTCGCCGTCGTCTGCGCGTTCCTCCTGCCCACCATAGAGCGGGCCTTCATGGCCAGCCCGGCGCTGAACGGGCTCATCCTCGTGGTGCTCATCATCGGCATCGTCTACATCGTGCGCCAGGTGGTGATGCTGGACGGCGAGGTGACCTGGCTGGTGAACTACCGCACCGCCGGGCGCGGCGAGCAATCGGCCAGGGAGCCGGCGCTTCTCTCCCCCATGGTGACGCTGCTGCGCGAGCACCGGGCCAACATGTCGCTGTCCGCCACCTCCATGCGCTCGATCCTGGACACCATCGGCTCCCGGCTGGATGAAGCCCGCGAGATCAGCCGCTACCTCATCAGCCTGCTCATCTTCCTCGGGCTGCTCGGCACCTTCTGGGGGCTTTTGAACACCATCGGCGGCATCACCGGCGCCATCAACGGCCTCACCCTCTCCTCCAACGACATCGCGGTGATGTTCGACGAGTTGAAGGAAGGGCTGGCCAGCCCCCTGGCCGGCATGGGCACGTCCTTTTCCTCGTCGCTCTTCGGCCTGGCGGGGTCGCTCATCCTCGGCTTCATCGACCTGCAGGCCGGCCAGGCGCAGAACCGCTTCTACAACGACCTGGAGGAATGGCTGTCCTCGGTCACCCGCCTGTCCTCCGGCGGCATCGCCCTGGAAGGCGACGGCGGCGCGGCCCCGGCCTACCTCACCGCCCTCCTGGAGCAGACGGCGGAAGGCATCGGCGAGATGCAGCGCGTTCTCGAGCAGGCGGAGCAGAACCGCAGCGCGGTCAATGCCACGCTGGTGCAACTGTCCGACAAGCTGGCCACCCTCACCGACCATCTGAGGAGCGAGCGCAGCGCCTTCCGCGAGGCGCTGCAGGCGCGCCCCGGCGGCGACGACGTGGCGCGCGAACATCTGGCCAGCATCGACCTGCAGATCGGCCGCCTGGTCAGGGAAACCGAAGCCGGCCGCGAGCAGATGTCCCGCGACCTGCGGAACGAGATCAGGCTCCTGGCCCGCACCATCGGCGCCAGGCTGGAGGAGCGCGATGACGGGTAAACCCGGGAGCATGGCGCCATGATCGGCCGGGGCCGTCGGCGCCCGCACAGCATCAATAGCTGGCCGGGCTTCGTGGACGCCCTGTCGTCCCTGCTGCTGGTGTTCATCTTCCTGCTGTCGGTCTTCGTCCTCGCCCAGTTCTTCCTCGGCAAGGCGCTCTCGGGGCGCGACGAGGCCCTGGCCCGCCTCAACCAGCAGGTCCGGGAACTGGGCGACCTCCTCTCCCTCGAACAGGCGGCCAATGCCGACCTGCGCTCGCAGGTGAGCCAGCTCAACGCCTCGCTGCGCAACGCGGAGGAGGACCGCGACACGCTCCAGGACCGCGTCTCCGGCCTGGAGGCCGACCTCACCCAGGCCCAGGCGCGCGCCAGAGCCGCCGAAAGCCGCACGCAGGAAACCGCGTCCCAGCTCGAGGAGCGCCAGCGGGCGCTGACCTCGGCCGAAGAGGAAGTGGCGCTTCTCAACCGGCAGCTCGCCGAACTGCGCCAGCAGTTGGCCGACATCCGGGTGGCCCTGGACGCCTCGGAACAGAAGGACGTGGAGCAGCAGGCCATCATCAAGGACCTGGGCCGCAGGCTGAACACCGCGCTGGCCGCCAAGGTGCAGGAACTGGCCAGCTACCGCTCGGAATTCTTCGGCCGGTTGCGCCAGGCGCTGGGCAACAGAAAGGATATCCGCATCGAGGGGGACCGCTTCGTCTTCCAGTCGGAGCTTCTCTTCCCCAGCGCCTCGGCCACCCTGCAGGAGGGCGGCAAGGCGGAGCTGGACAAGCTGGCGCAGACCCTGCTGGAGATCGCCGGGCAAATCCCCGATGACATCCCCTGGATTCTGCGGGTGGACGGCCATACCGATATCCGGCCCATCAACACGCCGGAATTCCCCTCCAACTGGGAGCTCTCCACCGCCCGCGCCCTTTCCGTGGTGCGCTACCTGGTGGCCCGGGGCGTGCCCACCAACCGCCTGGCCGCCACTGGCTTCGGCCCCTACCAGCCCATCGACCCCGGCAACACCCCCGAAGCCTGGGCCAAGAACCGTCGCATCGAGTTCAAGCTGACGGAACGGTAGGCTCTCTCATCATCCGCCTCGTCACTCGCCGGCTTGACCGGCGAGTCCAGGGGCCGACGGCACTGGATTCGCCCATCAAGTGGGCGAATGACGAAGGAATAGGTGGCACCCTGTCCCTATTCCCCCGCGCTCGCTTCGCGGATACGGTCTTCGGTGTCGAACTGCAGGCGGGCCAGTTCGGCGTAGAGGCCGCCCTGGGCGACCAGCTCGGCGTGGGTGCCGATGGCGTTGATGCGGCCATGCTCCATGACCACGATGCGGTCGCAGGTGAGCACCGTCGAGAGGCGGTGGGCGATGATGAGACTGGTGCGGCCCTGCATCAGGCGGTCCAGCGCCTTCTGCACGCGCTGCTCGTTATGGGCATCGAGCGCCGATGTGGCTTCATCCAGCAGCAGCACCGGCGGATCGCGCAATATGGCGCGGGCGATGGCGATGCGCTGGCGCTCGCCGCCCGAAAGAAGAACGCCGCGCTCGCCCAGCCCGGTATCGAGCCCCTTGGGCAGCTTCTGGATGAATTCCATGGCGGCGGCGGCTTCGGCGGCGGCCATCACCTCGTCGTCCGTCGCCTCCGGCCGGCCGTAGAGGATATTCTCCCTGACCGAGGCGGCGAAGATCACCGGGTCCTGCGACACCAGGGCGATGCGGCGCCGCACCTCCGCCCCGGCGGCATCCTGCAGGGCCAGCCCGTCCATCAGCACGGTACCCGATTGCGGCATGTAGAATTTGAGCAGGAGCTGGAACACCGTGGACTTGCCCGCACCCGACGGGCCCACCAGCGCCACGCGCTCACCCGGCCGGACGGTCAGCGAAAAGTCGGCCAGCGCCGCCTCGTCGGGGCGCGACGGATAATGGAAGGTCACGTTGCGGTATTCCACCCGGCCCTGCGGCCTGGGCAGGGCCATCGGCTCCTTGGGGTCCACCACGGTGGGTGGCGTCTGCGCCAGTTCGATGAGCCGCGCCGTCGCCCCGCCGGCCCGCTGGATGTCGCCGTAGACCTCGGAAAGCGCGCCCGCCGATGAGGCGGAGATGATGGCGAAGAAGACGAACTGAGTGAGCAGGCCCGACGACATCTCACCCGAGACCACGTCCCTGGCCCCCATCCAGAGAATGAGGTCCACGCCGCCGAACACCATGCAGATGACGAGCCCGGTGAGCAAGGCCCGCATGAGGATGCGCCGCCGGGCGATGTCCAGCGCATGGGTCACCACCGACTGGAAGGCCGACTTCTCGCGCTCTTCCGCCGTGAAGGCGAGCACCGTCTGGATGGCGCCCAGCGCCTCGTCCGCCCGCGTGCCCAGCGCCGCGATGCGGTCCTGGCTCTCGCGCGACAGGCGGCGCACCCGGCGCCCCAGGAAGATGATGGGCACGATGACGATGGGAATGGCGAGCAGCACCAGGCCGGTCAGCTTCCAGCTCGTGAACAGCAGGCCGCCCACCCCGCCGATCAGCAGCAGCACGTTGCGCAGGGCCACCGACATGCTGGAGCCGACCAGCGTCTGGATGACGCTGGTATCGGCGGTGAGACGCGAAGCGATTTCCGACGGGCGATTGCTCTCGAAGAATTCGGGCGTCAGGGTGACGAGATTGAAGAAAACATCGCGCCGCAGGTCGGCCACCACCATCTCCCCCAGTGTGGAGACCAGGTAATAGCGGAACACGGTGGCGACGCCCAGCACCACCACCACGCCGCCCAGCGCCAGGAAATAATGATCGATATCAGCGCCACCCGTCGCATCGAACCCGTGGTCCACCAGCATGCGCAGGGCCGGGCCGATGACCAGCGTGGCCCCGGCAGCGCAGACGAGCGCCAGCACCGCCCCCCAGACCATGCCCTGATAGGGCTTCAGATAAGGCAGAAGAAGGGAGACGCGCTCCAGCGCCCCCGCCTTTTCCGATGGGGCTGCGGTATGGGCGTCGGTCTCTTGCGGCGGGGTGTCACTCATGCGGCTCACGCTGTTCTTATGGCCTTTTGGACTTCTCTATAGCAGGTCGCCTCCTTCGAGAGAAGCGGATGGTCCGCCGCACCCCCGGCGGGCGGCCTCATGGCGCGGCAATAAATCAGCGGCGGCCCTTGTGTTTGCCCGCCGCTTTGGGTATACAGTCGCGCCTGAACGATACCAGTGACCAGGATTGCCCCCGCAGGCGGCGTGCCGCAAGGATGACGGCATCCTCCATGCGAACCGGAGTTGAGCCATGAAAGCCGATATTCACCCCGATTACCACACCATCACGGTCGAGATGACCGACGGCACGACCTACCAGACGCGCTCCACCTGGGGTAAGGAAGGCGACCGCATGAAGCTGGAAATCGACCCCAAGAGCCACCCGGCCTGGACCGGCGGCACCCGCGTCGTGCAGGAAGGCGGCCGCGTCGCCAGGTTCAAGGACCGCTACAAGAACCTCGGTCTTTAAGGACACAAACCCGGGCCTCGCCCGGGTTTTTTATTGGTCCCTCGTACGCCGGACGGCGTACCTCGCATGTGCTCGGCCTTCTTTGCCCTCGTTACGCGCCGACTTGATCGGCGGATGACAAAGGAGGGAGCGGCATGGCCAGGACCCCGAGGGCCGCAGGCCCGGGTAGGCGCGACCGCGCCGCCCGGCGTTTGAGGGCCAGTAAAAAGCCCTGAGGCGCAGCCTCAGGGTTTCTTCATTTCCGACTCGATGTGGTCGATCATCGATTGCACGGGATTGTCGGTGGCGCCGGCGAAGAACTGCTTTTCCAGGCGCTCCACCCGCTTGTAGAGCCTGGTCGAGCGGTCCACCAGGTCGGTGAGCCGCTCGGGCAGCATGCCGCGGGCGATGCTGTCGATCTCGATGCCCCGGGGCTGGCGGCGCAGCCGGTGCTCGGGTTTGCGGGCATCGTCGGCGGTGATCTCGCCGTCGGCCACCGCGCGTTGCAGCATGAGCCAGGACATCATGGTGGTGAGGCGGGTGGTGAGGCGCATGCTCTCCGACATGAAGGTGGTGAGCGCCAGCGGCGGCATGCTCTCCTTTTCCGTCTCGCCCTCGTTGGCCAGATAGTCGGCGGCTTCCTCGACCAGCGACAGCCCCTCGTTGTAGACGTCCATCAGCTTGGCCCAATCCGCATAGATCTGGCCGCCTTCTTCGGGGAGTCCGGAATTGTCGCCGTCGGTCATCGCCTGTCCCTGCAAGGGCCGGACGGGCCGGCCTGGTCTTATGGTGTGGCGCCCAACTTATGCCGGAGACCGTCTTGAATTCAAGTCGCGGCTTCCCACATGACATCTGCCGGACGCCATGACGGGTCCGGTCCGCCCGGCCGGAGCGGCGGGCGGTGGATCAGGATCTTATTGCTTTGAAGGAGAATAAGATGGTTCGCAGATTTGATTTTTCGCCCCTCACCCGGTCGGCCATCGGCTTTGACCATCTGAACCGGCTGTTCGAGGCCGCCGCCCGCCAGGATGCGCCCGAGGCCGCGTTCCCGCCCTACAATATCGAAAAGCTCGGCGATGACGACTACCGCATCTCCATGGCGGTGGCCGGCTTCAAGCCGGAGGAGCTCGAAGTGGTCAGCCAGGAAAACGTGCTCTACGTGCGGGGCCGCTCCGAGCAGGCGGACGAGGCGGAAGACCGCCAGTACCTGCATCGCGGCATCGCCAAGCGCGCCTTCGAGCGCCGCTTTGAGCTGGCCGATACCATCAGGGTGACCGGTGCGCGGGTCGAGGACGGCCTCCTGCATGTGGACCTGGTGCGCGAGGTGCCCGAGGCCAAGAAGCCCCGGGTGATCGAGATCGCCACCAAGGACGGCAAGGCCGGCGGCGCCAAGTCCATCGGCCAGAAAGCCGCCTGAACCGGGTCTCCAACCGGATGACGCAGGGGCCGCTCCAGGGCGGCCCCTTTTCCGTGGTCACCTGGCGGCACAAAAAATTCGGACCGCGCGTGGCGGCCCGAGTTGACAGGGAGGCGTCAATCGAGGAAGGAGAAATCCGTTCCTTTTGACACTTCGATACTGTCAAAATCCGGTTAAGGGCACCTTAATGGTTCCGTATCCTTGCGTATAAGGGGCTAGCGGAAGAACTTCTCGGCGGAAAGGCGGGACGACTTCTTGCCCTCGATCTCCGCCTCGGCCCGCCTGATCTCGCGCTTCAGGACGGCGATGCGCTCCAGCAGATCCTCCTGCGACAGCGGCCCCAGATCCTCGGTGGCGAGCTGCTTCAAAAGCGCGGCCTTCGGGCGGTCGTCCTCGTCATCCATGCGGTGTCCTCCGGGGTTGAATATATGCTAGAGGATAGATCAGCCCCGCTGTCAAATCCAATCCGGAGGATGCCTCATGACGCTGCCCGACGGCATGACCGCCATCACCCTGCCCCGCTTCGGCGGGCCGGAGGTTCTGCAGCCGGCCCGCCTGCCCGTGCCCGCACCGCAAGCGGGCGAGGTGCTCATCAAGGTGGCGGCGGCCGGCGTCAACCGGCCGGACGTGCTGCAGCGCCAGGGGCATTACCCGCCGCCGCCCGGCGCGCCGACGTGGCCGGGGCTGGAAGTGGCCGGCCATATCGAGGCGCTGGGCGCCGGCGTGGCCGGCTGGCGGCGGGGCGATGCGGTCTGCGCCCTTTTGGCCGGCGGCGGCTATGCCGAATATTGCGCGGTGCCGCAGGAGCAGGTGCTGCCCGTCCCCAAGGGCCTCTCCCTCCTCGAGGCGGCGGCCCTGCCGGAGACCGTCTTCACCGTCTACGCCAATGTGATGGAGATCGGCCGCCTGGCGGCGGGCGAGCGCTTCCTGGTGCATGGCGGCACCTCGGGCATCGGCACCACGGCCATCCAGATGGCGCGGGCCTTCGGCGCCGAGGTCTACGCCACCGCCGGCAGTGCGGAGAAATGCGCCCTGTGCGAAAGGCTGGGTGCCAGGGCCATCGATTACCGGAAGACGGATTTCGTCGAGGAGATCAAGCGCCTCACCGGCGACGGGGGTGTGGATGTCATCCTCGACATGGTGGGCGGCGACTATATCCCGCGCAATGTCTCGCTGCTGCGCCAGGGCGGGCGGCATGTCAGCATCGCCTTCCTGGAGAGCCCTCGGGTCGAGATGTCGTTCATGCCCGTGCTCTTGAAGCGACTGACGCTGACCGGCTCGGTGCTGCGGCCCCGCAGCCCGGCGGAAAAAGGAGCGCTGGCGGCCAAGCTGCGCGAGCGCGTATGGCCGCTCATCGAGGCGGGGGATATCCGCCCCGTCATCGACTCCGAATTCCCCCTCGCCGAGGCCGCCCGGGCGCATGCCCGCATGGAGGCCTCGGCCCATATGGGCAAGATCGTGTTGCGGGTGTAAATTCGGTTTCCAAGCCCCATATTCTTCATTACAAAGCCCCATCTCTATGATAGGCGTAGGGAAGAAAAGGCGCTCGTGCCGCCGCCGGCTTGCACAACCCTCGGTCCGGTGTGCCGGGGATGAGACCGCCCCCGATTCTCTAGGAGGTAGACGTGAATTTACCGCTGATGCCCAAGGCCACGGCTATGTGGCTTGTGGACAACACATCGCTGACGTTCGAACAGATTGCCGAATTCTGCGGGATTCATCCGCTGGAAGTGCAGGGCATGGCCGACGGCGAGGTGGCGCAGAACATCGTGGGCGCCGATCCGATCAAGACCGGCCAGCTCACGCAGGAGGAACTGGACCGCGCGCAGAAGGACCCGAAGCGCCGGCTGCACCTGAGAACCTCCAGCCTGCCGGAGCCGAAACGCCGCCGCGGGCCGCGCTATACGCCGCTCTCCAAGCGGCATGAGCGGCCGGACGCCATCGCCTGGCTGGTGCGCTACCATCCCGAGCTGAGCGATCCGCAAATCTGCAAGCTGGTGGGCACCACCAAGCCGACCATCGCCGCCGTGCGCGAGCGCACCCACTGGAATTCGGCCAACATCAAGCCGCGCGATCCCGTGGTGCTCGGCCTGTGCAAGCAGATCGAGCTGGACGAGGCGGTGGCCATCGCCAACGAACGCAGCGGCCATGGCGAAGAGCCGCTTGAGGGGATCGAGCCCCCATCGGCCGAAACCTACGTGAATCTCGACACTTACGAATCCTGACCCGGTAACCGGCCAGGCATCGCGACGGCGGCCCCGGGGCCGCCGTTTTGCGTTGGAGCGGCTTCCACCATCGCCCCCGCGCCGGCGGGGCCTGGCTGATTGATAAAGAGGGATGCCCACCTGCGCGGGTAAGATGGGCGAGCTTCGCCTCCCGGCTTCAACCGGAAACAGCGCATTCCAGCGCGGGCCGGGGTCGCGCCGGCCGTCCCCGTTTGCGACAAAATTATCCTTGCATTCCGCAGGGGCGGTCCTTAATAGCGATAATCACTATCAATCTTAAATGCTCCCCGGAGAGGGCGGCATTTCCATAACCATAGAGGATTCGCCCCGTATCTTCCGTATCCCGCCGCACTTCCGCTCTTGGCTATTCCGGCTTCATTCTCTGCATGGCCGCCTGTGGCGTCTGGGCGCCGGGCGCCCTGGCGCAGGATGCGGCCGGCAAGGACGAGCCCCTGGAAGAGATTGTGGTCACCGGCGCCTATACCATCAACGACCGGCTGGATACCGCCACGGGCCTGGGCCTCACCCTGCAGGAAACCCCGCAGTCGGTGAGCATCATGACCGAACAGCGCATCGCCGATCAGAACCTGGATTCACTCACCGACGTGGTGCTGAACGCGGTCGGCGTCTCGGCCCGGGAACGGGACAGCACACGCTACGGCTTCTCGGCGCGCGGCTTCGCCATCCACAATTATCAGCTGGACGGCGTGCCCCTGGCCTGGAGCCCGGGCGGCGATTCCGGCGAAACCCAGGTGGACACGGCGCTTTATGAGCGCATCGAGGTGGTGCGCGGCGCCACCGGCCTGCTCACCGGCGCGGGCGATCCGTCGGCCTCCATCAACCTGGTGCGCAAGCACGCCACGGCGGAGGATTTCACCGGCAGGCTGTCCGTCGACGGTGGAAGCTGGAGTTCCTACGGCGTCATGGGCGACGTGGGCACCGGGCTGAACCGCGAGGGCACCATCCGCGCCCGCGTGGTCGGCAAATACCGCGACGAGGGCTCGTTCCGCGACCTGGCGAGCGACGAGAAGACCGTGCTCTACGGCGTCGTCGAGGCCGACATCACCGACGATACGCTGATCCGCCTCGGCGCCAGCTATCAGGACAACGATCCGACGGCCACCACCTGGGGCGGCCTTTCGCCATGGTACGCCGACGGCTCCCGCACCGACTGGGCCCGCAGCAAGACCGTCGCCGCCGACTGGACTGAGTGGGCCACGAAGAACGAGAACTATTTCCTCAACCTCAGTCACGATTTCGCCAATGGCTGGCATTTCCAGGTGAACCTGAACCGCAACAGGAACACCGCGGACCTGCGCCTTCTCTACCTCTTCGGCACGCCCGACCGCGACACCGGCCTGGGCATGGGCGCCTCGCCCTACAACAGCGACACGAAGAGCGCGCAGAACAGCATCGACGCCCAGTTGAAGGGCAAGGTGGCGCTGTTCGGCCGCAGCCACGAACTGGTGTTCGGCGCCCTGCACAGCGAGCAGAAGACCAGCGCCCTCACCCGCGATGCGCTGACCATCCCCGATGTGGGCAATTTCAACACCTGGGACGGGTCCTACCCCGCGCCCCAATGGTCGGACACCCAGCGCGTGGATGTCGCCGACAAGACCACGCAGACCGGCTTTTATGGCGCGGCGCGGCTCAATCTCAGCGACAATTTCAAGATCATCCTGGGCAGCCGCGTGGCCAACTGGACCCAGGAAGGCGTCAGCTACGGCACGCCGGTCGATTATGGCGACAAGGGGGTTCTCATCCCCTATGCCGGCGCCCTTCTGGACATCACGCCGCACCATTCGCTCTATGCCAGCTATACCGAGATATTCCAGCCGCAGAGCGCGCAGGACTATCAGGGCAACTTCCTGGACCCGCTCACCGGCAAGAGCTACGAGGTGGGCCTGAAGAGCCGCTTCCTCAACGAGGCGCTGCAAACCACGGCCAGCCTCTTCCTGATCCAGCAGGACAATCTGGCGGCGACCGACCCCGACCCGACGCATCTCGTGCCGGGCACCATCTTCCAAGCCTCCATCGCCATCCAGGGCACCGAGACCAAGGGCTTCGAGGTGGAAATGGTGGGCGAGCCGCTGCCCGGCTGGAACATCAGCCTGGGCTATACCTGGTTCAAGGCCCGGGATGCACAGGGCGTCCCGGTCAACACCGACCAGCCGCACGAGCTCCTCAAGCTCTTTACCACCTACCGGCTGCCCGACGGGCTGGACCGGCTCACCATCGGTGGCGGGCTGAACTGGGAAGGCCGGAATTATACCGACACCACCAATCCGGCGACCGGCGATCCCGAGCGCCTGCAGCAGGACTCCTATGCCCTGGTCAGCCTCATGGCGCGCTATGACGTGACCGAACAGATCGCCATCCAGGCCAATCTGGAGAACCTCTTCAACAAGACCTACTACAGCCAGATCGGCTTCTACAGCCAGCTCGCCTACGGGGCTCCGCGGAACTTCAATATCCGCGCCACCTACGCCTTCTAGAGCGCGCTGTTTTCAGGTTGAAGCATGGCAGCGGCCCGTGCTGGCCACAGCAAAACGCCCCGCATTCCGGTGAATGCGGGGCGTTTTCCTTGAAGCGGGGGGCGAGGCGGTCAGTGCCTCGTCAACCTTCGAATCTCTTCCTTGATCCGGAGCTTTTCGCGCTTCAGTTCGGTCATCCGCAGAGAGTTTGGCACGGGCCGGCTGGCTTCCGTTTCCAGCAGCCGATCCAGATCGGCGTGCTTATGTTGCAAGGAAGTCACATGCGTCTCAACTGACATGAATGATTCTCCTGTGCGTGATGCCTTGTCGAAAATGACGGTTTTATTTAAGCATGAAAGAGGTGAATTGTCAGTAAAGTTGGCCCCGGCGCGGGCTCGCGGACAAGCGCCTGACGCAGCAGAAGAAAGGACAATGCGTGCCGGATTCCCGCCTCATCGTCGGCATCTCCGGAGCCTCGGGGGTGATGCTCGGCATCCGCCTTCTCGAATATCTGAAGACACGGGCCGATATCGAAAGCCACCTCGTCGTCAGCAAGGCGGCGGAGCGTACCATCCTGCTTGAAACCGACTACGCCATTGAGGCCGTTCATGCTCTGGCCGACGTGCATCATCCGGTGAAGGATATCGGCGCCGCCATCGCCAGCGGCTCGTTCCGCACGGCGGGCATGATCATGGCCCCCACCTCGATTCGCACCATGGGCGAGATCGCCACCGGCGTGACCACCAGCCTCTTGACCCGCGCCGCCGACGTGACGCTGAAGGAGCGCCGGCCGCTCATCCTCATGGTGCGCGAAAGCCCGCTGCATCTGGGGCATATCCGCTCCATGGCGGCGGTGACCGAGATGGGCGCCATCGTGGCGCCGCCCGTGCCGGCCTTCTATCCGCGCCCGGCCTCCATCGAGGCGATCCTGGACAATATGATCGGCCGGGCGCTGGACCTCGCCGGCATCGACAACACCCTCGCCTTCCGCTGGCGGGAGGGCGGCTGAGGCACTTCAGCGCACCCCCAGATGAACC
>Ga0180219_1002028_pt1 | contig 12400 bp, 12 predicted proteins | sample eDN3rd30CBELigMG_FD_151338 | JGI IMG/M metagenome (GOLD analysis project Ga0180219, IMG submission 151338) | Enriched Miracle-Growth compost microbial communities from Emeryville, California, USA - eDNA 3rd pass 30_C BE-Lig MG (version 2)... ...
AGATGTAATCAATACTCAATCCATGTATCTTCTGGGGCTCGGGAACTGCGCGGCCCCAGCCTGCTGCCAGCGATTGCAGGGAATGAACGCATTCAGTAAAGTGGCAAGACCCATGAACAACGGAACGGATCGCAGCCTATGACGCAGCCCCAGTGGATGATATTGGCCATTCTGGTCGCAACCCTGGGGTTGTTTCTTTATGGGCGCTGGCGGCATGACATCGTGTCGGCCGCGGCGCTGCTTGCCGCCGTGCTGGTGGGGCTGGTTCCCGCCCAGGACGCGTTCGCGGGCTTTGCGCATCCGGCGGTGGTGACGGTGGCCTGCGTCCTTATCCTGAGCGGCGCGCTGCTGCACACGGGTGTGGTCGACCTGCTGGCCCAGCGCGTACTGCCCACCGATAGCGGACCCACCGTGACCATTTTCGCGCTGACCGTCCTGGCGGCGCTCTTGTCCGGCTTCATGAACAATGTGGGCGCCCTGGCGCTGCTCATGCCCATCGCCATGCAGATGGCGCAGCGCCAGAACATCGCGCCGGGAAAGATCCTGATGCCGCTGTCTTTCGCAACGATACTGGGCGGCATGACCACGCTCATAGGCACGCCCTCCAACCTGATCGTCTCCAGCTTTCGAACCCAAGACGGAGTAAGCGGATTCCGGATGTTTGACTTTACTCCGGTGGGCGTGGCGGTGGCGGCGGGCGGCCTGTTGTTCATCGGCTTCATCGGCTGGCGCATCGTTCCCGCTCGCGAACGAGCCGGCGCAGACTCCTTCGACACCGGCGCCTACCTGACCGAAGCGCGCGTGGCCGCCAAGTCGAAAGCCATCGGCATGACCCTGCACGAGGCCGAAGCCGCGCTGGAAGACGCCGACGCGCAAATCATCAGCCTGGTGCGCAACGACGTCCGCGTATCGCCCTATGCCGCCGGGCCGCTGCGCGAGAACGACGTCGTGCTGATCGAGGCCGACCCCGAGGCCCTGGCCGGCGCGCTGGACAGCCTGGGGCTGGTTTTCGGAGAAGGAAAGAGCAAGGAAGAGGCAGACGCGGAGGACGAGGCAGAAGTTGCAGGCCCGACGGCTGAGGCAGGAGGCGAAGGCCAGAACGAGGTGGATGACACGCTCCCGACGGCCTCCGCGGCTCAGGCTATCCAAGCTGCACCCCGCGACGCGGCGCGCAATCAGGTCGAGCCACGCTTGAATAGAGCTGCCGAGGGCGGCGACGGCGAGATCACCCAGAGCCGTAACGCCAGAAGCAACAACAACAACAACAACAACAACAACAATGGCAATGGCAATGGCAATGGCCAAAGCATCGACGAGGCCGGCGAGCCCTTGCAAAACGAAGAAGAACAAAGCAAGAAGATAGAGCGATCCGCCAAGCTCGACGATGCAGAGCTGATCGAACTGGTGATTCTGCCGGGTTCGGGCCTGCTGGGGCGCAGCGCCAGCGACCTTGACCTGCGCAAGCGCTATGGGATCAACCTTCTGGCCATTTCCCGACAGGGCTCGCGCATCCACAGCCGGGTGCGCCACACCGCCCTGCGCGATGGCGACGTGCTGCTGATGCAAGGCGCCGGGGAACTGGTCTCGGAGTTTGCCTCTGATACGGGGTGCGCCCCGTTGGCACCCCGCTCGCTGCGTTCTCCGGACCGCAATAAAATGTTCACCGCGGCCGGCATCATGATTCTTTCGGTTGGCCTCACCGCCGCGGGACTGCTGCCGGCGGCCATCAGCTTTCTGCTGGGCGTGCTGCTGGTGATGGTGCTTAGGGTGCTGCCCCTGCGCAAGATGTACGAGTCCGTTGACTGGCCTGTCATTGTGCTGCTGGGCGCCCTGCTGCCCGTGGCGCAGGCGGCCGAAGACACCGGCCTGGCGGAATTGATTGCCGTGTTCCTGCTTGAGAACGTGGCGCAGGGCAACGCCATTCTTGCCCTGGTGGTGGTGCTGGCGGTAACCATGACCTTGTCCGACGTCATCAACAACGCCGCAACGGCGGCCATCATGTGCCCCATCGCCATCGGCGCCGCGAACCAGCTCGGCGTCAGCGCCGACCCCTACCTGATGGCCGTGGCCATCGGCGCCTCGGCCGCCTTCCTCACCCCCATCGGCCACCAGAACAACACGCTTATCCTGGGCCCTGGCGGCTTCCGCTTCGGCGACTATTGGCGCCTGGGCCTGCCGTTGGAGATTGCGCTGGGCATCGTGGCCATACCGATGCTGTTGCTGGTGTGGCCGTTGTAGGGCTCGGCAAGACAAGCATGTGCTCACGCGCGGCGCCCTGCCGATTCGCTGTCGCGCGGGAGGCTGCGGCCACTATCCCATGACAATAACCTCAGGGTCTTCGGCCACCGCCGTGTAAAGGCGATCTACGGCCTGGGCTCTTTGAGCCAGCACCAGGCGTTGATTGATATAGCCCTTGTCCGTGATTTCGCCACTTTCGATGCAGGGCGGCTCGGACAGGAACATGGCGCGCTTGGGCATCAGCGACAGGCCGCTACCATTCTGCTGCCCGATTTTCTCCATCGCGCCGCGCACATGCGCCTGCAAGGCCTTGCTGTCGGCCTGCCTGGCCTTGGGCGTGGGAAAGATCAGCAGCCCGACCTCGCCGCGGTCGTGCCCGGTGACCACCACGTCTTGCGCGTAGGGGGCCAGCAGGCTTACGGCCTTGATGCGCAAAGCCCCCACCGAGACCCAGGTGCCCGTCGCCAGCTTGAAGTCTTCGGCCACGCGCCCGTCGAAGGCGATGCCCTTTTTTGGTTCTTGCGGATCGATGAGACAGGCCGCATCGCCGATCTTGTAATAGCCGTCTTCGTCGAAGGCCTCGGCCGTGCGGGCCGGATCGCGCAAATAGCCCGGGAATATTTGCGGCCCCTTCATGCGCACCTCGAGCTTGTCGCCGTTGGGAATGAACTTCATCTGCATGCCTGCCACCGGCAGCCCGACACAGCGCGGATCGTCGGAGGGCCAATGCAGGTAGGTGCCCACCGGAGAGGTTTCGGTGGAGCCCAGAGAGGAGGAAAAGAGCACACGCTCCCCCACCACCTTGTCGATCTGTGCGTTGATGCGGTCCCAGCAGTTCTGCGTCAGGGCCGCACCGGCATAGAAGACGACGCGCAACCGGCCCAGGCAGTCGCGCGCCACCGCTTCGTCTTCTTCCATGAGGGAAACGAGCATGTCGAAGCCGCGGGGAACGTTCAGCAGCAGGTTGGGCTGGACCTCGCGCATGTTCCTGACGGTTTTTTCAATGAGGCCCGGCACCGGCTTGCCTTCGTCGAAGTAGAATGAGCCGCCGTTGGCCAGCACCATGTTGAAGTTGTAGTTGGTGCCGAAGGTGTGGCTCCAGGGCAGCCAGGAAACGATGATGGGCTTTTCTTCCTTGAGAAAGGGCCAGGCCAACTGAATCTGCTTCTGGTTCGCGCACAGCATGCGATGCGTATTGATGACGATCTTCGGATGCCCGGTCGAACCCGAGGTAAGCATGTACTTGGCGTGGGTTTCGGGCTGGATGGCCAGGAAGGCTTGCTGCACCTGGGGCGATTCCACGCCCTGCAGGAGGTCGTCGAACAGCAGGCTGCCCGGCAGGGCTTCGCCCCCCTGGGACACCAGCACCGGGCAGGAAGGCGCGCAGGCATCGATGGCCGCCTTGTACGCGGCGGCATCGGCCGCGTACACGAACCCGGGCTGAAGCACGCGCAAGGCATGCCGCACCTTGCCGAAGTCGTGCGAAAGGCGCGAATAAGCGCTGGATATCGTGCTGAAGGGCCGGCCTATGTGCAGGGTGGCCAGCATCAGCAGGGCCTGGTCGATGCCCGGGTCGGACAGGGCCACCACAGGCTCTTCTGGCCCCAGGTTCATGTCGAGCAGGCTTTGAGCAATTTTGCCGACCTGGCTGCGCACTTGGCCATAGCTTAGCTTGCGCCATTCGCCCCCGGCGTCGCGTTCGGCCAGGAACAGGGCGTTGGGCGTTCGCCCGGCCCAGTGCTCGAGCCATTCGCCCACGCAACGAACGACATCGCCCAAGGGCTGCGGGTTCGTCAGGATGAAGGCGCCATCGCCCAGTTCGGTTCGCTCGACCAAAGGGGGCGCCAGCATGCCGGGGTTGTCAAAATAACTCATCGCCAGCTCCTTAATCAACCAGGCGCCATGCACCATCTTTGATGGTGATGAGCACCACCGCCCCGTCGCCCAGCCCGGCGTGGTTCTGCGGCGTAAGCGTGCTCAGGCCGTGGGTCAGCGCAAGCTTGTCGGTCTTGTTCAGCGCGTCCAGCACGGCTTGGCGAAACGCCGGCGTACCCGCCTCGATGGAGGCGTCCACCGCGGAAATGGCATGGTCGAGCAACAGATAGGCATCATACGCGTATGCGCCGAAAGGATTGCGCGAGCCCTCGCCGTACTTGCCCTCATAGTTGGCAAGGTATTTCAGGCCCACCGCCTTGGAAGGATGCGAATCGGGCAATTGCTCGGCCACCAGCACCAGCCCCGTGGGCGCGATCATTCCCTCGCCGGTTTTTCCGGCCATGCGCAGGAAGTCGTTGTTGGCCACGCCGTGGTTCTGGAAGAAAGGCCCCTTGTAGCCGCGTTCACGCAGGGTGCGCATGGGCAGGGCGGCCGCCGAACCGCTGCCCGCCAATACCACCGCCTCGGCATTCGACTGCATGACCTTCAGCGCCTGGGCGGTGACGGACTGGTCGGTGCGGCCAAAACGCTCGTGGGCGACCACCGGTATGCCGAACTCTTTTGAAAGCTGCTCGACCTCGCGCCAGCTGGCGTCGCCCAGGGCATCGCTGAAGCCGAAGAAGGCGATCGTCTTGATGCCTTCGGCCTTCATCTTGTCGAATACCGCCCGGTACATCAGGGCATAGGTCTGGGGTATGGAGAAGGACCATTCCTGCCGCTGGGCGGTGAACGGCGCCAGCCCAAGCTGGGGCACGCCGGCCTCATTGGCCACCTCGGCCACCGCCAGGCAGTTGGGCGTGGTGCTCGAGCCGATGATGGCGTCGACCTTGTCGGCCTCGGCAAAGCGCCTGGCGTTCTTGGTGGCGACCGTGGGGTCGGTGGCGTCGTCCAGAACGATGTAGTTGGCCGGGCGTCCGCCTATCGTCTTGGGCAGCAGCTCCATCGTGTTGCGCTGGGCGATGCCCAGCGAGGCGGCGGGCCCCGTCGAACTGACGGTGACGCCGATGGTAACGGGTTTCTGGGCATGAACGGCAGCGCTGAACAGCAACGCCGCCGCGGCCAGGCCGAGCTTTATGGGGTGTTTCATATGTCTGTCTCCTGTTGGTCTGTTTATATTTCCTGGCCTATCTTGCGGCTTGCGGCGACATGGCCTCCAGGAAGGAAGCCTCTTCCGCCAGGCAGGCCAGGTACTGCTCTTGCAGCTCATCCACCACTTGTGCCACCGACTGCACCTGCGTAATGCCGCCCACGCCGTGGCCGGCCGACCACACGTCTTTCCATGCCTTGGGCGCCACGCTGATGTTTCCCGAGAAATCGATCTGCGTGCTTTGGCCCGCCGGCGCAGGCGCCGCGCTGTGGTTCTGCAGCGACCCCTTGAGCCAGTTCGCCATGACGCCTGATATCTCGGCGCTGGCCACCAGGTCTTCGATGCCGCTGGCCACGAGCATGTCGCGGTAGCCGTCGCGGGCAAGGCTTTCGGCCGTGGCGATGAAGCGCGTGCCCATGACGACGAAGTCGGCGCCCAGCACCTGGGCGGCGCGGATGTCGCGGCCGCAGCTTATGGCCCCGGCCAGGCCCAGGGGACCGGACCAGAACCGCCGCACTTCGTGAAGCAATGCGAAAGGATGGCAGTTGCCGGTATGGCCGCCCGCCCCATGGGTAACCAGAACCAATACGTCGACGCCCGCTTCGGCCGCCTTGCGGGCGAGAGTGGGCGTGGTGACGTCTGCCATTACGATGCCGCCGTAGCCATGCACCACGTCCATGACCCGGCGCGGGCTGCCCAGGGCCGTAGCCACAATGGCGGGGCGGAATTCCTCGACCAGCCGCAGCTCTTGATCGAAGCGCTCGTAGCTACGATGCACGATCATGTTCAGCGCCCAGGGACCGGCCTCGAGCTCGTCGTGCATGCGGCGCATCCACTGGCGAAGCGCGGGCACGTCGCGCGCGTTGGGCGCCGGGAAAGACCCGATGATGCCCGCCCTTTCCGCCGCTATGGCGAGTTCGGGGCCCGAGACAAGAAACATGGGCGCCACCATCAGGGGCAAGCGGCCGGAGCGGATCAGGCCAAGGAAGCGCTCGGCGGGTTCGTGTGCGTTCATCTGGATACTCATGTGCGTGCCCCCACCGGACGTATTTCCCAGCCGCAGTCGCTCTGGATGATTGCAGCCGTAGTGGCCCGGCTGTTGTGCTTCGAGGCCAGCAGCACGTAATGCCCCGCATGGTCCTCTGGCGATGCGATGAACTTCAGCGGCATTGCGTCCGCGATCTTTTCCTGGATGCCGGGAATCTGCGCCAGCCTTCTTTCGTGCTTGCCCAGGCTTTCAGGCCCTCGCAATGAGGTGATGGTGCCGCCCGGCGCCACGCCATTGACTCGAACCCCGGGAGCGAATTCGTAGGCGAGCTGCCGCAGCATGCCCACGCATGCGTGCTTCGAGGCAACGTACAGCGGCCCGCCCCCGCCGGCGTAGAAGGACGAGTTCGACAAGGTGAAGATCATGCTGCCTTCCGTTGCCCGCAAGGCCTCGATCGACGCCCTGGCGAGCAGCAGGCAGGCCTTTACGTTGATGTCGAAGACCTCGGCGAAGCCGCTGTCCAGTTGCTCGAGCGTCATGCTTTCCAGGCGGCTGGAATAGTCCCACACCCCCGCATTGCCCACCACGGTGTCCAGTTTTCCGAAGCGCCGCAGCGTTTCGTCGACGACGCGCTGGTTGGATTCGCCCTTTCGCACGTCGCCTGTCACGACCTGCACCCGATCACCATGCTGCTCGCGCAGAAGGCGGCCCTGCTCTTCGTCGCGCAGGAGAACGCCGACACCGGCACAGCCCTCTTGCAGGAAGCGGTCAACCACGGCCCGCCCTATTCCAGAGCCTCCGCCCGTTACCAACGCCACATAGCCGTCAAGCCAGCCCATGTCGGATCCTTATAGAAAGGTGTTGAGGTTCTTGGCCAGCAGTACCGACTGGGTGATGTAGATGGTGCGCCGCGCCAGCTGGAAGTCATTGGCATGTACGCGCAGCAGGTCTTGCCGCCGCCCCACCAGGGAATCGTTGTCGCGTTCGCCCCTGCTGCGGTAGTTCACGAAAGTGCTGTGGACGATGTATTCGCCCGCCGCCGCGTGAAAAGCCTCTACGCCCGACACCACATGCACGTGGCGGGTGGGTGGGTCTTCGGCCCAGGCCGAGGGCTGCTTGAAGCGGGCCACCCGGCGGGAAAGATCGAGCAGGCCATCGTCGAACAAGGCCCCCCTGCCCGCTTCATAGGCTTTCATGGAATCGGCCCGCCGCCGGTTTTCTGGCATGGGCATCCAATAGTGGATGTCGTCCGCCATGAGGGCCAGCCAATCGTCCCAGCACTCACCATCCAGCAGGCGCGCCTCGCGATACAGGAACTGGGTAATGCGGTGATGCAGGGTGATGTCCACCGCCGAGTCGGCGGCCGCGCAGCTTGCGTTCATACAGAGGCCTCCGCCGGTACATCGCGCTGGGGAACCTCGGCCCAGCTTGCCGACCCCATGAGGTCGAGCCAGCGCTGGTAGAAGGCGCGCTGGTTCGCCTCGTTGACCTGGCCCTGATGCACATTGCCCGGCAGCCCGGTGTCGTACACGCGAGTATTGCCCCCCAGGCCGATGTACAGGTCTTGCTGGCGGGTCAGGTAGCCTTCATTGGTGCGCGTAGCGTATTCCCAGTTTTCGCCGTCGTCCATTTCAAAGACTCCCGAAGGGCTGAAGGTAAGCATGCTGCCCTTGCGCCAGCGCTCTTTGATGTCAGGCGGTGCGCTTTTGTTGACGAAGGTCCATATGTGCACCTCGATCTCTTGCGGCCCGCGCGGGTGCCAGGTGCGGAAGGTGTTCTGCCCCGGCAGGAAAGACGTATTAGGGAAAAGCGTGCACGACGAGATGGAACCGATCATGCGCGAGCGGAATTCGTCCAGCCGCCCGGCCACATGGGGCTGGAGCGCGTACAGATACTTGACCAGCTCTTTATCGCCCAGGCTGGCGCAGTTTCCGATGATGTCCTGGTTGAACTCCCAGCCGTGGCCGTTGAAGTTCACCTGGTACGACTGCTGGGGGTTCTTGTGCAGTTCGCCCACCCCCTCGCCCACCATGGCACGGGCACCCGAGTCGTGCGTCCAGCCGGCGTGCAGCGCGTCGCCCACAAAGTTTTCTGCCGCCAGCTTCCAGTTGCAGCGAATCACCGACTTGACGCACCCGCCCACGAATTCGGTGCCTTCGCCGTCCATGTCGAACACAGCGTCGAGGTAGTAGCGCATGTCGCCCAGGTACTCGGCCAATGGGGGTGCGTGGGGATCGAGCGTGGCAAAGATCAGGCCTCGATAGGAATCGATCTGGGCCACCGGATGCAGGCCGTGGCCCGCCGGGTCGAAGCCCGTGGAATCGAATGCCTCGGAGGCATGCATGCCTTTCAGGCGTCCGTCGATTGCAAACGACCAGCCGTGGTAGTTGCAGATGAACTGGCGCGCGTTGCCGGCGTCGGCAAAACACACTTTGTTGCCCCGGTGCGGGCAGCTGTTCAGGAAGCCCTTTACGCTTCCGTCTTTCTGGCGCACGATGATCACGTTGTCCTGGCCCATATAGGTGGTGATGTAGTCGCCGGCCTTTGGAATCTGCGAATCGTGTGCCACGAACAGCCAGCAGCGCGCAAAAATGCGTTCGAGCTCTTGCTCATACAGGCCGCCATGCTGAAATACAAGCCGCGACATCCTGCCATTTTCCAGGTCCATCAGGCGCTCCAGCTTTGGGGCCTCTATCCAGGACGTATGAAAATCCGCCATGCGTGCAGTCATTGTTTCAGGCTCCGTGAACATGGGTTTCGCCGCGGACGCAGGCTGCCGCAGCCTCGCATTCCAGATCGATGCGCAGGGTGGCGCCGGCATCGCTTACCTTGTAGGTACGCAGCGGCGTCTTGCACGGGAAGCCCACCGCCCGACCCGAGGGAATGTGGAAGGTGCCGCCATGGACAGGGCACTCGATCAGTTCGCCGTCAAGGATCTCGCCTTCCGACAACGATGCCCTGGCGTGGGTGCACCCGTCTTGCGTCGCGTAGTAGGCACCGTCCAGTTCATACACCGCGATAGGGCCCAGAGCTGATTCGAAACGGCTGACCCCTTCGGGGGACAGGTCATTCTTGTTGATTTCCAGTACGGATTGGCTCATGCACCACCTCATTGCATCAATTGCACAAAGCCCAGACCGGTTACCCATTCGGGCACGGGGGCATAATCGATCAAGTACCCATGCGCGCCCGGCATCGCGCCCATGGCCACGGCCCAATGGCGTATCTCCATGCCGCCATTGCCGCCATGCTGCAGGATGTATTCGTCGGAAAGCCGCGTCATGGCGTCAAGGTCGCCGCTGCAGGCATAGGCCAGAATTTCACGGTCGAAGGCCTCGTTCACCTGGCCCATCTGCGGCAGCCCTATCCAGTGGCTGAGTCCGCCGCTGCCTATCAGCGCAACGCGTTCGTGTTCACCTGCGGCTTCCACCGCCGCGCGGATTGCGCCCCCCAGGGCGGCGCAGCGCGACATGCTGATGTAGGGGTCGACGCCCGAGGCCACATATACTGGGATGGTGCCGATGGCTTGCCCGCGAGCCCGTACCGGGTCGACGATCAACCTGTCGGGGATGGCGACGGCATGGTCCACGGTAAAAGCCCTGGCCACCGACCAGTCGAACCCGTTCTCGTGCCCGTGCCTGGCAACGAAGGCGGCCAGATCCTGGCTGTCGGGAATGAACTGGCGCTTCAGGCCGGGCATCACATCCAGCGGGCCGTCGACGTCGCCGGTGCCGATCAGGTACTGGGGCAGGCAGTCGGTGCCGAAATTGAAGTAATGGTCTCCGCCCACGATGACCACGGCGGTGGCCTCGAGCTTGGCAAGCCGATGGGCGCACTGCTCGAAGGCGGCCCACATGCGCCCGCGCACTTCTTCCGGCGGCGCTTCGGGCGCCAGAAACATCATGGGGTCGTGCGGCACCAGGAACCCGCCTACTATCTTCCCCATGGCTATCGGTCCTCTTCCGGGCCGCGCGCCGCCGGCGCGGCCAGCGCTTTCATGTAGGCGCGCGGTGTCGGGTCGGGCGCGTTCTCAAACCAGAAACCTATTGTCAGCATGGGGTTCACTCCGTGTCTTTGCATTGCGCCCACGTCCAGTGCGCGCAGCATGGCTTTTTCTTCCTCGGTAAGGCGGTGCCTTTCCAGCAGCCCCTCGAGGTCTTCTTTGAAACGCTGCTTTTCCCGGCGATCGACGCAAAGCCGATGCAGCAGTCTCTCGAGCACGTTCCTGCTCATGCCGGCTCCTTGGACGGACTGCAGAAGTCGCGCACGAGCTGCAGGAAGCGGGCTCGGTGCTCGACCTGCACCCAATGCCCGCACTGCCCGAACAGATGCAGCTCGGCCCGCGGGATGCTTTGGGCCGCCAGCAGGCCACAGGCGGGCGGAACCACAGCGTCTTCGCGGCCATGCAGCACCAGGGTGGGCGCTGCGATCCGGGCCAGCGCGCTTTCAGGAAAGCCCTTGACCATGGTGACCCCTTCCGTCGGCTCGGGTATGAGCTTGCGCAGCGCCGTCTGCGCCCTCGGCCGGGCGCTGGCCTCGTACCGCAGCCGCACCATTTCGTCAGTGATGATCGAGGCGTCGTAAGGAAACAGGCTCATCACGGCACGCATGTTTTCCATGGAAGGCTCGTATTGCCATACCGACCGCAGGCCTGCGGTCTGGGCGAATTCGCCGGCGGGCGTGCCCACCAGCACAAGGTTCTTGACCCTTTCGGGCGCATGCAGTGCAAGGCCTATGGCCAGCGCGCCTCCGAACGAGTTGCCCACAAAAGACGCGCGAGGAATTTGCAGTGCGTCCATGATCGCGACCAGGTGGTTGACCCACAGCTTGATGTCGTACTTGTTGTCTTCCTTGAATTCCGTGTAGCCGAAGCCCGCGATATCAGGCGCCACCACCCGGAATGTGCTGGACAGCTCAGGCATGACGCCGTTCCAGTTGGTCCAGGCCGATACACCGGGGCCCGAGCCATGCAGGAGAAACAGCACCTCGCCCCCCTGGCCCTGCACCAACACATTGGTTTCATGGCCCGCGGCCTGGATGGTTTCGCCGCGTCCGGTTTGCTTCGACATTCCGTCTCCTTTTTCCATACACATGTGTATGTGTATGGATAATATATGGAAGAAAGCAGCTTTGACAATACGGCCAACACAGGGATATCCCTTAATAGCAGATTTATGAGCTCGCCGGCTTTGAGGTACATTACTGTATGTTCCGCAACTAGAAGACACATTTCCATGAGCAAAGCACCCGCCTCCTCTACTTCGGCCAACGAAACGGGAAACAACCGGGCGCAGCTCAGCCCCGGCGATTGGGTCGAGGCCGCCCTGGAAGTCCTGGTGGACAAAAGCATTGATTCGGTTCGCGTCGACGTGCTGGCCAAAGGGCTGAACGTGACACGCGGCAGTTTCTACTGGCACTTCAAGGACCGCGACGCCCTGCTGCGCCAGTTGCTGACGACATGGCGCAACACCATGACCGAGCAGCTTATCGACCGCTTCGAGCACAGCGACGCCAATGCCGAGACACTGCTTCACGAACTGTTGAGCCTGCCATTCAGGGGCCAGGCCGCCGCCCGGTCGGCCTCCATCGAACTGGCCATACGCGCCTGGGCGCGCCGCGACGCCATGGCCAGGCAGTTCGTCACTGAAGTCGATGCCAAGCGCCTGGCCTATTCGGCCCAATGCTTCGTGGCCCTTGGGTTCTCATTGCACGAAGCCAATATGCGCGCGTTCCTGCTGTACAGCTACGTCATCAATGAATCGATCATGGGCGGGCAAGGCACCGAGCAGCAGCGCAATCAAAGGCGCGAATTCGTGCACCAGCTGCTTTTGAAATGAAAGCAGCGACTAAAATATCCACAAGGCCGCGTGCACGGCGGAAGACGCGGCGGCCAAACCACGCGGCTTGCCGTGCGTTCGGAATATTCATCAAAGGAACCACCATGACAGCAAAGCTCAGGCACTTCGCCATCTGTGTCAGCGACCTCGAGGCCGCCGCCGAGTTCTACCAGAAGGTATTCGGGCTTGAGCGCGTGGGCGAGGAAACACTTGAGATGGGTTCGGGGGTTTATCTTAGCGACGGCGTGGTGAACCTGGCGCTGCTGAAGGGCTCGCCGGGCAGCGCGATGGACGGCTATGTGGGCTCGCATCATT
>Ga0180219_1002029_pt1 | contig 12399 bp, 10 predicted proteins | sample eDN3rd30CBELigMG_FD_151338 | JGI IMG/M metagenome (GOLD analysis project Ga0180219, IMG submission 151338) | Enriched Miracle-Growth compost microbial communities from Emeryville, California, USA - eDNA 3rd pass 30_C BE-Lig MG (version 2)... ...
GAAATGGGGCGAACTGCGCCGGATCGATCGCGGGCTCTATGACAAGCCGCAGATCAACAGTCTGACCCGGCAGGACAGCGCACCCGATCCGCGGGCGGTCATCGATGCTGTCGCGCGCCGTGACCAGATCCGCGTGCTGGTCGATGGCATGACCGCCGCCAACGATCTCGGCTTCACCAATGCCGTGCCGGCCAGGATCGTCGTACACAGCGAGGCACGGCAGAAGTCCATCAAGCTCGACAATCTTACGATCACCTTCAAGCAGACCGCCGCCAGCAAGCTGTTCTGGGCTGGACGCCCGGCTATGCGGATAGTCCAGGCCCTTCACTGGCTGCGCGACACCATGTCAGGGGATGATGCCAGCCATTGGCGCGACCGGCTGGTCTCCCTCCTGACCGATCCTCGCCACGGTGCGACATTGCAGGCCGATCTTGCCGATGGCATGACCACTCTACCTTCCTGGATGCAGGATATGCTGCGACCGCTGGTCACCAGCGAGAAGCCCCCGGCATGAATGCAGGGTTCGACGAAATCCTGCGCGCGGACGCACAAACCCGCAGCGGGCTGTTCACCGCGACAGCCCAGCGCCTCGGGACGACGCCACAGAATGTGGAGAAGGACTTCTGGGTTTGCTGGACGCTGGACGCCCTGTTCAACGGATTGGGGGAAGGGCCACGTCTGCTATTCAAGGGCGGCACCTCGCTCTCCAAGGCATTCGGTCTGATCGAGCGCTTTTCCGAAGACATCGATGTGACAGTCTTTCGCGACGATCTGGGGCTGCCGGCGTCCGTTGAAGAGCTGGCGGCGCTCAGCGGCAAGAAGCGCGCTGCGGCTCTCGATGCGATCAGGGATGCCTGCGAAGCCTATATCAACGGACCATTGACAGAACGCCTCGCAGGTCTTTGCGTCGAGACCTGCGCGCGCACTGGTCTCGCCAAAGATGCCATCCATATCGAGCCGGACACGCTCGACCGGCAGACGCTCTTGCTTGTCTATTCAAGCGTAACGCCGACCGATGCCTATATCGCCAAGTCGGTGAAGATCGAATCAGGCGCCAAATCGGCGCTCGATCCCAACTCACTCCGGACGATCACACCCTATGTCGATGCCGATGTTCCGGGCATCGATCTGGCTGTTCCGGGCATCACCGTGGTCGATGCGGAGCGGACATTCTGGGACAAGGTCGTGATCGTCCACGGGTTGCGGCGATGGTATGAAATCCGCGGTCAGTTGCGCGGCAACGGCCAGCGCATTTCTCGCCATTACTACGACCTTTTTCGACTGACCCGGTCCGAGGCCGGCCAGGTAGCGATGGCGAACCGGGCACTGGGCGAAGACTGCGTTGCGCATGCCCGCATGTTCTTCAATCGCCCGGATTTCGATCTGGCTTCCGCGCGAGCCCCGACTTTTGCATTGTGCCCGGAAGGAGGGATGATCGATGACCTGCGCCAGGACTACCGAGCGATGAGCGTCATGATCTTCGGCGAGCCGCCGCGCTTTGATGAAGTCGTCGAAGCGATTGCCGAACTTCAAAATTCCTTGAACGCTGCCGCATGAAGGGGATCCTTCAGCGCCTGTTCGGTAGCAGCGGCCCGAGCCACAACAGCGCGGTCCGGACAGAGATCGCCGATCGGCTCGAGATCAAGCCCTTCGGCCACGGCCTGGTCAAGATCCCGGCGCTCGACTTCTTCGGCCCTCATGCAGCATCGCCAAATGGCAGGTTCCATCTCATCTGGCTGGACAGGAACCCCGAGGGCACGATCGGTGGCCACCGGTACGAGGGCCATGGGATCTGGACGCTGTTGACCGACAATGGCGAAACACTTGCCACAGGTCGTCTCGAACGACCGCAAGACGGTCACGTCGCCGACACAGGCACGTTCATCCTGAGCGACTGGATGTTCGGAGAGGGTTTGAATGGTCGGCTCGTCGCCTTCCGGGCCGACGGGCAAAAGCTCGTCGAGCGCCAATTCTCGGCGAACCTGGCGAGCAGTGGTCTGTCGAGTGATGGGCGGTTTGCGATCTGCCAGACCGCCAATGCCCCGGGCAGTCCTGACAGTTGCCGCTGCTTTCTCTTCGATCTCGATGAGAGTCAGGAGATAGCGAACTGGGAGCAGGAAACCGGCTGGGCGAGCTCCTACGAGTTCGAACCAGCCAATCGGCGCGTCTATCTGATCGGCAATGACGATGAACGCGTCGGCTACGACTTCGACGGGGCGATGATCGATCGCGAGGGCTGGCAGCGCGGCCGCATATCCGCCGGTGACATCGAAGTCATGCGGTCGGTTATCGAATCTGACGGCGGTAACCCCTCACCGGAATTGCGCGCCACTATCCTTGCAGGCCTCGATGTTGCCAGCGAAAGCGGTGAAGTCTGGAAGCAAGCGAGAGCACTCCGCCTCTGGGGCGAGTTGCACGAGCAAGCAGGCGAAATCGATGCCGCAATCGAGGCCTATGACAAGGCGCTTTCGATCGATCCGCAAGTCGGCGTCTCGAGAAAGCTCGCGAAGCTGCAGCGTTCCAGGTTACCCAAGGACGCCAAGGGCGCGACCGTGAAGATCAGCCGCTTCGAGCAGCAGGCCCAAAGGCTGGGCATCGAACATGAAATAGTCCAGTTGGAAAAGGGAGCCGGGAAGGAATGGCGCCTGCGCCCTACCGACGCGATGAACCTGGTCGAGTTGGCCGCCCTGGACCATTACGCTGCCGAAGGCTGGGCCGGTGCCGCGGCCGAGGGAGGGTTGATGCTCACCTTGATCAAGGCCGCGTCATTCGATCCTCTTCCGCCACGCCATTCCGACACATTCGTCGAGGCGCTTTATGCGCAGAATGTCTCATTCCCCGAAGATCGATTTGATCGCGACCAACTCCTTGGATCGATAGGCCGCGCCACACGCAAACAAATCGAGCGGAACTGGACGACCATTGCGACAACCGCGGGGGAAACGCCGGCGTTTTATCCGGGCGTAAGGCGGGACCAAGTCCTCGGCCTCTTTGATTGCCTGGGCACGACTAGGCTGCGGGAGATTGCCACGCTGTTCGCCGAAGCGCCCTATGACCTGCGCGCTGGATGGCCGGACCTTACGCTCTGGCGCGGTGGTGAAATCCGGTTCGTGGAGGTCAAGGCTCCCGGAGACTCGATGCACGCAAGCCAGGCGCGCCTCATTTCGACGATTCTCGTCCCACTCGGTTTCAGGGTTGGGATCGCGGAGATCCGACCTGCCTAGCGAGCCTGCTCCCGTTCAGGCGGCCAATTCGAGTACCTCGCCGACTTCCCGCTTCAGCAACTGATCGATTTTCGCCGAAACGCGCTCGACGGCGAGGCGTTGAGCCTCGTCGATATGGACGTAGTTCTGGGTTGATCCGCGGGCGCCATGACCGAGCAGCGCCTTGATCGTAAGCTCCGAAAAGCCCAAGTCGCCAGCCACACTGCCAAAGGTATGCCGAAGGACATGCGGCGTTACCCCCTTGATCCCCGCGATTGTGCAGATTGCCCGCAGCGTTTCCGGAACCCCTGAATAAGGCCGATCCACGAAGTCGGATGGGAAGAACAGGGGGAGACCCCGTTTCTCGGGCAGGGACTTGAGCAGTTGAATCGCAGCTTGCCCGATCGGACGAACCTGGCCGTCGGTCTTGGTATCGGGAAAATGGACATAGCCCCGGTCGGCATGGACCCGCCAAGCTCTGCGCCCGCTACGGCCCCATCTTCCGATGCCGCGCGCCGGCAGGCCTTTCTCGACCGAGCCAGTGACCGGCGAACCGTTTCTTCCGAGCGACTCGTTGGCCTCGCAGCCCCTGCGATCCTCCAGGCTGGTTCGGTCATCCCGGCGGCGCTGATCACGGGCATCCGTTCGGACCTGCCCGGGCTGGTGACGGCCCAGGTGACCCAGAATGTCTATGACAGTCCTACGGGGCGGATCCTCCTGATCCCGCAAGGCGCGCGGCTGATCGGGGACTACGACGCTGATGTCGCCTTCGGTCAGAACCGGGTCCTGCTCGCCTGGAACCGGCTGATCCTGCCTGATGGCCGCTCGGTGGTGCTCGAGCGGCAGCCCGCCGCCGACACGCAAGGTTATGCCGGGCTGCAGGACGGCACCGATTATCACTGGGGCGGGGTGCTCAAGGCCGCGCTGGTCTCGACCCTGCTGGGAGCCGGTGCGGAACTCGGCTCAGGCGATGATGGCAACCTTGCCCGCGCATTCCGCCGCGGGACGCAGGACAGCATCAATCGTGCCGGCGAGCAGATCGTCAGCCGGGAGCTCAACGTGCGGCCGACATTGACCATCCGGCCCGGCTTTCCGGTGCGGGTGCTGGTGACGCGCGACCTTATTCTGGGAGCGGGACAATGATCCGCCTTAAGCTTTCGGACATTGCCGACGAAAAACCGGTCCGGCTGACAATCGAGCTGCCGGCGCGGCTGCACCGCGAGCTGTTGGCCTATGCGGCAGCAGTCAATGGTGGGGCCGCGGCGGGCGCGCCGACGGTGGAGCGCCTGATCCCACCCATGCTGGAGCGGTTCATCGCCAGCGACCGCGCCTTTGCCAAGGCGAAGCGCGGTCACGGCAGTCAGCGCCTGCCTCGCCCGGATCTGCGAGCTGGCCGGGATCAAGGGCGTCACGCCCCACACGCTACGGCATACCTTTGGCAGCGTCGCAGGCGATCTCGGTTTTTCGGAGCTGGTCATCAAGGCCATGCTAGGCCACGCCTCGCAGAGCGTGACTCAGGACTACATCCACATCGACGAGGCGCTGAAACTAGCCGTGCGGCGCATCTCTGACGAGGTAGAGCGGCTGCTTCAGCAGGGTGCGGCGAAGTTGGACGAAATGCGCTTCAATTGAGCCGATCAAGGGGCGCGCAGATCACCGCTCGTGGCGGGCAACCGTGTGAAGAGGTGCATCATACCTGATCTGCCGTCGATCGGATCTGGCTGTCGCCTGTAGTACTCCGCAGGATGTCAACGATCCACTGCCCAGATGCAGGGCAGTGGCTAAGTGGTGGAAACGAAAATGTCATCGGTGTTTGAACAATTTGGCGGGCGTCATAAAGGCCTGTGCATCAGCAATATCAACTATCGCGCCCGTCATTGCCTCGGTAAGCGCATTGCCTAACCGAGGTGAGAACCGAATTGCTCTCCCAACCGGGGGAGTCGTATCTAACCATCAGCGCCAGGCTCGATCCCATGGATGCCGCACGCATCGTCGTCGGACTGGCGCATCCCATTGCATATATGCATTTCTCAGATCGATCGAGAGAGACTATTGAACACACGATAGTTTCCCTCGTTGGGCAATATGTGAAGCCCTAAGCATTGCCACAATGGCTGTTCGGCTTTCATGTGCGCCTGAGCGACAATTGAAGAACCAGAACGCCAACTATGATCAGGACGATCCCGAACGTGGCTGTCAGGCTAAGCCGCTGCTGATAGACGATCCAGTCTATCAGAGCGAGCAGGGCGATCCCTGCTCCACTCCAAATCGCATAGGCAATACCTAAAGGAATATTCTTCAGCGCCATCGCCAGCGCACTGAAGGTCACAACATATCCGAGGGTTGATACAAGTGCCCATGTCAGCCTGGAAAAGCCATCGCTGGCCTTCAACGCAGAAGTTGCGATGACTTCCGCGCCAATAGCCAGAACAAGAAATAGATAGGCTTTCATCCACGAAACAGCTCAGGGTAGAAAGGGACCGGGACTCTGAACGAACCCTACGTCGTTGATAAGCGCCGCAGTCTTCGAACTCCGAGCCTTGCAATCAAGAAGCCAAGCTCCCTGGATCGAACCCCTCCTCCCAATAGTGTGGACGGACAATAGGGAGGCCGAGCGCCGCGAAGGCGCGATTGTCCTCCCAATAGGTCGATTCCAGCACGATCTTCCCGCTGTTGTCGAACTCAAGGAAGGTGGAACCGAGCGTGCTGATCGTTTTCCCGCCCGTCGCAATGCCACGATAGCTCTTGGCGCCGTCGATCTCGACATTCCAGTGGATGAGGCCCCTGCGTTCGTTCCCGAGATATTCGGTCGCCGTGAAACGATAGCGACCATTCTCGCCGGCCGCGATGCCGCCCAGATTGCGGATCAGCATCTCGGCGTCGGTGAACGTGTCGTTCTCATGATCGTCGATCTTCGACCAGTCCGACGAAAAGAAGTCGGCATAGAGGGTGCGCAGCACATGGATATCGCCGCCGAGCGCATTGCACCAATCCTGCGCGAATTCGAGCGTTCCGGCGGGAGCCCCGCTCAGTTCGACATCCGCCGAACGGGCAGGCCCTTCGTGCGGTATGCCGGTGAGGATCTTGGTCGGGCTGACGGGACCTACCACGCGCAGGACCGCAGCGGCATCCCACCAGGAGGATTCCCGCTTGATGAAGCCGTCCTTGTAGATGTGGAATGTATGACCCTGGGTCGTGAAGGGCTTGTCCTTGACGTCGAGGCCGATGAACATGGCCGCATCCTCGGGTCCCCACTCCCAACGCAGCAGCCCGAAATTCTCATCGCCGATATAGGAGCGCATCCTGAAATTGTGGATGCCGACGCCATTGGTGCGGTCCTTGTTGGCGTAGGGGACGAACAGCCGGTGAAGGTCCGCCTGGTTGTCGATATTGTGCTGGTCGAGCATCACATCCTCGAAGACGAAGTCGTCGCCTGGCCCATATAGGCTGCAGATGGCTTCCGGGCTGTGCCTGAAGGCTTTCAGCCATTTCACGCAAAATGAATAATGCATCGTCCTGCTCCTTCCGTGCGACGAGCGTTGCGCTCGATAATCCGATGTGTCGGCATTACATCCTGAAGATCCCGTATCGCGGTTCGGGGATGGGGGTGTTGAGCGCGGCGCTGAGCGCGATCGCAATGGTTTCTCGGGTGGCGAGCGGATCGATGACGCCATCGTCCCACAGCTCGGAGGTGGCATACCAGGCACTGGACGAACGCTGATATTCCGCGATCACGGGCTCGCGGATGGCCGCGATCTGCTCATCGGTAAGCGCGCCGCCTTCTCGTTCCATCTGCCTGATCTTGACCGTGGTCAGCACGCCAGCGGCCTGCTCGGCACCCATCACGGCCACCTGCGAGCGCGGCCAGGAGAACATGAAGCGCGGATCGAAGGCACGGCCGTTCATGCCGTAGGTTCCGGCCCCGAAGGAGGCGCCGCAATTGATCGAGATCTTCGGGACCGAGGCGCCGGACACCGCCATGATCATCTTGGCGCCGTCCTTGGTGATCCCTCGCCGCTCATATTCGCGGCCGACCATGAAGCCGGTGATGTTCTGCAGGAACAGGAGCGGCGTGCGGTTCTGATCGCACAGCTCGATGAAGTGCGCACCCTTCAGCGCACTGTCGCTGAACAGCACGCCGTTGTTGGCGAGGATGCCGACCTGCTGGCCCCAGATGCGGGCATAGCCGCAGATGAGGGTGGTGCCGTAGCCCGGCTGATATTCGTGGAAGCGGCTGCCGTCGACGATGCGGGCGATCACCTCGCGCATGTCGAACTGGACGCGGCCATCGGCGGGCAGGATGCCGTAAAGCTCCGCCGGGTCATAGGCGGGCGGTTCGGGATCGATCGCCGGCTCGCCAGCCTTGGGTTGCCTGCGCCATTGCGCGACGATCTCTCGCGTGATCGCGATGCCGTGCAGCTCGTTGTCGGCCGGATAGTCGGCAACCCCGGAAACCGACGTGTGCATGTCCGCGCCGCCCAGCTCGTCGACGGTGACATCTTCCCCGGTCGCCGCCTTCACCAGCGGCGGACCGCCGAGGAAGATCGCGCCCGTGCCGCGCACGATCACGGAATAGTCGCTGAGCGCGGGGATATAGGCCCCGCCCGCCGTGCAGTTGCCAAGGACAAGCGCCACCTGGGGCACACCCATCTTCGAGAGGGTGGACTGGTTGCGGAAGATGCGCCCCGCGCCGTAGCGATCGGCGAAGAATTGGGCCTGGAGCGGGAGGAAACCGCCGGCGCTGTCGCACATATGCACGACCGGCAGACGGTTCTCGATCGCGATGTCGAGGGCGCGGACGATCTTCTTGACCGACATGGGATACCAGGCGCCGCCCTTGACGCTGCTGTCATCGGCCCGGATCACCACTTCCTTGCCCGAGACGATGCCGATGCCAACAAGCTGGCCAGCTCCCGGCGCATCGTCGGCATAGGGCGTTTCGCCCGCCGCCAGGGTGGACAGTTCAAGAAAGGGCGTGCCGGGATCGAGCAGTTGCTCGAGCCTGGCGTGGACCGTCATCTTGCCCTGGCGTGCAAGCCGCTGAAGATCACGTTCGGGGCGAACATTTCGGACCGCATGCTGGCGCCTTTCCAGTTCCGCCGCAAGCGCGCGATTATGCTCGACATTGGCGAGAAATGCGGCGTCGCGGGGATCGATCCGGCTGTGAATGCGGCGCATCATGCGTCCTCTCCCAGCGGAGCGAGCGTGACGAGCGGCGCGTCGCGCTCGAACGACTGCGAGAGTGTGACGTGGACCGCTTCGACAACGCCGTCGCGCGATGCGCGGATGGCCGTTTCAAGTTTCATGCTTTCGATCACCAGCAATATGTCGCCTTCCCTGACGGTCTGCCCGGCTTCGCTCGACACGCCAACGACAGCGCCGGGCATGGGCGCGCGCACCGTATCTTCCGATCCACTTGCCGCTCCGGCCGCATGGCGCAGGACGGCATCCTTGAAGAGCAGCTCATGGGACGCGCCGTTCCAGTGGATGAAAAGCCTGTCACCTCGCCCGGCGATGTGGACGGGGCCCTGGCTGTCGCCTGCGCGCAGCAAGCCGTTGTCGAGGGAAATCGCGACATCGCCGCCGTCGAAGCGCAGGATGTAGCCGTCAGCCGTTCTCGACAGCCAGATCAGATGGTCATGGCCATCCAGCTCGATACAATGCCGCATCAGTTCCTCCATCCGCCGATGGCGGCGTGAAGCGGGGGAACCGCGTTCGCGGCATCAAGGACAGGGCGGGCCGAAAGCGCCGCCGCCGCCAGCAAGGCGCGGACCGTGGCGCCATCCACAGCCGGATCGGCCGCCAGTTCGGGTTTCTCACCGATCAGGCCCGTATGTATGGCGCCGGCGCGCACATCGGGATCGGCGAGCAAGCGTCGCAGATAGGCGATATTGGTGCGGCACCCCAGAATGACGAAATCGGCGAGCGCGGCATCGGCCTTGTCGAGCGCCGCTTCGCGGCTCGCCGCATGGACGATGAGCTTGGCGATCATCGGGTCGAAGGCCGCCGTCACGGCGCCACCCTGTTCCACGCCGGAATCGATACGCACGCCGGCGCCGCCGGGCGGAATCATCGTCAACAAAGGGCCGGTCGTGGGTGCGAAGTCGCGCGCGGCGTCCTCCGCATAGACGCGGACCTCAATAGCATGGCCGTTGATAGCAAGCGCGTCCTGGCCGTAGCCCAGCGGTTCGCCCGCGGCTACGCGGAGCTGTTCGGCGATGAGATCGATGCCGGTAATCTCCTCGGTGACGGGATGCTCGACCTGGATGCGGGTGTTCATTTCGAGGAAAAAGAACTCGCCCCTGCCGTAGATGAACTCGACCGTCCCCGCGCCGACATAGCCCGCCGCCCGCGCGATACCGGCGGCCACCTCGCAGATGCGATCCCGCTCATCGGCGCTCAGCGTGGGGGAAGGGGCTTCTTCCACCACCTTCTGGAAACGGCGCTGGAGCGAGCATTCGCGCTCGAAGAGATGGACGACATTGCCGTGCGTATCACCCAACACCTGAACCTCGATGTGGCGAGGACGCTCGACATAGCGTTCGGCGAACAGCCGGCCATCGCCGAAATAGCGTTGTCCCTCATTGCGACCGCGCTCGATCTCCTCTTCGAGAAGGGCAAGATCGCGCACGATGCGCATGCCCTTGCCGCCGCCGCCGGCCGAGGGCTTGATGAGCAGCGGGGCGCCGACCGCGCGAGCGCGTTCCACGAAGGTCGCGGGGTCATCGTCCTCGATCGCGGACGGCGCGACCGGGAAGCCCCGGCTTTCCACGAAATTGCGCGCGCGCACCTTGTCGCCCATCAAATCGATGGTTTCGGGCCGGGGGCCGATGAAGGCGATGCCTGCTTCCTCGCAGGCCCTCGCGAACCCTGCATTCTCCGACAGGAAACCGTAGCCCGGATGGATCGCATCCGCGCCGGATTCCTTGGCCGCCGCGATAATCTGCGCGCCGTCGAGATAGGCCGCCACTGGCGTTGCGCCGATGATTTCCACTGCGGTGTCGGCCTGCTTCACCGCCGGCGTCTGCGCGTCGACGGCATGATGCACGACCACCCCCTCCAGACCGGCCTTGTGGACCGAGCGGAGGATGCGGACGGCGATTTCGCCGCGATTGGCGATCAGGACTTTTGTGATCTTCGTCATGCGCGCGCCTTTGCGAGATAGGCGGCGCGCAATGCCTTCTTGTAGAGCTTGCCATTCTCCTGACGCGGAAGTTCACGGGCCAGGTCGAAGGAACGGGGCACCTTGATGGGCGATAGATGAGCGCGGCAATGCGCGGTGAGCATCTCGACAAAGGCGGTTTCGTTCTCCGGCCACTCGGTCGGTTGGACAACCGCTTTCACTTCCTCGCCGAACTCCTCGTTGGGAACGCCGAACACGGCGACATCCGCGATCGCCGGATGCACTGAAAGCAGGTCCTCGATCTCCTTGGGATAGACGTTCACCCCGCCTGTGATGATCATGAAATCCTTGCGGTCGGAGAGGTAGAGATAGCCCTCCTCATCGAGCCGGCCCATGTCGCCCATGGTGATCCAGCCTTCGGGATGATAGACCGAGGCGGTCTTTTCCGGGTCGTTGTGATAGGCGATCTGCGGCCCTTTGCCGAAATAGATTTGGCCGATTTCGCCCTGGGGCAGTTCCTCGCCATCATCGCCGACGATATGGATTTCGCCCAGCACCGGACGGCCCACGGACCCAGGATGCGCCAGCCACTGTTCGGTGTCGATCGCGGTATAGCCGATCGCCTCCGATCCGGCGTAGAACTCGTGGACGATCGGTCCCCACCAGTCGATGAGCTGGCGCTTCAATTCCGGGGGGCAAGGGGCTGCTGCGTGAACCGCGACCCGGTGACTGGAGAGGTCATATTGGTTCTTCACATCGTCGTCCAGGCGGACCATGCGGCTCAGCATGGTCGGCACCCACTGGCTGTGCGTCACATGATAGCGATTGATGGCGGCCAGCGCGCCTTCGGCATCGAACTTGGTCATGATGACGTTGGTGCCGCCGACACGGTGGATGGCGAGCGTATATTTGAGCGGGGAGCCGTGGTAGAGCGGCGCGGGGCACAGATAGACGCTGTCGGGCGTGAAGCTATAGAGTTTGGCGAGCAGCACCGAAAGCGGATCGGCTTCGTCGCGCGTGCGGCCGAGCTTGGGCAGGATGCCCTTGGGCCGCCCGGTGGTGCCTGACGAATAGAGCATGTCGGCGCCCGCTGGTGTGTCGGAACTGGTTTCAAGCGGCTTCTGGCCTTCGATCAGCGCCGTGACGGACAGGAAGCGATCATTTGCCTCGCCGGTGGTGAACCAGTGGCCGACCGGCGTTTCCCAGCCCTGCAACTCCGCCATCAGCGGCTCATATTCCGGCGCTGTGACGACAAGGCGGGCGTCGCTGTCGGTGAGGATATGCGCCACTTCCGCATGCTGAAGGCGAGTGCTGATCGGCGTCCAGTAGAGGCCCGCGAGCCATGCGCCCCAGCCTATGGGATGATACCAGATGCCGTTGGGGAGCATGAGGGCGATATGATCGCCGGGTTGAAGGCCCAGCGCGCGGAAGGCCGAAGCGATCTTCCCCGCCGTGTCGGCCAGTTCGCCATAGGTCATGGTGGCGCCGCTTTCCGCGATGATCGTGGCGAGGGCGTCGGGTTTTTCCTTTGCGACCAGGAACGGGTTCATGAGAAGTCACCGCGCATGGCTAATCCATCCTCTCCGATTCTTAGACTGTGCATTAGATGAAATGTTCAATTTATGCAATGTTGTCGCATGGATGATCCTGGCCATCGCTGGTGCCTCTCCGATCCTAGCGGTTCGATAGACTGGCGAGGGTCGCTGCAAAGCGCGCCGACCGTCCCGCCTGGTGCTGAAGTTCCCGTTCGGTCGCGAGCGATTGCTCGAAAGTCTGGGTTTCGGCGAGAGCGGCGGCGCGCTTGGTCCCGGCGACGGCCAGGGGATCGAGCGTCGTTGCATTCTCGATGAGCGACGATAGAAGGGAAGCTACGGCGCCGGACTCGACAAGGCGGGAAACCATGCCAATGCGGACAGCCTCCTCGCCGTCGATCGTCTCGCCGAAGAGAAGCAGGCGCTTTGCCTGCATGGGACCGACGATCCGGGGAAGCATCCAATTCAACCCGCAATCGGGGATGAGGCCGATCCGGGTGAAGGGGAAGGCAAAGCGCGCCTTCTCGGTGGCCACCACCAT
>Ga0180219_1002030_pt1 | contig 12396 bp, 8 predicted proteins | sample eDN3rd30CBELigMG_FD_151338 | JGI IMG/M metagenome (GOLD analysis project Ga0180219, IMG submission 151338) | Enriched Miracle-Growth compost microbial communities from Emeryville, California, USA - eDNA 3rd pass 30_C BE-Lig MG (version 2)... ...
CGCGCGCTGTCGCTTCTGTCGCCGGCATCGGCAGTTTCTTTGGATCGCTCGCCGGCGTGATCGGGGCGGAACTGACCGGCCGCGTTCTTGACGGCGCATCGGGCAATTACACGCCGATGTTCATCTATGCGGGCCTTGCCTATCTGCTGGCAGTCGGCGTCGTGCATCTCCTCTCGCCCCGGTTGAAGCCGGTCGAGGCCCTGTGAGGGTCAGGCGAAGCTCGCCGATGGCATCAAGGCTGGTCCTCCGTCTGGAAGGATCGGGTGAAACCCCATCCGCGCGATGATGTCGCGTTCGATGTCGAGGCCGGGTGCTATTTCGGTGAGGATCAGGCCCTGATCGCTCAGCTGGAAAACGGCCCGCTCGGTGACATAGAGCACCTGCTGACCGGCGCGGCGCGCCTGACGGGCGGAGAATGTCACCTGCTCCACCGCTGGCACGAATTTGGGAATGGCGCCGGGCTGCACGATGCGAAGCTGGCCGCTCGCCATTTCGATCCGGAGGCCCTTCGTCTCGAATGTTCCGCAGAAAATCACTGCTTTGGCATTTTGCGCTATGTCGATAAATCCACCCGGCCCGATGATCTTGCCGCCGAGTTTGGAGACATTGACGTTGCCCTGCGCGTCGCATTCGCCAAAGCCGAGCACGGCAACGTCGATACCGCCGCCGGAATAGAAATCGAACTGGGTCGGGGAGTCGATCCGCGCTTCGCCGTTGGGGACGAAGCCGAAGAGGGGGCCTTGCAGGGCATCGCCGCCATGATGGCCATGGTCCACGGTCGTATGCAACTCGGGTAGCAGGCCGCGCTCAAGGACGACGGTCGCCACGCCATCGGGTATGCCGAAACCGAAGCTCACCAGATTGCCGGCCTTGATTTCGTCCGCCGCGCGGCGCGCGATGATGCGGCGCTCCGGGCTGATCTTCTCGGAGGCCGCGGGCGGAAGCGCTCGGGCTTCGCCAGCATGGCTCCAGCGCTGGCCCGGGTCCACGACCACGGCGTCAATCCAGGAGCCGGGCAAGCGCACTGCTGCTGCGGGCCGGCTGTGCATGGCCACATGATCGCGCACCTGTGCCAGCACCTGTCCATTGCAGTTGCGTGCTGCCATGGCGAGCACGACTGCGTCGAGTTCGCCGCCTTCATCCGCAAAATCGATATTGCCCCTGATGTCGGTCGAAGTCCCCCGGACGATTGCGACGTCGATGGAGAAGGGGCGATAGCGCAGATAATCCTCGCCATCGATTGTGATCCGCTCGACGATGGGCGGGGCGGCAGTGGCCCGCGCATTCATCGCGCCACCATGCAAATTGGGGTCCACGAAGCTGTCCAGCCCCACTTTCGTCACCAGGCCCGGCCGTTTCGCGCCGATTTCCCGTGCCAGATGCTGGATTGCGCCGCCGGGCAGGGCGAATGCCTCGATCTTCTCCTGGGCCGCGAGGGTCTGCATGGCCGGCGACCAGGTCCAGTGCGCGCCGATCACGCGGCGGATCATTCCCTCCAGGGCGATATGGTTCAGGCCGCGCGTCGCCCCGTCGCCAATGCCTTGCGCATGAATGATGGTGAGGTCGCGAGGATGGCCGGTAGCGCGGAAACGCTCACCCAAGGCCGCAAGGATCGTGTCGGGCTCGAGCAGCCCACCGCCCGATCCCGTAATCGCTATGGTCGCTCCATCCCTGATCCGGGCGACAGCCTCCGAGGGCGAGACGATCCTAGCCGTCATGAATGCCTTGTCGCCTCGCCATAACCGAAGAAATCGAGATAAAGCGCTGCCTGATGCGCAAGCATGGGCAGGCCGGGTTGGGTCGGGTAGCCCAGTTCCTCGGCACGCGCCAGCAGCCGGGTTCGCGGCGGCGACATGATGATGTCGCAAACCAGCGTCCCTGGAGCGAGCGTGGCAGGATCGAAAGGCAGAGGATCGGCTGCTTGCAGCCCCGCCGGGCTGGCATTGATGGCGAGGTCGACGGCCGTGAGTGCCGCCGCCTCGCAGACGCGCGCCTGCGGGAAGAATCGGGCCAGCCGCTGCTGCAGGACCCTCACGCGCTCCCGATCCCGGTCCGCGATCTCCAATACGGCGATGCCGGCCTCGCACAAGGCCGCGGCGAGGGCCGAGCCGGCACCTCCTGCGCCGACGATCCGGGCGGCTCGGCCCCGTATCGCTATGTTCCGCTCGGAAAGACCGGCAACGAACCCGGTGCCGTCCACCATGTCCCCCAGCAGAGTGCCATCTGACTCGCGGCGGACGATGTTGATGCCGCCGCTGGCCTCGGCGCGCCGGGTAATGTGGTCGACATGGCGCAGCGCCGCTGCCTTGTGCGGGATGGTGATGCTGAGGCCTGCGAAATTCCGCCAATGGCGCACCGCCGCCAGCACCGTTTCCAGGGTCGTGTGATCCGCCGCGATCGGGAGCCAAATGCCGTTGATTCCCTGCTCGGCCAGGATGGCGGACATCATGGCCGGTGCTTTCGCCTGGCCGATGGGATCGCCGACCGTCGCGAAGAGCAGCGTGCTCCCGTCTGGCAATGGCAAAGATCGGTCAATCGGCATCACCGGCTCCGACGATGCCCTGATCGATCAACCGCGCGATATCGCCCTCAGCGATACCGGCCCGAAGCAACGCTGCGCGGCTATGGGCGCCGAGCGGCGGCACGCCGGATGACACGCGCGGGCCGTTCTCCTCAAAGACGATGCCGCTGCCGACAATGTCGATCCGGCGCTTGCCGTCTGCCGACGCGACGCTTTCCAGCAAATGCCGGTCGCGGACCTGCGACCAGCGCGCGGCTTCGCCGATGCTGTCGATCGGGCTGGCGGGCACGCCGCGTGCGGCAAGGAGCGCTGCCCATTCGACCGCATCTCGGCGCGCCAGCCGCGCCTCCACTGCCGCGATCAGGGCGTCCCCGTTCGCCCTGATCGCCGCTGCATCGGCAAAGCGGGGATCGTTCAGCAGGTCCGGCGCTTCGAGGACATCGCACAGGGCGGCGAACCATTTGGGCCAGATGAAGCTGATGAACAGCCGTTTGTCACGGCACATGAACCGGGCTGAATTGGGCCGCGGGATCATGGAGACGGGCGTATCGCCCGCCAATATGTCCGTGACCGAGCTGGCGGCCAGAACCCAGGCCGCATCGAACATCCCGATGTCGACGCGCTGCCCCTTGCCGGTCTTGTCACGTTGCAACAGAGCGGCGAGGATGGCGGCGAAGGCCATATAGCCGGCGAAGGGATCGAGGATGGAGAGGCCGAGCGTAGTGGGCGGTGCCGACTCTTCGACATAGAGGCTGCTGATGCCGGACATGGCCTGTACTGACCATTCCATTGCCGGCCTGTCGCGCAACTCGCCCGTCTGGCCATAGCCGCTTACGGAACAGAAGATCAGGCGCGGGTTGATGTCCCGAACATGCTCCCAGGTGATGCCGAGCCGGGCCGCAGCGCCGGGGCGTGAATTCTCGACGAGAACGTCTGCCGTGGCGATCAGTTTGTCCAGCACCGCCAATCCTTCGGGCTGCTTGAGGTCGAGGACGACCGAATGCTTGCCGGCATTCGCTTGTGCGAAGGTCAACTCGCGCCATTGGCGGAACTCGTCCCCACCGGGCGGCTCGATCTTGATGACCTCCGCGCCCATTGCCGCCAGATGGAAGGTCGCGAAGGGGCCGGCATAGGCATGGGTCAGATCGATCACTCGCACGCCGGCGAGCGGAGACTGGGGGTTGGCACTCATGGAGCCTCCTTGGTGCAGATATAGTCGGCCGCGACCCGGCCGGATGCGCCCGGACGCAGCTTCGCCTGCCTCGGATAGGGGCACAGCAGGCGGGTGAAGGCGATCTTGTTCTTCTCCACGCGCGATGCGATCATCCAGTCCGGCGCGACGCCCGTTTCCACCCAGCGGTCCAGCGCGGCCAGCATGTCATGCTCTGCATCGACTTGTGGCGCATCCTTGCCGCCCGCGCCGCCGAACAGATTTGCGCCGGCGCCGCCCGAGCAATGCCCCATCCCGGCCACCATGAACAGGCGCATGAAGCTGTCAGCGTCCGGTGTCTCCCGGCTCACCTTCTCGAACCAGTCGATGGGCAACTGGGCAAGGATCCAGGGATCGGCCCAGCTATGATAATAGATGAGGCGGCCGCCTCTCGCGCGGAAGCCGGAAAGGTCGGTGCTGTCATTCGGCAGGTCCGGCCATAAGCGCCGCGCTGCCGCCATGTCGCGCGTGAAGTCGAAGCCTCGCGGGTCCCAGTTGGGATTGCCATGAACCAGCCGCCCGAAGAGCGAGAAGGCGAAAGCGGACCGGGGCGACATCGTGACCTCCACGCCCGGGAGCAAGCCCTGATCGATGAAGCGACCCTGCTCGTCCTGCAAGGGCGCATAGATGCGCTCGGCGGCCTGCACCTGTGCTTCGCTCAGGCATGGCGAGGGGCCATCGGCCTCGCACAGCAAATCTCTCGGGCGGAAGCGACAACTGCGGGGCGCCGATATCACACCGTCGACGACGCCGTCCTGGGCATCGCAAGCGGCGACCGCTCCCCTGGAAATCAGTGCCCAGTCGTTGCCCGACATGATGGCTTCTATCTCGGGCTGGACGATATATTGCGACCAGAGCAGGCGGGCGCTGACTGCGAGTTGATCGGGTCCTGCGCCGGCCGCGATGATGCCGTCGAAATCATCCGGGAATTGCTGCGCCTCCTTCAGTCCTTCCCGCCCACCGCCGGAACAGCCGATGAAGTAGGAGCGGCGAGGACCATGACCGTAGAAAGCCGCGATAACCTCCTTCGCCTTCACGGCCAATTGGTGATTGCCTTCACTGGCGAAGGCTGCGCCCTTGACCGGGTCGAGCGCCCAGTGCTCGTCGTCCTGGCGATGGCCTGCGTCCGTGGACGCGGATGCATAGCCATGGCCCAGACCCCGAGCCATATCGGCATAATTGTAGGTTCCTGCCTCGCCCCCCACACCGCCAGCGAGAAATTTGCCGTTCCAGCTCTCGGCCAGGGGCAACCAGACCTCGATCCCTATGCCGGTCGCAACCATGCCGCGAACGCGGCAGAATGTCGTTCCGACCGCGGGGCGCTGTTCGCCCATATCGTCAGTCCAGGCCTGGCCCGCTCCCACCCGTTCAACCCGAAGTGAGGAGACGTCCGCAATGCCGGCGAATGTCTCCGAGGTGCAGGACTTGGCCTGAGCTGGCATTGCAATACCAGTGGCGGGGAGCAGCATTGCGACCATCGCTAGCAGACGCATGAGGTCGCTCCTTTTTTCGAGACTGTCATGCCGGGTTGATCTCCTCAAGCGTCCGGCCCTTGACGCGCGGCCCCAGCAGGACGGTGATGAACGCCACCATGAAGAAGCTGACCCCGATCAATCCCGCCACGCCGTTGATCCCGAAGCGTGCCAGGGTGAAGGCGATGATGAGGCCCGACATGGCTGCCATGATCCGGCTGACGCCATAGACGAGGCCGTGGCCGCGCCCACGAAGCAATGTCGGATAGCATTCGGGCATGTAGCTCGCGATCGCGGTGGTGATGATCGTCTTGCAGAAGGTGACGCCGATACCGAAGAGAACGACCAGCAACGGGTCCGTCTGGATCGCGAAGCCCCAGATGAGCAGGCCGCTGCCCACGCCGCCAATGGCGATCTGCCATTTGCGGTCGATCCGGTCCGCGAAGATGGACATCACCAGGGGGCTGACAGGCTGCGCGAAGGCGATGAGGAAGGCATAATAGAGGCTTTCCGTCACCGCCACGCCCTTGGCGATCAGCAAGGTGGGCACCCAGGAGGCGAAGCCGTAGAAAGCCACTGGCATGAAGGTCTGCTGGATGATGAACATCATCGTCCGTCGCCTGTAGGGCGGGCGGAAGAGCGTGGCGAAGCTGCCCTGCGCCGATCGCGGCTCGGGGCCGGCGAGGCGAGGCGCGGGCAATGGCTTGCCCCTGCGGATCTCAACCGCGCGTTCCAGCCGGGAGAGGATGGCGTCCGCTTGCGCCTCGCGCCCCTGCGCTGCCAACCAGCGCGGACTCTCCGGCAATCCGCGGCGGAACCACCAGGCGAGCGGGATGCAGGCCGTGCCGATCAGCATCACCCAGCGCCAGCCTTCCACGCTCCATGGCGCGAGTGGCGTGAGGGCGAAGGCGACGAAGGCGGAGAGTGGAACGGCGGAGAGAGCGATGATCTGGTAGAAGGCGACTGCGCGCCCACGCACGCGGCTGGAAACCAGCTCCGTCACATAGGTGTTCACCACCACCAGCTCGAGCCCCAGCCCGATGCTGGAGAGAAAGCGCAGCGTGTTCATCCAGAGTGCATCGGTCTGGAACGCCATCAGCGCGGTCATGATGCTGTACCAGAGCATGGCCCAGACGAAGATGGGCCGGCGTCCGAAGCGGTCGGCGAAGAAGCCGAACAGCGAGGAGCCGAGCATCATTCCGGCGAAGCCCGACAGGATGAAGAAGCCGACGGAGTTCGTGTCGAAAAAGCGGGATGCGCTGGGCGTGTAGAGGCCGCTCGCCACCATGCCCGGGGCGACATAGGCGGTCATCTGAAGAAAATAATTCTCGAAAAAGCAGCCGAGCGACAGGATGACGACAATCCGCGCGACGGGCCATGCCAAAGGCAGGCGCTCCAGTCGCGCGGTGACGTCCGCAAGGCTTCCTGGCTTCGCGCTTACCATTGCTTGGTGATCGAGAAGGACATGATGCGGCCCAGCACATTCGCATTCTGCGCGTCGAACGCGAAAGGCGTGGTCGCGCTTGAAAGCACCAGCGGCGGGTTCTTGTTGAACATATTCTGCGCGCTGATCGTGAAGCGCACGTCGCGCAGCCATGCCATGTCGAAGTCGGGACCGGTGTCAAAGGAGAGGGATGCGTCGAACGTGGTCCAGGACGGCACCTTCGATACCGGTTGCGCGATGCCGCCGACCGTGAGGGGCGCGTTGTTCAGATAGGAGCCGGTATAATTGCCGAACAGCATGAACGACACGCCGTTATGGGAGGCCCAGCCGAGGTTCGCGCGCCCCCTGGTGCTGACCGGGAATTGGATCGTGTCGAGCACGTCCACCATACCCGATATCGGCGACAGTTGGCGCTTGAGGCTGAGGATTTTCGTCACTGCAAGACCAGCGGAGATCTGGCCGATGTCCGTGTCGGTCGTATAGGCGATCTGGGCATCGATGCCCTGCTGCGTCAGCTTGCCCAGATTGGTCGTCTGGGCATTGAAGATGACGCCGTAGGAACATTGCGGGATGGTCGACAGCACGAAGCTGGGATTGGCCAGATAGGGCAGGTAGATCGGATTATAGGTCGATTGCACGCCTTCGACACAGGTCGAGGGTTGTGGCGCCGCGACGATGAACGGGGCATAGAGTTCCCGGTTCTCAGGAGACGCCAGGAAGGTCGAGAAGATACCGCTCAGCGATTCGATTCGATCCTTGTAGTTCACATTATAATAGGTGGCGGACAGGGTCAGCCCGGGTGCCCAGCTAGGCGCATAGTCACCGCCGATCGACCAGGTCGTGGCCCGCTCCGGTTGCAATGTGGCGCTACCGCCATCCAGCGCGATGCCGTTCGTGGTGCCGTTGGTCACGTTGGTCAGCGGAATGGTCAGGTCGCCGGAACGATTGGCAAAGGAGAAGGAACGAACGCCGCCCTGCACGAAGGGATTGCTCTCCGGCAGGCTGGGCGCGCGAAATGACGTGCCGAAGGAGCCGCGTAGATTGAGATCCTCAAACGGACGCCAGGTCAGGCCGACCTTAGGATTGGTCGTGGAACCGACATCCGAGTAACGGTCATGACGGATCGCAAGGCTGAGGTCCAGGCGCCGGATTCCGGCCATGGAGTTGTCAGGGCCGACAATGGGCACGAACAATTCCGCATAGATGGCGTCGATCTTGCGGCTCTTTTCCGTATCACGCGATGCGAAGGGCGTTTGCCGGGGCACGACCGTGAATGGCACGCCGGGTGCGGGCGTGCCGATCGGAATCTCCGGATCGGTGGTGCGATCGGCGCCGATACGGACCAGCGACTGATAGCTGTAGGTATGTTCCGCGCCGATCGCGGCACGAATGCTGCCGCCCGGCAGATCAAAAAGGCGGCCGTCGACCTTCACGCCGAAATCCCAGAGGCGCGTCTTGACGGCCTGACGCGCGTCGCTGCGGAATTGCGACAGGACAGACTCTGATTGCGGGCTCGTCACATAGGGATTGAAGGCACCTGTATCGACTAGCGCTTGGAGGACTATATTGTTGAAGACGGGCGTGCAGTTGCAGAGGCTGGTTGCCGAATAGGTGCCATAGGCGCTGACATTCCAGTCACGGCTCAGCGGCATGTCGCCACCCAGGGTGACCGAGCCGCTGCGTTCTGGATAGGTGTCGATGATCGGGCCGAAGGCGGAATAGAGCGGATACTGGATCGAGTATCCGGTCGTTGCCGAAGCGCCCGGAACGCCTTCAATGTAGAAGGGCGTGCCGGGCTTCACGGTGATGGTTGTGGTCGGATAGCGTTCCGCGCTGCTGTTCCGATGATTGTAGAAGCCTTCGGCGAATAATTTGAGGTTGCCGATCTCCTGATGGATGTAGGCCGTGGCGGTGTGCCGCTTCAACGTCGGCACATAATCCGTGTAATCCGCTGCATCCGCCAGATTGGGATCGCCAAGGCCGGCGGTGATCTGGGATAGGGACGGCACGCCGGAACTGACGGCCGGGATGCCGAATATGCGTGCGGTCGATCCCGACCCTGTGATGATGTTGCCCGAGAATGGCCCCGGCGACGTCGTGGTGCCGCTCAGCCTCTGATCATTGCCGCCGAGACTGCGCTGATCCCGCCGCAGATAGGCACTTTCTCCCTGCAGCATGTTGGTGCGGTCCTGATATTGGTAGGCGACGACAATGCCCCCGCTCTCCCAGTTTGTGCCGGCGAGCAGGCCGGCTTGCCAGGTCCTGTAGTCCCCGTTGCTGATGTATCGGCCGGAGGTCAGGATACCGTCATAGTTCTTGCGCAGGATGAGATTGACGACGCCCGCGACCGCGTCGGAGCCGTAGACAGCGGATGCGCCGTCCGTAACGACCTCGACACGCTCCAGGGCGATGTCGGGAATCTGATTGGGGTCACCGAAGGCACTCGCTGTGCCATTGGGCGCGATGCGGCGGCCATCGATCAGCAGCAGCGTGGCGTTGTTGCCAAGTCCACGCAGATTGATGGCTGATCCGCGGCCGCTATTGTCGGCGGCGCCGTCCCGGCCGCTGGTGCGTGTTTCGTCGGCACCAATATTCTGGATCTGCGGAAGCGTGCGGATCACGTCGACGGGGCTTGAGAGGCCGGTCGCCTGGATATCGCTGGCGCTCATGGTAACCGTGGCGGAGCCGGTAGGCGCCACGCCGCGGATGCTGGTCCCCGTCACGAGGATATCGGACGCATCCGGCGCTCCGGATTGCTCAGTCGCGGAATCCGAGGGCGTAGGCGGCACTTGTGCTGCGAGCGGGCTTGCGATCGCCCATGCCATGGCTGCGAGGCTTGTCGCGATGCCCCTGAACGACGCCGTTTTCCGGTGACCGGTAGCCATATATCCCTCCCCATCTGCTTTCTGCATTAATAGCTAATAACTATCTTACAGATCTATTATATTGCAATAGCTATTTTATAGCTGGGTATGAGCGGGTGGTTGATGTATGGAATTCCAGCGATTTTCGGTGATCGGCGAGTGCAATGACAATGCGTCTCTCAAGAAAGGGTTGGGACTGGCCCACTCCGCTCAACGCGAGGAAAGTTTCGATGAATCTCGATAACATCACGGTTCCATGGCACTGCTCGATCGATCGCGAGCTCGCATGACACCGCTCGCTCCTGGTTTTCGCCCTGGGATTGCGACGGTCTGCGTGAGCGGGACTCTGGAGCAGAAGCTGCACGCGATTGCGTCGGCGGGTTTCCGTGAGATCGAGATATTCGAGCCGGACCTGATCGCCTCGCCGCACACGCCGCGCGAGATTCGGCGGAGGATGGACGATCTGGGCCTGCGCTGCGTGCTCTATCAGCCGTTTCGTGATTTCGAGGGGCTGCCCGAGCCGCTGCGCCAGCGGGCATTCGATCGCGCCGAGCGCAAGTTCGACCTGATGGGCGAGCTGGGTGCCGACCGCATCCTCGTTTGCTCGAGCTGCGCGCCCGAGGCCAGCGGCGATGTCGATCGCATCGCCGCCGACTTCCGCGAGTTGGGTGAACGGGCGGCCAAGCGCGATATCCTTGTGGGCTATGAGGCGCTGGCCTGGGGCCGGCATGTCCACGATCACCGCCAGGCCTGGGACATCGTCAAGCGAACCGACCATCCCAATGTCGGCATATTGCTCGACAGTTTCCACTCGCTCGCCCGCGGCATCCCGCCCGAGAGCCTGCGCGAGATTGATCCCGCCCGGATCACGTTCGTCCAGCTCGCCGATGCGCCCCAGTTCGACATGGGCCATCTGTTCTGGAGTCGTCACTTCCGCTCGATGCCGGGGCAGGGCGACCTGCCGGTCACGGCCTATGTCGCGGAACTGCTCCGGCTCGGCTATCAGGGGCCCTTGTCGCTGGAGATCTTCAACGACCGCTTCCGCGCCTCATCGCCCGAGCGCATCGCGCGGGACGGCATGCGGTCGCTGGTCGCCCTGCATGATGCGGCCTCCCGCACGGCAAACCTTGCCACGGCGCTGCCGGCCCAGCCATCGATCCTCGGCACCGAGTTCGTGGAGTTCGCCGTCACATCGGCGGAAGCTGTGCGTATGCATCATATGCTGCGCGATTACGGCTTCGCGCGCACCGGGCGCCACCGCACCCGCCAGGTAGAGCGCTGGCAGCAGTGCGCGATCAACATTGTCCTCAACATGGAGCCGCGCGGCTTCGCGCGCAGCTACAATGCGCTGCACGGTCCGGCCATGTGTGCGCTGGGCCTGCGTGTGGACGATGTAGGGCGAGCGCTGGCCCGGGCAGACGCGCTGGGCATGAGCCGGTTCAGCGCCGTTCCGGGCGAGGAAGGGCTGGACGTGCCAGCGATCCGCGGGATCGGCGGCAGCCTCATCTACCTGCTCGAGCGCGATGTGGGCGACCTGTGGGACCGCGCGTTCGTGGCCGACGAGCCGGCCTCCCCGGGGATCGGGCTGACCGGCATCGATCATGTCGCCGTGTCGGTGGGCCTCGACGAGTTCCTTTCCTGGCAGCTCTACTGGTCTGCGCTGTTCGGTCTGCTGCGCCAGGATGAGCAGGACATACTGGACCCCTCCGGTCTGGTGCAGAGCTGCGCGATGGAGACGGCGAGCGGCAGCTTCCGCATCACCCTCAATGCCGGCGGCGGCCGCGCCACGCTCGCCTCGCGCTTCGTGGACAAACAACTCGGTGCCGGGTTCCAGCATCTGGCGTTCGCCAGCGAGGACATAGTGCGCACCGCCGAGCGGTTGCAGGCGGTTGAAGCGGAAGTACTGGACATCCCCGCCAACTATTATGCGGATCTGGCCGACAGGGATGAGTTGACCCTACAGGAGGCCGACCGACTGCGCGCGCGCAACCTGCTGTTCGACATGGCGCCGGATGGCGGCCGCTATCTCCAGCTCTACAGCCGCGCTTTCGACAAGCGCTTCTTCTTCGAGATCGTCGAACGCACCGCCTATCGCGGGTTCGGCGCCCGCAATGCCCCCATACGCCTCGCCGCACAGGCACGCTTCCGGGACGAAGCAGTCGATTAGCGGGGTTGGATGAATGGTGCTGCCATGCAGCTCGAGACGCTCCATTTTATCATCCAGCATGGCGATCTGGAAGCATTGCATGTGCCGCATTCCTGCTGATGGATGGATCGACCGGCATAGCTGGCAGTTGCTCAAGGGGGCGCGCTGCCCGGGATCGATCTGGTCAGCGCTCTGCGCGAACCCGCCCAGCAGAGCGGGGCGCGGGCACGGGGATCATCTCGTTACCCGCGCCATCCAGCCGACGCTCAAGGTGCGGCCTGGCTGACCGCTGCGCGTAGTTGTCCGCAAGGATATCATTCTGCCCGGACCCTGGGGAGGCCGCCATGGCTGACCTCAAATTGCGAACGCTGCCCGATCGTATACCGGTCAAGCTGGCGATCAGTATCTCGCCGGAGCTGAAATGTGCGCTGGAAGTTTTGAGCCACTTCCGGGACGCCGGTGAACGTCCATGACTCAAAAGTGGTGCCCAGAAGAGGCATCCAAATCAGTCATTAGAGACTTGCTTTAACATCAGAAAAATGAAAACTAAGGAAGCTTTATACACGTTCATATGCACAAGCTTTCTGGGTGACCGGTGTTTTGACCAGCTTGTAGGGTCAGGACTCATAGCCAGAACATGACTGTGGCAGCGAGAGCGACGGCGGAGAGGAACACGTTGGGGCACCTGTCGTAGCGTGTCGCAACACGCCTCCAGTCCTTGAGGCGGCCGAACATGATC
>Ga0180219_1002032_pt1 | contig 12383 bp, 12 predicted proteins | sample eDN3rd30CBELigMG_FD_151338 | JGI IMG/M metagenome (GOLD analysis project Ga0180219, IMG submission 151338) | Enriched Miracle-Growth compost microbial communities from Emeryville, California, USA - eDNA 3rd pass 30_C BE-Lig MG (version 2)... ...
CCAGGTCGCCGCTATCGCGGCGGCGGGCCACCCTGTGTGGTCGGTGACGACGGCCCCCACGGAGCGCAGGCCGAGTGTCACCTCGCCGTCCTCCGACGCGTAGCCGTCCGCGCGTACGAGCCGCAGCAGTTCGCGCAGCTCGGCCGGGCGGGCAGGTCCCCGGCCGGTGCGGTCGGCGAATGCCGCGGCATCCGGATACAGCGCCCGCACCTGCTCGCGCGGCAGCGCCGCGAGCATGGCGCGTCCGGTCGCGGTCAGATGGGCGGGCAGCCGCACCCCGACGTCGGTCACGAGCGCCGGGCGGCGCGGCGCGCGCTCCTCGACGATGTACAGCACGTCGCGCCCGGTCATCACGGCCAGATGCGCGCTCTCGCCCACGCGGTCGGCCAGCGCCGCCACGAGCGGTCGCCCCAGACGGGCCAGCGGCTCTTGCCGGGCATATCCGCCGGCCAGTTCGAATGCCGCGGTACCCAGACCCCAGCGGCGCTCGCGCTCCAGATGCACGACGAACCCGTGGTGCTCGAGGGTCGCGAGCAGGAAGTACACGGTCGATCGCGGCAGCTCGAGCTGCGTCGCGATCGTGCGCGCGGCGACCGGCCCGCGCTGTCGTGCGAGGAACGACAGGATTCGCAGCGTCTGATCCGCTGCCGGCACCTTGTCTGGGATCACAGACACAGGATGCCACAGCACCCTCCCGCGAGACAGCCCTCCGGTGTGGAATCAAGACATGAGCACGACCATCGTCACCGTGGGGGCCGCGCCCCTCACCCCCGCTGAGGTCGTCGCGGTCGCCCGCGACGGCGCCCGCGTCGAGATAGCCCCGGCCGCCTTCGAGCGCGTCGCCGACAGCCGCGCCCTGATCGAGCGCCTGGCCGACGACCCCGCCCCGCACTATGGCGTCTCGACCGGATTCGGGGCGCTCGCGACCACCTTCATCGCGCCCGATCGGCGCCGCCAGCTGCAGGCCAGCCTCATCCGCTCGCACGCGGCCGGCACCGGGGCCGAGGTCGAGGACGAGGTGGTCCGTGCGCTGCAGGTGCTGCGGCTGCAGACGCTGGCCAGCGGACGCACCGGGGTGCGCCCCGAGGTCGTCACGACCTATGCCGCGCTGCTGAACGCCGGCATCGTCCCGATCGTGCGCGAGTACGGCTCGCTCGGCTGCTCTGGCGATCTCGCCCCGCTCGCGCACATCGCGCTGGCCGCGATGGGTGAGGGCGAGGTGCGCGCGGCAGGGGAGAAGGTGGATGCCGCAGCCGCCCTGGCCGCAGCATCCATCAGCCCTCTCGTCCTTGAAGAGAAGGAGGGCCTCGCCCTCATCAATGGCACCGACGGCATGCTCGGGATGCTGCTGCTCGCCCTCGCGGATCTCGAGGTGCTGCTCGACACGGCCGACGTCGCCGCCGCCCTCTCGATCGAGAGCCAGATGGGCACGGCCGCCGTCTTCGCCGAGGACTTGATGGCGCTGCGCCCGCAGATCGGGCAGGCCCGGTCGGCCGCGAACCTGCTCGCGCTGCTCGAGCCCTCGCCGATCGTGCAGAGCCACCGAGGGCCCGAGGACGGGCGCGTGCAGGACGCCTACTCGCTCCGCTGTTCGCCGCAGGTGCACGGCGCCGCCCGCGACACCGCCGACCATGCGCGGCTGATCGCCGGCCGCGAGTTGCAGGCCGTGGTCGACAACCCGGTCATCACGCTCGACGGCCGCATCGAGTCCAACGGCAACTTCCACGGTGCGCCGGTCGCGTATGTGCTCGACTTCCTCGCGATCGCTGTCGCCGACGTCGCCAGCATCTCCGAGCGACGCACCGACCGTGCGCTCGATATCTCGCGCAACCGCGAGCTGCCGCCGTTCCTGGCCGATGAGGCCGGGGTCGATTCGGGCCTCATGATCGCACAGTACGCGGCGGCGGGCATCGTCTCCGAGCTCAAGCGGCTTGCGGTCCCCGCCTCGGTCGACTCAATCCCGTCGTCGGCCATGCAGGAAGACCATGTGTCCATGGGCTGGTCGGCCGCGCGCAAGCTGCGCCGCGCGATCGACGGCCTGGCCCGCGTGCTCGCGGTCGAGGTCATCACCGGCAGCCGTGCGCTCGACCTGCGCGCGCCGCTGCAGGCGGGTCCGGGCACCGGAGCCGTGCGCGACCTGCTGCGCCAGGAGGGAGTCGCGGGCCCCGGGCACGACCGGTTCGTGAGCCCCGACATCGAGACCGCGACCTCGCTGGTCGCCACCGGTGCCGTGCGCGCCGCCGCTTTCCACGCCGTGGCGCAGGCCGCGGCATCCACCACCGATTCCGTATCCGAAGGAGGACAGTGATGCAGGGAGCACGAGAGGTGCGGGCGCCGCGCGGCGCCGAGCGCAGCGCGAAGAGCTGGGGCGCCGAGGCCGCCAAGCGCATGCTCATGAACAACCTCGACCCCGAAGTGGCCGAGCACCCCGACGACCTGGTCGTCTACGGCGGCAGCGGCCGCGCGGCGCGCAGCTGGGAGGCGTTCGATGCGATAGTGCGCACGCTCGACGAGCTCGAGCCCGACGAGACGCTGCTCGTGCAGTCGGGCAAGCCGGTCGGAGTGTTCCGCACGCACGAGTGGGCGCCGCGCGTTCTCATCGCGAACGCGAACCTCGTCGGTGACTGGGCGACCTGGCCCGAGTTCCGTCGCCTCGAGGCGCTGGGGCTCACGATGTACGGCCAGATGACCGCGGGGTCGTGGATCTACATCGGCACGCAGGGCATTCTGCAGGGCACGTACGAGACGTTCGCGGCCGTCGCGCGCTCGCTCGGCCGCGACTCTCTGGCCGGCACTCTGACACTGACCGCCGGCTGCGGCGGCATGGGCGGCGCACAGCCGCTGGCGGTCACGATGAACGAGGGCACGGTGCTCATCGTCGATGTCGACGAGTCGCGCCTGGCCCGCCGTGTCGCACACGGCTACCTCGATGAGTACACGACCGACCTCGACGCGGCGATCACACGCGTGGTCGCGGCGAAGGACGCCGGCGAGGCGCTCTCCGTCGGTGTCGTCGGCAATGCGGCCGAGGTCTTCCCGGAGCTTCTTGCCCGCGGCATCCCGATCGACGTCGTCACCGATCAGACGAGCGCGCACGATCCGCTCGCGTATCTGCCGACAGGCGTCGCGTTCGACGAGTGGAAGGATGCCGCAGCCCGCGACCCCGAGGAGTTCACGCGCCGCGCGCGGGAGTCGATGGCCGCGCACGTGGGTGCGATGGTCGGATTCCTGGATGCCGGTGCCGCCGTGTTCGACTACGGCAACTCGATCCGCGCCGAGGCGGAACTGGGCGGATGCGAGCGGGCGTTCGCGTTCCCGGGATTCGTGCCGGCGTACATCCGCCCGCAGTTCGAAGAGGGGCGCGGCCCCTTCCGCTGGGCGGCGCTCTCGGGCGATCCGGAAGACATCTACAAGACCGACCGGGCCATTGCCGAGCTCTTCCCCGACGACAAGCCGCTGCACCGGTGGCTTCAGAAGGCCGCCGAGAAGGTGCACTTCGAGGGGCTGCCGGCCCGCATCTGCTGGCTCGGCTACAAGGAACGGCACCTCGCCGGGCTGAAGTTCAACGAGATGGTCGCCTCGGGCGAGCTGTCGGCGCCGATCGTGATCGGGCGCGATCACCTCGACTCGGGCTCGGTGGCCTCGCCGTATCGCGAGACCGAGGCCATGAAAGACGGCTCGGACGCCATCGCCGACTGGCCGTTGCTGAACGCTCTGCTGAACACCTCGTCGGGGGCGTCATGGGTGTCGATCCATCACGGCGGCGGCGTGGGCATCGGGCGGTCGATCCACGCCGGGCAGGTCACGGTCGCCGACGGTTCGGCGCTCGCCGCCGAGAAGCTCGAGCGGGTGCTGACGAACGACCCGGGCTCGGGCGTGATGCGGCACGTCGATGCGGGGTACGAGCACGCGCGCGAGGTCGCGCATGAGCGGGGCCTGAAGATTCCGATGCTGCCGGAGGGCTGACCGGTGACCGTCACCGCCCGCCTCGCCGAGATCGCCGGCATCGGACGGGATGCCGACCGCGGCGGCTACTCGCGGCATCTGTTCGATGCGACCGACGCGCCGTTGCGCGACTGGTTCCACCGTCGTGCGTCGGCCCTGGGGCTGCCGGTCGAGGAGGACGGCGACGCCAACCTCTGGGCGTGGTGGGGCACGCCCGGCGACGAGGCCGTGGCCACCGGCAGTCACCTCGACTCGGTGCCCGGCGGCGGCGCGTACGACGGGCCGCTGGGGATCGCGGCCGCGTTCGAAGCCGTGGCGCAGCTGCAGGCCGAGGGGTTCACGCCCGCACGCCCGATCGCGGTGTGCGCCTTCGCCGAGGAGGAAGGCTCGCGGTTCGGCCTGCCGTGCCTCGGCACGCGGCTGCTGACGGGTGCTGCCGAGCCCGGCACGGCGTTGGCGAGGGTGGATGCCGCGGGCACGAGCCTCGCCGAGGCGTGGGCTGCCTCCGGCCGTGACGTCGCCGCCGTCGGCCCCGACCCCGACCGCCTCGCGCGGCTGGCGGCCTTCATCGAGCTGCATGTCGAGCAGGGGCGCGATCTGGAGGATCGCGGCATCCCGGTCTCGACGGCGTCGGCGATCATCCCGCACGGCCGCTGGCGTCTGGAGATCACGGGCGAGGGCAACCACGCCGGCACCACGACCATGGAGCAGCGCGCCGACCCGGTCGTGGCCGCGGCCCGTGTCGTGCTCGCGGTGCAGGAGGCGGCACGCGCCCGACCGCCGGCACGGGGCACGATCGGCAAGGTGACGGTGGTTCCCGGGGGCACCAACGTCATAGCCTCGCGCGTCGTCGCCTGGCTCGATCTGCGGGCCGACCACGACGAGGACGTGCGCGCGCTGTTCGAAGCGGTGCTGGCGGGCGCACGCGCGGGCGTCGAGGCGGAGGGATGCACTCTCGAGGTGTACGAGGAGTCGGTCACCCCGCGCGTCGACTTCGACGCCGCGCTGACGGCCCGGGTCGCGGGCGCCCTGCGGCCGGAGTTCGGCGAGGTGCCCGCGATCCCCACCGGGGCGGGACACGATGCCGGCATCCTCTCGTCGGTCGTCCCGACTGCGATGCTGTTCGTGCGCAATCCGACCGGGGTCTCGCACGCTCCCGGCGAGGGCGCGCGCGACGCGGACTGCGAGGCCGGGGCGCGGGCGCTCGCCGCGACGCTGCGCGCGCTGGCGGGGGCGGCATGACGGCGACGGTCGCTGTGCATGCCCGCTCGGCGCTCGTCGAGGGGGCGTTCGCGACCGATGTGCGGATCACCGCGCATGATGGCGTGATCGCCGAGATCGCGTCGGGTGTGCCGGCGGGTTCGGACGACCTCGCACTCGATGTCGTCGTGCCCGGCTTCGTCAACGCGCACTCGCATGCGTTCCACCGGCTGCTGCGCGGGCGCACCCATGACGAGGGCGGCGACTTCTGGGTGTGGCGCGAGCGGATGTACCGCGAGGCGGCGGCGCTCACTCCCGAGACGTATCGGACGCTCGCCGAGCAGGTGTTCACCGAGATGCGGGATGCCGGATACACCGCGGTCGGCGAGTTCCACTACGTGCACCACCGGCCCGACGGCACGCCGTACCCCGATCACGCGATGGAGCGGGCTCTCGCCGAGGCCGCCGTGGCCGCCGGCATTCGGCTTGTGCTGCTGGACACCTGCTATCTGCGCGGGGGAGTGGGCGACCCGCTCTCTGACCGGCAGCGGCGCTTCGGCGACGCCGACGTGCACGCGTGGCTCGAGCGTTGGCACGCGCTGCGCGAGGCGCTCGCCGGGGGTCTTGTGACCGTGGGTGCCGCCGTGCACTCGGTGCGCGCGGTGACGCCCGGCGACCTCGCCGTGATCGGCCGCGAGCTGCCCGCCGACGTGCCGCTGCACGTGCACGTGTCGGAGCAGGTCGCCGAGAACGAGGCATGCCGAGAGGCGTACGGCTTGACGCCCACGCGCCTTCTCGCCGAGCACGGACTGCTGCGGCCGACGCTTGCGGCCGTGCACGCGACACATCTGACCGTCGACGACATCGCGCTGCTCGGCGCTGCCGGCGCGTCGGTCGTCATGTGCCCGACGACCGAGGCCGACCTCGGCGACGGCATCGGGCCCGCGCCCGACCTGCGCGACGCCGGAGTGACTCTGGCGATCGGATCGGATCAGCACGCCGTCATCGACCCCTTCGAAGAGATAGCGCGCCTCGAGCTCGACCAGCGGCTGCGCGCGCAGCGGCGCGGGATCTTCACTCCCGAGCGGTTGTGGCACGCGGGCTCGGCCGGCGGCGCACGGGCGCTCGGCCTGGGCGGGTCGGGGCCTGTGGCGGGCCTGCGCGTGGGCGATCCGTTCGACGCGATGGTGGTGGATGCCGCTACCGCCCGCACCCGCGGCGCCGCTCTTGTGCAACTGCCGCTCGTGGCGCGCGCGGCGGACGTCACAGCGACCATCGTCGGCGGTACCGTGACCCGGAGGGGAGGGCCTCACGCATGACCGCGACGCTCATCACGAACATCGGCGAGCTGACGACGAACGTCGCAGCCTCCGGCGACCCCTGCGGCACGCTGCGCGATGCCGCGGTGCTCATCGAGGGCTCGCGCATCGAGTGGGTGGGGCCCGCGGCATCCGCCCCGGTCCGCTCTTCCGCCGATCACACCCCCCGTCCGATCGCTGAGAGTGCAGCTGGTGGACGAGAGCGTGGATCGTTCCCTACCTCTCGTCCACCCGCTGCACTCTCACCGGAGAGTCATGGTGCGAAGGAGCGCGCCGCCATCACGGTGGTGGATGCCGCGGGTCGCGCCGTCATCCCCGGATTCGTCGACAGCCACACGCACCTCGTCTTCGGCGGCGACCGCGCCGACGAGTTCGCGGCGCGCATGGCCGGGCAGCCGTATGCCGCCGGCGGCATACGCACGACGGTGGCCGCCACGCGTGCCGCGAGCGACGACGAGCTGCGCCGCCGACTGGCCGGGTTCGTCACCGAGCTGCACGCGCAGGGCACCACCACGTTCGAGATCAAGACCGGCTACGGCCTCACCGTGCAGGATGAGGCGAGGCTGACGCGGCTGGCCGCCGAGGTGACGCCCGAGGTGACGTTCCTGGGTGCGCATGTCGTGCCCGCCGAGTATGTGGACGCGCGCGACGAGTATGTCGAGCTGGCCGCCGGCCCCATGCTCGCGGCCTGCGCGTCGCACGCGAAGTGGGTCGACGTGTTCTGCGAGAGGGGTGCCTTCACCGCCGACGAGTCGCGCCGTGTGCTCGAGGCGGGCATGGCCCGCGGCCTCGTCCCGCGCGTGCACGGCAACCAGCTCGGCCCGGGCCCCGGCGTGCAGCTGGCCGTGGCGCTGGGCGCGGCATCCGTCGACCACTGCACGTATCTGGGCGACGATGACGTCGCGGCGCTCGCCGGCTCGGACACGGTCGCGACCCTGCTGCCGGGCGTGGAGTTCTCGACGCGGCATCCCTATCCCGATGCCCGGCGCCTCATCGACGCCGGCGTCACGGTGGCACTGGCGAGCGACTGCAACCCGGGCACGAGCTTCACGAGCTCGATGCCGCTCATGATCGCGCTCGCGGTGCGCGAGATGGGGATGACGGTGCCCGAGGCGGTCTGGGCGGCCACCGCCGGCGGGGCCGTTGCGCTGCGGCGCGACGACATCGGGCACCTCGCGCCGGGTGCGCGTGCCGACCTCGTGCTGCTCGACGCGCCGAGCCGCACGCACCTGGCCTACCGACCGGGCGTTCCGCTCGTGCACGCCGTGTACAAGGACGGTGCGCGGGTCTGAAGCTCAGAGCGCGCCGCGGCGTCTGCCCCGTCGTGCCGGGTGCGCCGCGCCGTGCCCGGCCGCGGCATCCCGTCTCGGCCACACAACGGTCGCAGAATCGCACCGCAACCGGCCGGCGTGCGCGGGATGCGCCCACCCTGCCGCACGGCCCCCACCGGGGTGGACGCAGAACCGAACCGCTGGGCGCCGATGTACGGATACACGCCCACTCTGCAGTTCTCTGAGCGCTTACCGAGCCACAGGAGGGTATAGTTTTTATACCTTGGAGGGCGCATGGAGTTCGAGTTCGACCCGGCGAAGAGTGAGGTAAATCTCGTCAAACACGGGATCGACTTCACGCAGGCGCAGCAACTCTGGGCGGATCCGGATCTGCTGGAGGTGCCGGCGCGAACGCAGGGCGAGTCTCGATGGATGGTGGTGGCCATGATCGGCGAGAAGCACTACTCAGCGATCATCACGTATCGCGAGACGAGGATACGCATCATCTCGGTGCGCGCATCCAGAAGAGAGGAGGTGACGCTCTATGAAGACTGAGGAGTTCGATGAGCGCTTCGATGCCGGGGACGACGTCTCCGAAGCGTTGGACCTGGCTCGCTCGACGCGCCCCGGCCGTCTGGTGCGGCGCGTGAATGTCGACTTCCCCGATTGGATGGTGGATTCGCTCGACCGCGAGGCGCGCCGACTGGGTGTGACGCGCCAGGCCGTGATCAAGGTATGGATCGCCGAGCGGCTCGACGGCACGGACCGACCGGCGGCCTGACCCGCGCGTCAGCGCGCGGGCACCGTCACGACCTCGCGCACCTTGTCGGGCCAGCGCACGGAGATGTCGTGCCCGCCGTCGCCGTCGGGGGCGATCTCGATCTCGGGGATCAGTGACCCGGTGCGGCGGAGGCGGATGGGCTTGCCGTCCTCGCCGATCTGACCCTCGTCCACCTGCGGCACCGGCGGCGGCTCGGGGCCGCGCCGCACCGCGATGATGACCGGGTAGCCGCCCGGGATGTCGTGCACGGTCACCTGCGGCATCATCTGCTGCTCGGGTCCGTCGACCAAGGTCACCTCGCCGTCCCAGGGCACCATCATGCGCACCTCGGAGTGCTCTTCGGCGTCGGTGCCGCGCCCGGCGCACAGGTCCACGCCCTGGTGCAGCTCGGTCACCCACAGCGCCGCGGGATCGGCGGCGGGCAGCGCGGGTGCGGTGAACCGCACACCGGGGGAGATGCCTTCGACGTCCACCCGGACGATGCGCAGTTCCCAGGAGTCATGGACGGCCTGCACGACGGTGACCTCCGACCCGCCCAGGCGCGTCTGGGCCGTGGCGAACGGCATCCACTCGGCGGGCGCACGGCCCGCGCCGAGCACGGCCACGGAATCGGCGGGTGCGGTACTCATGCGCTCACGTACGTCCAGGCGGTGCGGCCACTGGCCAGCCGCGCCTGCACGCGGCGGTAGATCGCGACCTCGTAGTCGTCGGCCGAGGCCAGCTCGTCCTCGCTGATCCACAGGGCCGTGCCGGGGATCCGGTCTGCGTCGTTCCCCGTCGCGATCGCGATGGTGTGCAGCGCCGAGCCCGAGAGCTCGACGACGCGCGGGTCGTCGATGGGCGCGTCGCCGAGCACGAAGCCCACGAGCTCGTCATCGTCCCCCTCGACGAGGCGGCCGAAGGTGTCGAGCTGCACGTCGTCGTACCGCAGCGTGCCATACGTGAACAGAAGCTGATCTCTGGTGGACACGACGCCAGCGTAGCGCCGCTCACAACGATGCGACGAGGTGGGCGACTGTGAAAATGGCCGCGCCCGCGATCGCGCCGATCACGGTGCCGTTCAGCCGGATGTACTGCAGGTCGCGCCCCACCATGAGCTCGATCTTCTCGGTGGTCTCCGCGGCATCCCACCGTTCGATGGTGTCGGTGATGATCGACGCGATGTCGTGCCGGTACCGATCCACGAGGAAGGCGGCGGCGTCCGAGACCCAGCCGTCCACGCGCTGCTGCAGCGCCGGCTCGGTCTGCAGTCGCTCGCCCACCTCGCCCAGGGCCGCGGCGGCGCGCACGCGCAGTCCGCTGGCGGGGTCGGCCAGCGCCGTGAGCAGCCCCGACTTCGCCGTGCCCCACGCGCGGGCCGCGAGCTCGCGCACGCGCGGGCTGTCGAACACGGCCGATTTGGCGTCTTCGACGCGTCCGATCATCGCGGGATCGTGCTGCAGGCGGTCGGCGAGACGTCCGAGGTATCCGTCCACGGCGACGCGGGCGGGATGCCGCGGGTCGGTCTGTACGGCCTGCACGAACTTCATCGCCTCGTGGTAGACGGTGTCGTCGACGAAGCGGTGCGCGATGCGCGGCACCCAGCCCGGCAGACGACGCGAGACCAGACCCTCGAACGCCGCGCGATTCGCCTGCAGCCAGGTCGACAGCGAATCGACGGCCAGGTCCACCGCGGGGTGGTGGGCTCCGGCATCCGTCACCCTCTGCAGCCACGCGCCGGCGGGTGGCCCCCACTCCGGCGAGACCAGGTGTTCGCGGGCGAGGTCTTCGATGACGTCCTGCACGTCGGCGTCGCTGAGGGCGCGCAGCACCCCCGACGCCATGTTCGCGGCCTCTTCGGCCACCCGCTCGGCATGGGCCGGCTCGGCCAGCCACGCACCCAGACGCTGCGCGATCGACGTCGAGGCGAGCTTGGCGCGCACGACCTCGGCCGAGAGGAAGTTCGTCTCCACGAACTCGCCGAGGGTGCGGCCGATCTCGTCCTTGCGTGTGGGGATGATCGCCGTGTGCGGAATGGGCAGGCCGAGCGGATGCCGGAACAGCGCCGTCACCGCGAACCAGTCGGCGAGGGCACCGACCATGCCACCCTCGGCGGCGGCGCGCACGTACGAGAGGGCGGGTGCCTGCTCTTCCAGCGCGAACGAGACGGCGAACACGACGGCGAGAAAGATCAACGCGCCCAGCGCTATCGCCTTCATACGGCGCAGTCCGCGCCGCCGCTCCTGGTCGGCGGGGCTCAGCAGTGCGGTCGGGGTGCGCGCCATGGCGTCATCCTGCCATGTTGTTCGAGGCTGTGCCCGGGTAGCCTTGCGGCGTGATCGAAGACATCAAGAAGCGGGCCCTGCATCGTACGGCGATCATCGAGGGCCAGGTGCGCGGGCTCGCCAAGATGATCGAGAACGAGGAGTACTGCATGGACATGATCGCGCAGTCGCGCGCGATCCAGAAGGCCCTCGAGTCGCTCGACAAGCTGCTGCTCGAGAACCACCTGCGCACGCATGTGACGCACATGTTCGAACACGGCGGCGACGAGCGCGAGCAGGCGGTGGCCGAGCTGCTGAAGGCCTACGACGTCGGCAACCGCTGATGATCTCGACCGAGCGGGCGCGCGAGCTGCGCGCAGCGGGCCTGGTGTGGCATCCGCAGTCCGGTGACCGGTTCCAGCTCGATGAACCCGAGTTCGAGGCCGACGTGTTCACCGTCAGCGACATGACGATCGAGGCCCGCACCTTCTCCACCGGCGGCATCCTCGCCTTCAACGGCACGACCGAGTGGGCACTCGACTCCGTCGCCCAGGAGGACGCGCTGTGGCTGCCGGCGGAAGAGCAATTGCGCGAGCTGCTGCGGGGCACGTTCCGCGCGCTGCGGCGCCTGCCCGACACCTATGAGGTCGAGGTCGAGATCGCCGGTCGGCGGATGGTGTTCACCCACCCCGAGCCGTCCGACGCCTACGCGCTGGCGCTGCTCGAACTTCTGCACCGGGTGACCGATTGAGCCGGCTCAGATGATCTGGATCGGGATCGTCGTGGTGTCGGGCAGCGGGCTCGGATCGCGCCCCCGCAGATCGGGGAACCCGCGGCGGAACACGACCGCGACCAGCACACCCACCGCCGCGAAGATCGCGGCCGTCCAGTAGGCGCCGACCGAGCCCATCCCGTCGATCAGGAACCCGGCGACCGCAGACCCGGCGGCAGCACCGATCAGCTGCCCCATATTGACCCAGCCGAAGGCCTCGGCGGTGTCGCTGAACTTCACGCTCGCGGTCGTCATCGCCGACACCGCGGCGAACACCGGCGCCACGCCGATACCGGCGATCAGGAGCGATCCGCCGACCCACCACACGTTCAGAGAGATCGTGGTGACCACCAGGCCCAGGGTCACGATGCCCATGCGCCGGGCCATCGCCCACCGGCCCATCGGGATGCCGCCCGAGGCGAGACCGCCCACGAGACTGCCCAGTGAGAAGACCGCCAGCACGACGCCGGCCTCGATGCCGCCCTCGCCGAACGTCGCCACGACTCCCGCCTCGACCGCCGCGCACGCGCCGATGAGCAGGAACCCGACGACCGTGCCCAGCAGGACGGCCGGTCGGGTCAGCACCTTGCCGAAGCGGCGCTTGCTGCGGGGGATGCGCACACGGCCCAGCTCGGGTGAGGCGATGAACCACGCGCAGCCGCCGAGCAGGATCACGACGATCAGCATCAGGCCGACCACCGTCGAGATCTGCGTCGAGACGAAGGTGACGACCACCGGTGCGAGGATCCAGATGATCTCTTGCAGCGACGCGTCGAGCGAGAACAGCGGGTTCAGCTGCCGGGAGTTGACCATCTTCGGGTAGATCGTGCGCACCGCCGGCTGCACCGGCGG
>Ga0180219_1002033_pt1 | contig 12380 bp, 11 predicted proteins | sample eDN3rd30CBELigMG_FD_151338 | JGI IMG/M metagenome (GOLD analysis project Ga0180219, IMG submission 151338) | Enriched Miracle-Growth compost microbial communities from Emeryville, California, USA - eDNA 3rd pass 30_C BE-Lig MG (version 2)... ...
CCCTGAGCCCATCGAAGGGTCGCCCGCCACCGAGGCCGCAGCCTCCAGCGAGGTCAGCGCCCGACGTGCATCTCCCGAGGCCAGTTGGATGATCGCGGTGCGCGCCTCGGGCGCCAGCTCGACCGCGCCGGCCAGCCCGCGCGGATCTGCGACGGCCCGGTCGAGAAGCATGCCGAGATCGTTGTCGGTGAGCGGCTGCAGCGTGAGCAGCAGGGACCGCGACAGCAGCGGCGAGATGACCGAGAACGACGGGTTCTCCGTCGTTGCAGCGATCAGGATCACCCAACCGTTCTCCACGCCCGGCAGCAGCGCATCTTGCTGCGCCTTCGTGAACCGATGGATCTCGTCCAGGAACAGGATCGTCGATGCGCCATACAGATCGCGTTGCGTCATCGCCTCCTGCATGACCTCGCGGACGTCCTTGACGCCCGCCGTCACGGCGGACAGCTCGACGAATCTGCGTCCCGAGGTCCGGGCGATGGCTTGAGCAAGCGTGGTCTTGCCGGTGCCGGGCGGCCCCCACAGGATCACGGATACCGCGGTCTTGGCGGCCGCGGCGGGATCGGCCAGCGCCACCAACGGAGAGCCCGGGCGCAGCAGGTGCGCTTGACCGGCGACCTCGTCGAGCGAGACCGGTCGCATGCGCACCGCCAGCGGGGTCTGTCCCTGGAAGAGAGCGGATGCCGACGTCACCCGACCAGGCTAGTCGTGACCTCGGACGGCGGGCCGTTTCCCGCCCGCACGCGCCCGCACGTTAGGCTTTTCGAGACCCGGTCCACCGGGAATCGAGGGAGGTCCCGTGGCGACGGGTGGCAGCAAGAAAGACGCGCGCGCTGCGCGTGAGCGGGCACGTCTCTATGAGGCGCGTCGGCAGTTCCATGACGGCGTCGTGCGGCGACGCCGCCGCGACAACCTGGTCGCCGGAGTCGCGGGCGGGGTGCTGGTCCTCGCTGTCGTCGGCGGACAGATCGCCTACTACACCGCGGGCCCGGGCGCCCCCACGCCGACGCCGACCGCGACAGCCTCGCCCTCGGCGACCCCGACGGTGACCGAGTCGGTGACGCCGACACCGTCCGACAGCCCGTCACCCTCTCCCACGCCCTGACCCTGCCCGGTAGGCTGTGAAGCTGTTCAGCTCACCGGCCTCCGGCCGCCCATCCCGACCTGCGGTGCAGAACCGCTCGAGGTGCATTCCGTGACTTCCGACACCACCGATCCCGCCGCCGGCGCCACGCCCGACGAGACCGCTCCCGCTGACGCTTCGCCCGCGGCCGAGCTGCCGCAGCCGGACGCCGAGCAGGAGCAGGCGACCGCCACCGACCAGCCGCACGAGCCTGCCATCGACAAGACACCGGCGCCTGTGCCGACGCCCGCCGCCGTACCGACGCCACGCGCCGTGCCCGCCCGTCCCTCCACGCCGCTGCGCCCGGTCATTCCGGCCGTGCCCACGGCACCGGCGGCGTCGTCGACCGCCTCAGCGCCGGCCGACGGCGAGGCGTGGGGTCGCGTCGAGGCCGACGGCACCGTCTCGGTCCGGGAAGGCACCGAATGGCGTGTCGTCGGTCAGTACCCCGACGGGACGCCGGAAGAGGCCCTCGCCTATTTCGAGCGCAAGTTCGCCGACCTCGCCAGCGAGGTGGCTCTCCTCGAGGCCCGTCACCAGCGGGGCGGCGCCTCGGCGTCCGACCTGCGCGGCACGCTGCAGACCGTACGTGAGCGCGTGACCGGCGCTGCCGCCGTCGGCGATCTGGCATCCCTCGAGGCGCGCCTTGACGTGCTTGCTGAGGCGCTCAGCGAGGCCTCCGCCGAGGAGGCGGAAGCCGCACGGGTCGCTCGCGAAGAAGCAATCGCCGAGCGCACCCACATCGTCGAGCAGATGGAGGCGATCGCCGCGCGCGATCCGAAGTCGATCCAGTGGAAGCAGTCCTCCGCCGAGGTGACCGCGCTGTTCGAGCAATGGCAGGCCCACCAGGCGAGCGGCCCCCGGCTGTCCAAGACCACCGGCCAGCAGCTGTGGAAGCGATTCCGTGACGCTCGCGCCGTGTTCGACAAGAGCCGCCGCGAGTTCTACGCGAGCCTGGACGAGACCCACAAGTCAGCGCGCGATGCGAAGACACGCCTCGTCGAGCGAGCGGAGGCCCTCTCCAGCAGAGGCGAGGACGGCATCACCGACTATCGCGCGCTGCTCGATCAGTGGAAGGCCGCAGGCCGCGCCGGCAAGAAGGCCGACGACGCTCTGTGGGCGCGCTTCAAGGCCGCGGGTGACGTCCTCTATGCCGCCCGCGCCGACCGCGAGCAGGCCGACAACGAGGCATCGCGCGAGAAGATCGAAGCGAAGAAGGAACTGCTTGCCGAGGCCGCCGCTGTGCCCAAGGAGAAGGACACCGCCAAGGCGCGCGCGCTGCTGACCGGCATCCAGCGTCGCTGGGACGACATCGGGCGCATCTTCCCGCGCGAAGCCGAACGCGCCCTCGACGACGACCTGCGCAAGATCGAGCAGGGCGTCAAGCAGCGCGAGGAATCGGACTGGAAGGCCAACAACCCCGAGACCAAGGCTCGCCAGAACGACATGACTGGTCAGCTACGCGATGCGATCGCGAAGCTGGAGGACGAGCTGACGGCGGCCGAAGCATCGAAGGACAAGAAGGCCATCGCCGCGGCGACGGAGGCACTCGAGGCACGCAAGGGCTGGCTCAAGGCGCTCGGCGGGTCCTGAGCGCCGCCTCCTGCACAGGCCCGGAACTCCCCCAGGTTCTCCACAGTTCGCGGCGCGTACGACCACAGCCGCCATCGATACGGCAGAGTGCCGACATGGTGTGGCCTTTCCTGTACTACGCCGGCGAGCGGATGTCGGTGGCGGAGCTGTCGGCGGCGCGGCTCGACGGCGACGTCGTCGAACTCGGCGACGCGTTCATGCCCGCCGACGCCGTGGAGACACGCGAACTGCGCGCCGGGTCGCTGCGCGATCTCGTCGGAGCTGATCTGGCCCTCACGCACGAGAGCGCCGCGTGGGTGCACGATGCTCTCGCCGCGCCACCGGCGATCCACCGTGTGCAGCGCACGGCGGGCGGGCGACTGACCCGCACCGTCGACCCGCGGCTGCGCTATCGCGACGTCACCCTCCCGGCCGAGGACGTCGTGCGCGTGTCGGGCGTGCTCGTCACCACCCTCGCGCGCACCGTCGCCGACCTGGTGCGCGAGGCGATCGCCGTCGGCGGCGCGCAGTGGGACCTCGTGCACGCCGTCCTCGCATCACGCCCGGGCCTGGCGTCTGCCGCCGCCGCGCACCTGGCCCTGTCCGGCGCCGTCCACCACAAGCGGCCCGCGCTGGCGTTCCTCCGGGAGCGTGCGGCTCAGGACGACGTCACGCGATAGACGTCGTAGACGGCGTCGATGCGGCGCACGGCGTTCAGCACACGGTCGAGATGGACGATGTCGCCCATCTCGAACACGAACCGGCTCAGCGCCAGGCGGTCGTTGTTGGTGGACACCGTCGCGGACAGGATGTTCACATGGTGCTCGCTGAGCACACGAGTCACATCCGACAGCAGTCCGGAGCGGTCGAGCGCCTCGACCTGGATCTGCACGAGGAACACGCTCTTGGTCGACGGCGCCCAGGACACCTCGATCATGCGTTCCGGATCGTCCTTGAGTGCTTTGACGTTCGTGCAGTCGGCTCGGTGCACGGATACCCCGCTGCCGCGCGTGACGAATCCGACGATCTCGTCGCCGGGGACCGGTGTGCAGCACTTGGCGATCTTGACGAGGATGTCGGGCGCTCCGCGCACCAGAACGCCGGAGTCGCCGCTGCGATTCGCCTTCCCGCGGCCGACCGCCGGGATATCGATCGGACCGGTCGACGTATCGACCTGCGCACTGACCAGCGACGTGACCTTCTCGATCACGGACTGCGTCGAGACGTGTCCCTCCCCGACCGCGGCATACAGCGCCGTGACGTCCTCGTACCGCAGCTGGCGTGCGACCTCGGTGAACGAGTCCTGGCTCATCAGTCGCTGCAGCGGAAGGTTCTGCCGGCGCATCGCACGCGCGATCGCGTCCTTGCCCTGCTCGACGGCCTCGTCCCGGCGTTCCTTGGTGAACCATCCGCGAATCTTGCTGCGGGCGCGGGTGCTCTTCACGAACGTCAGCCAGTCCTGGCTCGGGCCCGCGTCGGGATTCTTCGACGTGAACACCTCGACGACATCACCCGAGTGCAGCTCCGACTCGAGTGGCACGAGACGGCCGTTCACCTTGGCGCCCATCGTGCGATGGCCCACCTCCGTGTGCACGGCGTACGCGAAGTCGACCGGGGTCGCACCACCGGGCAGGCCGATCACGCGCCCCTTCGGCGTGAAGACGTAGACCTCCTTGGCGCCGATCTCGAACCGCAGCGAGTCGAGGAACTCCCCCGGGTCGGCGGTTTCGGCCTGCCAGTCGGAGATGTGCGCGAGCCACGCCATATCGGTGTCGAGACCCTTCGAGTCCGACTTGCCGTTGTTGACGCGCTCTTTGTACTTCCAATGCGCCGCGACACCGTACTCTGCCTGCTGATGCATCTCGTTGGTGCGGATCTGGATCTCCACCGTGCGCCCGCCGGGCCCGATCACCGTGGTGTGCAGCGACTGATAGAGGTTGAACTTCGGCGTCGCGATGTAGTCCTTGAATCGCCCGGGCAGCGGCGTCCAGCGCGCGTGGATCGATCCGAGCACGGCGTAGCAGTCGCGCACCGTGTTCACGAGCACGCGGATGCCGATGAGGTCGTAGATGTCGTCGAACTCACGACCTCGGACGATCATCTTCTGGTACACGGAGTAGAGCTGCTTCGGCCTGCCCATGACACGACCGCGGATGCGCAGCTCGCGCAGATCTGCCTCCACGGCCTCGATCACGTTCTGCACGTACTGCTCGCGCTGCGGGGTGCGCTGCTTGACGAGACTCTCGATCTCGACGTAGAGCTTCGGGTGCAGGACCGCGAAGGAGAGATCCTCCAACTCGCTCTTGATGGCCTGGATGCCGAGCCGATGGGCCAGCGGGGCGTAGATCTCGATCGTCTCGGTGGCCTTCTTCGCCGCCTTCTCCGGCGGGACGAAACCCCACGTGCGGGCGTTGTGCAGTCGGTCCGCGAGCTTGATCAGCAGAACCCGGATGTCCTTGGACATCGCTACGATCATCTTCCGGACGGTCTCGGCCTGCGCCGCATCCCCGTACTTGACCTTGTCGAGCTTGGTGACGCCGTCGACGAGCATCGCGACTTCGTCGCCGAACTCCGCCCGCAGCTGATCGAGACCGTAGTCGGTGTCCTCGACCGTGTCGTGCAGCAGCGCCGCGGCGATGGCACGCGGAGCCAGTCCGAGGTCCGCCAGGATCTGCGCGACGGCGAGCGGATGCGTGATGTAGGGCTCACCGCTCTGGCGCTTCTGCGACGCGTGAGCTTTGGCCGCCACCCGGTAGGCATGCTCGATGATCGAGACATCGCCCTTGGGATGGTGCGTACGGACCGTGCGGACCAGCTGCTCGACACCGTCGCGCGAAGGAGCCCGTGAGAACAGGCGCGGCACGAGGCGGCGCAGCGAACTCTGCGGCGCCGCGGCGGACGAGGGCACCGTTTCGGTCATCGTCTCACCTCCGCGTTGCAGAACCCGTCAATCCTACGCCCGCGGCCGCACGCCTCAGGCCGAGACCAGGGAGCGCTCGCGCGCCTCCAGGATGCGCGCGTCGCGCGCCTTCAGCTCCGGCTCGTTCTCGCGCAGCAGCGAGTACAGCGGCGCGGCGACGAACAGGGTCGAGTACGCGGCCACGATCGTGCCCACGAAGATCGACAGCGAGATGTCCGTCAGCGTCTGCGCGCCGAGCCAGAGCGCACCGATGAACAGGATCGCCCCGGTCGGCAGCGCCGCCACGACGGTCGTGTTGATCGATCTGACCAGCGTCTGGTTCACCGCGAGGTTCACCGACTCGCCGAACGTACGACCTGACTGCTCACCGTCCTCGTGTGTGTTCTCGCGCACCTTGTCGAAGACCACGGTCGTGTCGTAGAGCGAGTACGCGAGGATCGTGAGGAAGCCGATGACGGCCGCGGGCGAGATCTCGAACCCGAACAGCGAGTAGATACCGATCGTGATGACGAGCACATCCACCAGACCGATGATCGCGGCCACCGACATCTTCCACGTGCGGAAATAGACCGCGAGGATGATGAAGGTCAGCGCGAGGAAGATCGCCAAGCCCCAGAGCGACTGGCGGGTGACGTCCTGACCCCAGCTGGGCCCGATGAATGACGAGCTGACCTCGTCGGTGGTGACGTCGAAGGTCTCGGCCAGCGCGGCGGTGACCGCGCGGGTCTCCGCATCGGTCATCTGGTCGGTCTGCACCCGGATCGAGTCCTCGCCGATCGTCGTGACCTTCGTCGTCGCGCCGGCGACGACCGACTGCACGGCGTCGGTTGCGGCCGCCTGATCGGGCGTAGCCACGTTGCTCACCGTGAACTGCGAGCCACCGGTGAACTCGATCGAGAACTCGACGCCGCGCACGAACGGAACGAGTGCCGCGCCGATCACGAGGATCGCCGCGATGACGAACCACAGCCGACGTCGGCCGACGAACGGGAAGGAGGTCTTGCCGGTGTAGAGGTCGTTGCCGAGCTGATTCATGGAGCGCATCAGTCGTCTCCCTCCTTCGTCGCGCGACTATCGGCCGCCTGCTGCGCGAGCTTGCGCTCGGCGATGGTCTGTCGGCGCTCCGCCTCCGCGCGTGAGCGCGATGCCCGGCGCTGCGCCGGGGTCTTCGCGACAGCAGCGACCGGTGCCCGGAACTGGGCGCGGCCGCGGTAGACGGCCCCGAGCGCTTCGGGATCGAGGCCGGAGAGCGGGTGTCCGCCGCCGAAGAACCGGGTGCGGCCGAGCAACTGCATCACCGGGTGGGTGAAGAGGATAAAGATCAGGATGTCGATCGCCGTGGTGATGCCGAGCGTGAAGGCGAAGCCCTTCACCGTGGCATCGGCCAGGATGTACAGCACGACCGCGGCGAGGATGTTGATCGACTTCGAGATGTAGATCGTGCGCTTGGCGCGACCCCAGCCGTCCTCGACGGCGCCCGTGATGGACTTGCCGTCGCGCAGCTCGTCGCGGATGCGTTCGAAGTAGACGATGAACGAGTCGGCTGTGAAGCCGATCGTCACGATCAGACCAGCGACACCGGCCAGCGACAGCCGGAACCCCATCCGCCAGCCGAGGATGCACAGGATGATGTACGTCAGCACGCCCATCACGGCGAGCGACGCGATGATCACCGACCCGAGTGCGCGGTACACGATCAGCGAGTACAGCGCCACGAGCGCAAGGCCGATGAGCCCGGCGATGAGCCCGATCTGCAGCTGCTGCGAACCGAGCGTCGCCGAGATCGAGTTCGAGCTCTGCACTTCGAAGCTCAGCGGCAGGGCGCCGTACTTCAGCTGGTCGGCGAGTGTCTTGGAGGTCTCTTGGGAGAAGCTGCCGGTGATCTGCGGCTTGCCATCGAGGATGACGGCGTTCATCGACGGAGCCGACAGGACGAGTCCGTCAAGCACGAACGCGAACTGGTTGCGCGGTGAGTCGAGGCCATACAGCCGCTGGCTGATCTTGCCGAACTTCTCGCTGCCCTCGCCATCGAAGACGATGTTGACCGCCCACTGGCCGTTCTGGCTGTTGAGCCCGTTGGTCGCATCGGAGATGGAAGAGCCATCGAGCTCGACAGGGCCGAGGATGTACTTGATCGAGCCGTCTGCCTCACACGTGATCAGCGGTTGATCCGCGGGTTCGTTGGCGGGGTCGTTCGCGTCGTCGTTGCAGTCGTAGGCGAGGAACTCGGCGTACAGCGCGTCGGTCACCCAGCTGACGTCACTGCCGTCCGTCGGCTCGGCCGTGGGCACCGCGTTCAGCGTCGGTTCCGGTGTCGGGTACGGCGTGGTATTGCCGTCTTCGCCGACGTACGTGTTCGCCGGCGCAGACGAGTACAGGACGGCACGCAGCTGCAGCTGCGCGGCCGACTCGATGCGGTTGCGGGTCTCCTCGTCTGCCTGACCCGGGATCTGCACGACGATCTGGTTGCCGGCCTGCGTCGTGATGTCGGCCTCGCCGACGCCCGACGCATCCACGCGCTGGCGGATGATGGAAGCGGCCTGGTCCATCTGCTCGGGAGACGGCTGAGAGCCGTCGGGCGTGTTCGCCTCGAGGATGATCTGCGTGCCGCCCTGCAGGTCGAGCGCGAGCTCGGGTACCCACGAGCTCTTCCCGAAGGCGTAGACGCCGAGCGCGTTGATACCGAAGAGAACGGCGGTCAGCACGATCAGGCCGGTCAGTGCGCGCCATGCATGGCGGACAGGGGTCGGTGTGGCCACGGAGGGTCAGCCTTCCTTCGGAAGCGCGAGAGAGAGGGTGGTCAGGCCTGGGGCTTGTCGTCCGGGTCGACCGGCTTCGGCGCCGCGGCGTCGTCGCTGACGGACGAGACGATGCCCGACTCGACGTCGGCGGCGTACTCGTCGGCGTGCTCCTCAGCCTCAAGGTACGCGTCTTCCGTCACCGCAGGCTCCTCCGGTTCGACGACGCGGAGCACGGCCTGGCTGTGCACCTCGATCTCGACGCCGGGGGCGATCTCGACGCGCGCCGACTTGGACAGGTCCTCACCATCGAACTCGGTGAGCACGCCGTAGAGGCCGCCCTGCAGCAGCACCTTGACGCCGGGCACCATGGCCACGGCTTTGGCCTCCTGCTCTGCCTTCATCTTCTTCGCACGGCGGCGCGAGCTCCAGAACATGAAGACGATCAGAGCCAGCAGGATCAGGAGCATCCCGTACTGGGCGAAGAACGACTCCACCGGGCCGAGCTGCGTGGTGGTGGTGTCCGTTGCGAAGAGCATGAAAGTGGGTGCGCCTTTCGGGTGTGCGCGCCGCAACTCCCGAGCGGGAGCGCGACGAAAAAGGGGGTAGGCCTGAGCCTTCAGCGATTATAGGTCATCGAGTGTCAGGGCTTGCTCGGGGTGTGGCACGCGCAGGTGCGCGTACGCCTCGGGCGTTGCGATGCGCCCCCGCGGCGTACGGCCCATGAAACCGATGCGCACCAGGTAAGGCTCGACGACGGACTCGATCGTGTCGGCCTCCTCGCCGACCGCGACAGCGAGCGTGTTGAGTCCCACCGGCCCGCCACGGAACCGGCGCACGAGGGCATCGAGCACGGCGCGGTCGAGGCGATCCAGACCGATCGCATCGACGTCATAGAGCTCCAGGGCCGCGTTGACCTCGGTCGCCGAGGCGCCGTCGCTGTTCGCGCCATGCACCAGCGCGTAGTCGCGTACTCGTCGCAGCAGTCGGTTCGCGATGCGCGGCGTGCCGCGCGACCGCCGTGCGATCTCCGCGCGCGCCGCAGGCGGCAGCGCAACGTCGAGCACACTCGCCGAGCGCGCGATCACCTGCTCGAGCTCCTCGGGCTCGTAGAACTCGAGGTGCGCGGTGAATCCGAATCGGTCCCGCAGCGGATTGGGCAGCATGCCCGAGCGAGTCGTCGCACCGACCAGCGTGAACGGGGCGAGGTCGAGCGGGATGCTGGTGGCGCCGGCGCCCTTGCCGACCATGATGTCGATGCGGAAGTCCTCCATGGCGAGGTACAGCATCTCCTCCGCGGAGCGTGCCATGCGGTGGATCTCGTCGATGAAGAGCACCTCACCCGACACGAGGCTGGAAAGCAGTGCGGCGAGGTCGCCCGCGTGCTGGATCGCCGGCCCGCTCGACAGACGCAACGGTCGCCCACTCTCGTGCGCGACGATCATGGCGAGGGTGGTCTTGCCCAGACCAGGCGGTCCGGACAGCAGGATGTGATCGGCCGGGCGCTGCTGAATGCGCGCGGCATCGAGAAGCAGCTGCAGCTGACCGCGCACCTTCTGCTGGCCGATGAACTCCGCCAACGACATCGGGCGAAGCGCGCCCTCGACGGCCAGCTCGACATCGTCCTGGGCGGTGGCCGGATCGCGCTGCTCAGACACCGCTGCGCTCCGGGCGAGCGGGGCCGAGCTGCGCGAGGGCGAGCTTGAGCAGGGCGGGCACAGAGGTCAGGTCTGGCGCGGACGCCTCTTCGACGACGGCCGTGACCGCGTCGAGCGCGACGCGTTCGTTCCAGCCGAGACCCACGAGGGCTGCGACCACCTGTGGGGTGACGGTCCCCGCAGTACCGCCTGCACCGCCGCCCCCGCCGCGACCGGTGGCCCGCAGCTTGCCGGCCAGCTGCACGACGATCAGCTTGGCGGTCTTGGGGCCGATGCCGGAGACCCTGCGGAACGGGGCGTCGTCCTCGGCGGCGACCGCGTCGGCGATCTGGTCCACCGAGAGCGACGACAGCACGCCGAGCGCAGATTTCGGTCCGACGCCGGAGACGCTGAGCAGCTGGGTGAAGACGACCAGTTCGTCGCGCTCCCGGAAACCGAACAGCGACAGCGCGTCTTCCCGCACGATGAGGTGCGTGTGCAGCACGATCTCGTCGCCGATGTGGAACTCCCGGGTCACCGCGGACGCGACCGCCACGGTGAAGCCCACCCCGCCGACATCGACGATCACGCTGTCCGAGTCGAGGTGCAGGACGCGCCCGCGAAGTGCCGAGATCATGATCCGACCCTACGACCGACCTCGGACATTTGTTCGACCGACACGCATGGGCGCTCACACCCGCGCACAGCGAACCTCATCGCCTCGCGCGGCGCTCGGCCTCAGCCCAGGCGCGCTGCGCCGGCGTCAGGATGGCGTTCTCGGCGTCGCGGGCACCCGCGGTGTGCCCCTGACGCCAGGCGTGGCACAGGGCGAGGGCGAGCGCGTCGGCGGCATCGGCAGGCTGCGGCAGCGCGTCCAGGCGCAGCACCCGCGCGACCATCGCCTGCACCTGGCGCTTGTCGGCTGATCCGTAGCCCGTGATCGCGGCCTTGACCTCGGAGGGGGTGTGCGTCTGCGCCGGCAGTCCGTGCTCGGCTGCCAGCAGCAGGGCGATGCCGCTGGCCTGGGCCGTGCCCATGACGGTGTTGCGGTTCTGCTGGGCGAAGACGCGCTCGACCGCGACGACATCCGGCTGGTGCTCCACGAGCACGGCCCGGATGCCGGCGGCGATGGCCGCCAACCGCCGTTCGATCGGCAGCTCGGTGGAGGAGCGAACCACGCCGACGTGCACGAGCGTCGCCGAGCGATCGCGCTGTACGTCGACGACTCCGACGCCGCAGCGGGTCAGGCCGGGATCGATCCCGAGGACGCGAAGAGGGGATGCCACTCCCCCACGCTATGCGCAGTGGGACCGGCATCCCCTCACGAAACGCGGGCTACTCGTCTGCTTCCAGTTCGGCCTGCACCTCGGCGCTCAGGTCGAAGTTGCTGAAGACGTTCTGCACATCTTCGCTGTCCTCGAGGGCATCGATCAGGCGGAAGATCTTGCGTGCCGTATCGGCGTCGATCTCGACTTTCAGGTTCGGCACGAACTCGACGTCGGCCGACTCGTAGTCGATGCCGGCGTCCTGCAACGCGGTCCGCACGGCGACCAGATCGGACGCATCGGTGATGATCTCGAAGCCCTGCGCGTGCGGCTCGATCTCCTCGGCACCGGCCTCGAGCGCCGCCATCATGACGTCGTCCTCGGTCGTGCCCTCGTCGGCGACGACGATGACACCCTTGCGGGAGAAGTTGTAGGCCACACTGCCGGGATCGGCCAGGTTGCCGCCGTTGCGGCTCAGCGCGGTGCGCACCTCGGCGGCTGCGCGGTTCTTGTTGTCGGTGAGGCACTCGATCATCAGTGCGACGCCGTTGGCACCGTAGCCCTCGTACATGATCGATGTGTACTCGACGGCCTCGCCGCCGATGCCCGCGCCGCGCTTGACCGCGCGGTCGATGTTGTCCTTGGGGACGGAGGTCTTCTTCGCCTTCTGGACGGCGTCGTAGAGCGTCGGGTTACCCGCAAGATCGGGTCCGCCGAGCTTGGCGGCGACTTCGATGTTCTTGATCAGCTTTGCCCACGACTTGGCACGGCGCGCGTCGATGACGGCCTTCTTGTGCTTGGTCGTGGCCCACTTGGAGTGTCCGGACATGGAGACGATTCTAAATGCACGGATGCCGGATGGCCGTGCGGTCGCTGCGACTACAGCGTCTGCGGGATGCCGTGCGAGGCGAGCTGGTCGAACTCCTTCTCGGTGAGGACCTTCTCGACCGCCGGTGTGACCTCGGTGACCTCCCGCCGCAGATGCACCTTGAGGGTCGCGGAGAGGCGCTCGTAGTGCGTGGCGAGTGCGGCGCCGAGTGCGGGGTCGGCGGTGCGCGCCCACTGCTCGCGCAGCCGCGGATACATGAACAGATCCTCGCTCTCGCGGCCACGGCTGACAAGAGC
>Ga0180219_1002034_pt1 | contig 12373 bp, 10 predicted proteins | sample eDN3rd30CBELigMG_FD_151338 | JGI IMG/M metagenome (GOLD analysis project Ga0180219, IMG submission 151338) | Enriched Miracle-Growth compost microbial communities from Emeryville, California, USA - eDNA 3rd pass 30_C BE-Lig MG (version 2)... ...
GCGGGCAGGCGGCTGGCGGGACTGGCGTTCCCGTCAAGGGCAGGACGCCTGGATCCCTTCTGCGACTGGTCCGGGCTCGGCTCCGGAGGGAAGGCGTCGTAATGAAGGGGATCGATCCGATGACGGGAGCACTGGAGCGCGGCGAGCAATGTAGTGGTCCGGGGCCGGCGAGCGTATGGGATTAGTCTCAGGTTTGCCGGCAATCCGTCTGACCCCGTTCCGTTCCGGCGAAAACGCGCAGCCGATGCAGTCCAGCCGGGCGATTTCGTTCAGATGGATAGCTGCGGCGGTCAGCCGCGAGTTGCCGAACCGCCTGAGTTCCCGTGGCCTCGGCAGGCGCGGGACATGTGGACCTTGAGAAGGCCTTTGTTGCAGAAGAAGTATCCGGTACAGCCGAGCAGGGCATAGCGGGTGGCCCGATAACAGGCGGTGGCGCACGAACACTCCAGGCGCTTGATCTTGCGATAGGCCCATCGCCAGCGGCGCGCAACACTCCTTCTCGAGGGAGGATGGACGGGGTGCATGGAGAGTTGTGTCATGGCCTGCTCCTGATGGGATGGTGTTTTTATTTTGGAAACTAAAGGCGTGAGGAGGGCAGCGAAAACTTTATGCAACTGATGACGGAAGTCGGTCTTTCGTGTCGCCGACAATGATTCGAACCCTGGTGCTTGTCCTGCTGGTTGAATCCTGTTGCCCTTCCATGGATGAAACTTTTCTCGAAAGACCGCTCGAGGTGTTGAAACTTCCGTCGAATGAGTGAGTGTTGTTTTCCGCGGATGTTGCAGGGCAAGTAGATACCTGTTTCAAACCAGGGAAAATATGATGGGTCCGATTAAATCCATGCCTGACAACTGAATGAATAATTGAAAGGCATCCGTGATAGCCGATAGGCAAGGCGCTATGTTTTCGTGCGGACTCTAGTCCTCGTCGATCTCGCGCCCTTCCAGCCCAAGGGCTGGGCGGTGGTTGTCCTTGAACAACTTCCGGAACTGCTCGATCTGTTGCCGCGACAGTTCTATCGGGCGCTCGTACAGGACCCACTGCACGCCTTCGCTGCAGGGAGGCGTCGTCAGGGAGCCGGTGTAGTAGAAATGGTGAGTCTTGCCGGGGAGCAGTTTTTCCAGGTCGGGAGAGTCTTTCCCGGCAAGCACCGCCTTCTGCCCCTCGACCGAAGGCATGGCGCGCCAGAGGTGAGCAAGCTCGGCGTTCTCCTTGCCTTCCTCGATCATCACCCCCAGTACCAGCAGGCGGCCATCGACGGTCTGGTTCACCAGGTGCATCTCCATGGGATAGGCGCGATGGTTGAACAGGTGCTCGCTGGGAACGTGGAAGTGGAACTGCCGTAACCGATAGGCCTCGCCCTTGAAGGTCAGGGATTCATCGCCCAGCGCATCGGCCTGGATGCTGTGGCCGTTGTTGAGCAGCCTCAAGGGCAGTTGCCGGTAGTTCACCTGCAGGGATTCGGGCGTCAGCTTCTTCGACTGCACCTGGTGCCTGTCGATATCGATTGGCGATTGTGTCTTGCCGCTGGCGCACAGAGGGCTGCCGACTTCCCCCCAGTGAGCGGGACCCTGGTCGCCGTGATATGACCAGTGAGCATCGTCGGCATGGGCCGCGGGAAGCAAAAGGCAGGTGGATGCGAACAGAAAACGCAGGGAAGTGAGCATCATATCTCCGCTCGGATATATTGACAGGCCGCAAAATGAAATTGGGTGGTTTCGAAGAGTTGGCGATATCGAAGCCGGGATGATCTTGGCTGGAAAGTTCGACTCCTGTTCGCCGCATGCAAGTTCTATCGAGCAGATCGCAAGGCCAGGGCGATGGTAAAAAAAGGCGCAATCAAGAGCCGGCATACAATGGCAGGCCTAGGAGTGACTTGATTGCGCCTCAAGGGGTGCGATGGTTGCGTCGCGATTGCAAGAGTTCTGCTCTTGCGCCATCAATTAAAATGTATTTCCTGATGGACTCATATCTGACTTTTTCGAAAAGACAGTGGCGCAAATGATTCACAGCGATGGGGTGAGCGTCTCTCGAAGCGTCACGACTCGGTTGCGGCCACTTTCCTTGGCACGGTAAAGCGCGGCATCGGCCTTGCTGACCAGGTATTCGCCGATATCCGGGTAGTCGTCGGTTTCCTTCGGCCTCACGCTGACCGCACCGATGCTCACCGTCCAGCGCACTTCCTTGCCGGCTTCGCTCAGGGTGGCCGACTGCTCGACGCTCTGGCGCAGGCGCTCCCCCAGACGCGCGGCGTCCTCCGCGTCGGCTCCCGGCATCAGGATGGCGAATTCCTCCCCGCCAAGGCGCGCCACGAAATCACCCTGGCGGGAATGATGGATGCAGAGGTCGGCCAACGCGCAGATCACCCGGTCGCCGGTGGGGTGGCCGTGGCTGTCGTTGATGCGCTTGAAATGATCGATATCCAGCATCATCAGCGCGCAGGGACGGCCGAACCGGTCGCCCTGCGCCAGTTCGCGCCTGAGCTGCGCCTGGAAGTGCCGTCGATTCGCCACGCCGGTGAGAGGGTCGGTATTGGATGCCTCTTCGAGAGAGCGCTCCAGCCGATGGCGGCGATGATAGCCCCAGGCGAAGGTGCAGCAGAGCACGACGGCGAATGCGGCTGCCGGGCCGATGGCCACTGCATAAAGCGTGTAAGGGAAAGCCGGAATCCAGCCCGCCAGTGCGAGCAGCGGGGGGAGTAGCGTCACCGCGACGATGCAGACCAGGTTGACCCGCATCGAGAACCCCATGCAGGCCAGCGCTGCGCCCAGCGGGTAATAAAGGTATCCGCCGATGCCCAGTGCCTGGGTGCTCAGGAGCCGGGCCGTGGCGATGCTCTGCAGCAGGTCGATGACGGCGCAGGCGACCATCATCATGGCCGCCTTCCGGTAGCTGCCGATTCTCAGCACGGCGAATGCGGGAACCAGCAGCCAGACGCATGTCAGGCGCCACCACAAGGTGCGCTGGGCGGCGACGGGGTCGCTGGCGTAGTCGATGAACCAGGCGAACAGGCCACTGGCGCAGAACAGGATCAGCACCACACAGGTGAACGCTCGATGCTCTGCGAACTTCCGCTGGAGATAGGTTGGATCCTTGATGAACAGGAAATCGCTGAAGCGGCCGCGGTCCAGTCCATCGCTGGAGTGGCGGTTCGGTCTCGGTGCATCGAGCAGGGCCATGGGATCACTTTCCGGGTATGACTGCGATTGCGATAGAGCACCCTTGCCGTACTCGCGCGGAGTCGGAGTTGGCCCGAAGTGGTTGAGCGGACTTGCGCCAGAGCAAGTGTGGATGGGGTTTCAACCCGCAGCAAGAATCCGTCATTTGGCGAAATATATAGTCGGGTAAAACTTTTATTGAAAGATCAATTTTCGTATAAGCTTCCCGGTCAACTATGCGCAGGCAGGAGCTATCAAGGCATGAGTGGTCTTCGTGAGCGTCAGAAAGAACAACGCAGGGCATCCATCCTGGATGCTGCGTTGGCATTGTTCGACGCCAATGGATACAACGCCACGACCGTCGAGCAGATAGCCGCAAGCGCCGGTGTTTCCGCACCTACCGTGTTCAACTATTTCGGCAACAAGCAGGAAATCCTGCTGGCGCTGCTCGATCGCGCGGCAGGTGCCGAGGACGAGGGGATCAGCGAGGCATGGGAAGTGCTCTCCGGAATCAACGACCCCGTGGACATTCTGTGCACCCTCTATTCCCTCGTCAGTCAGCGCGAGCTGGATGCGCTACCGATCTCCATCTGGCGGGAGCTGCTGAACTTCTCCTTCAACACCAGCATTTCCAAGGAAGTCGTCGCGCTCAATGAGCGGCTGACAGTGCAGATCGCCCTGCTGCTGGAGTGGTTGCAGAAGCAGGGCAAGTTCAGGGGCGATTTCGACGCGGCTTTCGTCGCGAGCTTTCTGAACGATTACTCGGCCCTGGTGTTCGCCCGACTGGTGCAGTCCGACGAGCCTGACTTCGCCGCCCATGAAAACCACATCCGCGGTGTCGCCGAGATAGTGTTCAACGGCCTGCGCCCGCAGTAAGACTCCCCACCCCTCGTACGCCCCCATCGGCTGTTGGCGCTCGCCAGCGGGCGATTCTGTTTGCTCTATTATTTTAGTTGACTAAATGTTTTTATCGTAATAAAAATTATGCGAAGGCAGCGTTCCATGCCCGGCTGCTTCGGTCATTCATGCGTCGGGCCGCAGGTGGGCGAGGGAAGGGGCTGCCGCGGGGTCGCCTGGAAAGGACGTTCTCTACGGCTCGTGTTCCGCCGCGCACTTCCGGGAACGAGCTCTACGGCAAAACAACAAATAACGATGGAGCCGAAAGTGAAAGATGATGAGCTGATGACCCCGTCGCGCCAGCGCCGGCTGTTGTTGCAGGCGATAGGGAGCGCGACGCTGCTGAGCGGTCTTGGGCTGGGTGGCAGCAGCGTGGCGCAGGAGCAGCGTCCCACGCTGGCGCAGGACGGCGTACTGGACGTGGTCGTCATCGGCGCCGGGCTGTCCGGGCTGACCTCGGCCCGCGATCTGCTCAGCGCCGGTTGCGAGTCCTTCATGGTCCTGGAGGCCAGGAACCGGGTCGGCGGCCGCACCTACAACCATGACCTGGGCAACGGCGTCATCTCCGAAGCCGGCGGCCAGTGGATCGGTCCGGGCCAGACCGCCATCGCCGATCTGGCCCGTGAGCTGGACGTCAGAACCTTCCCCACCTATTACCAGGGCAAGTCCGTCTACATGGCGGGGAATGCCCAGGTGAAGCACGACATCAGTGCAGGGGTGGGGTTCGACCCGAAGCTGGTGGCAAAGCTCAACGAGATGTCGCGCAAGGTGCCGAGCAAGGCCCCCTGGACGGCGCCCGACGCAGCCGCGCTGGACAAGCTCAGCGTAGGCGACTGGATGGCGGAGCAGGGGGTGGGCCTGGTCGACAGGGTGGGCTTCAACGCCACCATGAGCCTCACCTACGGGAGCACGCCGGCCGGCATGGGGCTGCTGCACTACCTGGCTCTCATCAATACTTCCGACTGCAACCTGGAGAGTCTCGAGGGCATCAAGGACGGCGCGCAGGAGACGCGCTTCGTCGGCGGCTCGCAGATTCTCAGCACGCGGATGGCGGAAATCCTCGGGGATCGCGTGAAGCTTTCCGTGCCGGTGCGGCGGATCGTTGGATGGGACCGGGACGTGGTCGAACTCCATACCGACCAGGGAATCGTCCGGGCGCGACAGGTGATCGCCGCCATCAACCCGGCGTTGTGCAACCAGATTGCCTTCGAGCCCCCGTTGCCGGAGGGCCGTGACCAGCTGCAGCGGCGCTGGCCGGCCTATGCGCCGCTGCGCAAGACCGTGCACGTCTACGACCGGCCGTTCTGGCGCGACGAGGGCCTGAACGGACAGATCGTGCAAACCGATGGTCCCGTGATCTTCGCTTACGACAATTCCCCACCCGATGGCAGTGTCGGCGTGATCAACGCCTTCGTCCGTTCGGGGAGCCTGGCCAGCGACGCCGATAGCGCGCGCGACACCCTGTCGGCCATCTATGCGAAGGCCTTCGGCGACGCGGCCTTGCACCCGACGCAGTTCCATGACCAGGACTGGGGCAAGGTCGATCAATGGTCGCTGACCTGCCTGTCGCCGATTCCGCCGGGTTTCTGGACGACCTGGGGCGAGTTCCTCAGGCCCCCCGTCGGCCGGTTGATCTGGTCCGGCGCCGAGACGGCGGACTACTGGGCCGGGGCGATGGACGGGGCGGTGCGCGCCGGCCATCACGCCGCGTTGCAGGCGCTCCAGGCGCTGGCGCGCGCCGGGAGGTCCGCATGATGAAGAAGCTGCTCATCATCGGGGTGGTCGCGGCCGTCGTCGTTTCCTCGGCGATCTTCATTCCTCCGCTGGTCGAGGGTTATCGCTTCATGCACACGCTGGCTGCGCAGGATGCGGAGAACGAGGCCCACGGCGGCCCCTGGCCGCAGATCCAGGACACCTGCGTGGGCTGCCATGGCTTCCGTGGCCAGTCCAGGAACGCCCGGTACGCGGCGCTGGCCGGGCAGGATGCGGCCTATCTGGAAGCGCAGCTGGCCGCCTTCGCCGACGGTCGCCGGCGCCACAGCCCGCAAATGAGCCCATTGGCCCTGAAGCTGAAGGACGATCAGGTCAAGCACCTGGCGACTTACTTCTCCCGCCAGCCGGCGGCGCAGGTCGAAGTTCCCAGGGACGACCAGAAGCTGGCGCAGCAGGGGCAGGCGCTGGTGGAGGCTCGCGGCTGCGCCGGCTGCCACGCCCCCGATCTCTCGGGGGGCCTGATAGGCCCGCGGATCGCCGGCCTGGGCGATGTCTATCTGGGCGATCAGTTGCTGGCGTTCAAGGAGGGGCGTCGTAGCGATCCGAGCGGCGCCATGAATGCCCTGGCAAGCAGTTTCTCGCCAGAGGACATCCGGGCGATTTCCCACTACGTGGCGACCCTGGCGCCGAAGTCCCAGGGCACACCGAAGTTCACGGTTCGATAAGTTTCACCTGGGCGTCGAAGACGGTATTGCCAATATCGTTATTACGCCCGCTTGCAATGAACTCTCGATGAACATTGCGGCTCCGGAATGTGCGCCTGGCCGGCTGTTGGCGATAACCACGGATTTATCGAAGTTGGCCGGACCGCTCTCTGGTGTCGTGATGCAGAGAGTGGCTATTCAAGTTGCTGTTCGCTGATTTTTTCGCCTTTCCAGCACCTTGCCTCTTTGTGCGGAAGTGTGGTGTGTCGCGGTTGAAGAGCCGGAATGCCGGTTCGGGATCAGGTGAATGACATGATCGATTTCGAAGCGCGTTTGCAAGCCCTGAAGATTCGCCGCAAGGTCCCCGGGAAAGAGCAACTCTCGATTCCGGGAAGGGGGCAATTGCCGAAGAGGCGATTCTGAATGGAGTCGACGTGCGCAAGGTCGAGGATTTCGAACGCCTGCAGGAGCCGGCGGCGATCCGTTATTGCATCGGTGCGATGAAGTCCATCGATCCCGGTTCGACGCAACTCGCCATCGACGAGGGCAGGCTGGTAGTCGAGGGTTTGATGCGGGCTTTTTCGCATCGCGGCATGGACGTCAGCAAGTTCGTGCAGGGCGCCTTCGCCCTGGATACCCACGTCAGGGAAGACTCGCACATCGAGGTCGTGGTCGCGCTGATGGGGCTCGAAGGCTCGGGGCAGCAAGTCCAGGACGATCGGTTGCTGGCCGGCGCCCGGGAGTTCCGCGCCGGCCTGGAGGCGTTGCTGAAGGACAGCGCCTGGGGCTCGGGTGTCGATTGCCGCGGGTGTTTCTCGATTTCCGTGGAGGGCGGGAATCTGAAACGACAGGTATGGGTGACGCCTGCCATCTTCAACGAACTTCCCGAGTCGGATGCTGTGAATGACGGGACGATGTACCTGTATGAAAAGGGCAGCGATGCGCTCTTGGCCAATAATGCGTTGCGTTATATCAGGCTGATCAACGAACGCGATCGTGTGTATTTCGGCAACCTGAAACGGGTCATTCGTCTCGTGGGTAATCTCATCGCCGATATGGAGCCCTGCAGGCGGATGGAAGTTTCATGCCTGATCGAGCAGGACGTGGCATCCATCGCCTACCGGATGAATCACAAGCTGGATATGTTTCCCGGCAACGTAGTGGGGCTGATCGAGCAGGTACGCATACATCTGCAGATGCTGTGTGATTGTGACAAGTCGCGAAACAGAGTGCTGTTGCTGGACAGCGGAAAACAGCTATTCGACTGCGACGCGAAAGTGCGCGCTCTGGAAGTTCTGCACGCAGAGTTCTGCGATCTGGCGAACGCTGTTCATCAAGTCCTTTCGCCAAGTTCCGGCATTCATCAGCCCGCGGTCATCCTGAACAAGCATGTCGGTTGACTCCGCTTCGCACACCGCATTTTCCGGAGATTTCCCATGCCAGCGTTCTGTCCGCCATCCGGGGACGCATCGCCTGGCTCGACCGTTGTCGCCTGGCGCAGGCGAAAACCCACGAACCACTCCTCAAGGACTTACCCGATATGCCATCCGATGCATTCATCAAGGGGTTTCGACACGAACTCGCCAACCGTGCCTTCGCCTTGCTGGCGGTAGAACGCCTCGCCGGGCGCACGCAGGGGACCGAGCAATTCGCCCTCTGGTCGGCCTACTGCGCGCTGGAACGCTTCAATGCCGCCATCTACGCGGCGGCCGCGGCCAACTGGGGCCTGGATGACACGCCCGGGTGGTGGCCGTCGTTCAAGGCCTGGGCCTTCTGTTCGGTGCCGAGGATTTTCGAGAGCCGGTTGATGAGGTTCGTGTACGCCGAGACCCTTGCCTACGTCGACGAGCTGAAGGTTCTTCAGCGGATCGGGCCGGTCGAGTCGCGGACCTTTCTCGACTACATGGTGGCCCAGGAGGAGTTGCAGGTGGAAATGATGGAGTTGGCGATGGCTATGCGATTCGCCGAGATCGAGCCCAGGGTGGGCAGCTTCATCAACGAACAGCTGGGCCTCGCGGCGCTGGCCAAGGCTTGAAGCGGAGCCGGGCTACCAGGGCCTGACGCCTGCGGACGGTGGATCTTGCGCCGAAGGTGGCTACCTGGTCGCAGCTGCATCCGATCTTATTTTTACTACAGTAAATAATTTTACTGTACATAAAAAATATATCGTAATAAATTCATCTGCACCTGCGCAGGCAGCCGCACGAACAACTGCTCCATGGAGGCAGTTGCGCCGGCGGCTACCCCGCAGGTTCTGCTGCGAGACGTAGCACCGGGAACGAATAAAAACAGCGCCGGCCATTTCGCCGGGGCAATAAATCTTGGCCGACATGAAGGTGATGCTGTAGATGAACCCTCGTATCCATTCCAGGGGCGCGCGGCGCAACCCTGCCTTGCTGACTCCGCGACACGCCGGCCCGATCCTGGGGATGCTGCCCCTGTTGCTGGTGGCCCAGGCGCAAGCCGTCGAATTCGACTTTGCCGACAACCAGGTGAAGGGCTCGCTGGACAGCACTCTTTCCTACGGCGCCATGTGGCGGGTGCAGGGAAGAGATTCCAGCAACGTGGCGGACATCAATGCCGATGACGGCAACCGCAACTTCGACAAGGGCCTGGCCTCCCAGGTGTTCAAGCTCACCTCGGACCTTTCGGCCAGTTACCGGAACTACGGCCTGTTCCTGCGTGGCACCGCCTACTACGACACGCAGATCATGGACAAGCGCAACGACTACCTGGGCACCACCGACGGCGTCGAGCGCCCCAGCCAGGCATTCCCGCAGGATGATCATTTCACCCGTGATACCCGCCATGTCTCCGGGCGCAAGGCGGAGCTGCTCGATGTCTACCTCTCCGGCGACTGGGATATCGCCGAGCACCCGCTCACCGGCCGCGTCGGCCGCCAGGTGCTGAACTGGGGCGAGAGCACCTTCTACCGCGGCGGCATCAACACCATCAACCCGGTGGACGCCTCGCGTTTCCACCTGCCGGGCTCGGAACTCAAGGAAGTGCTTGTGCCGGTGGAGGCGCTGAGCTTCAACCTGGGGCTGACCGAGAACCTGTCGCTGGAGAGCTTCTATCAGTGGAAGTGGAAGGAGACGCGCCTGGACCCGGTGGGCACCTACTTCTCCGATAACGATCTGTTCGCCGACGGCGGCAAGACGGCATACACCACCGTGGACGACCCGCAGTTCAAGGAGCTGCTGGCCGGCTACCCGAGCGTGGCGGCGCTCGGCCTGCTGGGCAACGGCCCGCACGGGGCGAGCCCCTATCTCAACCCCAACACCGGGACCTTCAAGGTCGCCAACATCGGCAAGGACCTCGAGGCCCGAGACGACGGCCAGTTCGGCGTGGCCTTGCGTTACATCGCCGAGCAGCTGAACTCCACCGAGTTCGGCCTGTACTTCGTCAACTACCACGCCAAGGACCCGCAGGTGGCGGTGGACCTTCGCCGCTACCAGGGCGTCGACGTGAACGCTCTGAATGCGCTGCTCGGCCCGCTGGGCCTGGGCGAGGCGGTGCCCGGCCTGGCCACCCTGGACCTGGCCAACAATGTCGAGGCGCGGCGCGACTACGTCGAAGACATCCGCATGTACGGCTTCAGCTTCAACACCACCCTGGGCGACGCCTCGGTGGCCGGCGAGCTGGCCTACCGGCCGAATATGCCGATCAGCATCGCGGCCACCGATGACCTGCTCGGCGACGTGTTCTCCCAGGGCCTGAACGGCACCAGCCTGTACGACGCCAGTACACCGGCGAACCAGGCCTGCGCGGCATTGGCCGGCAAGCAACTGTGCCGCGGCGGCCTGTTCGAGAACTACGAACGCGCCGAGACCTACAACGCCTCGCTGACCGGCATCTACAACTTCGGCCCGCAGATGAGCTTCGACTCGGTGATCGGCGTGGCCGAGCTGGCCGGCGAGTTCATCCGCGGCAGCAGCCTGGAATACACCGCCTGGGACGGCAGCAAGCGCCGCTTCGTCGGCGCCCAGGACAAGGCCTATGCGAACGGGGAGGGCAACGACGTACAGATCAGCCGCGACAGCTACGGCTATACGCTGATGCTGCAAGGCAGCTGGGACAACGTGTTCGCCGGCGTGAAGCTCAGCCCCTACGTGGTCTACCAGGACGACTTCAAGGGCAACTCCGACCGCACCGGCAACTTCATCGAGGGGCGCAAGGCCTACACCCTGGGCGCCGATGCCACCTACCTGAACAGCTTCCAGGTGGGGCTGCAGTACACCAATTACTTTGGCGCCGGCGACAACAACACACTGCGTGATCGCGACAACGTCTCGATCACCGGCAAGTACTCGTTCTGATCAACCGGGACCCGGAGATTCCTATGTACCTGAACAAGCGTTCGATCATCGTCCTGGCGCTGATCACCCTGATGGCGCCGGCAACCCGGGCGGCGGTGAGCCCCGACCAGGCCGCGCAATTGAAGAGCAGCCTGACGCCGCTGGGCGCCGAGAAGGCCGGCAACGCCGACGGCAGAATCCCCGCCTGGAGCGGCGGCCTGACCCAGGCGCCGGCCGGCTACAAGGGGCCGGGGAGCCACCACGTGGACCCCTTCGCCGCCGATCAGCCGCTTTTCACCATCACCAAGGCCAACCTGGAGCAATACAAGGCGAACCTGACCCCCGGCCAGATCGCCCTGTTCAATACCTACCCGGACAGCTTCCAGATGCCGGTGTACCCCACCCGCCGTTCCGGTTCGGCGCCGCAGTGGGTCTACGACAACACCTTCAGGAATGCCACGACCGCCAAGCTGGTCGAAGGCGGCAACGGCTTCGCCGATGCCTACGGCGGCACTCCCTTCCCGATTCCGCAGAACGGCCTGGAGGCGCTGTGGAACCACATCGCGCGCTACCGTGGCAGCTACGTCGAGCGACGTTCAGCGCAGGCGGGGGTGGAGCGCAACGGGGCCTATTCGCTGGTGACTTCCGAGGACCAGCTGCTGTTCCGCTTTTACGACCCCAAGGGCAGCTATGAGCAGTTGGGCAACCTGCTGTACTACTACATGACCTTCTCCACAGCGCCAGCACGCCTGGCGGGCGAGGGCGCGCTGGTCAAGGAGACCCTCGACCAGGTCAAGGAGCCGCGCCAGGCCTGGGGCTACAGCCCTGGCCAACGCCGCGTGCGGCGTGCGCCGACGCTGGCCTACGACACGCCGATCGACGAATCCAACGGCCTGCGCACCGCCGACGACACCGACATGTTCAACGGCGCGCCGGACCGCTACGACTGGACCCTGGTGGGCAAGAAGGAAATCTACATCCCCTACAACAACTACCGGGTGACCAGCCCCGAGGTGAAATACAAGGACCTGCTCACCCCCGGCCACATCAACCCGAAATACACCCGCTACGAGCTACACCGCGTATGGGTCGTGGAAGGCAAGCTCAAGCCCGGCGCGCGGCACATCTACAGCAAGCGCACCCTGTACCTCGACGAAGACAGCTGGGGCGCGGCGGTGGTCGACCAGTACGACGGCCGCGGCGAGCTGTGGCGGGTGTCGATGGCCTACCTGAAGAACTTCTACGAGCAGCCCCTGGTCTGGACCGCCCTGGACACCTTCCATGACCTGCAATCGCGGCGTTACAGCATTCAGTGGCTGGACAACGAGGAACCCGGCACCACCGACTTCAGCAAGCCGATGCCGAGCATGGACGAGTTCAGCCCGGCGGCGCTGCGGCGCAAGGCCTCGCGCTGAGCGGCGGGGCTGGTCCGGGCTCGGTGAAGGGACGCTGGCAGAAAGCACGGAGCCCCCGGGTGTGGGTTATTCCTGGCGATGCGGTTAGGATTTCGTGTATCGGCCTTGGAACTTTCGCCGGCGCGGCGGTCTGAGGTGTCAATCTGCCATTGATCAGCCAGGGAGGCTGTATGAAGGGTGTTCTCGTT
>Ga0180219_1002035_pt1 | contig 12362 bp, 9 predicted proteins | sample eDN3rd30CBELigMG_FD_151338 | JGI IMG/M metagenome (GOLD analysis project Ga0180219, IMG submission 151338) | Enriched Miracle-Growth compost microbial communities from Emeryville, California, USA - eDNA 3rd pass 30_C BE-Lig MG (version 2)... ...
TCGCGCCGCGCCGGAACCGCGCCGGGAAGCCGAGCGGCGGCTTGGCGCCGATCTGGGTGCGCTCGATATAGACGATGGCCGCGGCAGCTGCCGCCGTCTCCGCCCGCGACAGCGCCCCGAACCCGTCGAGCGTCGCTACCGCGAAATAGTCCATCAGCCGGCGCTCGGCCGAGCCGTCCGGCGCATCGCGGCCGACCGGGGCGATGGCGATGCGGGTTTCCTGCAGCATGCGGCGCAGGCCGTCGTCGCTCCAGATCGCCTCGCCGACGATGATCTCGGAGGGTTCGATCCGGGCGATCTCGGCCGCCAGCGCGCCTTCGCTGGCCTCGCTCAGGGTGAAGGCGCCGGTGGAAATATCAGCCGCCGCAAGGCCATAGCTCCATTCGGCTTCGGAGACTCTCACCCTCGCGATGGCGAGCAGCGCATTGGCGCGGCCAGGCTCCAGCAGGCGTTCCTCGGTGATGGTGCCCGGCGTCACCAGGCGAACCACGCCGCGCTGCACCACGGATTTGTTGCCGCGTTTGCGCGCTTCCGCAGGGTCTTCCATCTGCTCGCAGACGGCGACGCGGTGGCCGAGGCCGATCAGGCGTTGCAGATAGTCGTCGGCGCGCTCCACCGGCACACCGCACATGGGAATGTCGTCGCCCAGATGCTTGCCGCGCTTGGTCAGCACGATGCCGAGCGACCGGCTGGCGATTTCCGCGTCCGCGAAGAACAATTCGTAGAAATCACCCATGCGGTAGAACAGCAGGCAGTCCGGATTGGCTGCCTTGATCTCTACATATTGCGCCATCATCGGCGTGACGCGGGTGTCCGCGTCACGGGCGGCGGCTTTGGCGACTGAATTGGACATGACGGGACGCTAGCAAAGCCTGTTCGCGCTTGCACCTTGGCGGGCGCGCTATTCACGGCTGATTGCAGATTAACTTTAGGAGCCACGCAAGACTTCCGCGGCATCGTCGCGCTTGTGGATAACCCTCCGCTCGGCATAAAGTGCCGCTCTTGTCAGAAAATACAGGGATTTGAAGCGACCCATGGCCGACGACACCGCCAACCGCCCGATACCGCCGAAGCGCCAGGCCATTACCGACCAGGAAGCGCTGCAGTTCCATTCGCGCGGCAAGCCCGGCAAGCTCGAAATCGTCCCCACCAAGCCCATGGCCACCCAGCGCGATCTGGCGCTGGCCTATTCGCCCGGCGTCGCCATTCCGGTGCTGGCCATCGCCAAGGAACCGGCGACGGCGTTCGATTACACTGCGCGCGGCAATATGGTCGCCGTCATCACCAACGGCACCGCCATTCTCGGTCTCGGCAATCTCGGCGCGCTCGCCTCCAAGCCGGTGATGGAAGGCAAGGCGGTGCTGTTCAAGCGCTTCGCCGATGTCGATTCGATCGATCTCGAAGTCGATACCGAAGATCCGGAACAGTTCATCAACGCCGTGCGCTATCTCGGCCCCTCCTTCGGCGGCATCAACCTGGAGGATATCAAGGCGCCGGAATGCTTCATCATCGAGGAGAAGCTGCGCGAGCTCATGGACATTCCGGTGTTCCATGACGACCAGCACGGCACCGCGATCATTGCCGCCGCCGGCATCCTCAACGCCATGAAACTGACGGGCCGCGACATCAAGACGACGAAGCTCGTCTGCAACGGCGCCGGCGCCGCCGGCATCGCCTGCCTCGACCTCATCAAGGCGATGGGCTTCGCGCCCGAAAACATCATCCTCTGCGACACCAAGGGCGTCATCTATCGCGGCCGCACCGAGGGCATGAACCAGTGGAAGTCCGCCCATGCGGTCGTTACCGGCAAGCGCAGCCTGGCCGACGCCATGGAAGGCGCCGACATCTTCTTCGGCCTGTCGGTCAAGGGCGCGCTGACGCCCGACATGGTGAAATCCATGGCCAAGGACCCGATCATTTTCGCCATGGCAAATCCCGATCCGGAGATCACGCCGGAGGAGGCCCATGCCGTGCGTGACGATTGCATCGTCGCCACCGGCCGCTCCGACTATCCCAACCAGGTCAACAACGTTCTCGGCTTCCCCTACATCTTCCGTGGTGCCCTCGATGTGCGCGCGACCACCATCAACATGGAAATGAAGATCGCCGCCACCATGGCGCTCGCCAAGCTGGCGCAGGAAGACGTGCCCGACGAAGTGGCGGCGGCCTATCAGGGCGCGCGGCCGCGGTTCGGCCGCGATTACATCATTCCCGTGCCGTTCGATCCACGCCTCATCAGCGTCGTTCCCTCGGCGGTCGCCAAGGCGGCCATGGAGACCGGCGTCGCGCGGCGGCCGATCACCGACATGCAGGCCTATGCCCACCAACTGTCGGCGCGTCGTGATCCGGTCGCCGGCGTGTTGCAACGCGTGGTCCAGCGCAACCGGCGTTTTCCCAAGCGCGTGGTCTTCGCCGAAGGCGAGGAGGAGCAGGTCATCCGCGCCGCCGTGTCTTTCGCCAATCAGGAAATGGGCACCGCCATTCTCGTCGGCCGCGAGGACCGTGTGCAGAACGCGGCGGCGCTCGCGGGCATCGATCTCTCCGACAAGGCGGTCGAAATCCACAACGCGCGACTGTCGAAGCGCAACGACGCCTATGCGGAGTTCCTTTACGAACGCCTGCAGCGCAAGGGCTATCTGTTCCGCGATTGCATGCGGCTGGTCAACCAGGACCGCAATTACTTCGCTGCCACCATGGTCGCGCTCGGCGATGCCGACGCCATGGTCACCGGCATGACGCGCAATTTCTCCACCGCGCTCGACGAGGTGCGCCGCGTCATCGACCCCAAGCCCGGCCATCGCCTGATGGGCGCCTCGCTGGTGCTGGCGCGCGGCCGCGCCGTGCTCGTCGCCGATACGGCGATCACCGAAATGCCGACGGCGGAAGAGATCGCCCAGATCGCCATCGAGGCGGCCGGTGTCGCCCGCAGGCTCGGTTACGAGCCCCGCGTGGCGCTCCTCGCCTTCGCCACCTTCGGCCATCCGCCGGGCGAACGCTCGGCCCGGGTGCAGGAAGCGGTGAAGATTCTCGACGGCATGCGCCTCGATTTCGAATACGACGGCGAAATGGCCGCCGACGTGGCGCTCAATCGCGAGCTGATGAGCGCCTATCCGTTCTGCCGCCTCACCGACACCGCCAACGTGCTCGTCATGCCGGCGTTCCACTCCGCGTCCATCTCCACCAAGATGCTGCAGGAACTCGGCGGCGGCACGGTGATCGGCCCGCTGATCGTCGGCCTCGACCGTCCGGTGCAGTTCATCTCGATGAGCGCCAAGGACTCGGAGATCGTCAACATGGCGGCGCTAGCGGCGTTCAACATCGGGGGGTAATCGGCCTCGACGTCATGCCCGCACTTGTTGCGGGCACCCACGCCGTGCATGTGCCTCCGTCTATGGCGCATGGCCTCAGCGTTGCAGCCTCTTTTTTCATCAGGTCGCAATGTCTCGGCGTGGGTGCCCGGCACAAGGCCGGGCATGACGCGGTTGGTTTCACTGCGGCGTCATACCTCGCACCTCAGCACGCGCGAACTCATCTACCTCACTTGATATACTGCGCCGCGCTGTCCACCACATCGCGCGGCGTCTCGACCAGCTCATCGATGAGCGCCGTCAGTTTCTCCGCGCTCACCGGCTCGACCCTGAAGCGCATCTTGCGCGCCTCGTCCAGGAACTCCGGGTCCTGCATGGTGGCGGCGAAGGCGTCGCGCAGGGCTTTCAGCCGCGCCGGCGGCAGGCCCGGAGGTGCCACGAACGGCCGCCCTATGCCCTGGCCCGCATAGAGAAAGCGCAGCACCGCGCGCTCCTTGTCGTTTCGCGCCAGTTCGTTGACGAAGGGCACGCCGGCAAGGTCGGGATGCGGCGCCGCGCCGCCCTGCAGGAGGGCGTTGAAGAATCCGCTCTTCAGCCATCCCGGCTGCTTCTCGTTGATGCTGTCATAGCTTTCGCAGATGCCGTCGACCTCGCCGCGCTCCATGGCGAGAAACACGTCGACGGAATTCTGAAAGCCGGCGATCACCTTGAATTTGGTGCCGAACAATCCGTTGAGTGCGCGCGGGTAGACATGGGTGCCGGTGCCGGCCCCCGTGTCGCCGACGATCAGCTCCTTCTGGAACAGGTCCTTCAGGTTGGTGACCTGCGCCTTCTTGTTGGAAATGCAGACGCTGGTCTCCGTCGTAGGACTCCCGAGCCAGTTCATCTTCTCGGGATCGAACCGCGCCAGGCTGGGCGTCATCACCGGCGCCAGCGGCGTGTCCCGCGTCAGGATGCCGAAGGTCGAGCCGTCCTTCGGCGCGACCGCATAGAGATGCCCGGCCGCGGCGATGCCGCCGCCCGCCGGCATGTTCTGCGGCACGACGGATGGATTGCCGGGGATATGCTTGCCGATGTGGCGGCCGACGACCCGGCCCCAGCGGTCATAACCGCCGCCCGGTGCTGCCGCGATGACAAGAATGACATTGCGGCTGGCGTAGAACGCGGCGTCGTCCTGCTGCGCCTGTGCGCTGGATACACAAGCGCCTGACGCAACAACGATGCTGATCAGCGCCACGCCCGCGGCATTCCTGAAACACGCGACCATGATTCCTCCCAAGGCTCGTGACCACGAACCGATTTGAGAGAAGTCTAGCGCTCCTTGAGCACGACCGCTACTTGACTGTTTCAGTCGGGGCTGTAGCCGGTGTCGATGGAAATCGTGCCGCCGGCAACCCGCGAGACGCAGGCGCAGATGCGCAGGCCCTCGTTGCGTTCATGGTCCGACAGGAACACGTCGCGATGGTCGATCTCGCCCTCGCAGGCGAGAATATCCACAGTGCACAACCCGCATTCGCCGCGCTTGCAATCGCTCATCATATCGACGCCGGCGGCCGCCAGCGCATCGGTCATGGACTGATCGGCCGGCACTTCGATGTCGACGCCGAGCGCCGGCACCAGCACGCGGAAGGGCTCCGCCGCGAAGGCGCCGCTGGAGCCGAAGGTCTCGCTGCGCAGCCGCGACATCGGCCGGCCCGCCGCGCGCCACGCCTTGCGGAAGGCATCGACGAGAGACAGCGGCCCGCACAGATAGATTTCCGCATCGGCCGGCATGGCGGCGACTTCGGCTGTGGCATCGATGCGCGTGCCTTCGTCGGAGACGAAGACGCGTGCGGCCGCGCCAAGCGCACCCTGCATCTCATCTGCGAAAGCGAGTTCGCTGCGCGTCCGCGCCGCCTGCAGCAGGCTCACCTTCTCGCCGCGTCGCGCGAGCGCCAGCGCCATAGAATGGATCGGCGTCACGCCGATGCCGCCGGCCACGAGCACATAGTGCGGCGCCTGCCAGGACAGGCTGAAATGATTGTGCGGCTCGCTGACGCTGAGACGCGCGCCGACCGCGCAGTCATGCATATAGGCCGAACCGCCGCGTCCGTTCGGATCGCGCTTGACGGCGATGCGGTAGACTTGAGGATCGGGCGTGCCGATGAGCGAATAAGAGCGCGTGTCGACACCGGCGCCGATCGGCAAGGACAGGTTGAGATGCGCGCCCGGTGTCCATGGAAGCGCGCCAGCTTCCGGCGCGATCTCGATCAGCCGCACCGTCGGCGAGATATCGCGCACGGAGGCGATGCGGGCAGGCGAATAATGCACGGAAAATCGCATGAGATTTTTCCTTCAGGCGCGGCGGCGGATGAGCGCCGAACCGGGGACGAGATCGAGGGTCTTCTGGCTGCGCATGGCGAGCATCAGGTTGCGATGCGACAGCCGCGCATGCTCGCGCATGATCGCCTCGGCCCGCGTGCTCTCGCGGTTCTCGATGGCTTCGACGACGGCGCGATGATGCTCGTTGGCGATGATGAGGATGCGCTGCGATTCCGGCAGCGAGGCTTCCGCCAGCACGAAGGCGCTGGCCGAGGCGAATGGCAGCCGCGCCACCCGTTCGATCTCGCGGATCAGCGCCGGGCTTCCAGACAGTTCGGCGAGCAGCGCATGAAAGCGCTCATTGGCATGAAGATAGGCCTGGAAACCCTCGTCGTTCATGGTGTCGCTATGGATCGTGGTATCGATAGTCTCGACGCAGCGGCGCAATTCCGCCAGTCGCATCTGCGGCACACCGCGCTCGGCCGCATAGCGCGCCGCAAGGCCTTCCAAGGTGCCACGGATTTCGATCGCGTCGAACACATCGGCCTCGCTGAAAGCCTTCACCGCATAGCCGCCCGAGGGGATTTCCTCGATCAGGCCTTCCTGTTCGAGCTTGACGAGCGCCGTGCGCAGCGGCGTGCGCGACACGCCGATCCGCTCGACCATGACGAGTTCGGAGATGCGGTCGCCGGACTTGAGCTCGCCGTTGACGATAAGATCGCGCAGCGCCAGCAGCGCCGTCACCGTCTGCGATTGCGCGCGTTCGACATTTTCGGCTGCAGCCATCACATACGCCTCCTATTCGGCGGCCTGCAGCCGGACCGGTTTGGTTTCCTTCTCGATCATACGGTCGATGAGGCGGCGCGCCCACATGGCGCCGGCGTCGATGTTGAGATTGTAGAATTCGCGCTCGGGATGGTCTTCCATCGCCTTCTGCTGGGCTTCCAGCACGATCTCGTCCTCGCGGAAGATGCCGGAGACGCCTTCGCGCAATTGCGTCGTCAATGTCTGGTCGTTACGGCGATAGTTGCGCACGAAGGCCCAGAAATACATGCAGGTGCCGTCTGTCTCCGGTGTGATGGTGTTGAGCACATAGCCGTTGACGCCCTGCGAGCGATCGCCTTCGGGCGCGCCCGTGCCGGTCACGGCGACGCCGACATCGATGGCGACGGTGCAGGGCGCCTCGAAACGGATGATCTGCCAGCGATCGAGATTGCCGGGCTTGTTGAGCTGGCCGCGCCAGAACGGCGGCCCCTCGATGTCGACCATCCAGCGGCTGATGGTCGCGAAGCGGTCGCCATGCGTGCTCACGAACGGGGCTTCGGCGACATCGTCATCGCCGATGCTCGAACCATGTACGAAGGTCTCGTGGGTCAGGTCCATCAGGTTGTCGATGACGAGGCGATAGTCGCATTTGGCGAAGATGGTCTTGCCGTCGCCTTCCCACGCGTCGTCCTTGTTCCAGTGCAGGTCGGGCACCAGCGCCGGGTCGGCGAGCGCCGGATCGCCGGGCCAGACCCAGACGAAGCGGTGCTTCTCGACCACCGGATAGGAGCGCACATGAGCGGAGGGGTTGAGCGTTTCCTGCGACGGCATCTTGGTGCAGCGGCCGGAGCCGTTGAAGCGCAGGCCGTGATAGCCGCAGACGACCTCGTCATCCCTGAGCGAGCCCATGGAGAGCGGCAGCAGGCGGTGCCAGCAGGCGTCTTCCAGCGCGCTGACGGTGTGGTCCGACTTGCGGAAGAAGACGATCTTCTTGTTGCAGACCGTGCGCGGCAGCAGCGCGTTTTTGACCTCGTAGTCCCAGGCCGCCACGTACCAGGCGTTCAGCGGAAATTTGGCGTCCTTCGGCATCGCGATCCCTCCTAGAATGCAAGCTGTATACAGAATACAATGATAATTCGCAAGGTGGCCGCTAAAATCGGAAAAATAAGTTCATAAGATGGGATAAGTCCCAATTAATCTGATTGCGAGTATACAGCTTGCTACGGCCATGCCGTTGCCAGTGATCTGGGCAATTCACTTTCCGCATCAGAATTCCTTGGGTTTCCGCCGCTACCGTCTTGACCGGCCCGTCGTCCGCCCGCAGAAAATCCGTCATGATTATCGCGATTGACGGTCCGGCAGCGTCGGGCAAGGGCACGATTGCGCGGCGGCTGGCCGCGCATCTGGCGTTGCCGCACCTCGATACCGGGCTGATTTATCGGGCCACCGCCCGCACCGTGCTCGACAATGGCGGCGGGCTGCGAGACACCGCCGACGCCGTCGCCGCGGCGCGCGGACTGTCGCTGACCGAACATGACGAGGAGCGCCTGCGCGGCGCCGAAATGGGTGAGGCGGCCTCGGTTGTCGCCGCTATCCCGGAGGTGCGCTCCGCCCTCATCGATCTGCAGAAGGCATTTGCCGCCCGTCCTGGCGGCGCGGTGCTCGACGGGCGCGACATCGGCACCGTCATCTGTCCCGAAGCCGACGTGAAGATTTTCGTCACCGCCCGTCCGGAAGTCCGCGCCCAGCGCCGGGCGCTGGAACTGCACGGACGCGGCGAGAAGGTCGATTATGAAGAGGTGCTGGCCGATATCCGCAAGCGCGACGAACGCGATTCCGGCCGCTCCGCCGCGCCCCTGCGCATGGCGCCCGATGCCGTCCTGCTCGATACCAGCGATCTCGATGTCGAAGCCGCTTTCGCGGCGGCGCTGGCGATTGTCGAGAAGGCGAAGGCGTAAACGGCGGCGGTCTCAACTCGCGAGGGATGGCAGCGGGCTTTGGTCTGCCGGCGCTTTGGCCGGCATCGATATCAGCGCGCTCATCGCCACGGCGACGGCAAGAATGAGCCAGGGACCGTTGATGGCGAAGGGAACATGGAGATAGCGCGTGAGCAGTTCGCCGCCGAGGCAGATGACGATCTGTGCCGCTGCCGTCCATTTCACGAGCTGACCGTCCCAGGCGTTTGCCGACGGCCGCGACAGGGTGCGTAGGAAACTGAACAGCGCGATCAGCACTGCGATGATCAGCAGCCGCAGCGGATTGGCGATCGCGAAGGCGGAATTATTGCCCTGCAGGAACGCGACGGGCACGAGCAGGATGCCGCACAGATAGGTCGCCAGCAACGGCGGCCAGACGTCGAGAATATCACGGCCGATGGCCGGGGCGGCCTGTGGCTTTGCGGCGGCGGCCGTCAGGTGCGACGGCAGATCGCCCGGCGCGCCGCCTGGCAGGCGGGACGGCGAACCTGTGGGCACCGTCGCGGTCGCGGGAACCTCCGCATCGACGCGTGCACGCGCGATCGCCAACGCCGCCAGAACCGCCACGGCCACAAGGATAAAGCCGGTCGCGATCGCGAGGGCGGACGGGCTGACGTCTTCGACCTGCAGCAGCGCCGTGCTGTAGATGACCGCCTCCGGCAGCCGCATCAACGGTAGTGCAAGCAACAGCAGCCAGAAGCCGTTGCCGAACCCATGCAGCGTGATCTGGTCGCCGAGCCAGGCGAGCAGGGCTGTCGCCGCGACGAAGGTGATGACCGTGGTGAGGCGAAACGTCCAGTCCGGATCGGTCACAAATCCGGAGATGTCGCCCAGCGCTCTTGCGATGCCGAAGCCCTGGAAGGCCGCCAGAAAGAGCGCGATGAGCCGGATCGTCCGGTTCAGCCGTCTGGTATTGTAACGCTCCACCACCGCCCAGCGGCCGAAGGGCGGAACGATCAGCTTGGCGAGCTCAGCTAACGCCAAAGCCGAAAAAATCGGAATGACGCCGAGCGCGAAGATCGAGACCTGCTCGAGCGTCAGCCTGCTGTTGAGACCCAGGCGTCCCAGCCCATTCGGATCGAGGCCGGGCAGGGGGATATTGCATCCCAGCCGGTAGATGCACAAGACGCCGATCGTCACCAGCACGCGTTGCCAGAGTGGGCTCACCGGCATGGGGATCGACGGCGCGGGAGATGATGAATTGTCGGTCATGCCGATGCCCCTGGGAGTCGACTGCCTGCGAGCAGGATTGAGGAATCTGTTCCGGATTGCGGGTTTCTGCAAGTGCGGGAAAGCACTGCGAACGAAGTGGACACCGGTCGCCAAAAGCTGGACGCATCTGTTCGATCCAATAGTATCGCTACCGCACCAGTGAATCGGCGAGCGGGGATTCCATTGGAGACGATGTCCGGATATGCGCGTCTGGCTGCCGGCGCTATCGCGCTGGTCGCCTGGATCGGCCTGGCGGTGCAGTGGCGGGCCAGCACCGAGCTGGCCGGATCGGCCGGCGTCGCCTTCTGGATCATGCTGCGCTTTTTTACCATCATCGCCAATCTGATCGTCGCCGTGGCGCTGACCGGCTTCGCCCTTGGGCGGCCAGGCTTCGGGGCGCCGCAGCTGCTCGGCGGCGTCACATTGGCGATCCTGCTGGTCGGCGTCGTCTTCGCCTTGCTGCTGAACGGCCTGCTCGAATTGAGCGGTGGCGCGCAACTCGCCGACACACTGCTGCACAGAGTGACGCCTGTCCTCGTGATGTTGTTCTGGCTGGTCTTCGCACCCAAGGGCGGGCTGACGTTCAAAGACCCATGGATTTGGGCCCTTCTGCCCCTCATCTACTTCGTCTATGCGCTGGCGCGCGGCGCGGTCGAAGGCAGCTACCCCTATCCGTTCATGGATCTGGCGAAGCTGGGCTGGGAGCAAACGGTGATCAACGCCGCACTTATCGCGCTGGGATTCGTGGCGACCGGCTACGTGCTGGTCTGGCTCGACGGTATCATGGCGCGCAGGGCTTAATCTTTTAAGGCTTGAAGTGCTTCGACAGCTTCAGGCCCTGTGCCTGATAGTTTGAACTGAGTCCTGCGCCATAGAGGGCTCGCGGCGTCTCCGTCATTTTCTCGTACACGAGGCGGCCGACGATCTGGCCGTCTTCGAGAATGAACGGCACATCGTGCGAGCGCACTTCCAGCACGGCGCGCGCACCTTCGCCGCCGGCCTCCACCGCGCCGAAGCCCGGATCGAAGAAACCGGCGTAGTGCACGCGGAACTCGCCCACCAGCGGATCGAACGGCGTCATCTCCGCGGCATGGTCGGGCGGCACGCGCACGGCTTCCTTGGAGGCCAGGATGTAGAATTCGCCTGGGTCGAGCACCAGGTCGGCGCGGCCGTGATTGTGGATCGGCTCCCAGAAGTCGAGCACCGCATGGGCGGCGACCTTGTCGACATCGATCAGGCCGGTATGGCGCTTGGCGCGATAGCCGATGAGGTCGGAATTGTTGAAGCCCGCGAGATCGACCGAGACGGCGACGCCGCCGGCAATCGATGGCTCGGCCGAGGTGACGAGTCTTTCGCGTTTGTGCAGGTCGAGGTGGCCGGCATCGTCGAGACGCGCCTGGCCATGACGGAAGCGCACCTGCGACAGGCGTGAGCCGCTGCGCGCCAGAATGGGGAAGGTGCGCGGCGAGATTTCCGCATAGAGCTTGCCGCTGTAGCCCGGTTCGATCTGGTCGAACTCGCGCGCCCGGTCGGCGATGACCCGGGTGAACACGTCGATCCGCCCGGTCGAGCTCTTCGGATTGGCGGAGGCCGCCACATCGCCGGGCAGGGCCAGGCTTTCCATCAGTTCGGCGATATAGACGCAGCCCGTTTCCAGCACCGCGCCCGGCCGCAGGTCGATCTCATGCAGCGCCAGCGCCTCGATGCGCGCGCTGACCGGTTTGGCCCGGCCGGGCAGGAAACTGGCCCGCATCCGCCAGGCTCGTGCGCCCAGCCGCAGATCCAGGCTCGCCGGCTGCACCTGCCCAACGGCGAACGGGGCGTCCGTCTGGATCACGCCGGCCTTGTGCAGGGCTTCAATTTCGTGGGCAGGCAAAATGCCGCGGGACTTGCTCATATCAATGGCGTACCCGAAGCCTTGGTTGACGCCAAGACGCTGGCTGCGGTACACCACAAATATCGTGGTCATTTGCCGACCGGCTTGCCGCCACGTTAAACAAGGGTCTAAGGGGTCGAGTCCGCACAATCTATGTCGTGCGCCCGGCTGAAGACTCAGTCGGGTTTTTGCATTTGAGCCGCCTTTGGCAAGCAGGCGGTTGGTGGAGATGAAAATGAGCGAAGCGCCTAAATCCGACCGCAAACTGCGCCCTGCCACGCTTCTCGTTCACGGCGGCACCCTGCGATCGCAGTTCGGCGAATTGTCCGAAGGCCTCTTCCTCACCCAGGGCTATGCTTACGACAGCATGGAAATGGCCGAGAAGCGCTTCAAGGGCGAGGACCCGGGCTTCATGTATTCGCGGTTTTCCAACCCGACGGTGAACATGTTCGAACAGCGCATGGCGTTGCTCGAGGGAGCGGAATCCGCCAGGGCCACCGCCACCGGCATGGCCGCCGTGACGGCCGCCATCATGGGCCAGCTCAAGGCCGGTGACCATATCGTGGCGGCCAAGGCGCTGTTCGGCTCGTGCCGCTTCATCGTCGAGGATCTGGCGCCGCGCTACGGCATCCAGTGCACCCTGGTCGACGGCACCGATCTCGACCAGTGGCGCTCCGCGGCGCGGCCCAACACCAAGACCTTCTTCCTCGAGAGCCCGACCAATCCGCAGCTCGAGATCATCGACATCGCCGCCGTCGCCAAGATCGCGCACGCGGCCGGCGCCACCCTTGTTGTCGACAACGTCTTCGCCACGCCGGTCTTCCAGAGCCCGCTGAAGCTCGGCGCCGATTGCGTGGTCTATTCGGCCACCAAGCATGTCGACGGCCAGGGCCGCGTGCTGGCGGCTGCATCCTCGCGTCGGAA
>Ga0180219_1002036_pt1 | contig 12360 bp, 12 predicted proteins | sample eDN3rd30CBELigMG_FD_151338 | JGI IMG/M metagenome (GOLD analysis project Ga0180219, IMG submission 151338) | Enriched Miracle-Growth compost microbial communities from Emeryville, California, USA - eDNA 3rd pass 30_C BE-Lig MG (version 2)... ...
GGATCGGGATGAAGCGCGCCTGCTCGCATCCTGCTATCGCGCGGTCTTTCACCTGGCGCGGGAAAATGGGCTGCATTCGCTCGCCTTTCCGGCGATTTCCACGGGCGCCCATGGATTTCCCGGCAGCGTGGCCGCGCAGATCGCCGCTCGGACGGTGCATGAAGAACTCCGCGCGACGCCCGATTCCTTCCGGCATATCCTGTTCGTCTGTTTTGACGATCCGATGGCGGCGCTGTTCGACGCAGCCGTGCAGGACGCGACGGAAGGCTGCGATGGATGGGCCTAATGGCCTTCATGCCCCTGGGCGAGGGCTTCGATGATGTCGTCGACGCGAGCGGGGTCGCCCACCGCGATCACGCGCCCGTCGCTCTGTGCGTCGATGGGTTCCCCGGCCCAGTCGCACATGCGGCCGCCCGCCCCCTCCACCACCGGGACGAGCGCGGCGATGTCATGCAGCTTGAGGCCCGCCTCGACCACGATGTCGACATGGCCTGACGCGACAAGGCCGTAATTATAGCAGTCGCCGCCCCACACCGTGTCGCGGCATTGCCCGGCGAGGCGCGAGAAATGTTCGCCCGTGCAGCCGGGAAAATATTGCGGTCCGGTGCTGGCGACGATGGCTTCCTCCAGCGACCGGCAGGCGCGCGTCCTGACGGCCTTGCCGTTGAAGGTCGTCGGCTGTCCCGCCATCCCGGCCCAGCGTTCCTTCGCGATGGGCTGGTCGATGATGCCGACGGTCGGCCACCCCGCTTGCGTCAGCGCGATCAGCGTGCCGAAGATCGGCCGCCCCGCGACGAAGCTGCGTGTCCCGTCAATGGGATCGAGCACCCACACCCGCTCCGCATCCTCCCGCGTCGCGCCATATTCCTCGCCGATGATGCCGTCACTGGGACGTTCCTTTTCCAATATCGCGCGGATGGCGGCTTCGGCGGCCTTGTCGGCTTCCGTCACCGGCGACCTGTCCGACTTGAACTCCAGATCGAAGCGCGCGCGGAAGAAGGGGCGGATGGCTTCGCCGGCGGCATCGGCAAGGCGGTGGGCAAGGGTCAGGTCATCGCGGGTCGTCATGCGTTCCCGCCTAGCGGCAAAGCGGGCTTCGCGCTAGGCTGATGCAATCCCGAGTCCTGCCAGAGGAGGGCAAGAGGCCCGGTTCACCCGTCATCCCGTGCCTGCGCTATGCCGCTGCGCCCGCGGCCATCGACTTTCTGTGCGACGCCTTCGGTTTCGAGCGTCACGCCGTTTATGAAGATGCCGGCGATCCGGCCATTATCCATCACGCGCAACTGGTTCTGAACAGGGGCATGGTGATGCTGGGCAGCGTCAAGGACATGGAAAACGAATCACTCTACACATGGTCGACGGCGCGCGATCTGGGCGGCGTGACGGGCTGTGTCTATGTCGTGGTGCCCGACCCTGACGCCCATTGTCTCCACGCCCGCAATGCCGGCGCGGTCGTGGTGCAGGAACCGCAGGATAATGACGGTTATCCGGGGCGCGGCTATACCGCGCTCGACCCGGAGGGCTATGTCTGGAGCTTCGGCAGCTACGATCCCTGGGTGGAGGCTTAAGGCTTCGGCAACCTCGCGCCGCTAGGCTCACCCCGCAAAGGCAAGGGGGGAAGCGCAGGTGGCGCTGATCGGCTGGATATTGAGCTTTATCTTCCTGTTCGCGGGGCTGGCGCTGCGGCAGGACATGCCGGACGGCGGATCGGGCATCTTGTCCACGCTGTTGCTGGCGATGGCGCTGCTGGCCTGCCCGATGCTCTGGCGCGACAGTCCGCTGGGCATTTCGCGCGGTCAGCGGATCGCCGCCGCGCTCATCCTGATCTTCAGCATGCCTTTGATCCTGTTGCCCACCGCCTGAAAAAGTCGCGCGGCGCGACTTTTCCCGCGCGACCGTTCAGTCGAACAGGCTGGAAACTGAGCTTTCGTCCGCAATCCGCTTCATCGCTTCGCCCAGCAGCGGGGCAATGGGCAGGTGGCGGATGCGATTGGCGTTGCACACGGCGTCGCTGCCCTGGATCGAATCGGTGATGACCAGTTCCCTGAGCGCGGAAGCTTCCACGCGCGCCACCGCGCCGCCCGACAGCACGCCATGGGTCACATAGGCGGCGACCTCCTCGGCCCCCGCTTCCTTGAGCGCGGCGGCGGCGTTGCACAGCGTGCCCGCCGAATCGACGATATCGTCGATCAGCACGCAAAAGCGGCCTTTCACGTCGCCGATGATGTTCATGACTTCCGATTCGCCTGCCCGCTCGCGCCGTTTGTCGACGATGGCGAGGGGGGCGTTGTCCAGCCGCTTGGCGAGCGCGCGTGCGCGCACCACGCCGCCCACGTCGGGCGACACGACCATCAGGTTGCGGTCGCCGAAGCGGGCCTGGATGTCCGCCGACATGACCGGCGCGCCGAAGAGGTTGTCGGTCGGGATGTCGAAGAAGCCCTGTATCTGCCCCGCGTGCAGATCGACGGAAAGGACGCGGTTGGCGCCTGCCGTGGTGATGAGGTTCGCGACCAGCTTGGCCGAGATCGGGGTGCGCGGGCCGGGTTTGCGGTCCTGCCGGGCATAGCCGAAATAGGGGACGACCGCCGTGATTCGCTTGGCCGACGCGCGTTTCAGCGCGTCGATCATGATGAGCAGTTCCATCAGATTATCATTGGTCGGATAGCTGGTGGATTGCAGCACGAACACATCTTCGCCCCGGACATTCTCATGGATTTCCACGAAAACCTCTTCGTCGGCGAAGCGGCGGACGCTGGCGTCGGTCAGGGGAATCTCGATATAGTCGGCGATGGCGGCTGCCAGCGGCTTGTTGGAATTGCCGGACATCAGCTTCATGGCGAAAACCCCGTGACGAAATGATGACGATAGCGGAAAATCGAGGCCCCTTTAGCGGCGCAAGTCCCCTGTGGAAAGGCGCTTTTGCGCCTTGCGATAAAATGCTCTAGGGCCGGCGCATGACGGACAAACTCGTGATCGCCCTGGCCCAGATGACGCAGAGCGTGGGCGACCTTGCGGCCAATGCCGATGCGATGCTGCAATGGCGGGAAAGGGCGGTGGGCGCGGACCTCATCGTCTATCCCGAATTGCAGCTGATCGGCTATCCGCCTGAAGATCTGGTGCTCAAGCCAGCCCTGGTCGATCGCGCCAATCATGAACTGGACCGGCTGGCGCAGGCGACGGCGGATGGCGGCCCGGCCATGCTGGTGGGCACGGTGGTCGCTTCGCAAGGGGTGCTGTTCAATGTCGTGGCGCTGCTGGAAAATGGCGCGGTCACGGCGATCCGGCAAAAGCGCGAGCTGCCCAATTATGGGACGTTCGATGAAAAGCGCCTGTTCGCGCCCGGCCCGTTGCCCGCGCCGATCGACTTTCGCGGCGTCAGGCTGGGCGTGCCGATCTGCGAGGATATCTGGTTCCCCTTCGTTACCGCGCATCTGAGGGCCGAAGGGGCGGAAATCCTCATCAGCCCCAATGGCAGTCCCTATGAAATCGACAAGGACGATCGCCGGATCAATGCGGTCGCTGGAACGCGGGTGCGTGAAACCGGCCTGCCGCTGGTCTATGTGAACCGGATCGGCGGGCAGGACGAACTGGTGTTCGACGGCGCCTCCTTCGTCATGAACGGCGATCTTTCCATCGCGCAGCAGCTTCCCGACTGGGAAGAGGCGCTGGTCCTGACGCAGTGGGAAAAATGGGACGGCCAATGGGTCTGCCTGCCCGGCGCGCTGCATGAACTCGATCCGCGCCCCGCCGACATCTACAATGCGATGGTGCTGGGGCTGCGCGATTATGTGAACCGCAACCGCTTTCCCGGCGTGGTGCTGGGTTTGTCGGGTGGCATCGATTCCGCGCTTTCCGCCGCCGTTGCGGTCGATGCGCTGGGCGCGGACCGGGTGTGGTGCGTGATGATGCCCTCGCGTTTTACGGGTCAGGAAAGCCTGGACGATGGCAAGGAATGTGCTCGTCTGCTGGGCGTGCGTTACGACACCATCCCCATCGAGCCGGCGGTAGGCGCTTTCGACGCCATACTCGCCGATGTGTTCGCGGGCCATCCGCGCGACCTGACCGAAGAGAATATCCAGTCGCGCATCCGCGGCGTCACGCTGATGGCGCTCTCCAACAAATTCGGTCACATGCTGCTCACCACCGGCAACAAGAGCGAGATGTCGGTCGGTTACGCTACCATCTATGGCGACATGGCGGGCGGCTATTCGGTGTTGAAGGACGCCTACAAGACCACGGTGTTCGACCTGTCGCGCTGGCGGAACGGGAATGTGCCATCGCTTGGCCTTGGCCCCTCCGGCCCGGTCATGCCCGAACGCGTGATCACCAAGCCGCCCACGGCCGAACTGCGCGACAATCAGAAGGATGAGGACAGCCTGCCGCCCTATGAGGTGCTGGACCCCATCCTCTACGGCCTTGTCGAGGAAGAGCTGTCGGTCGAGCAACTGGTCGCGCGCGGTTTCGACCGCGACACCGTGGCCCGGATCGAGCGGCTGCTCTATATCGCCGAATATAAGCGGCGTCAGGCTCCGCCCGGGGTAAAGCTGGGCACCCGCAATTTCGGGCGCGATCGCCGCTATCCGATCACCAACGCCTTCCGCACCTTGTAAGTCACTGGAAAAGGCCGTTCGTCCTGAGTAGCCATCGGGCTTGTCGACATGGCGTATCGAAGGATGCTTCGATATGGGACTTCGACTTCGCTCCGCATCTCCTCGGCACGAACGGGAAATAGATATGACCGTCATCACCCGTTTCGCGCCGTCGCCGACCGGCCATCTCCATGTCGGCAATATCCGCGCGGCGCTCCACAACTGGCTGTGGGCGCGCAGGAGCGGGGGACAATTCCTACTGCGGCTGGACGATACCGATCTGGAACGCTCGCGCCCGGAATATGTCGAGGCCATCCGCGCGGACCTCCAATGGCTGGGCCTCGCATGGGATGGCGAAGCGCGCCAGTCCGACCGCTTCGCCCTTTATGAGGAAAAGTTCGAGGCGTTGAAGGTGTCGGGCCATGTCTATCCGGCCTATGAAACGCAGCAGGAACTGGAGCTTCGCCGCAAGATCCTGCTGGGGCGCGGCCTGCCCCCGGTCTATGATCGCGCGGCGCTGACCCTGACGGCGGAACAGATTGCTGCCCATGAAGCGGAAGGGCGCAGGCCCCATTGGCGCTTCAAGCTCGACCATGCCCGGCCCATCGTCTGGACCGACCTGATCCGGGGCGATCAGCAGTTCGATCCGAAGCTGCTGTCCGATCCCGTGATCCGCCGCGCCGATGGTTCATGGCTCTATATGTTGCCCTCGGTCATTGATGACATGGCCATGGGCGTGACCCATGTGCTGCGCGGCGAGGATCATGTCTCCAACACCGCCGCGCAGATTCAGATGTTCGCTGCCCTCGGCGCGCCGCTCCCCGCCTTCGCGCATGAGGCGCTGCTGACCGGCAGCGAGGGGAAGCTGTCCAAGCGCCTCGGTTCGCTCGGCGTGGCGCATTTCCGTGAAGCGGGGCTGGAACCGATGGCCGTCCTGTCCCTGCTCGCACGTCTGGGCAGCAGCATGGCCATCGAACCCTTCACCGATGTGCAGCCGTTGATCGACAGCTTCGATTTCGCCCATTTCGGCCGCGCGCCGGCGCGATTCGATGAAGCGGAACTGGCGAGCCTCAATCAGAAGATCGTGCATATGCTGCCCTATGCGGCTGTGGTCGACCGTCTGCCCGAAGGCATGGGGGAAGCGGCATGGGAAGCGATCCGCCCCAATCTGGAAATCATAGGGCAGGCCGCCGACTGGTGGCGCATCGTCACCGGGCCGTTCGAAGCGCCCGCGCCGGATATGGAGGATCGCGATTTTCTGTCCACAGCGCATCGCCTTCTGGCGGATATGGATTTCGACGGCGGTGCGTGGCGCGCCCTGACCGAAGCGCTCAAGGGCCAAACGGGCCGCAAGGGCAAGGCGCTGTTCCTGCCCCTGCGGCGGGCGTTGACGGGCATGGACCACGGCCCGGACATGGGCCAGATGCTCTCGCTGATCGGGAAAGAAGCGGCATTGGCGCGGCTCAGTTCGGGCGCATAGCCTCCAGCGCGTGGCCCACCGCCAAAATGCCTTCGGGCGCGGCGGCGAAACCCATATGGGTGCAATCGACCTCGATCGCCCGGTCGCGCTCGCCTTTTCGTCCCCGCGCGCATTCGGGCAGGATCACGCCGTCGCGGGCCGACCACAGCGCCACGGTCGGCACGGGCGGCTTTTCCTCGCGGCGGCAGGCGAAGGGCGGATCATCTACGGAAAATCCCGAAACCAGTTGATAAAGCCGCCATGCGTGATTGGCGCGGGGATCGCCGGAAAAGGGCGTGCCCATCGTCACCACTCCGCCGACCTTGTGGGCCGCGAACTTCGCATATTCGCGCGCGAACAGTCCGCCAAGGCTCCATCCCACCAGCGTCACCGGTGCGCCGCTAGAGCGGCGGATGGCGTCGACGCGCCGGTCGATCTGTTCCAGACTATCGGGGCGCGGCCCCAGATTGCGGCCCAATCCCCAGCCATGCGCGTCGAAACCGGCAGCGTTCAGCACATCGCGGAGCGGCTCCATCCGCCGTTCCGCCGCCATCAGGCCAGGGATCAGCAGCACATGCCGGCCATCGCCCCGAAGCACCCCGGCCAATGCAGGCAGGCTTTTTCTGGTGCGCGCCATGTCGAAGGGAAGCGCCGCATTGCCCAGCAGATGCGGGAGCGGCGGACGCATGGCCGGTTTGGGATTGCCCGGGAAACGGCCCTTCCAGAAATTCGCGATGGCGTCCGCATAGGGAGGCACGATAATGTGATCCTTCTCAGCCCAAGGGCAAAGGTGACATTCTCGTGACAAACGCGGCAGCCGTCCATCGGTTTCACCGCAGTCTGAACTCGATTCGGCGTTTGTGACAGATCAGGGCGCGGGGGGTGCGGCCTGTCCCATGGCGCTTTCGCCCGTTCCACGCAACTGGCGCGGTTCCAATATGGCCGCCGTTTCGATAAGATCGAGCGCCCGGCGCGCCTCCAGATAACGTCGCGCCAGTTCGATCCACCGATCCGCGGTGGCGCGGTCGGGCATGCGCTGCACTTCCAGCAGCGCCGCGTCGACGCGGCCCGCATCCATATCGTGAATGGCGCGATCCATCGCCGCCTGCGGACGCGGCGAAGGCGTGGATGCCTTGCGAATGGTGATCAGTTCGCGCGCTTCATGTTCCAGTGCCTGCCACCAGCTTGCGTCGCGCGGCGGGGATGTCACCTCGCCAGCGATGCTGGTCAGGCCGCCGCGCAGGTCGCCCAGCGTCACCGGCTCCCGCGCGGCATTGATGATCGTGGCGACGGCGCGCGGTTGCGCCTGCCCGAAACGCAGGCGGAGCTGGCCTTCGATATAGCCGAGCGGCGCGCCGTTATCGAGCGCCCGCCGCGCCGCGAAGGCGACCAGCAGCCCCTCCGCGTGGGTCGCATTGCCGGACGCGGCCTGCGCTTCCACGGTAATGCGGTTCAGCCTTTCTTCCAGTTGCACCACGCGGCTGTCGAGCATCTGGGCGGCATCCGCGCTCAAGGGCCCCATGGCGGTCGCGGAGGACAGGGCCGGGCCGCCCGGCAGCGATGCGGCCGCCTGAAGCTGCGCGGTTGGCGTCATCCAACGCTTCTGGATCAGCGGCATCGCCCAGATGGTCAGCGCGACGCCAATGGCGAAGGCCAGCAGCAAAAGGATCAGCATCAGCCATGGAACCCGGCCACGCGCCTGCGGCGGGGGTGGCGGAGGGGCGATCACGACGCTTTCCGGTTCGCTCATCGGCGGCTTTTCTTCCATGTCGGGCAGTTCATTCGCACAATCGGTGGGCAAGAGCCAGCATCCTGTCATCATCGGGCCGCTCGGCCGCCTGAACGCTGGCCCAGCCCTCGCCGCAGGCTGCCAGCGCCGCGTCACTGATGGCGACAATATGCAGCCTTCCGCGCCGCTCTTCCGCGATCAGCGCGGACAGCCGCTTTCCCGCGCGCGGTGAATGGACCATCAGAACCGCTTCTCCGCCGATAAGCCCGTTCAGCCCGTCCGCCGCCGTTTCGATCATGGCATAGACGGCGATCGCGTGAAGGGTGAGCGGCCCCGGCTCTATGGACGCGGTGTCGACCCCACCGGGATGGAGCACGGTTCGATAGCCATCCGCCGCGATCCGCGCGGCAATGGCGTTGCCATCGGTTTCGCCCGCCGTCACGGCGTCGAAGCCCGCCGCCTCCATCGCCGTCGCCGTTGCGCCGCCCACGGCATAAGCGGGCAGGGCGCGATACTGGTCCAGTTGTGGACCGGCCATCCGCACGGTTTGCGCGCTGGTCAGCAGCAAGGCGTCGAACCGCCCCGGCGACGGCGCCGCCCAATCCAGCGCCCGCGCCTCGAAAAGAGGGCAGGGACGAGCGGTCAGGCCCATGCGCGCGGCCCGCGCCGCCGTCCTGCCCGCCCCCGGTTCGGGCCGCAGGATGATGAGCGGCCTCACGCTTCGAACAGGGCGCGCAGGGCGGGGCTGGCGCGATCCAGCAGCGCCCGGCCCATCGCCTCCCCCGCTTCCTGGTCGCCGCGTGCGATCCGTGCTTCTTCGGCCACCCTTTCCTGCCCGTCCGCGCTCAATATCTCGGCACGCAGGTGAAGGGCGGCTCCGTCCACCACGGCCAGCGCCGCGATGGGGGAATGACATGTGCCGCCCAGCCCTTTCAGCACAGCGCGTTCCGCCATCACGCAGTCGAATGTATCGCTATCGTTGATCGCGGCGAGCAGATCCAGCATCGCCCTGTTGTCGCTCAGCATTTCGATCCCCACCGCGCCCTGCGAAGGGGCGGGCAGCATGATGTCGAGGGGAATGAGAGCGCCCACCTCGCTCTGCCCCAGCCGGTCCAGCCCGGCGGCGGCCAGCAGCGTCGCATGGGCCTCCCCCGCCGCCAGCTTGCCAAGGCGCGTGGCGACATTGCCCCGGAACAATATGATCCGCGCATCGGGCCGCAATCGCCGGACCTGCGCGGCGCGGCGGGGGGAACTGGTGCCGATCACCGGACCGGCGGGCAGCGCGTCGAAACTCTCCGCGCCGATCAGCTTGTCGCGCACATCCGCGCGGGGCAGCATGGCGGCGATGCGGATGGCGCCGGGGCGGATCGTCTCCACATCCTTCATCGAATGGACGGCAAAGTCGATCTCGCCCTCCATCAGCGCCCGGTCCAGTTCCTTGGTCCACAGCGCCTTGCCGCCGATCTCCGCCAGCGCCCGGTCCTGAATCCGGTCGCCGCTGGTCTGGACGATCACCGTTTCGATCGCCTGCTGCGGCCAGCCGGAATGGGCGCATAAAGCCTGCGCCGTCATGCGCGCCTGCGCCAGCGCGAGCGGGGAGCCTCTGGTGCCGAGGCGCAATGGTCGATCACTTCCTGTCATATGCGGCTTGCTCTAATGGCCGGGCGCATTAGATGGAAGCGGCAATGACGATCATCCTCGGTCTGGAATCAAGCTGCGACGAAACCGCGGCGGCGCTGGTGACGGCCGAGGGGAAGATCCTTGCCCACCGCCTCGCCACGCAGGAGGACGCACATCGTCCCTATGGCGGCGTCGTGCCCGAAATCGCGGCCCGCGCGCATGTGGAGGCGCTGGCCCCCCTGGTGGAGGCCGCGCTTGCCGATGCGGAACTGACGCTGGACGATGTGGACGTGATCGCGGCGACGGCGGGGCCGGGCCTCATCGGCGGGGTCATGGTCGGCCTCGTCACCGGCAAGGCGCTGGCCCATGCGGCGGGCAAGCCCCTGGTGGCGGTCAACCATCTGGAGGGCCATGCGCTCTCCCCGCGCCTTGCCGATCCGTCGCTGCAATTCCCCTATCTGCTGCTGCTGGTGTCGGGCGGTCATTGCCAGTTGCTCCATGTGCGCGGCCCCGGCGATTATGCGCGCCTCGCCACCACCATCGACGATGCGGCGGGCGAAGCCTTCGACAAGACGGCGAAGCTGCTCGGCCTGGGCTTTCCCGGCGGCCCGGCGGTGGAGAAGGCGGCGGCCAAGGGAAATCCCCGCGCCGTGCCGCTGCCGCGCCCGCTGCTGGGCACGGACGATCCGCATTTCTCCTTCGCGGGCCTCAAAAGCGCCGTCATGCGCGCCGCCCAGTCGGGCCAGTACAATTCGGAGGATATCGCCGCCAGCTTCCAGCAGGCCGTGGTCGATTGCCTGATCGACCGCACCCGCCGCGCTTTGAAGGCCAGCCCCGGCATCACCGCTCTGGTCGTGGCGGGCGGGGTCGCCGCCAATCAGGCGGTGCGCGGCGCGCTGACCGCGCTGGCGGGCGAGTTCGACCTGCCCTTCGTCGCGCCGCCGCTCTGGCTTTGCACCGACAATGCGGCGATGATCGCCTGGGCCGGGGCGGAGCGTTATGCGGCGGGTCTGGTGGACGATCTTTCCATTCCGGCCCGGCCGCGCTGGCCGCTCGACCCGGATGCGGAAAAGGCGCGCGGCGCGGGGGTGAAAGCATGAAGGCAGGCGTGATCGGTGCGGGCGCATGGGGCACGGCGCTGGCGCAATTGCTGGCCGCCGACGGCGCGCATGTGCGGCTCTGGGCGCTGGAGCCGGAAGTCGTGGAGGCGGTGAACCGCGACCGTGCCAATCCGCTCTATTTGCCCGACATCCCGCTGAACGCCGGGATCGAGGCGACCCGCGACATGGCCGACATGGCCGACCGCGATCTGCTGCTCGTCGTCTGCCCCGCCCAGCATCTGCGGAGCGTCGTGGCGCAGGCGCCTGCGGGCGTGCCGCTGATCCTCTGTTCCAAGGGGATCGAAGCGGGCACCCATTTGCTGATGTCGGAGGTTGCCGCGCAGGCGCAGCCCCAATCGCCCATCGCCGTGCTCTCCGGCCCGACCTTCGCCAGCGAAGTGGCAAAAGGTCTGCCCACGGCCATCACCCTGGCCTGCGCCGATGCGGCGCTTGCCGCGGGCATCGCGGCGCGGATCGCGCGTCCGGCCTTCCGCCCCTATCTGTCGGACGATGTGATCGGCGCGGAGATCGGCGGCGCGGTCAAGAATGTGCTGGCCATCGCCTGCGGCGTCGCGGAAGGAGCGGGGCTGGGCCTTAACGCCCGCGCCGCGCTCATCAGCCGGGGCTTTGCGGAAATGACGCGCTTTGGCCTTGCGCGTGGGGCGCGGGTGGAAACGCTGGCGGGGCTTTCGGGGCTGGGCGATCTGGTGCTGACCTGTTCCTCCACCAACTCGCGCAACTTCTCTTTGGGCAAGGGATTGGGCGAGGGGCAGCCTGCCGCCGCGCTGCTCGCCCATCGGCGCACCGTGGCGGAAGGGGCGTTCACCGCGCCCGTGCTGCGCGAAGCCGCCCGCGCATCGGGCGTCGAAATGCCGGTGGTGGAGGCGGTTTGCGCCCTGCTGGAGGATGCCGCGCCCTTGCCGCAGGTGATCGACGCGCTGCTCGCCCGCCCGATCCGCGCGGAATAAGTTCGCCGCGCTGCCTTTTATCTTTTATATCGGGCGCCAATGACAAGACGACAGGGGGATCATAATAATTTGGCGGCCGACGCAGCCCCTTCCGCACCGCAGGACGACATTGCGGCGCTTGCCAAGGGCGGGCGCACCAATATCTTCGGTTTTCTGCTGCGTCTGGCCGCGCGCCTGCCGTTCCTGTTCATCGCCGGGCGCTGGTATGGCGCGGATGCGCTGGGCCGCTTCGCTTATGCCGTGCTGGTGGTGGAGTTCATCGCGCAGCTTGCGACGCTGGGCCTGAAACGCGGCCTTGCGGGCGCACTGGCCCAGACCAAGCGGCCCCATTCCCATGTCGTGACCGACGCGATGGCGGTGACGTTGATCGCTTCCGTGGCGGGGGCGGGGCTGCTGGTCGTCTTTCCGCAGGCCATGTTTCCCAATAGCGGCATCAACGGCCTTGACCGGCTGCTGGCGTTGATCGTCATCGCGGTCGCTGGATCGGACGTGGCGCTGGCCGCCTGCGCCTATCGCTTCGACATCGGCGCGACCGTGCGCGCGCGATCCATCATAGAACCATGGGCGATCAGCATCGGGGCGTTCGCCTTCGCCTTCTATTCGACCCGCGACGGCCTCATCCTCTCCTATGTCGTGTCGATGATCGCCGCGCTGGTCGCTTCGATCATTCCCATGACCCGCCATTATGGCATCCCCTATGGCTGGCGGCCCGATGTGGGGCGCCTGTGGCGGCTCGCGCGCCGCAACCTGCCGCTGGCGGCGGCGGATGGCGTCGAATGGGGATCACGGCGGCTGGACATGGCGATACTGGGCCTCTTCGTCAGCCCGGCGGTGATCGGTATCTATTATGTCGCGCAGCAGGTCGCGTCCCTGCCGCAAAAGCTCAAGACCAGCT
>Ga0180219_1002037_pt1 | contig 12359 bp, 10 predicted proteins | sample eDN3rd30CBELigMG_FD_151338 | JGI IMG/M metagenome (GOLD analysis project Ga0180219, IMG submission 151338) | Enriched Miracle-Growth compost microbial communities from Emeryville, California, USA - eDNA 3rd pass 30_C BE-Lig MG (version 2)... ...
CGGGGCCTCCATGTACGCGAGCACATGCTCACGCTTCTGCTGCGTCGAGAACGACCTCGACACAACCGTCGCAACTGTCATCGCGAACCTCCTCAAGAATGGTTCACAAACAGACTGCCACCCAGGGTGCACATCAACCAGGCGGCGGTTTGATGTGCATGGGACAGCTTCATGTGAATTTGGCGGAAGGGGTGGGGACGGATGCCGCGGCCCGCGGCCCGATGCCGCGGCCCGCTGCCCGCTGCCCGCTGCCCGCTGCCCGCGGCCCGCGGCATCCACCCGGTTCGTTCGGTCGTCGCAGATGACGGTTTTCCGGCGCGGAAGTGGTAGTCCGTGACGACCGAAGTTGCGGGGGCGTGTTTCGGTCGTCGCGGATGACGGTTTTCCGGCGAGCAAGTGGTAATCCGTGACGACCGAACGCGCGGTGGCCGCCCGGCGCTCACAGCCGGCCGGCCGCCTTCAGCTGCAGGTACCGGTCGGCGATGCGCGGCGGGAGCTCTTCGGGGCCGTCGGTGAGCGCGTCGGCGCCCGCGGCGACCACGGCCTGGATGACCCGGTCGGCATCGGCCAGCGTCTGCTCGGCCGCCGCAGCGCGGAAGATCTCGCCGACGGTGCCGCGTGTGCGCGCGCGGTCGGCGAGCCCGGTGTCGGTGACCGTCCCCACGAGCACGTGGGCGCGGGCGGTGAACCCGGCCAGCGTGCCGAGGAATCCTCGGGCGGCCGTGGCCTCGTCCTGCGCGGTGAGCAGCACGACCAGCGACGGTCGCACCGCGAGCGAGCGGACCAGGGCGGCCACGGCATCCCAGTCGGTGTCGATGAGCGTCGGCTCGACGGGCGCCATGGCATCAACGAGCGCGGGCAGCAGCTGCTCGCCCTCGACCCCGCTGACCCGCGCGCGCACGGCGCGGTCGGCCATGATCAGGTGCACGTGGTCGCCGGCCTGCTCGGCCAGGGCGGAGAGGAGGAGTGTGGCCTCCATCTCGGCATCGAGCCGTACGCCGTCGCCGACGCGCGCGGCGGAGGTGCGCCCGGTGTCGATGACGATCACGATGTGCCGGTCGCGCTCGGGGCGCCAGGTGCGCAGCATCGTGGTGCCCGCGCGCGCGGTGGCGCGCCAGTCGATCGAGCGCACGTCGTCACCGCGCACGTACGGCCGCAGGCTGTCGAACTCGCTGCCCTGGCCGCGCACGAGCACGCTCGTGGCCCCGTCGAGCTCGCGCAGGCGCGCGAGTCGCGAGGGCAGATGCCGCCGGGCGGTGAACGGCGGCAGCACGCGGAGCGCCCCGCGCACGTTGCGGCGCGCCTGACGCCCGGAAAGTCCCAGCGGGCCGACGCTGCGCAGCACGACGAACTCCGAGACGAGCTCGCCGCGCCGCCGCGGCAACAGCGGGATATCGATGCGCTGCGGCACATCGGGGTCGAGGCGCACGGCGGCGCGCGCGTATGGTGCCCCGGCCGTCGGCTGCCACGCGTCGCGCAGCCACCCGCGCAGGCGCTGCGGGCCGCGCAACGTGAGCGTCGTGTGCACGCGGCTGTCGCGCAGCGCACGCCGGGGAACGGCCCGCTCGACCTGCACCCGGCGCGGATCGGCCGCGACCGCGGCATCCACCCCCGTCGCCAGTCCGCAGAGCACCAGCCATCCGCCCAGCGTCAGCCACGGGTCGAGGCCCGCGATCGACAGAGCGATCACGGGCACCACGCCCGTGGCGAGGAGGAGGGGGAAGCGGCCGGTCAGGTACATGTTCTCCGAATCGTCAGTGAGGTTTCGTCTCGCGCCGCAGACGGCGCTCGCTCAGCCGTGACCCGACCCGCATCAAGGCCGCCGGCGCGGCATTGATCCGGGTCGGGTCAAATGGGCACCCGGGTCTGCTGCAGCACCGACGTGAGCACCGCGTCGACCGACACTCCCTCGAGCGCCGCGTCGGGACGCAGCCGGATGCGGTGCCGCCACGTGGGCACGAGCATCGTCTGGATGTGGTCGGGGGTGACGGCCGGGTACCCGCTCAGCCACGCCCACGCCTTCGCCGCGGCCAGCAGCGCGGTCGCGGCGCGCGGGCTCACGCCCAGCTGCACCGACGGGCTCTGGCGGGTCGCGCGGGCGAGATCGACGAGGTAGGCGAGCACATCGTCGGTGACGGCGGTGGATGCCGCGGCCCGGCGCGCGGCGCGCAGCCGCTCGGCATCGAGCACGGGTTCGATGCCGGCGAGCGTGTGCGGGTCGAAGCCGTCGGCGTGCTGGCGCAGCACCCGCAGCTCGGCGTCGCGCTCGGGGACGGTCACGATGAGCTTGAGCAGAAAGCGGTCGAGCTGCGCCTCGGGCAGCGGGTAGGTGCCCTCGTGCTCGATGGGGTTCTGGGTCGCCGCGACCAGGAACGGGTCGGGCAGCTCGCGGGTCACGCCGTCGGCGGTGACCTGGTGCTCTTCCATGGCCTCGAGGAGCGCCGCCTGGGTCTTGGGCGGGGTGCGGTTGATCTCGTCGGCGAGCACGATGTTGGTGAAGATCGGTCCCTCGCGGAACTCGAACTCGGCCGTGCGCGCGTCGTAGACGAGCGAACCCGACACGTCGCCGGGCATGAGGTCGGGCGTGAACTGGACGCGCTTGGTGTCGAGGCCCAGCGCCCGGCTGAACGCGCGCACCAGCAGCGTCTTGGCGACGCCGGGCACGCCTTCGAGCAGCACGTGCCCGCCCGACAGCAGGGCAATGAGAAGCCCGGTGACCGCGCCGTCCTGCCCGATGACGGCGCGGCCGACCTGCACGCGCACGGCATGGAGGTCGTCGCGCAGGGCGGCGTCGGTGGGGGATGCCGCGGGGGCGGGGCGTTTCGACTCGCTGCGCTCGCTCAACGACCGGGGGTCGGTGGGGGATGCGGGGTCGAGGTGCGCGGCGGGGTCGGGGCGTTTCGACTCGCTGCGCTCGCTCAACGACCGGGGGTCGGTGGGGGATGCGGGGTCGGTCATGGGGTCCTCCCGGAATCGGTGGGCGGGTTCGTGTCGGGGCGCACTGCCTGGTGCACCCGGCGTTCGAGCTCGCGCAGGCTGTCGCTGAGCGCGAGCAGCGCGCGGTCGGAGTCAGGACGGTCGTCGAGCAGGATGCCGCGGACCTGTGCCCGGGGCATCCCGAGTCTGTCGGCGACCGCGTCGGAGATCTCGTTCGCGGGCGTGGAGCGGCCGAGCCCCAGGAGCCGGGCGAGCCGGGTGAGGGTGCCGATGCGCAGCCGGTCGGCGACGTGCAGACGGTCGCCCGAGCGCGCATACAGGCGCGCACGCCCGTCGGTCGTCTCGGCGGCGCGCACGGTCACCGGCAGGTTCTCGGCGACCAGCGGCCCGAAGCGGCGCCCGCGCCACACCGCGGCGGCCACACCGACCAGCAGGAGGAGCACGATGACCGGCGAGACCCATCCCGGTGTGAGCGCACCGAGATCGGGCGGCACCTCGCCGGTGTCGGCGTCGCCGGCGGAGGGTACATACCAGATGAGGTCGGAGTGCACGCCGAGCAGGTTCACGCCCAGTGCGGCGTTGCCGTCGTCGGCCAGCGTCGCGTTCGTGAAGAGCTCGGTCGCATCGATCAGGGTGACGGTGCGGCCCCCGCGCGTGGTCTGCAGCAGGGCCGCGTCGCCGTCGACGGTGTAACAGGCGGTGACGTTGGCATCGTTCGGGGGTGCGAACAGTGTTCCCGGCGAGATCGACCCGGCCCGCTGCGCGGCGGTCAGCGCGCACCCCGGGCCGATGGGCTGGTCGGTTCCGTACCCCGACAGCTCGGCGTCGAACAGGACGCGGGCCGAACGCGCCTGCGGGTCGGGGATCACCACGTCGTCGGCGCCGTCGGCCATCTGCTGGAACGTCGTGTCAGACAGCAGCGGGCTGTCGGGCAGCACGAGCGTGGCCATGGCCGGCAGCCGGTCGGTGCGGCCCGCGGCATCCAGCGCCTCGTCGAGGGCGTGCCGGTCGCGCACCACGTGCACGGCGACGCCGTGTTGATCGAGCACCCGGGCGAGGGCCCGCGCGCCGTCGGCGCCGGTCGACTCGGGGTCGAGCACGTCGCGGCGGCTCCACTGCCCGAGACCCGACAGGATCGTCGCGATGACGCCGACGATGACCACGACCACGCCGATCGACACCCACACCGCGACGCGTCGGCGTCGGGTGGGCGGCGGTGCTGTCGTGACCGCGGTCACCGGACGGGCTCCGGTGACGGCACCGACCGCCCGCGCACGGCGTCGTCGGCCGCGGCCACGAGCGCGTAGCCGTCGGCGGTGCCGCCGCGGCGCAGATACCGCACGTCGTCGAAGACGCCGGCTGCGGCATCCAACCGCTCCGCCTCATCGGGGAACAGCGCGCCCGCCCGCCGCGCGAACGCATGCACGGTCGCGCCGGGTACGAGTTCGAGCAGCTCGCGCTCGACGAGTCCGAGCGCGAGGGCGCGGAAGCGCAGGATCACGGCCTCGCCGAAATCACCGGACGAGGCGGCGGATGCCGCGGCGCGGCGCAGCTGCGCGGCGGTGCGCGTCTCGGTGTCGCCGAACAGGTCGTGCGCGGTGGGCGCGGCACGGCGCGAGAGCCGGGAACGGCCCGAGAAGACGATCGCCGCGACGATGAGCGCCAGCAGCACGACGGCGATGGCGACGGCCAGCCAGAGGCCGAGCGTCGCATCGACGTCGGAGTCGAACAGGCGCTGGAAGAACTCCTGCACGCCGCGGGCGATGCGGTCGATCGGCGTGGGGTGCGCGGCGGCGTACGCCGGGTCGCTGAGCTCGTGTTCGGCCCACCGGCGCGCCTGATCGCCGTCGGGTGTCAGCGGCGGCTGGTCGGAGTCGAACGGAAAGCGGATCATTCGGGGGGAGTGGGCCCTCCGGGCGCGGTCCACTGCGTGGGGTCGGGCGGGTTCTGCGCGGGCGGGGTGGGCGGGGCGTAGGGCGGGAGCGGCCCTTCGTCGCGCTGCGCTCGCTCAGGGACCTGCGGCGGGTACGGCGGCGGCGGGTAGGCCGCGGGCTGCCCGTACGGCGGCTGGCCATATTGCGGGGGCTGCCCGTATTGCGGCTGCCCGTACGCCGGCTGCCCGTACGCCGGCTGCCCGTACGCGGGCTGGCCGTACGCCGGCTGGCCATACGCCGGCTGCCCGTACGCGGGCGGGTAGGCGCCGGGCATGTATCCCACGGGGGCGCGCATCAGTTCGCGTCCGACGTGGAGGCGATACGGGTCGGAAAGCCCCGTGCCGCCGGCGTCGCGCTGCTCGACGTACGCGAGCAGGTCGAGGTCGAGCCCCTCTTTGCGCATGCGCGCGTCGATGTAGAGGAGCGATGCGGCCGTGGCCTGCACGACCGCCGCGACCGAGCCGATCACCAGCGACACCATCTCGGGCAGCGCGAGGGCGACCACCAGGGTGATGACCGTCTGCGTGTCGGCGTCACCGGTGGGGGCGATGACGGCACCGGCGAGGCTTCCGAGCAGACTGAACGGCATCGAGATCGCGTACGAGACGGCGCTGAAGATCGCCTGGACGATCACGAGCACTCCGAGCATCGGCCAGAACCGGCGGCGGCTCAGCCGCCATGAGCGGGCGATGCCGCCGCGGATCGTGGCGTGCTCGATCACGATGACCGGGGCGGTGAGCATCAGCTTGGTCGACAGCCACAGCAGCAGGGGGATCGCCCCCAGCACCGCGAGCACGGTGAAGAGGATGCCGGCGAGCGGCGAGAGCGTGCTGACCCCGATGACGACACCGACGACGATCGCGACGCCCAGGACGAGGGCGGCGGTGACCAGCAGGGTGTAGCCGATCAGGCGCCACAGCACCGGCTTGACGTTCTGCCACAACTCGCGCAGCGGCGCGCGCTCGGCGACGGCGCCGCGCGCGACATCCTGCACCACCACCGCCTGCACGAGGGTCTGCAGGCCCGCCGCCACCAGGCCGGCGATGCCCGAGACGACGAGGACGATGGCGACCGAGCCGGCCGTGATGGTGTCGTAGTCGGGCGAGGTCGTCGGGATGTTCTGCAGGCGGCTGAACGCCCAGAACGACGAACCGGCGACCACCGCGACCACCAGCAGCGTGGCCAGCACCTGGACGACCAGCGCGAACCCGAGCAGCACGCGCGGGTTGTGCCGCAGCGCGCTGAACGATCGGCCCAGCACCGTCCCGAAGCCCAGGGGCTGCAGTGGGATGATGCCCGGGCGCGATGCCGGGGTCCAGGTGGGATAGGCGGTCACGGAGTCTCCTCGTGCTGGGACGGGCCCGATAACCCATCGTGTCACACCCCCGCACGGGCACCGCCAATCTGCGCGCCTGCTCGGCTACGCTGGGTGCAGGCGGACGGGGACTGCGCCGCCGGTACGTGCCGCGGTATGGCCGCGTCGGATGAAGGACGAAACGCGTTCATATGACTTCTCGAATCCTGGTCGTCGACGATGACACCGCGCTCGCGGAGATGATCGGCATCGTGTTGCGCACGGAGGGGTTCGAGACGTTCTTCTGCGCCGACGGCGCCGCGGCCGTGCAAGAGTGGCGGGCGCACCGGCCCGACCTGATCCTGCTCGACCTCATGCTGCCCGGCATGGACGGCATCGAGATCTGCACGCGCATCCGCGCCGAGTCGGGTGTGCCGATCATCATGCTCACCGCCCGCGCCGACACCGCCGACGTGGTGCGCGGACTCGAGTCGGGCGCCGACGACTACATCGTCAAGCCGTTCAACCCCAAGGAGCTCGTCGCGCGCATCCGCACCCGGCTGCGCCCGGGGTCGCAGCCCGAGTCCGAGATGCTGCGCATCGGCGATCTGACGGTGGATGTCGCGGCCCACGAGGTGCGCCGCGGCGACACCGCGATCGCCCTGACCCCCCTGGAGTTCGAGCTGCTCGTCGCGCTCGCATCCAAGCCGCAGCAGGTGTTCTCGCGCGAGATGCTGCTCGAGCAGGTGTGGGGCTACCACTACAAGGCCGACACGCGCCTGGTCAACGTGCACGTGCAGCGGCTGCGGGCCAAGGTCGAGCTCGACCCCGACAACCCGAAGATCGTCACCACGGTGCGCGGCGTGGGCTACCGCGCCGGCGCCGTCGTCTGAGGCGCGGGGTGCGCGCGTGCCCACGGCCTCGGTGAGCGTCGCCGGCCGTCCCGCCACCTGGCGGGACGGAGCCTGGTGGCGGGCACGCGCGGAGCGCGTGGCCACACTGTGGCGGCGCTCGCTGCGGTTCCGCACCGTCGTGATCACGCTCGTGCTGACCGCGGTGACGATCATCGTCGCCTGCGTGTGGATGGCCCTGGCGATCCAGAGCGACCTGTTCGAATCGCGCAAGACGCAGGCGCTCACCGACGCACGCCGCGCGGTCGACAGCGCGCAGACGACGCTCGACAACGCGGTGGTGCAGGACGACCCGGTGCAGGTGCAGAACCTGCTCACCAGCATCCAGGGTCCTCTCTCGCAGCAGTCGGCGACCGACATGACCCTCGCGATCCGTGTGGATGCCACGCCGTCACAGCTCGCGCCCCCGGGCTTCCGCTCGGGCGGACTGACCGAGAGCATGATCTCGGCCGAGCTGCGCAAGCATGTGCGCGACGACAGCTCGGCCGACAAGCAGTGGGCGCAGTCGATCGCGCTGCCCGGCTCGGGCGACACCGTGCGCCCGGGAATCGTGGTGGGCCAGCAGATCGTCGTGCCCGACATCGGGCCGTACGAGCTGTACCTCGCCTACGACCTCGACGACGCGGCCTCGACCCTGAGCTTCGTGCAGGCGACCCTGTGGATCGTCGGGTCGGCCCTGGTGGTGCTCATCGGAGCCATCGCCTGGTTCACGCTGCGCGCGGTGACGATCCCGATCCGCGACGCCGCCGACACCAGTGCGCAGCTGGCGGCGGGCGATCTCGGCGTGCGGCTGCGGGTGCGCGGCGAAGACGAGCTGGCCACCCTCGGGCGGTCGTTCAACGCCATGGCCGACAGCATCCAATCGCAGATCAACCAGCTCGCCGAGCTCTCGCTCGTGCAGCAGCGCTTCGTGTCGGACGTCTCGCACGAGCTGCGCACGCCGCTGACGACGATCCGGCTGGCCACCGACATGCTCAACGACCACCGCGAGGAGTTCGACCCGACCACCGCGCGCGCCGCCGAGCTGCTGCACGCCCAGGTGGAGCGCTTCGAGGTGCTGCTGACCGACCTGCTCGAGATCAGCCGCTATGACGCAGGCTCGGTGCAGCTCGAGCTCGAGCCGACGAGCCTGGCACGGCTCGCCGAAGACGTCATCGCCTCGATGCAGCAGCTCGCCGAGCAGCACGGCAGCGACGTGCGGCTGGTGGCGCCGGGCGGGTATTCGCCGGTCGACATGGATCCGCGCCGTATCCGCCGCATCGTGCGCAATCTGCTCGGCAACGCGATCGAGCACGGCGAGGGCAAGCCCATCGTGGTGACCGTCGACAGCAACCAGCAGGCGGTGGCCATCGCGGTGCGCGACTACGGGCTGGGCATGACCGAGGCCGATGCCGAGCGGGTGTTCGACCGGTTCTGGCGCGCCGACCCGTCGCGCAAGCGCACGATCGGCGGCACGGGGCTCGGGCTGTCGATCGCGCAGGGCGACGCGACCCTGCACCGCGGCACGCTGGCGGTGTGGTCGCAGCCCGGGCGCGGGTCGAACTTCGTGCTCACGCTGCCGCGCGGGCCGCATCCGGTCGAGGCGGGGTCGCCGCTGCCGACCGATCCTGGTGAGCAGAGCGCCGACGACCTGGGGCTGACGCAGCCCATCGCGGTGCACGGCGACGCGGGCGAGATGGGCGAGACCGGGGGTGCGCAATGAGGCGGGGGATGCTGCGCCGGGCCGCAGCGGTCGCGATGGCGGCCGCGGTGGCCGTGGTGCTGTCGGCGTGCGCCGGGCTGCCGACGTCGGGGCCGGTGTTTGCGGGGCTGCAGCCGGGGGCGGTCGCGCCGCCCGACTTCTCGTACGTGCCGGTCAAGCCGCAGGACGGCGCCTCGCCCGAGCAGATCGTGCAGGGCTTCATCGACGCGGGCATCGGACCCGAGAGCAACTGGGCGATCGCCCAGCTGTATCTGGCGCCGTCGTTCCAGGGGCAGTGGAACCCCAGCGCGAGCACCACGATCGACGACCGCTCGTCGCGCACGTATGTGTCGACCGGAGACGGCCGCGTCGTGCTGACCGTGACGCAGCAGGCCACCGTCAACGCCGACGGGGTGTACAAGACCTCCGACGGCGGGCAGACACCCCTCTCGTTCGAACTCAAGAAGGTCGACGGCCAGTGGCGCATCAGCAAGGCGCCCGACGGCATCGTGCTGGGCGCCGACCAGTTCACGAGCGTGTTCCACCAGTACCCGCTGATGTACTTCGACCCGGCCTGGCGCTACCTCGTGCCCGATGTGCGGTGGTTCCCGTCGATCAACGCGCCCACCCGCATCGCGACCGCGCTCATCGACGGTAAGCCGAGCGGATGGCTGGCGGGCAGTGTCGTCTCGGCGTTCACCGACGACGTGTCGCTCGACCCCGTGTCGGTGGCCGTCACCGGCAGCACCGGACGCGTGGGGCTCACCCGCGCGGCCCTCTCGCTCGACCGGCAGACGCTCGACCGCATGCAGACGCAACTCGTCTACAGCATGGCGGCGGCGGGGCTCTCGGACGTCTCGATGGAGTACAACTCCAGCGCGTTGAGCGCCCAGCCGGTCTCGACGCGGTCCACACGCATCGACACGCGTGCGCTCGTGCAGACCGCGAAGGCCTTCGGCTTCCTCGCCTCGGGCACCGACGTCGAGCAGATCAAGGGCATCAGTGACGCCGTGGCGAAGCTGCATCCGGTCGCGGCGCAGCTGTCGGCCGACTACACGACGGCCGCCGTCCGCACCGCGCAGGGCACCGTCGCCCGTGCCACCTCGGAGGGCGACGTCGCCGTCATCGACAAGCGCGCGGGCCTCATCGACCCGGTGGTCGACCCCGGAGACGACATCTGGAGCGTGCCTTCGTCAGACCCGCACGCGCTCACTGCGTACACGCCCGACGGCGGCTCGATCAAGATCGCCGGCGCCTGGTCGAACGCGTCGCGGGTGACGGCGATGGCGCTCTCGCGCGACGGCACGCGGCTCGCGGCGATCGTCACCGTGGGCGGCCGGTCGACGATCGAGATCGCGGGTGTCGTGCGTGACCAGAACGGCGTGCCGACATCGCTCGGCGACTCCACGACGCTGGGAGTGCTGCCGCACACCGGCGTGTCGCTGACCTGGCTCAGCGACACCGAGCTGGGCGCGGTCGTGGGCACCGGCGGCGACACGACGGTCGTGCAGCAGGTCGTCTCGGGCCCGGCCACGTCGACGTCGGCTCCCGATGACGCCGTCGCCATCGCCGGCACCACCGGCACCACGGTGCGGCTGCTCGGCGACGACGGCACGCTGTACTCGCAGCGCGGGTCGAACTGGGAGAAGGCGGGCGACGGTGTGCTCGTGCTCGGCGGGGTGCAGGGCATCCCGCCGTCGCAGGGCTGACGCGGCCGGCGCGGCCGGCGCGGCCGGCGCGGTTCCTCCCCAGGCCGGCGTTCTCCACAGATTGCGGAGCGGGATGCTTCTCGGCGGGCGGCTCCGGCCACGATCGAGTCGTGGATGACGTGTGGATGCCGGTGCGCGCCGCCTGCGCACAGGCGCTGGCCCTTGCCTTCCCGGTCGCGTGTGCGGGATGCGGGGCGCTCGACGTGGCACTGTGCGACACGTGTCGGGGCATGCTGCGACCGCAGGTCACGACACGCGCGCTCGCCGACGGGCTCATGGTGCGCAGCGGGCTGCCGTTCGACGGTGTGCCCGCTCGGGTGCTGCGCGCACTCAAGGAGGAGGGGCGCACGACGCTGGCGCGGACACTCGCACCGGCGCTGGCGGCCGCGCTGGGCGAACGGCCCGGCGTGGTCGTGCCGGTGCCGACCTCGCGCGCGGCGATGCGCCGCCGCGGGTACCGCGTCGCCGAGCTGCTGGCACGGCGGGCCGGGGCGCGCCCGCTGCGGGCGCTGCGGGTCGTGCGCACGACGGCCGATCAGCGGGGGCTGTCGCGCACGGCCCGCACCGACAACGTCACCGGCAGCCTGCGTGCGACGCGGCGGCTCGACGGGCTCGAGGTCGTCGTGGTCGACGATGTGGTCACGACCGGGGCGACCCTGATCGAGGCGGCTCGCGCCTTGCGCGCGGCGGGTGCGCAGGTGCGCGCGGCCGCGACAGTGGCGGCGACGGCGCGGCGTTTTCCGGAGGGGTGACGCGGCGGTCTCCGGGCGTGACGCGGCGGTGGTCGCGAGGACGCGGCGGTGGGTTCCGAGGATGCGGCGATGGTTTCCGGGGCGGCGTGACGCGGCATCCGTGCCGCATTTGCGGCTCTGGGCGAACGTCGACATTTCTCACGACGATCGGAGGGTGACACCCGAGGGTCAGCGGACTAGGTTGGGGAGTCAACAAGGCGACTCAGGTCCGCCCTTGGCCGGGGGGACCGGAACAAGGAGGTCAGGGATGGAAACCAGCATCGTCGGCGTGGGCGTGAGCGTCTCCGATCGGTTCCGCGGCGTGGTGGACGAGAAGGCCACCCGCATCGAGAACCTGGCACCGCGCGCGCAGCAGATGGACGTGAAGGTCACCCACCGCGCGTACCACAACGGGCGCATGGAAGACTCGACGGTCGAGCTCACTCTGAGCGGCAAGGGCCTGCCCGTGGTGCGGGCGGAGGCCGTGGACGGCGACAAGTTCACCGCCCTCGACCTGGCGGTCGACAAGCTCACCGAGCAGGTGCGTCGTGCGAAGGAGAAGCGCGTGGATGCGCGCCGCCGCCCGCGCGGGGCCGTGCTCGACAAGGGCACCGGGGCGCTGTCGGGCGTCGACCTGCAGCCCGCGTCGGCCGATGTGTTGCGCGCTGTCGCGACCGGTGAGATCCCCTTGATCACGGGGGATGAGACCGAAGAGGACTACACGCCCGTCGTGATCCGCACGAAGCGGTTCGAGCCGGAGTGGATGACCGTCGAAGACGCCGTCGACCGCATGGAGCTGGTCGGGCACGACTTCTTCTTGTTCATCGATGCGCGCACCGATCACCCGAGCGTGGTCTACCGCCGCAAGGGCTGGGACTACGGCGTGATCTCGCTGACCACGGCGGCTCCGCCGTCGGCAGAGCTGGCTTCTTAGCAGCAGCGGGGCGTCCCTTCGGGGGCGCCCCTTCTGCGTGTCCGCGTGTCTGCGCGCGCTGCGCATCGTAGTCCGGCAAATTCACATGGAATTGTCCGATGCGCTGGTTGTCAATCTGGTGTGAACCGGTTGGTGTTATCCGGCTAGGAGTTCTAGCAGGGTGGGTGGGGTGTGGGTGTGGCCGTCGTCGTGTCCGATGTTCAGGGTGACGCGGTCTGGTGGGATGGC
>Ga0180219_1002038_pt1 | contig 12359 bp, 11 predicted proteins | sample eDN3rd30CBELigMG_FD_151338 | JGI IMG/M metagenome (GOLD analysis project Ga0180219, IMG submission 151338) | Enriched Miracle-Growth compost microbial communities from Emeryville, California, USA - eDNA 3rd pass 30_C BE-Lig MG (version 2)... ...
CAGGGCGCCGTAAAGCTCTGCCGCCGCAGAACCGAGATGCGGCGTCACCAGCGACATGAACTTGGCCTCGATCTGCGGCCACTTCATCGGATTGCCTTCGCTCCCGAACGCATGCTCGATATCGACGAGCACGCGAGAGCCATCGGCAAGCCGCGCGTCGAGGCGGGCCGCGGTCCGCGAAATATCGGACGTGCCGGAGAGCGAAACGCGGCTCGCCAGGTCGACGAGTTCGGGATCGTTGAGCCGTTCTTCGACGAAGTCGCCCGGCACAACCGGATAGCCGCGCAATGCAAGAGCGACGCAATAGGCTGTGCTGAAGCGGCCAGCCATCGGCGTGCGCGGCTCACATACGCCAGCGATCTCCACCGCCAGCGGATTGACATACACGGTGATCGCGTCGATCGGTACATTGCCGATCCTCTCACGCAGTTTGCGGCCACCGTCGATCGGCGCATGCGTGAGTTGGCAGGCAGCATAAGGCTTGAGGCTGTTGCGCATGATCTCGGACACGACGCCCAGTCCGGCGAGGCTTGGGACCGCCGCGCAGTCCTGAAAGACCGTGCCGAACAAACCTTTTGCGGAATCCAGCAATTCGCGCGATGCACCGAGCCCGGCCTCCGCAAGCTCGGCGGCAATCACGCCGTCCATTGCTGCCTTTCCCGCATGAAACGGCTTCGCCATGGTGGCAAACGACGCCGTGAGTCCGCTCGCCTGAGTGGCAGCGAGCCCTAGCGCATCTTCGATCGCCGCCGGATCGAGGCCGAGAAGACAGGCTGCCGCCGTCGCCGACGAAATGCGCCCGAGCACGCCCGTCGAATGCCATCCGGATTCATTCAGCCGCACGCCGAACCCACCGCTCCCCAGCGACGCGCCAACCTCGAAACCGCAAACGAAGGCTTTCAGAAGCCCCGCTTCATCGCTCTTGCGCACCGTCCCGAGCGCCAGCACCGCAGCCCAGGTCGGGCCGCTGGCGTGAAGTGCGGTGGGAATATGCGTGTCGTCGTAATCGAGACAGTGCGACAGCGTTCCGTTGACGAGCGCTGCGGTCGCCGCAGCGGCCGTGCCGCCGATCAGGAGCGGCGCTCCACCGGCGGCCTCGGCGACATCAAGATAGCGGCGCAGGATTGCCGCCTCCGGCAGGCCACGGGCCCCGATGCAGACGGCGAGCCAGTCGACCAGGCACATTTTTGCGGCATCGAGGCTTGCTTCGGATAGCGGAGCGCGGCGCATGTCGCAGACGAACTCGGCGGCGCGCATGCTGTTGCGGCGAGACTTGTCCATCGAACGGCGATCCGGCACCGGCGATTGCACGAACGTTACTCCCCGATGACAGGGTTGAAACGGAACAGCCGCGCCGGCGCATCCTGCATAATGATCTTCCGGTCGGCCGGGCTGGGCACACAGGCTTCGAGGTGCCGCTGCGTCATCGCGTATCGGATCTTGCTTTCGTTCTGGGTGTGCGGCCAATCGCTGCCCCAGACCAGCCGCTCCGGCCCGAAGGCATCGAGCAACCGCGAGACGCAGTCTTTCGCGCCGGAGAGATCGTCAAGGTTCGACCAGTTGCGATAAAGGCCGGACACCTTCACCCAGACGCGGCGGGATCGCGCGCTGCGCAACAGATGGCGAAACCCCCGATCGTTTGCGCCGGCTTCACCCGCCCGCCCCATATGGTCGACAACCACGGTCAGGCCGGCATCGAGCAACGGATCGATCAGGAACGGCAAATCCGCGCTTTCGCGGATGATCTCGACCTGCCAATCGAGCCGCCGCAGGTGCCCGAACAGCGTCTGCCATGCCGTCTCCCACAAGGGCGGAACGGGAAGACCGCCGAGATTGAGACGGACGCCGACCACTCCTGCCGCATCCATCGCTTCCAGTGTTGCAAGATCAACCGCCGGATCGACGACGGCGATACCGCGCAGGCGCTCGGGATAGCGCTTTAGCGCATCGATCATATAGTCGTTATTGGTACCGAGAAAACTCGGCTGGACCAGAACGCCGCGCGACACGCCGTGCTGATCGAGCACGGCAAGATAGTCTTCAGCAGTTGCATTGTAGGTCGGCGCGTAGCGACGCACCGGGGCGAGTTCAAGCCCGGTCTCGAAGATATGCGCGTGAGTATCGACTGCGTACACGATGGCGTTTCCTTTTTTGCTTTTCTTCTTGTCAGTCTGAAACGTATTTCTTTTCGAGCGCATCGAATATCGGCTTGCGCACGAGACGCTGGCGTTCGGCAAACGATACGACCTTCGGACTGTCTTCATCCATGCGGCCCGTCTCCTTCAATCCCTGAAGTGCGGAGCGCATGCCGACGATCGCGCCCTGCAAAGCGGTATTGGCATAGAGAACCATACCGAAGCCGAGCGCCTTGAGTTCGCTATGATCCAGAACGGGTGTCTTGCCGCCGACAACGATGTTCAGCACCTGAGGGACCGACAGGCGCGACGGTATGGTGCGAAGGTCCGCCTCCGTTTCCACCGCCTCGATGAATGTCAGATCGGCGCCCGCTTCGATGAAGCGCTCGGCACGTTCAATCGCCGCGTCGAACCCATCGCGCACCAGCACATCCGTACGCGCGATGATCAGAAAGTCGCTGCTTGACCGGGCATCGACGCAGGCCCGGATCTTCGCCATCATCTCGTCGGTGGCGATGAAGTCCTTGCCGGAGAAATGGCCGCAGCGCTTCGGCATCGATTGATCTTCGAGCTGAACCGCATTGGCTCCGGCGCGCTCGATCGTCTTGATCGTGTGATAGGTGTTGACCGCATTGCCGAAGCCCGTGTCGATATCGACGATGACCGGAAGATCGACCGCGGCGGCGATAGCGGCGGTGTGCTGGGCGATGTCGGCAAGCCCCGCGAAACCGAGGTCGGGAAGGCCATAGAACGTGTTGTTGATTCCCGCGCCGGTGATGTAGACGACTTCAAATCCGAGATCCTGGACGATCCGCGCGCCGAGCGCATTGGCGACGCCGGGCACGATCACCGCGCGGCGCTGCTGAATGATCGCCTTGAGCGCGGCGCCTCTCGTCGGACTTCCCATTGCCTCGTCTCTCTTTGCCATTCGCCGGCCAAGGGCGAGATGCGCCGACGTTCGGCAAGACACCCCCGTCCGCGCGCATTCATCGCTTTTCGGCCGACCCCACCGATGCAGCGATCCTAGCGTTCCTATCTGTTGACTGTCAACAGATGACAAGGTGAGCGGCTTTGGCAACGGATGGAGACAAGGCGGTCGGGAATACCGACGATGTTGGACACCGACCTGGTTGGACACCGACCTGCAAATCGGCGATTCTTGATGTACGGGCATGCGGCCGGGGGTCCCGCCCCTACCGGCCACCGATCGATGCGAGCGTGAAACTCCCTGCGAGCGTGAAGCGCATGCCAGCCTCTCCCTCTTTCCCGACCGGAAACGATGCGCCGCTGGCCTTTTCGCCGGCCGAGCTTGCTGTGGTGCGGCGGGCCTTCGCCCGGCAGATGCTGGCGATCGCCGGCGTCGACAATGCCGCGATTGCCGCCGCCTTCGCGGCGGTGCCGCGCGAGGCGTTCCTCGGGCCGCCGCCATGGACGGCGGCCTCGCCCTATGCCGGCCCGCAGGTGCTCGCCGGCACCAACCCGGTCGTGCTCTATCAGGACCTCGTCATCGCGCTCGATCCGGCGCGCGGCGTCAACAACGGCAGCCCGTCGCTGCACGCCAGGCTCCTCGAGGCGCTCGGCCCGCGGCCGGGCGAGCACGTCGTCCATATCGGCGCCGGCGCCGGCTATTACAGCGCCATCCTTGCCGAGCTGGTCGGTCCCGCCGGCCGGGTCACGGCAGTGGAGTTCGACGCGGCGCTCGCCGCGCGCGCCCGCGCGGCGCTCGGCAACCGTGACAATGTGCGCGTCGTTCACGCCGATGGCAGCCGCTGGCCGCAAGCGCCGGCCGACGACATCCAGACGCCGGCCGACGGCATTTATGTGAACTTCGCGGTGACACGCCCGGCCGAGCGCTGGATCGAGGGTCTGGCGCCGGGCGGGCGGCTGGTGTTTCCGCTCGGCGTTCCCGGACCCCGGCAACCGGGCCTCGGCGGCCGGCACGCCGAGCGCGGCGCGGCGTTACGCATCGAACGCCGCGGGACGGGCTACGCGGCGCGCGCCATCGGCGCGGCCTATTTCGTCTGCGCCGAGGGCGGGGACGAAACCGACCCCGATCACCTGATGCGGCTGCGCGCCGCCTTCGATGCCGGCGGCCTCGAGCGCGTGCGCAGCCTGATCTGGAAGCGCCCGGCGCCCCCCGGCCGCTCCTGGTTTGCCGGCACCGACTGGGCGCTCGGCGAGGACGAACCGCGATGACCGCGATCCCGGCATCCGGCCATCGATTCGACGAAGGCGGTTCGGCTTGGGCCGTCTCCCCCATGAACGTGGGGTATGCCTTGCCGGCACGACCGTTTAGCTTTCGCGCGCGCGTCGTGTCCGGCGCGCCACGCCAAGGAGATGATTGTGAACACATACGTCAAGCCGGTCGTCGTCAAGCTCGGCACCCTGGACCTCATCAAGTCCAACCACACGGGTCCGAGCAGCGACGGCAAGAAGTACGCCGGGTTCTTCAAGTAAAAAGAACGAGACGCGACATGCCGTGCCTATGGCATGTCGCTTTTCGTCGTTCTGCTTTCATCGCCGCTTTCGCCGCCGCTTCTATCGCCATTCGCGGCGGCCCGGCGCCAGGGAGCGCCCGCTGATGCTCCGGTTGCGGCCCGCGGCCATCACCGCACCCCCGCCCGCATCCGCCCCGCCGGCATCGTTGCCGGGCTTCTGCCGCTATTTCCTGGCGGAACACCGCACGATCTTCTTCTGGCTGTTCCTGTGCGGCTTCGGCGTCGCTCTGGCCGATGCGCTCGTCGCCGTCTTCATCGGCAAGATGGTTGGCTTCGTCGGGCAGGCCGACCGCCTGGCGGCGTGGCAGGACCGATGGCTTGAACTCACCGCGCTGCTGCTGGCCATCGGGCTCGCCCGGCCGATATTGATCTGGCTCGACCTGCGGCTGCGCAACGGCGTCCTCATTCCCGGCGTCACCTCGCGCATGCGCTGGATCAGCCACTGGCATGTGGTGCGGCAGAGCTGGAGCTTCTTTCAGAACGACTCGCCGGGGCGGCTGGCGCACTGGGTGATGCAGACGCCGGGCGCGCTGCGCGAGACGGCGGAGGCCGCGATCCGCGCGGTCTGGTATCTGGCCATGTACGGGCTGACCAGCGTCGCGCTTTTGGCGCATGCCGACTGGCGGCTGAGCCTGCCGATCCTCGCCTGGTTCGCCGGCTTCGCGTTGCTGCTGCGCCGCTTCGTGCCGCAGCTTCGTCGCCGCGCCGACGCCAATGCCGACAAATATTCGCGGCTGATGGCCGAGCTGGTCGACTGCTACGGCAACATCCTGACGGTAAAGCTGTTCACCGCCGCGGCGACGACCGACGGGCCGATCCGCAAGGCGCTCTTCGCGCACGACGAGGCGCAGGCGCGGCACATGGCGAGCGTCACCGGCTTCCTGACCTCGCTGACGCTCATCAACACCGCGCTGCTCGTGGCGACGACGGCGATCGGCGGCGCGCTCTGGCTCGACGGCACCATTGCGGCGGAGGCGGTGGCGATGGCGCTGCCGCTGGTCTGGCAGGCGGCGATGACCGGCGGCTGGGTCGCCTTCGAGGTCTCCGGCATCTATCAGAATCTCGGCGAGATCCGGCAGGGCATGACGGCAATCGCAGCGCCGAACGCAATGCCGGACGATCCCGCCGCGCCCCCGCTCGCCGCGCCGCACGGCGCCGTCAGTTTCGACGCCGTGACCTTCGGCTATGGCGACCGGTCGCCGGTGCTGCGCGACTTCAGCCTTGGCATCGCGCCCGGCGAGAAGCTCGGCATCGTCGGCCGTTCCGGCGCCGGCAAATCGACGCTGGTGGCGCTGCTGCTGCGCCTTTTCGACGTAGAGAACGGCGCCATCCGCATCGACGGGCAGGATATCCGCGACGTGTCATCGGAGAGCCTGCGGGCCCGGATCAGCGTCGTGACCCAGGATATCTCGCTGTTCCACCGCTCGATCCGCGACAACATCCTGTGCGGCAAGCCGGACGCCTCCGAGGCGGAGTTGCAGGCGGCGCTCGCCCGCGCGCAGGCGGCGGCCTTCGTCGCGGAAATCGAGGACGAAGACGGCCGAAAGGGACTTAACGCCGTCACCGGCGAGCGCGGCGGCAAGCTGTCGGGCGGCCAGCGCCAGCGTCTCATGCTGGTGCGCGCGCTGTTGAAAGACGCGCCGATCGTCATCCTCGACGAGGCGACCTCGGCGCTCGACAGCGAGGCCGAGCAGGCGATCGAGCAGGAGCTCGCGACGCTGATGGCCGGCAAGACGGTCATCAGCATCGCGCACCGGCTCTCGGCGCTGACCGGGATGGACCGCATTCTGGTGATCGACGACGGCGGCATCGCCGAACAGGGAACGCATGACGAGTTGCTGCGGCAGGACGGGCTCTATGCCGCGCTGTGGCGCCGGCAGACCGCCGCCAAAGCCGAGCCACCCGAAGCGCCCGAATCCGGCGTGCCGTCGTTCTCCCGTCACCCGCTGCGAATGAAAGGATGACCATGCGCCTTCAGCTCACGCCCGGAACCAGCCTGACGACGATCGAAGGCAAGAGCGTGCTGTTCTCGGTCAAGACCGGCGAGTCCTACGGGCTCAACGAGACGGCGGCGCAGATGCTGCGGCGCGGCCTCGAAGGCGGACTCGAGCGCGCCGTGGAGCAGCTCGCGAAAGACTACAACGCACCGATCGAGGAGATCAGGAGCGATCTCGACGAGCTGGCGCGGCATCTGGCGCAGATGAAGCTCGTTCAGATCGGGCCGGCGGACCAGGGATCGTAGGCGGCGACCACGGTGAAGTCTTCCAGCCCCGGCGTAACGACAAACACCTCCTCGCCGCAGGTCACCCAGGCATGGCCGGACAGCGGCGAGAGGCGCATGCCGACCTTCAGGGCAGCGGGGTAGCCGTGACGGTTGAGGCTGAACCACACCGCGATCGCCTGATCCAGGCATTCGATGCGCATCGGCAGCACGTTGAGGCCGCGCAGCGCGCGCGCCGCCACCGCTTGCGCCGGCGCGGCGCCGGCGCGCGGCCGGGCCCGCTTGCCCAGCCAGTGAGCCAGACGGACGGTGCGATCGAGCCCGAGAAACCGCGTCGACAGATGCGAGAGCGACAGGACGACGGCACTCATGTCTGCGCGAACCTTCCAACAACCTTTCAGAACGGCGGACGACAGCTAACCGACCGGACCCGGATTTTGCAATGACAAGATGCGAACCGGCACGCAGCGAGCCGGCACCAAACGTGGCGGCACGCAGCGAGCTGATATGGCGCGAGGGAACGATCCTGATCGAGGGGATCGTCCAGCGCGTCGAGGGCCGTATCGGCGGTGCCGCGCTGTCACGCCTCGTCGAACTGATCGAGCGCGACGGGCCATCCGCCATCGCCGGCGCGGACGGCGATTTCGTCGCGCTGATCCGCTCGCGCGATCACATCCATGCGTTCAAGAGCTTCACCTCGCAATACCAGATCTATTATCGCGAGGCCGACGGGCTGATCGCCAACCGCCTCTATCCGTTCCGCGACGCCGTGACGCCGGACTGGAACGAGGACTATTTCGCCCGCCATGTCCTGATCGTTCCCGGATATCAGTTCCTGTCGCGGGAGACGCCGATCAAAAACGTCTTCCGGGTGCTGCCGGGCGAGCTGGTCTCGGCCGGCCAGCGCGTCGAGCGCCGACAGATGATCCGCCGCAACTACGCCTACCGGCTCGACCCCGGCCAGCGGCGCGAGGACGTGGCCGGCGCGGTGCTCGACCTGCTGCGCGACGCGATCAGGACGCGGCTCGCCGCACGGCCGCAGGCGCCGGTCTGCGTCGAGATTTCCGGCGGGCTCGATTCCTCTTTCATCGCCTGCCTGCTCGGCGAGCAGGTTACCAGCGGCATCCGCGGCGTGATGTTCTCGCAGCCGCGGATGCCCTCGCACGCGATCAGCGAACGATATGCGCGCGAGGTCGCCGACCGCTACGGCATCGACCTCGTCGTCGTGCCGCCGGAGGAATTGCCGGCCGGCGCGCCGGACGAGCCCGGCTATGCCGACGAGCCGAGCGATTTCTTCTGGTTCGGCGACATCTTCTCGCGCGCCGTCGCCGAGCTGGCGGAACCGCACTCCTATGTGTTCACCGGCTTCGGCGCCGATCAGCTCTTTCTGCGCTCGCCGGCGTTCCTGCCGTATCTCCTGCGACAGCGGCAGTACCGCGCGTTCCGTCAGGTGCTGCCGCAGGCGAGCCGTCTTCTGGCGCGCGGCGAAGTCAGCATCGCCTGGCAGAGTCTGCTGTCGCAACTTCCGGCGGAGCTGCACCGCCGGTTGCAGCGCGCCTGGTTCTCGCGGCGATGGAATCCGTTCGACGTCAGCGACGTCAATATGGAGCGGACGCTGACCGACGACGTCCCCTTCGTCCGCTGCGGCAAGAGTCTGGCGGTCTATTCGCTCGAACGCCATCAGGCGGAGGCCGGTCTCGTCGGCGACGGCATTCTCTGCGACGACTGGGGATATTTCGCGGCGCCGCGCACGGTGACGCAGGCGCATTTCGGCGGCAAGGCGCTCGTCGACGCCTCGCCGTTCTGCGACCTGCCGCTCATCGATCACGTCTACGACCAGATCAGCGCGCTGCTGGTCCACGACTTCGACGCCCGCTACAAGGAATTGCTGCGCGAGGCACAGCGGGGGATCGTCCCGGAGACGCTACGCAACCGCCAGAACGACACCTTCGTCTTCAATTCCTTCCAGATGAATTATGTCGATGCGTCGCGGGATCGCTTCGAGAGCCTGCTCGGCGACGTCGAGCCCGGCTGGATCGACACGCGCGCGGTGCGGCAGGCGTTGCAGCAGCTTTCCTTCGGCATGGCGACGAGCGCGACGCGCTCGGTCATGGCACTGATGGGTTATCTGCAATGGCGGCGGTCGTTTCTCGACCGCTGCGCGACCATGACCGCCGGCCCCGAGAATGACCGCGACGATGGCCGCAACAACGGCCATTTGCAGACGCGGCCGCCGGACGGATCGTCAGGCGCTAACGCGCCCCCGCCTCAGGTCGCGACCGAGGGATAGTCGCGTCCGGCCCAGTGCTGGAGCCGCTTCGCGAAATCGAGCTGGAACGACAACGGCCCGTGCTTCTGCGTCCATTCCTCGTCGTAAAGACCGATGAAAATGGTCAGCGACAGGAAGAAATGCGCGCCCATCTCGAACAGTGCGACGTAATCGTGGTTGATGAGCGCGTTGCGCTCCGCCTCGGTGAGGCTGTTCACCGTCGAGCGTTCGGCATCGTTGAGCTTCGGCCCGATCGACTGCTCCCATGCGGTGACCAGCGAGCGCGGGTCCTCCTTGTAGCGCCGCATCAGCTCCGGGTCGCGGTCCACCGTATAGAGGAACTTGTCGACGTAATACTTGCTCATGCTGCCTCCGCCTTCGGATACCAGGTGAGATACGCCTCCATCGTGTGATAGAGATCGAGGCTGTCCACATAGTCGGCCTTTTCGGGGCCGGCGATACCCAGCATCAGGATCAGGTCCATGAAGCCATGCGTGGCGTTGCCGCTCTTGGCCATGCTCTCATGCGTGACGTTTTTCAGGATCGCGTCGATGTCGCCGGTCGCCAGCCATTCGATCGCCTGACGGTCGAACTCCGGATCGGGGCCGTGCTCGCCGAACTGCCGCGGCCCGCCGAGTTCGAGCGACAGGTGGCCGGTGCCGATGGCGGCGATGCGCTTGTCGGAAGGGTATTCGTCGATGATCTCGCGGATGGCGCGGCCGAGCTGCCAGAACCGCTTCGGCGAGGGCAGCGGCGGCGCGAAGATATTGGTGTAGACCGGCACCACCGGCAGGTCGGCCTGCGGCCGCGTGGTGATGATCGGGCAGATGATCGAATGGTCGAGCTTCAGCTCGTTGCTGAACGACATGTCGAAGCCGCGATCCATCAGTCCCTGCAACATGAAGCCGGACAGGTCCTCATGGCCTTCCAGCACATATTTCGGAATGCTGAATTCCCGCTCCTCGTTATAGAACGTCGCGTCGTAGCGCGGCGCCTTGCCGATCAGGAAGGTCGGGTAATTGTCGAGGAAGAACTGATGGAAATGGTCGGCGCCGACCATCACCAGGATATCGGGCTTCGCCCGCGTCAGCGTTTCGCGGTACGCCTCGACCTTGCGCTTCCATTCCGCCGCCTGCGGGATCTGCTGCTCCGGCGGCATCGACACCGCTTTCAGGTAGAACGGGTGATGGGTGGAAGCCAGAACGGCCGACAGAACAGCCATACGTGTCTCCTATGGCAAAAACGGCAAACGACATCATAGCAAACGACATCGCGGCAATGGACTAAGCGCGACGGAAAGCGGCAGACGAACCGCCGGCACTATATTTCAAATCCGCCGAATATTGTATGCGCGACTATCGTAGCGGACATGCTGGCGTAACGGGCATGCCGAAAAAATCGCCGGACGACGACGCGCGTGGGCAGGCGGTTCGCCCCGCCCATCCGTGAAAGTGGGACCGGCGTCCCGCCCCTGCGACGATCCGTCCAGTGCCGGGCCGAGCGAGCGTCTACCGCCCGGTCAGATCGGCCAGTCGGCGCGGCGACGCAGCGCGGCGCTGGCGGCGCCGGCCTCCTCGGCGACCTGCCGGGCATTAAAGACGGTCAGCTTGCCGTCGCGCTTGAGGATGCGGCCGTCGACCATCACGGTATCGACATTCGCCGGCTGCGCCGCCGTCACCAGCATATGCGCGGGATCGCCGAACACGCCGAGATTGACGTCGCGCGTCGATACCACGATCAGGTCGGCACGCTTGCCGGGGACGAGCGAGCCGGTGATATCGGCAAGCCCCATCGAGCGGGCGCCGCCGATCGTTCCCAGTTCGAGCACCTGGCGGGCGCCGAGCTTGAACTCGTTCTCGCTCTTGCCGTTCTCGACGTTCTGCAACAGCTTCATGATGCCGAACATGTCGGCATTGCCGGTCAATTCGACGGTATCGACCGACAGTCCGATCGGCACGCCCGCCGTCAGGAATTCCGTCACCTTCGGCAGACCGAAGCCGATCCGCATTTCCGAGAACGGCGACAGGCTGACGCAGGCGCCGGCCTTCGCCACCGCCTGGATCGCCGCGTCACTGGCAAAGGCGACGTGGATGAGCTGCATGTCCTTGCCGAGCAGGTTGGCCTTGTCGATCGCATCGATCTGCCCGGCAACGGCGCGCGAGCCGGAGGCATGCACGGAGATCGGCAGGCCGAGCGCGCGACCGGCTTCAAGCTCCGCCTTCCAGACTGATTCAGGAATCGCCGTCGCCGGGTTGTTGCCGCCCTGCCCGCGCCAGGCCATGCCGAGGCTGATCAGGCCGCCGTTGGAGTGGCTCTGCCAGTCGGCCTTGAGCCGTTCGAGGTCGCGCAGGTTCATCACCTCGCTGTTCGGCTGGCCCTGCCGCGGGCCGTAGGAAAAACGCGCCCGCAAGCCGGATTCGCGCAGCGCCCGGATATCCGCCTCGGCGTATTCGGCGGAGCGGATATTGTGGCACCAGCTATGGACATGGGTGATGCCGGAATTGATCGCCTCGGCGGCGGCGAGACGGGTGCCCTGATACATGTCGCCGGGCTCGTATTTCTGTCCGAGCGTCGCGGTGGTGCGGAAATAGCCGCGCTCGGGCTTGTCGCCGGAGAGCGAGCGCAGCAGCGTGTTCCACATATGCCAGTGGGTTTCGACGAGGCCGGGCAGCACGATGGTGCCGCGCCCGTCGATCTCGCTGGCGCCTGGCGCATCGAGCTTCTCGCCGACGGCGACGATGGCGCCGTCGCGGACATGCACGTCGCCGTTTCTGATGTCGCCGGCCTTGTCCATCGTCATCACATAGGCGCCGCGGATGACGACATGGGCACGCGCCGGCAGCGTGCCTGCGCCGCCCGAAGGAGCCGCCGTCTGCGCCGCGGCACGTCCGACGCCGATGCCGCTGATACCGACCGCACCGAGTGCCGCCGCGCCGCTCAGGGCGCTGCGGCGACTGAGCTTGACCAATTGCATGATGACCCTCCCGTAGCGTCCGATCATGAAACGACCTGATATCTCTTAAACCCTCGCCCGGCGAACGCCGGATACCGTCCGGCACGCAGGCCCGCCGCCGGCCGGAAACCGCATTGTCTCCGGCCCGGCGCCTGCTGTCACATCACGTTCTGCAACAACAGCAGCAGCCCGCCGACGATGGCGATGTTGGCGAGAAAGCCGTTGCGCATGCCCATCGCCTTCATCGGGTCGGTCATCTCCCAGAACCGCAGCAGCAGCAGCG
>Ga0180219_1002039_pt1 | contig 12357 bp, 10 predicted proteins | sample eDN3rd30CBELigMG_FD_151338 | JGI IMG/M metagenome (GOLD analysis project Ga0180219, IMG submission 151338) | Enriched Miracle-Growth compost microbial communities from Emeryville, California, USA - eDNA 3rd pass 30_C BE-Lig MG (version 2)... ...
GATCGTCGAGGAAGTCGATCGTCGGCACGAAGAACAGCCCGCCGGTCACCGCGGTCGAGAAGTCGAGGATGCGGTCGTGATTGCCGGGCGGGTCGCCGAGGAACATGTTCTCGAGCATCTGCTCGATCACCCCGACGTCGCCCGCGTAGCCGATGAAGTAGGTGCCGAACTCGCCATCGGCGATGCTGCCGAACGGCATGTTGTCACGCAGGATGTCGCGCTCGGTGCCGTCGGGGTCTTCGATCGTGTTCAGCGCCACGTGCGAGTTGGCGGGCTTGACGGCGTCGTCCAGCTCGACGTCGTCGAGCTTGCTGCGTCCGATGACGCGCTCCTGCTCTTCGACCGGCAGCGAGTTCCACGCCTGCAGATCGTGCGTGTACTTCTGCACGATGACATAGCTGCCGCCGGTGTAGGCGGGGTCTTCGTCGCCGATGAGCACGGCGTCGGTCGCGGCATCCCCCTCGGGATTCTCGGTGCCGTCGACGAAACCGAGCAGGTCCCGCTCGTCGAAGTAGCGGAAGCCATGCACCTCGTCGGCGACGGAGACCGCGTCGCCGAGCCGGTCGGACAGCAGCCGCGCGAACTCGAAGCAGAGGTCCATGTCGCGGGCGCGCAGGTGCACGAGCAGGTCGCCGGGCGTCGCGGGGGCCGCGTGCACCGGCCCCTGCAGCGGAACGAAGGGGTGCAGCAGCGCGGGCTTGGGCAGGTCGAACAGGCGGTCCCACGCGTCGGAAGAGATGCCGATCACGCAGTTCAGCTCGGCATCGGGGCGGCGGAACGACGCGGACCGGCACAGTCCCGACACCTCGGTGAGCGCATCGCGCACCACGGGCTCGGAACCGCGCGCGATCGTCAGCACGAGGAAGATCGCCGCGCGCGCGGGCGGGGCCACGACCTGCTGGGTCACCATGCTTCGATCACATCACGCCGGCGGGCACTCGGCAATGGACCCACGCGAAGGATGTATCAGGATGCTGTGACGCCCGCTCTCTCGTGACAAGTGACAGTGCGGGCCCGGTGACGGGCCCCGGCTCTGGGGAGTGTCGGGGTTCGGGTTGTACGGGGGACGTTTCCGGGCCCGCACTGTCGTCCATTCGTCGCTGGGGAGGGCGAACATGGGCACGCTGGAGATGACGACGGGCACGCTGGGGAGCGTCGACCTCGACCCGGGGATCCGGGCCTGGGTCGATGCCGGGCCCGCACTTGACGACGGGTATTCGCGGCGGCGCGCGCTTGAGGCGCTGCGCCGCCGCGGCCCGGAAGGCGTCGCGGCCCTCGCACGGGCCTACCGCACCGGTGCCGATGCCGTGCAGACCGCGCTCGTGCAGTGCGCCGCCGAGCTGGGATCGGCCGAGGCCGGCTGGTTCCTCGTGGAGGTGCTGGATACCGACATCCACCCGCTCGCCTCGGTCGCCGCCGAGACCACCCGGCGCGTGATGGCGCTGCGCGGGCTGACGCCGCTCGCCTCCACCGGCGATCGGGATGCCGCCGATGCGATAGCGCGGGCGATGCGGCATCCGCTCTCGTCCGTCCGCTATGCGGCGTACGCGACGGTGCGCAGCCTGCCCGACGAGATCCAGCAGTCCGCCGAGCTGCGGTTCGGCCTGCTGGTGCTGGCCGACGAGTTCCGTGATCTGTACGAGGTGGATGCCGCGGACTGACCACCCGCGCACCTCACTCCTCGCCGCGGCGGAAAACGGCCAGCCCCGCCCGCAGCTCGGCGGTGAGCGGTTCGAGCACGGGGTCCTGCGGCGCGGGCGTCACGGGTCGCGGCGGCTCGCCGCGTGCGGCATCGCCGATCGCCTCGGCCGCCGCCGCGAGCCGTTCGACCTGGTTCGGGTCGACGGCGGCTGCACCGCTGTGCAGGATGATCGCCGTGGTCGCGTCGACGGCGCGCTCGAGCGTGACGATGACCGGCCACCAGCCGGCGGCCGTGCGACTGACCGGCGGCGGTTCGCTCAGGGCCTGCTGCAGGTTCGTGCGCAGGTCGGTCAGCTGCCGGTACGCCTGGCGCCGCGCGGTCTGCCGCACACCCGGCGCGGTGCCGAAGCCGATGCGGATGTACGCGGCCAGGGCCGAGGCCGCCCGCGCGATGCGGGGACCGAACCGCGAGCGCGACCGCCAGGTGTCGGGCCAGGGCAGGTACCCGACGACGAGCACGATGGCGCAGCCGACGACGGTGTCGGTGACGCGCCCGACGACGAGGTCGAAGCCGCCGCCGGCACCCAGGTCGAGCAGCATCACGATCACGGGCGTGAGGAACATCGTGAACAGCCCGTAGTTGCGCCGCTGCGCGAACGGCATGAGGGCGGCGAACACCGCGATCGCGATGAGCGGCACGACGTGCCCCGGCGAGAGGGCGAGCAGGGCGGTGCCGATGAGCACACCGAGCACCGTGCCCACCCCGCGCTGCACGGCGCGTGCGAAGACGCTGCCGAAATCGGGCTTGAGCGTCACCGCGATCGTCATGACGATCCAGTACGGCCGCTCGGCCGGATAGAACGCGGCCACGATCTCGCCCACCGCGAGGCACAGCACGAGCCGCAGGATCGGCGTCCACGTCTCGCGGCCGCCGGCGACGGCATCCCACACCCCACTCAGTCGCGTGCGCATCGTCGTCTGCGCCGTCGTCGCGCCCGGCAGGCGCATCGCCCGGGTGATGGGCGACGGCTCGGCGGCCGGGGTCGCCGTGGCACGCGGGGTGTGACGCGCGAGCTCGTCGACGGCCTCGAGTCCGGCGGCGAGGTCGCGCCACTCGGGCCGCTCGAGCACCGCGAACCAGAGCGCCTCGTCGGGTGGATCGGTGCGGGCGATGCGCTCGCCCAGGTCGCGCACCCAGGCGGTGAGCTCGGGCGGGATGCCGCGGCCCGCGACCGCGCGGACGGTCGTCGCCTCGATCACCGGGGTCGCGGCGTTCAGGAACGCGGCCTGCCGGCGGATGTGCGGGTCGCGGCCGCCGACGCGGGCGCGCGAGGTGGTGACGATGTCGTATGCGCGATTCATCGCGAGCGTGAGCCGGTTGCGGGCGTCGTCGGTGCCCGCGTCGCCGCCGCACGCCGCCATGTAGTCGGCGAGCCGCGCGAAGACGTCGGCGACGGCATCCCGCCCCGGATCGCTCGCCAACAGGCGGCTCTCGATCATCGCGAGCAGCACGGCCCACGCGGCGCCCACCACGTAGCCGACGGGCGGCAGCCATTCGGGCACGGCGCCGAAGTCGGCGCCCGAACCGACGATCAGGTAGATGAGGAACTGCAGGGAAGCGACCGAGGCGACCGCGCCCTGCAGGCTCAGGATGCCGCCGAGAAGGCCCCCGGCGACGACGCACACGCCCGTCAGCAACGGGTGCCCGGCGATGAGCCCGCCGAGCACGAAGCCGATGAAGCCGCCCGTGGTCGCCCAGGCGACCCGCACGACGCGCGAGCGCATGGTGCCCTCGGCGTCGGTGAGGCTGCCGCCGAGCGCGCCGATCGAGAGCAGGAGTCCCAGCCCGAGCTGACCGAGCGCCGCACCGAGCGAGACGGGGAGGGCGATCGCGACGGCGACCCGCAGCATCCGCACCCAGGGCACCGGCACATGCTGCTGGCGCGCGAGTTCGCGCACCCATCTCGGGCCCGACACGGCATCAGCCTACGTCGGACCCGGGCGCGCACTCGGGCGACGGGCGGTGGTGGTGCGAGACACCCCCGACGCTAGACGCGCGCCCCAGCCCCGACGAACGCCGCCAGCGCGTCGTACAGCGCATCGGGCGTCTCGAGCTGGGGCACGTGTCCGCTGCGCTCGAGCAGCGCGAACTGCGCACCCGGGATCGCCGCGGCGTATGCACGGCCGTAGTCGGGGTCGGCGATCCGGTCGGCCGCACCCCAGACGACGAGCGCGGGCACGTCGATCCGCCCGAGCCGGCCGCCCAGACCCGGGTCGGTCATCGTGCCGCCGTAGACGGCGAGCGCGTCGCGATTGCCGAGCGCGATGCGCTGCGCGGCGGGCGGCAGTGTCGCGGGGTCGGGGATGACCGCGACCGACGGGTCGAAATAGCTGTGCGCGGCGATCTCGGCCGGGCTCAGCGCGAAGAAGTCGGCGACGGGATGCCGCGGCACGGCGAGTCCGACGGCGTCGACGAGCGCGATCCGCCCGACGCGCGGCGAGCGGCGCAGGGCGAGCTCGGAGGCGATCCAGCCGCCGAGCGAGTTGCCGATGACGGTGACGTCGGCGAGGTCGAGGGCGTCGAGCAGCGCCGCGTACAGCTCGGCGAGGCCGGCCACGTCGGCGAGCGCGTCGGGGCGCGGTGTGTCGCCGAAGCCGGGATGCGTCGGCGCGATGACCCGCACGCCCGATCGCTCGGCGAGGAGGTCGGCGAAGCCGGCGACCGACGCCGGGCCCGCGCCACCGTGCAGCAGCAGTACGGCGGGGCCGGTGCCCACGTCGGAGAAGGAGAGCGGGACCTCGCCCGCCGCGGTCGTGAGGGTGAGGTTCGCATCCATGCCCGAAATAGTAACACAACATGTTTATATAAAGACATTGCGTCACCGCGATACGATCGCATCATGACGATGTCGACGCAGCAGCTCGGGCAGGCGATCAAGCGGCTCCAGGTCAGGCACCACCGCGCCGGCAACGAGGCGCTGCGCCGCCTCGACGTGACGATCGTGCAATGGGATGCGCTGCGCCATCTCGCCGCCCATCCCGGCGCTTCGCTGCACGACCTGGCGACGCTCACCTTCCAGACCGACCAGGCGTTCGGCACGCTGGCCGCGCGGATGGAGGCGCGGGGACTCATCCGCCGCGTGAGCGGCCGGGGCCGCGCCATCCGTCCCGAACTCACGCCGGAGGGGCGACGCGTGCTCGCCGCCGCGGATGAGGCGATGGATGCCGTCCTGCACGACTCCTTCGACCGCTTGACGCCCGCCGAGCAGAAGGTGCTCGGCGAGCTGCTCGCCCGGCTGGTCGACGACGCGCCGGGCGAGCAGCTCACTGGGTGACGGGCGGTCAGGACCCGTTCCAGCCGAGCACGCGCGAGGTGAACAGCACCAGGCCGAGCGAGATCACGGCGACGCTCGCCAGGCCTACGACCGCCACCACGAGCGGGCGCCAGCCGGTCTTCACGAGCGCTCGGATGTCGGTGGACAGTCCGACCCCGGCGAAGGTGAACAGGAACGCCCAGCGCGAGAGGTTGCCCAGGTTCGCCACCTGCTCGGTGCTGAACGCGCCGATGGTCACCAGCAGCGACACTGCGAGGAAGCCGAGCACAAACTTCGGGAACTTGGCCCAGACGAAGGCGGCCTTGGCACCGAAGCCGGGGGCCAGCCGGTCCGCCTGACCGCGGCCCGACCAGAACAGGGCGAAGCCCAGCACCACGAAGCCGATCAGCGAGTTGCGCACCGACTTGACGAGCACGGCGAGGTCGCCCGCCTCGTCGGAGAAGGCGTAACCGGTCGCGGTCGTCTCGGCGGTGTTGTCGACGGCGAGGCCCGCCCACAGACCGAACTCATGGTCACTGAGCCCGATGGCGTGGCCGAGCGGCGGCAGGACGAACAGGCTGACGGCGCCGAGCGTGAGGATGGCCGCGATCGCATACCCGACCTCGGTGTTCTTGGCGCGGATCGCACCGCGCGCGGCGATGATCGCCGAGACGCCGCAGATCGAGGTGCCGATGGCCAGCAGCGAGCCGAGCTTGCCCGACAGGCCGAGCCAGTGCGCGACCAGCAGGATGATCGTGCCGGCCAGAGTCATGTCGACGAGGATCTGGATGAGGCTCGTGCCGCCGAGCTTGGCGACGTCGCCGATCACGAAGCGCGCGCCGAGCAGAACGATTCCGGCTTTCAGCCAGAACTCGAACGTCGCGACCCCGGGCTTGAAGACCTTGTGCAGGCCGAACACGTTGGTGATGATCAGCCCGATGACGATCGCCCAGAGCACGTACTCGATGTCGGGCACCTTCCAGCCGAGCGCCGCGCCCAGCTGCAGCCACCACTTCTCGCAGAACTTGCCGAGCAGGCCGACGGCCAGGAGCAACAGGATGCCGGGCACGTAGTCGAGCGGGTTGCGACTGCGGAACGGATCGGTCTCGGCGAGCGCCTCGAGCTGGGCGGCGTCGCGGTCGGCGGCGGTGGGTTCGGCCGTGGTGCTGTGCGTCATGGCGCTCACCAGCCGATCGTGGGCAGAAGATCGGTGACCGCAAGCAGAACGAAGACGCCCGCGAGGATCACCGCCCACCAGTCGAGGCCGAGGCGGAATCGGGGCGCGGCCGGAGTGGGCGGCGCGTCCTCCGTGGGGGATGCGGGGGAGGTCATGTCTGATCCTTTCCTGAGTAAGTCATGCGAATTACTTGAGTATGGCGAGACGTCACCGGCACGACAATGCGGGGATGCCGCCGCCCGCAACAGTCGGACACGCAGCGTCATCGAGCGCGTCAGAAGGACATCTTCGGGATGCCGCGGCCGACCACGCCGCAGGTGCTGCGGATCTTGTACTTCCGATGCGTCACAAGTTGTGTTAAACATGTGACACAAATAAGGAGACTCCGATGCCGCACACGTCATTCACCCCGGTCGATCTCGCCGGGGCCGCCCTGTCTCTGCCCGTGGTCACGCTGCTCATCGCGGCAGTGCTGGTCGCCATCCTCCTGATCGCGACGAACGCGCAGTCGGCCTCGGCGCCCGCCCTGACGGCCGGGGCCGCGGCATCCCGTCACCTGCCCGAACTGCGGGCGGTGCGCGGTGTCGCGATCGGGGTCATCGCCGTGTTCATCATCGACGTCCTCGTGCGCGGGTACCTGCTCGACCTGAGCGACGTGGTGTCGTGGTGGCGGTTCGCCACTCCCCTGTTCGTCGCACTCGTCGGCGTGTGCGTGGTGCTGTCGCTCGTCACGACGCGCGGCACGACGCGCCCCGAGTCGCCGGTGTCGCCCACGGCGCGCCGCACCTGGACGAGCTTCGGCCCGCGCGCGGGCCTGATCGGCGCCGGCATCGTGCTCGCCGCGCTCGTCGCGACCACGGTCACGGCAGGGCTGGCGTCGTCGCCCGATGGGCAGGGGCGGTACATCTGGCTGGTCATTCCGGTGCCGAACGAGAGCGGGATCGACCCGCTTCGCACCTGGTTCTACGGATGGGCGTACGGAGTGCCGGTGCTCATCTGCACGGCTGCGCTGGCGATCGCGACATGGGTGACGCTGCAGCGCAACGCCGCGCGGTCGTTCGTGCGGCCCGACACCGTTGCGGCCGAGCGAGCGGCGCGGCGCGTCGTGGCCGGCGGCGTCGTGCGCATCGCCACCGGCGCGATGCTGCTGTCCCTCGCGGGGGCCTGGCGGCTGATCTCGTCGGCGGGGTCGGGCAGCCTGCTCTGGATCATGGGGCAGAACGGCGGGCAGCCGTACGACGCCATGTGGCGCTACGGTGCCCTCGCAGACCTCGCCGGGTGGCTCGCCCCGTTCGCCGAGATCGCCGGCTTCGCCCTGTTGCTGCTCGTCGCCGCGCGCCGGGCGCGCGTCATGCGCAGCGCTCCGCGGCCGGAGTTCGCCGGGGTGGAGGCACTGCGATGACCGCGCTCCTGGATGCCGCCGCCGACGCCAACCCGACCGTCGACATCTACCGGCAGCTGCGGGGACTCATCGTGTCGGGGCAGCTCGCCGCCGACGAGCGACTGCCGACGGTGCGGCAGACCGCCGGCGATCTGGGCGTGGCGCCCGGCACGGTCGCGAAAGCATACAAGCTGCTCGAGCGCGACGGTCTGGTCGTCACCCGCACGGCCGCAGGCACTCGCGTCGCCGCGTCGGCGGCGGTGCTCCCCCGCCCGGTGCTGCAGCAGGTGCGCGCGCTGGTCGACGTCTCCGCCGAGAGCAGCGCAGGGCTCGACGATGTCATCGACGTGCTGCGCGCGGTGTGGCGCGCGGGCGGGTGAGCAGCGGGCGTGGGCCGGCGCGGCGCGGACCGAGATGTCAGAACCATGAGAGCTGCATAAGAATTACGAAAAGATAACGCTCAGGGCTGGCGTCCGTTACCTCGTCGTTATACAGTGGTCGCACGGTGGTTGTTTTGCTGTGGCAGCCACCGGCATGTGATTGCAGGACACTCTTGGTGCAAGGGAAAAGGCCCGGTCAGTAAGCCTCTCTGACCGGGCCTTACTCTTGATGTGGATCGGAGTCGATGATGACACTCTCCCCCTGGCACAACACCCTCTTCTCGGACGGCTGGCGCGCCGGCACCGGCGCCCCGCTCGACGTGGTCGCCCCGGCGACCGGCGCGGTGATCGACACGGTCGCCCAGGCCGATGCTGCCGATCTCGACCGGGCCGTGACCTCGGCGACCGCCGCCCAGAAGGCATGGGCGAAGGCGCCCTATGCCGTGCGCGCCGCGGTCATGCTCAAGGCGTCCCAGCTGCTCGAGGCCGATCCCGGCCGCCTGACGAACGTGCTGATCCCCGAGAGCGGATCGGGCCGTGGCAAGGCCGATTTCGAGGCCGGGCTTGTGATCAGCGAGCTGCAGGAGGCGGCGGCCCTGGCATCCCACCCGTACGGCGAACTCCTGCGCAGCGTGAAGGACCGCACCTCGATCGCCCGGCGCGTGCCGCTCGGCGTCGTCGGGGTGATCTCGCCGTTCAACTTCCCCGCGATCCTGTCGATGCGCTCGGTCGCGCCCGCGCTCGCGCTGGGCAACGCCGTGATCCTCAAGCCCGATCCGCGCACCTCGATCTCGGGTGGGCTCGCGCTCGCCGCGCTGTTCGAAGAGGCCGGGCTGCCGCAGGGCGTGCTGCACGTGCTGCCGGGCGGCGGCGAGCTCGGCGCCGCGCTGGTCACTCACCCCGGCGTGCCGTGCATCTCGTTCACCGGATCGACGCCCGCCGGCCGCAAGATCGGCGAAGCCGCCGCACCCCTCTTGAAGCGCGTGCACCTCGAGCTCGGCGGCAACAACGCGATGCTGGTGCTGCCCGACGCCGATGTGCAGGCCGCAGCCTCGGTCGGCGCATGGGGGTCGTTCCTGCATCAGGGCCAGATCTGCATGACCACCGGGCGACACCTCGTGCATCGCTCCCAAGCAGAGGAGTACATCGCCGCACTGACGGAGAAAGCCCGCGGCATCCCGGTCGGCGATCCGGAAGAGGGGATGCCGCTGGGCCCGGTCATCGACGAGAAGCAGCGGGATCGCGTGCACGGGTATGTGACGGCAGCCGTCGAGCACGGTGCGACGCTCGCCGTCGGCGGCGAGTATGAAGGCCTCTTCTACCGGCCGACGGTGCTGACGGATGTCGCATCCGACAACCCCGCGTGGGCCGAGGAGATCTTCGGGCCCGTCGCTCCGATCCAGATCTACGACGACGTCGACGAGGCGATCGACGTGATCAACGCGTCGGAGTACGGGCTGTCGGTGTCGATCATCACGTCGAACCCGTACGCCGCATACGAGCTGTGCGATCGCATTGAATCGGGCGCCGTGCACATCAACGACGCGACGGTGGATGACGAAGCCGTCATCCCTTTCGGAGGCTCGAAGGCCTCGGGGGTCGGCGGTCGCTTCGGCGGACCGCGCGCGAACCTCGACACCTTCACCGAGACGCAGTGGGTCACGATGCAGAGCCGCGTGGAGCGGTATCCGTTCTGATCGGGATGCCGCTCATTGGCCGGATAAGCGCATCGATTCCTCCACAGGCGGGCACGATTCGGGCCGTATCGGAGTTATCCACAGATTAGTGCGCTGACCGGGGATTCGCCTGCTTTCAATGTCGGTGGTGGGCGGCATGATGGAAGCATGAACACGGCACCCGCCCACCTGCTCGAGACCCTGGCCGGTCTCGACGCCACGCTGGGTGAGACCGTGCACGACGCACTGGGGGCCGACACGATCTCGGCCCTGCCCGACGCCGAACTGCTCGAACTGACCCGCCTCACCGAAGCGCTCGGGCGTCGGGTCGACACGTTGCGGATCACCACCGCCGCCGAGGTCGATCACCGGTCCCGCACCGAGCTCGGTGAGGAACGCCTCTCCGCCCGCTCCGGGTGCTCAAGTGCCGCGGACCTGCTCTGCCGAGTCACCGGTGTCGCCGGCACCACCGCGCGTGCCCGGATCCGACAGGGGCGTGCGGTCGCCGTGCGCACGACGCTGACCGGCGAGCCGTTGCCGGCGCTGTTCCCCACCGTCAGGGAAGCGCTCGTCGACGGGGGCATCGGCATCGACTCCGTCACCGCCATCACCGCCGTGCTGGGCTCGATCGCCGACCGGACCAACCCGGCCCAGTGGTCGGCGGCAGAGTATGAGCTGACCGCGGCGGCCACCGGGCATGGTGCTGACGGGGCACCCCCATGTACGGCCGATGAGACCCGCATCCAGGCGAAGGTCTGGGAGCTCGTGCTCGACCCCGACGGGGCACTCCCCGACGCCGAGCGCGCGGCTCGCAAACGCGGGATCCGGTTCGGACCCGACCAGGGCGGCATCCGCCCCGTCAACGGCTGGATCCTGACCGAACTCTACGAACAGTTCCGCCTGCTCGCCGACGCGCATCTCAACCCCCGCGTGGCAGACCTGCCTGATCCCACCAGCGAGACCGGGGACACCAGCGACACCACCGGCAACGGCGTCACGGCTCCGACCGGCCGTACCGGTGATGGCATCAACGGGCCCGGCGTGACCTTCCGGGAGAATCCCGACACCACCGACGAGACCGGCCCCGCCGAGCCGAAAGACACCCGCTCGTACGCGCAGAAACTGCACGATGTGTTCGCCAGCATCCTGGGTATTGCCGCACGCTCCGCCGAGGCTCCCACCCTGGGCGGCGCAGCCCCCGTCATCGTCATCACCATCGACGACGACGACCTGCACCCCGACCGCCACGACAGCAACGGCGCCGGTGATCACGACGGCAGGGGCACGGCTCGTGGCGACGCCGAGGGCCACGAGGGCATCGGGTTCATCAACGGCACCGACTGCACCGTCCCCGCCTTCGTCGCCCGCCAGAACGCCTGCAACGCCGGCACCCAGCGCCAGATCCTCGACGGTGACGGGCGCATCATCGCCCTGGGCACACCCAACCGCACCTTCAACGCCGCCCAACGCAAAGCCATCACCGCCCGCGACGGCACCTGCATCATCCCCGGCTGCCACGCCCCCGCCGCCTGGTGCGAGATCCACCACGTCACCCCCCACGCCGAAGGCGGACCCACCCACGTCGACAACGGCGTCCCCCTGTGCTGGTGGCACCACCGCACCATCGAAACCAGCGGATGGCAGATCCGCATGGTGAACGGACTCCCCCAGGTGCGTGCACCCCGCAACCTCGACCCCACCGGTGCCTGGCGACCCGCCCACGGATCCCTCCACCACGCCCGCAACCGACTCCGCCGGCGCCTCGGCAACACAACCCGAACACCCGCCACCGACGAAATCAGACGCACGTAGGCCATCCGTTCACGCCTGACAGCCGTGCCCACACACCACCGAGAGCTCAGACCCCGCCGCCACCGCCACCGCCGCCACCGCCGCCGGAGAAGCCGCCGCCGCTGGAGCCGCCCGAGCTCGAAGAAGACGACGCCGCCGTCGCCGTCAAGGAACTGATGCCGGCGGCGAACGTCGCCGCGTTGAACGTCGCGATGTTCCCGGCATACCACCCGGGCCCGCTGTCGGCCGGATACATCGTCGCGAGCTGCTGCGCCCACTCCTTCTCCTGCCCGAACACGACCGCATACGGCAGCAGCGCCTCGTAGAGCTTCAGCACCTGCCGACGATCATTCACATCGACAGGGGTCTTCTCGGCACCGGAGGGCGACTGCAGCATCCTGATCCGATCCGCTTCGGCCCATTCGATGAACATCTTCAGTCCCTCGAGATGGTCGCGCACTTCGGCACCGGCCGCGGTGAGAGGCGAGCGTGCAATGAGGACCATCGACGCGAAGAAAGCCGCGACGCCGACCGCGATCATCACACCGCCGGCCGCCGCCGACACGTGCGCCGCCATCGCGATGATTCCCGCGACGATCGTGACCGCAAGGCCCGCGACGGCCAGCAGCACGGGCAGGAAGCGTACGTTCTTCTTGTCCTGGCGCTTCCATTTCCGCCGCTTGACCTCGGCCGCGCCCCACCTGAGCATCTGCTGCCCGGCCTTCGCGAAGCGATTGTTGGTCTTCCCGAACGTGAAGACAGCACCGGGTGCGCGGCGGGAACCGAACATCCCCGTCAGCAGCATCCTGCCGTCCTTGTCGCCCGCACGCGATGCATCAACGAGCTCGGCCTGCATCTTGTGCGTGCCGAACACGCGGCGCTCGCCCTCGATCATGCGGATGCTGCCCCGGATCGCCTGCTCGAGCACCTCTGCCGGCACGGCCTTCGACGTCGCACCGCGCATCACGGCCGCAAGCAGCGCATCCACATCCTTCGG
>Ga0180219_1002040_pt1 | contig 12350 bp, 9 predicted proteins | sample eDN3rd30CBELigMG_FD_151338 | JGI IMG/M metagenome (GOLD analysis project Ga0180219, IMG submission 151338) | Enriched Miracle-Growth compost microbial communities from Emeryville, California, USA - eDNA 3rd pass 30_C BE-Lig MG (version 2)... ...
GTCGTCTACAACGCGACCTTCGTGCTGGCCGCCGTGCTCGCGATGCTCGTGCTGCCGGACGACGGCTACTCGGCCGCGGTCTACGCGGGGATCGGCGGAGCCTTCGTCCTCCTCGCGACCGGCTACGCCGCGGCGAGCCGGCGACCGCGCGCGCTCAGTCCTCCGAGCGCGCCCGCCACCACCTGAGCAGCTCCTCACGGGCGGCGTCGGGGCCTACGGGCCCGGACTCCAGACGCAGCTCCATGAGGAACCGGTAGGCCTCCCCCACCTCGGGGCCGGGCCGCAGGCCGAGAGTCTCCATGATCTGCTCGCCGTCGAGGTCGGGACGGATCGCGGCGAGCTCCTCGGCGTCTCGCAGCTCGGCGATGCGGGCCTCGAGGTCGTCGTAGGCTCCCGAGAGGCGCGCGGCCTTGCGCCTGTTGCGGGTGGTGCAGTCGGCACGGGTCAGCCGGTGCAGACGCTCGAGCAGCGGACCGGCGTCGGTGACATAGCGGCGCACGGCCGAGTCCGTCCACGCGCCGTCGCCGTAGCCGTGGAACCGCAGGTGCAGCTCGACGAGCCGCGCCACTGCCTTGACCGTGTCCTTGTCGAAGCGCAGCGCCTTGAGCCGGCGTGCGGTGAGCTTCGCCCCCACGATCTCGTGGTGGTGGAAGCTGACGCCGCCGCCCGGCTCGAAGCGGCGCGTGGCGGGCTTGCCGATGTCGTGCAGCAGCGCCGCCAGCCGCAGCACGAGGTCGGGGCCGGGCACCTCCCCGTCGGGACCGGTCTCGAGGTCGATCGCCTGGTCGAGCACGGTCAGGGAGTGCTCGTAGACGTCCTTGTGGTGGTGGTGCTCGTCGATCTCGAGGCGCAGCGCGGGCAGCTCGGGGAGCACGTGCTCGGCCAGGCCGGACTCGACGAGCGCACGCAGGCCCGCGCGCGGGTGGTCCGAGACCAGCAGCTTGGACAGCTCGTCGCGCACCCGCTCGGCGGACACGATCGAGATGCGGTCCGCCATCTGGGCGATCGCCGCGAAGGCGTCGTCCGACACCGTGAAGCCGAGCTGCGCCGCGAAGCGTGCGGCACGCATCATGCGCAACGGGTCGTCGTCGAAGGAGCGCTCCGGGGCGATCGGTGTGCGCAGGACCTTGTGCGCCAGGTCGGCCAGGCCGTGGTGGGGGTCGACGAACGTCGCCTCGGGGAGCCGGATCGCCATGGCGTTGACGGTGAAGTCGCGGCGGGCCAGGTCGCCGTCGAGCGAGGTGCCGAACGCCACCTCGGGCTTGCGCGACGCCTCGTCGTACGTGTCGCTGCGATAGGTCGTCACCTCGACGACGACGTCCTCGCGACCGCCGCGCCCGTGACGGCGCGCCCCGATCGTCCCGAACGCCCGGCCGATGTCCCAGTGGACGTCGCCCCAGCGGGCGAGGATCCTCTCCGTGGCGTCGGGAGACGCCGAGGTCGCGAAGTCGAAGTCGGTGATGGGTCGTCCGAGGAACGCGTCGCGCACCGGCCCGCCGACGAGCGCGAGCTCGTGACCGGCGTCCCGGAACATCTCACCGAGCTCGACGGCCTCCGGCGCGACCGAGCCGAGGACGTCGAGCGTGCGCGCGAGCAGCCCGCGCAGCACGGACGAGGGGTCGTCTGAGGAACCACCCTGCGAGAAGCCCGGCACAGGGGTCGGCACGGGCTCGGGCACGAGGTCGGTCACAGGGTCGGGCACAGGGCGCGGCGAGGAGTCAGGCATGGTGCCCCCAGCCTATCGAGTGCACGGGGCGCGGCAGGGACCGCCCGCGCAGACCGTATCGGTAGAGTGGAGGGCATGTCCGCGCCCGGTGAGCAGTCGAAGCCGTTCCCGGTTCCGGCGCCTCCCGGCGGCCACGCGCTGCGGATCAGGGACAGCCGTGCGCCCGGTACCCCTGGTGCCGGAACCCCGCTGGCTCCGGGCGGACCCTCAGGTCACGCGCCCGCGAGCGAGCTGCCGATCGTCGACGAGGTCTCTGCGGGCGGCCTCGTGGTGGCGCTCATCGACGGCGTCCCGCACGCGGCCATCATCGCCCGGCGCAACCGGGGCGGCCGGCTCGAGTGGTGCTTGCCGAAGGGTCACCTGGAGGGCGACGAGACCGAGGTCGAGGCCGCCACCCGCGAGATCGCCGAGGAGACGGGTGTCACCGGCACCGTCCGCGAGACCCTGGGCATCATCGACTACTGGTTCACGGGCGACGACCGCCGCGTGCACAAGGTGGTCCACCACTTCCTGCTGCACGCCGCCGGCGGGCGGCTGACCGTCGAGAACGACCCGGACGCCGAGGCCGAGTCCGTCGCATGGGTGGCGCTCACCGCGCTCACCGCACGCCTGAACTATCCCAACGAGCGCCGGATCGCGGCGAGCGCGCTCGGCCGTGGCCTCGACGCCCCGGAGTGGGACCAGGTGCGCACGGGCGAGGACGACGGGTGAGGCGTCTCGCCTCCCTCCCCGCGCTGCTGACCTCGATCGTCCTGGCGGGTCTGGGACTCGTGGGCGCCACGGTGATCGGTGCGGAGGCCGCGTCCGCGGCGAGCCCTGCCGCGACGACGGCCGCGAGCGCGGTGACCATCACCGTGGGCGAGGTCACGCCCGACGTCGTCCACCCGGACGAGACGCTCACCGTGCACGCCACGATCACCAACACCTCCACCACGGACCGCCTCGAGGCGGACGCCGTGCTCAGCATCCAGCGCGTGCTGATGCTCACCCGCTCGAGCGTCGAGGCCTGGGCGACCGCCGACCTCGCCACCTCCGTCGGCTACACCCTCGACTCCGCGCCGCTCGACCTCGCGCCAGGTGCCAGCACGGAGGTGACGCTCTCCTCCTCGTCCGCCGGGCTCGGCCTGCTCGCCTCCTCCGCCGGCTCCGGACCCCGCGGCATCACGGTGACCGTCGACGGGACGCTCGGCGCCGAGACCGGACGCCTCGCCGCCTACCGCACCTATGTGCTGTGGCAGCCCGTCGACGCCGACAGCATCACCCCCGTCGAGGTCAGCGTCCTGGCGCCCGTCTCGGGCCTCGCGCAGGACGTCGAGCAGCTGACCGCGCCGACCACGGGCCGTCTCGACCGGGTGCTCTCGGCTACCGCGAACGTGCCCGGGGTCACCTGGGCGATCGACCCCGCGCTCGTCGTGGCGGCGCGCGACGGAGCCGCGAGCGTCGTGCCCGAGGACGATCTGACGACGCTGCTGACCGGGTCCAGCACCGGTGCACCCACGTCCGCGCCCACCGAGGGCTCGAGCACCGGCGCGGACACGGACAGCGCCGCCGACACGGAGCCGTCCACCCCGCAGGACGACGCCACGGTCGCGGGAGGGACCGCGGCGGGCGGCACGACGACGGCCTCCCCGAGCGCCGCCTGGGCCGCGCGCCTGCTCTCCACCGCCGCGACCCACGAGGTCTGGGCCCTGCCGCTGTTCGACACGAACGGCGAGGTCCTCGCCGGGGACGAGGTCCCGGCCGCCTCCGACGCGCTCGTCGCGGCGACGAGCTCCCTGACCACCACCTGGCGCACCGGTCTGACCCTCCCCGACGTCGCCGCACCGGGCATCGCCGTGCTCACCTCGGCCGTGGCCTCCGACGCGAGCACGGTCGTCGCGCTCAAGGGCTACGCCCCACAGGCTGAGCTCACCTACACCCCGACCGGGCGCACGACCGTCACGACGACCGCGGGCGACGCCGACGTGCTGGTGGCCGACCAGACGCTGGGCTCGCTGCTCGTCGACCCGCAGGACACCACACCGGCCACGGCACGCCAGCGGATCCTCGCCGAGCTCGCCGTGATCAGCAACGAACGCCCCGCCGAGCAGCGCACCATCCTGGTCGCCCTCCCCCGTGACTGGGCACCGAACCCCACCATCGCGCGCGAGCAGCTGGACGCCCTCGGCTCGAGCTCGTGGGGCGACGTCGTGCCGCTGTCGAGCCTGCAGTCGGCCACCGACCCCGGGCTGGCGCGCACGGTGCCCTCCGCGCGGTCGGTCGAGCGCCAGCGGGAGCGGGCAGGCCTGGTCCCGCTGTCGTCGACCACCTGGTCGCGGCTCGTCGCGCAGGAGCAGACGGTCGCGGGCTTCGCCGAGATCGCCGACGACCCGAGCCAGCTGCGCGGCCCCGTCGGGACGGCGACGCTCGCGCTGGCCTCCGTCTGGCTCGAAGCCGACACCGAGGCCCGTTCCGTGGCCCAGAGCGCGCTCGGGGCCACGGCTGAGGCGGTGCTCTCGTCGCAGTCCGTCATCGTCGGCAGCGACGTCAACCTCATCTCGGCGCAGGGCGCGCTCCCCGTCACCCTGCGCAACGACCTCGACCAGCCCGTCACCGTCTCCGTGCGGCTCGAGCCTGACGACAAGCGCCTGAGCGCCGAGCAGCTCGACGGGACCTCGGTGTCGGCGAACTCCGAGGTGCAGGTCGAGATCCCCGTCCGCGCGGTGGGCAGCGGCGACGTGACCGTGGCCGTCCACCTCCTCGGGCCGGACGGCCACGTCGTCGCCTCCCCCGCCACCTTCCAGGTGCGGGTGCGCGCCGACTGGGAGAACGTCGGTACCGCGGTCGTGGCCGCCGCGCTAGGCGTCCTGCTGGTCCTGGGCATCTGGCGGACGATCCGCCGCGGCCGGGCCCGCTCCCGCACCACCGAGGGCCCGGGCGACACGACGCCCGACGTCGTCGCCGACGACGACCGCTCGGGCGACGGTCCCACCAGCGGCGCACCGCGCGCCCACGACGACCCGGACGAGGTCCCATGAGCACGATGAGCGCGGCCGCCGGGCGCGGCTCCCTCCTGATGGCGTCGGGGACCTTCGTCTCCCGCGGCCTGGGCATGGTCCGCAACGTCCTGCTCGTCGCGGCCCTCGGAGCCACCGGGCCCATCGCCAACGCCTTCGACATCGCCAACAAGATCCCCAACATCCTGTTCGCCCTGCTCGCCAGCGGACTGATCAACGCCGTCCTGGTCCCGCAGATCGTGCGAGCGATGCGCACCGAGAACGCCCAGGAGTACCTGGACAAGCTGCTCACCGCGGCCATGGCCGTCGTCCTCGTCGCCACGCTCGCCTGCACCCTCGCGGCGCCGGCGCTGGTGAAGATCTACCTCGACTCGAGCTGGACGCCGGCACAGGTGTCCCTCGCCGTCGCGTTCGCCTACTGGTGCATCCCCCAGCTGTTCTTCTACGGGCTCTACGCGATCCTGGGGCAGGTGCTCAACGCTCGCAGCCAGTTCGGGCCCTACATGTGGTCCCCGGTCCTCAACAACATCATCTCGATCGTCGGCTTCGCGGCCTTCATCGTCGTCTACGGCCGCGTCGCCACCGACGGCGGCGCCGCCGACCTCGCCGCCTGGACGACCACCAAGACGGTCTGGATCGGGGCCATCGCCACGGTGGGCGTGGTCTCGCAGGCCGTCGTCCTGTTCGTCCCGCTGCGCAGGGCCGGGTTCCGGTGGCACCTGCGGTTCGGTGTACGGGGCATCGGCCTGCGCACCGCCGGCGTGGTGAGCCTCTGGATCATCCTCGCGACGCTCGTCAACCAGATCGGCGTGTGGTGGACCACCCGCATCGCCACGGCCGCGCCGCAGGCTGCCGTGGACCACGGCTTCACGGGATCGCTGCGCGCCATCGCCTCCAACAGCGCCTACACCCAGGCCCAGCTGCTCTACCTGCTCCCCCACTCGCTCGTCACGGTCTCGGTGGCGACCGCGCTGTTCACCGGGATGAGCAAGGCGGCGGCGGAACGTGACTACGGCACGGTGCGCGCGCACCTGTCGGCGGGTCTGCGGGTGGTGGGCGTCTTCACGGTCATCGCGACCAGCGCGCTGGTCGTCCTCGCCGGTCCGCTCCTCAAGGCGACGGTGCCCTCCATGGACGCCGACGAGATCACCGCCACGGTCCCCGCGCTCCAGACGATGGCCTTCGGACTCATCCCCCTGGGCGCGATGGTGCTCATGAAGTGGGTCTACTTCGCCTTCGAGGACGGGCGCACGGTCTTCCTCATGGAGCTGCCGGGCTGCGCGATCCTGATCCTCGCCTCGTGGCTCGGCTCCCTCCTGCTGCCCGGCCAGTACTGGGTCGCGGGCATCGGTGCGGCCATCGCCCTGTCGAACGTCGTCATCGTCGCGGGGCGGGCGCGGGGGCTCAGCCGCCTCGTCCACGGCCTCGACGGCCTACGGGTCGCGCGCCTGTACGTCCGCACGACGATCGGCGCCGTCGTCGCCGCGGGGGTCGGCTGGTTCGTGGTGCGGGCCCTGGGCTTCGCCTCGACGTCGTCCTGGGGGCACGCGCTGGTGGTGTGCGCGCTGGCGGGCGGCGCGATGGTCGTCGTCTACGCCGTGTGCCTGCGGATGATGCGCGTGCGCGAGGCGGGCGACCTCGTGGCGCCGTTCGCGAGACGGGCGGCGCGCCTCGTACGCCGCGGCTGACGACCCGACGATCCTGGGCTCCTGCCCAGTGCTGGCACGTACGATGGTGCGGATGCCCGGACCCGGGTTGCGACCGACGCAGGAGGACTGACGACCGTGGAGAGCTTGGGCGTACCCGAGACGATCGCCGACCGTTACCTGCGGCGCGACGAGGTCCCCGGCCTCCTCACCGGGGCACGCGTGTTCCGCGCCCACGACGAGATCCTCGACCGCGAGGTGCTCGTCGTCGTGCCCGAGACCGACGACGTCGCCACGGTCCTCGACGCCGCTCGGAGGGGCGCGCTGGTCAACGAGCCGGAGCTGGTCAAGGTCCTCGACGTGGGCGAGGACGGCCCCCTCCCCTACATCGTCACCGACGCGCCCACGGGCGAGCCGCTCACCTCGGTCGTCGGCCGGGGGCCACTCACGGGTGGCGCGGCGCGCGCGGTGGTCGGACCGCTCGCGACGGCCATCGACCGTGCGCGTCGGCGGGGTGTGCACCATGGTGCCGTCGGCCCCGGCGCGGTCTTCGTGGGCAAGGACGGTCCCCAGCTCTTCGGCCTCGGGTTCGCGGGCACGCTCGCCGGCGCGGACAGCAGCCCGGACACCGCCGACCGTCGTGATACTCAAGGTCTCGTAGAGGTTCTCTACCTTGCGGTGACCGGCAGCCCGGTCAGCGACCCGGTGGTTCCCGCCTCCGCCGTGCGGGAGGTTCCCGCGGACCTGGACACGATCATCACGACGGCGCTCATCGAGCACACCGGACCTCGGCACCCGCAGGAGCTGGCCAACGCCGTCACACCGTGGCGCACGGAGGATCTCGCCTCGGCGCTCACCGCGTCGTCGAGCCAGGGCTCGCCGGCTCGCGAGACCACCGCGGCCGCCGGCGCCGGCGCCGGCAAGGTGCAGCGCACGTCGGTCAAGGGCACGACCTCTCGCGGCATCGGAGGATCCGCCCCCGGCACCCCGCCGCCCGCGTCCCAGCCTCGTGTGCACCGGTGGACGGGCGCTGCCGCGGCCGCGGGCACCGCTGCGGCAGGTACCGCCGCAGCCGCCGGCAGCGCGGCGGCCAGCAGCGCCGGAGCGAACGTGATGCCGCCGTCGTTCCCGCCCGCGGTCGGGGCAGCCGGGGCTGCCGGAGCCGGGGCGGTGGCCGCAGGCGGCGCTGCCCCGATGCCTCCGGTCCCACCCGCTCCTCGCACGCCTGCTCCCGTCCCCCCAGCATCGTCAGCGGCTCCGGCTCGGACGCCCGCGGCGGCTCCCGTCGGGTCCCCGCCGACCGGTGGCCCCGCCGGAGCCTTCCAGTCCGTCGTCCAGCACCCCACGACCCAAGCGGTCGCGTCGGACCTGCGCGACGTCAAGCAGCGCGCCAAGCGATTCGGCTTCAACCCCACGCCTGTCGTCCTGGTCGTGACCATCGCCGCCCTGGGGTGGGCGACGCTGTGGGCGTTCACCTCGCTGACCCACGGCCTGGGCCCGATCATCACGACTTCGTCGCAGTCGCCCCGCGCCACCGCAGCGGCGACCACGGGACCCAGCGCCTCCGCGGACGCGAGCAGCGCCCCGACCGCAACCTACGACCCGCCGGTCATCGACTCGGGCACGCAGCTCGACCCGGACGGCGACGACAACGAGCACCCGGAGATGGTGGACAACGCCTTCGACGGTGACCTGCAGACGTTCTGGATGACGCGCACCTACCAGTCGGCGAACTTCGGGGGCATCAACAAGCGCGGCATCGGCCTCGCTCTCACCCTCGAAGAGCCCACGCTCGTCTCGAAGATCTACCTGACGACCGGGAGCACCGGAGGCAAGGTGCAGATCCGGGACACGACCGCCGACGACCCGACCGGCGGCACCCTCCTGGCCTCGGGCTCCTTCGACGGAGACTTCTCGCTCACGCTGGACAAGCCGGTGGTCACCGACCACGTCGTCATCTGGATCACCGAGCTCCCCAAGGACGAGGACGGCAACTACGTCGTGCGCGTCTCCGAGGTCTCCCTGTCCTGACCTCGACCGACCAGCGTCCACGGACCTGACCGACCCCCCAGGCGGAACAATGATCGACGACCCCGCGTTGAAGCGGCTAGCGCCCCCACGAGAAGGACAGTCATGAGCAACGGCACCACGCACGACCTGATCATCATCGGCTCCGGCCCCACCGGCTACACCGCGGCGATCTACGCCGCGCGCGCAGGCCTCGCCCCGCTCGTGCTCGCGGGGTCGGTGACCGCCGGCGGCGCGCTCATGAACACGACCGAGGTCGAGAACTTCCCAGGCTTTCCCGACGGCATCATGGGTCCCGAGCTCATGGAGAACCTCCAGAAGCAGGCGGAGAAGTTCGGGGCGACGATCGAGTGGGACGACGCAACGAGCGTCGACCTGACCGGGCCCGTCAAGACCGTCGAGACCGGCGGCGGCGAGACCTATCGTGCCCGCGCCGTGATCCTGGCCCTGGGTTCCGCCTACCGCGAGCTCGGTCTCGACAACGAGAAGCGGCTCTCCGGGCGCGGTGTGTCGTGGTGCGCCACCTGCGACGGGTTCTTCTTCCGCGACAAGCCGATCGCCGTCGTCGGGGGCGGTGACTCCGCGGTCGAGGAGGCGACCTTCCTCACGCGCTTCGGCTCGTCGGTGACGATGATCCATCGTCGTGACTCCCTGCGCGCCTCGAAGATCATGGCCGACCGCGCCGCCGCTGACCCCAAGCTCGACTTCGCCTGGAACTCCGAGGTCCTCGACATCCAGGGCGACGAGCAAGTCACCGGTCTCGTGCTGCGCGACACGGTCACCGGGCAGACCCGCGAGCTGGAGGTCTCCGGACTGTTCGTGGCCATCGGGCACGAGCCCCGCACCGACCTCGTGCGCGGCCAGGTCGACCTCGACGAGAACGGCTACATCCTCGTGGAGGGCCGGTCCACCCGCACCAACCTGGAGGGTGTGTTCGCAGCCGGCGACGTCGTCGACCACGTGTACCGCCAGGCCATCACCGCCGCCGGGGCCGGTTGCTCCGCCGCCCTGGACGCCCAGGCCTTCCTCGCGTCCCTCTGAGGCGTCTCGCGCCCACGCAGAACGAAGGAGAAGCAATGTCCGAGCACACCGTCACCGCCACCGACGCGAACTTCGAGGACGTCGTCCTGAAGGCCGAGGGACCCGTGATCGTCGACGTCTGGGCCGACTGGTGCGGACCCTGTCTGCAGATCGCCCCGATCATCGACGAGCTCGCCCGTGAGTACAGCGGTCGTGTGACCTTCGCGAAGCTCGACGCGGACGACAACCCCGCCAGCACGGCGCGCTACGGGATCACGGCGATCCCCACGCTCCTGGTGCTGCGTGACGGTGAGCTGCAGGAGACCATCCACGGTGCACGCCCCAAGCGGGACCTCGTCGACCACGTGGAAGCCGTGCTCGCGGCCGGCTGACACATCTCCCATGCGAACGAGGGCCGATCGGGAGACATCCCGATCGGCCCTCGTTCGTCGTGCGGCACGACGCGGCTGACACAGCGCGCCGCAGCCCGGCCTCAGGTGAGCAGCCCGCGTTCCTGCGGCGCCATCACCGCGAGGATCCGGTTGAGGTCCTCGACCGAGGCGAACTCGACGGTCACCCTTCCCTTGCGCTTGCCCAGGGCGATCTTCACGCGTGTCTCGAACCTGTCGGAGAGTCTCCCCGCCAGGTCGTCCACGGCCTCGATGCGCTGTCCGGGACGCGGCGCGCGGGGCTTGGGCTCCTCCTCTGGTGCGACACCACCCAGCGCCACGATCTCCTCCGTGGCGCGCACCGACAGCCCCTCTGCGACGATGCGCTGAGCGAGCCGTTCCATCGCCGCCGGATCCTCGAGGCGCAGCAGAGCACGTGCGTGGCCCGCGCTGAGCACACCCGCAGCGACGCGTCGCTGCACGAGCGGCGGGAGCTTCAGCAGCCGCAGCGTGTTGGAGATCTGCGGGCGACTGCGCGAGATACGGGTGGCGAGCTCCTCCTGGGTGCAACCGAAGTCGTCGAGCAGCTGGCGGTAGGCCGCTGCCTCCTCGAGAGGATTGAGCGCGCTGCGGTGCAGGTTCTCGAGCAGCGCGTCGCGCAACAGGTCGCCATCGTCCGTCTCCCGGATGATCGCGGGCACGCGTTCGAGACCGGCCTCCTGGGACGCCCGCCAGCGGCGCTCACCCATGATCAGCTCGAAGTCGCCGGGGCGTTCTCGCGAGGGACGCACGACGATCGGTTGGAGCACCCCGATCTCGCGGATCGACCCGACCAGCTCGGCGAGGTCGTCCTCGTCGAACACGGTGCGTGGTTGCTGGGAGTTGGGGTGGATACGAGACGGCTCGATCTCCCGGAACTCCGCTCCGGGGACCGGCAGCAGGCCATCCTCGGTAAGGGGGTCCGAGGTCTCCACCGTGGTGCCTTCGGCGGACGGGGTGGCGGGTGCCTGCGCCGCGTCAGCGCCAGCGGAGGCGGCGCCTGTCGCGGTGACCGCGCCCGTCGCTTCAGAGCGCGCATGGAGGCCCTCCCCCGCCGCCTCGGCGGCGTCCGCTACCGACGCAGCGGTAGCGGCAGCATCCTTCGAGTCGGCCGCTGTCGCGGCCGTTTCACGTGAAACGTCGCTCCCAGATTCGCCGAAAAACACGTCGGCCGGTCGCGCCCCGCTGGACGAGGACGGGATCAGCGCTCCCAGACCACGCCCCAGACCGCGTCGCTTCTCACTCACTCGGCACCACCTTCCGCGCTCGCGCGCATGTTGAGCTCACGGGCGGCCTCGCGATAGGCCAGGGCACCGCTCGAGGTCGGCTCGTACGAGATGACAGTCTGTCCATAGCTCGGTGCCTCGGAGATCCGTACCGAGCGGGGGATGGTCGTCTCGAGGGTCTGGGCCGGGAAGTGCTCGCGCACCTCGTTCGCCACCTGCCGCGCAAGATTGGTCCGCGCGTCGTACATCGTGAGCAGGATCGTCGACAGGCGCAGAGTGGGATTGAGGTGGGAACGGATGAGCTCGACGGTGCGGATGAGCTGGCTCAGGCCCTCCAACGCGTAGTACTCGCACTGGATGGGGATGAGCACCTCGTCACCGGCGGTGAAGGCGTTGACGGTCAGCAGCCCGAGCGACGGCGGGCAGTCGACGAGCACGTAGTCGAGGTCGGGGTCGCCGGTCTCGCGACGGTGCTCCAGGTAACGGTGCAGCGCTCTACGGAGGCGTGTTTCACGTGAAACAAGGTTCACCAGCTCGATCTCGGCGCCCGAGAGGTCGAGGGTCGCGGGTACACAGAGCAGCGCGGGGAACTCGGGGTTCGTCTGGATCGCCTCGGCGATCGGGAGATCCTCGACAAGGACCTCGTAGATGGACGGGGTCCCGGACCGGTGGTCGACCCCGAGAGCCGTGGACGCGTTCCCCTGGGGGTCGGCGTCGATGACGAGGACATTCAGCCCGCCGTGCGCGAGAGCCGCAGCCAGGTTCACCGTGCTGGTCGTCTTGCCGACGCCGCCCTTCTGGTTGGCGACGGTCACGATCCGGGTGCGCGACGGCTTCGGGAACTGCGCTGTCTCGAGCGCGATACGACGACGTACGTTCTCGAGCAGCTCGGCAGCGAGCGGGGTGGACTCGTCCGCTGACGCGGCGCTGCCCAGCAGCGCCTCCGCGCTCGACTCCGTTTCACGTGAAACGTCGAGCGAGGACGCACCCTGCTGCCTGGTCGTCTCCGACACGATCGCCTCCTGATACATCCTTGATATGGGCCTGGGCCCACCGGACATGCTCGTCGCCCCAGACAAGATCCCGAGCCGGCCTGCCGCACGCTCACAGACCGCAGGGGGCGCGCTCACCTGTGCGACGACGGCGTCACGTAAAGGCCCGTGCACCTGGTCCCGTGAACGCCTCCCCTACCCTACCGGGCAGTTCTGACACGCGGGCCGCGCTCGGCTCGGCTCATCGTCCGCGACGTGATCGCAGCACCGTCGTCGACTCGGTGCCGT
>Ga0180219_1002043_pt1 | contig 12341 bp, 10 predicted proteins | sample eDN3rd30CBELigMG_FD_151338 | JGI IMG/M metagenome (GOLD analysis project Ga0180219, IMG submission 151338) | Enriched Miracle-Growth compost microbial communities from Emeryville, California, USA - eDNA 3rd pass 30_C BE-Lig MG (version 2)... ...
GGAAAGGGCTGGAGGCGGAACTGGAGCGGCGGCTGGGCGCGGATCGCTGCTATCGCCGCATGTTCGCACGCGCGTTTCCGGAGCGGCGAGGCAGGATCGATCTGCCCGCGGTGACGGCGGCGCTAGCCGCTTTCGAGCGGACGATGATTTCCTTCGGCAGTCCGTATGATCGCTTCACGGCGGGCGACCGCGTGGCGCTGACGCCGCTCGCCCGGCAGGGCGCAAGGCTGTTCGAGAAGGCTGGATGCGCGGCCTGCCATTCGGGCCGGCTGCTGACCGACATGGATTATCACAGGCTGGAACCGGCGAAGGCCGGCGACCCCGGCCTGATCGAACGCACGGGCAGGGCGGAGGATGCGGGGCGCTTTCGCACGCCGTCGCTGCGCAATATCGCGCTGACCGGGCCATGGTGGCATGATGGGACAGCGCGGACGCTGGAGGCGGCGGTTCAGCGCCATGGCATTGCGGTGGCGGACAAGGACATGCCTTCGCTCATCGCTTTTCTTGAGAGCCTGACCGACCCGCATTTCATCGCCGATCCGCGCCTGTCCATGCCGGATCGCGCCTGCGGGCGGCGGTTATGAGGATGCCGGACTTGCCTGCGGCAGCGGTTCGGTGCGGAGCAGGGATTGCAGCGGATCTTCCATCTGCGGCGCGACAGCGGCGCTGGCGGCGGCCTGCATGGCGCGATAGGCCGACAGGACAGCCTCTCCCTTTTGGGTGACATGCGCGCCGCGTTCGCGACCGCCCCCCGGCACCGTCTCGACGAGCTTCTCGCGCCAGCAGCGGTTCATCGCATCGACCAGCAGCCACGTACGGCGATAGCTCATGCCCAGCGCCCGCCCCGCCGCCGAGATCGATCCAAGTTCCCGGATCGCGTCGAGGAGATCGGCCTTGCCCGGTCCCATGGCGATCTCATCGCCGCAGAAGAGCTGGATCTTGATCTTGATAGGAGAGCCTTCCATCATAGCTGCCACGATAGCGGATGTTATGGCGCCTGCCCACGCCGTCATCGCCGCCAACCGGAGGGGCATTGGTCGCTTCGTCCGATTTTCTGCCGATGGCCTTGACGGATGCGATCAACCGGGCACCTTGGCCCGATGATCTGTCAACCTGTCCATGCGGTCTATGCCGCGTTTGCAGCCTTTGCTGCGCTCCTTTCGGTTTCCGCTGCCGGGGCGGCAGATCCGGCGCCATTCGACTTGGCTGGCCCCGGACTGTCGGTCAGCGTCACCCGGAGAGGGGAAAGCTTGCCGATCGGGCGGGTTCCGGCCCTTGCCGCAGGCGATGTGCTGGAGATCGAGGCCGATTTGCCCGCCGACCAGTCCGTGCGATATCTGCTTGTTTCGGCTTTTCTTCGCGGCGCGACCAACCCGCCGCCCAAAAAGTGGATCGCCAGCGCGCAAACCTGGAAGCGCAAGGACAAGGACAGGATATTGAAACTGACCGTGCCCGAAGACGCGCGGCAACTCGTCCTGTTCCTGGTGCCGGACACGGGCGGCGATTTCGGCACGATTTCGGATGTCGTGCGCGGCAAACCCGGTGAGTTTGTGCGGGTGACGCAAATCCTCGGCCAGGCCTCGCTCGACCGCGCGCGGCTCAATGCTTTCGTGGCCGGTATTCGGACACAGGAAAACAGCCATCCCGAATATCTGAAGACGGTCGCGCCTGTCCTGTCTTCCAGCCTTGCGGTCAAGCTGAATGCGGATTGCCTGGCGAAACTGGTCGAATCGCAAGCCGCCTGCCTCCTGGAAAATCGCGAAGCGCTCGTCCTGGTGGACGTCCACAGTAATTCGCTCACCGAAACCATCGTCGGGACGCCGGCTGATCTGGCATTTCAGATCAGCGCCACGCGGGAGGCCGGCTATGGATTTTACAGTCCCTATATCGGCGTGGTCCGCGACGTCGCCCGTATCTTCGGCGCATTCAACAATCCGGAATTTACCTACCTTCCTGCGCTCGGTATCCAGAACGGCACGGCCATGTCGCTGCTGCTGAACGCCGCGCCATCCTTCCGAAAGCCTAAATCTGTCCTCGTCGTTGCGATGCCCGCGATTGAAAAGGACGTGCCGCCGCCGCTTCGCGCCGCGAGCGACAGCGCCGTCTGCGCCGCGCGGGCCGGCGCGGTGTTCCGGGTGGAAGGCGCGCCGCTGATCTACGCGACGGACTACGCCCATGACATGACCGTGCGCCTGACGACGAAGGACGGGCGAACAATGGATGCGCCGGTGGCGCCCCGGGCGGACAAGGGCGGCTACGTCCTCGTATCTCCCTTGAGAGCGGCAGATTTTGCTCCCTCCACATCGGGACGCCTTCAAGGGGTCTGGGGCTTCAACCGGTTCGACGGTCCTGAATTTTCTGTCCAGTTCCCGCAGGACGCCGCTTGGCAGGTAGACCATATCGCACCGCGCCTGATCGTCGGCCGCGACAATATGCTGCCGCTCAAGGGGGCAGCGCCCGCCTGCGTGGAAAGCATAACGATGCAATTGCCGGGCAGGCCGAGTCAGCCTGTTAAATGGCAGGTTTCCGGTCCCGACAGCATCGCCATCGATGTACCGCTGACGGATGCGCGGGCTGGCGACGTTCAGTTCGCGGTCAAGCCGTTCGGCGCGTCGCAGGCGAAGATGCTCACAATCCGCGCCTATGCCGAGGCAAGCCGGATCGACAATCTGCGGCTTCATGCGGGCGACGATGAAGCCGTGCTGACGGGCCTGCGGCTGGATGAGATTACCGGCCTGATGCTCGATGACCTGGCGTTCCGGCCGGGCGAGCTGTCGCGGGAAGGGGATGTCGATACGTTGCGGTTCCGCGCCGACACGCCGGACAAGGTCCGGTTGTTGGGGCAGGGGCATAATGCAACGGCGCGGGTCACGCTGAAGGACGGACGCAGCATCGGCTTGCCGGTGACGATCACGGCCCCGCGCCCGGCCGTAACGCTCATAACCAAAAGCATCGATTACAAGGAGCCGTTGCCTGCCCTCGCGATTCATCTCGAAGGGCAGGACATGTTGCCTGACACGGCGCGCATGACGATGTCGGTTCGCGCCGCGGAGGGGATGCGGTTCGGCGCGCAGGACTCCCTTGAAATCGCAACCATTGATGAGGGCGCGCATGTGCGCCTGTCGGCGTCCAATGGATTGCGCCTTGAAAGCCCGCAGATCGCCATCGCCAGTTTCGATCCCGCGGCTCTCGGTTCGTCAGCCTTCGGTCCGTTGCGCTTTCGCAGGGTTCAGGCGGGGGTCGCCGGCGACTGGCAGCCGCTGGCGACTTTGGTTCGATTGCCAGCGGTCCAATCGGTGTCCTGCGACCCCGGCGCCAAGACATGCCGCCTGACGGGCAAGAATCTGTTCCTGATCGATTCCGTGGCTGACGACAGAACATTCGATCGCAGTGTTGCCGTGCCCAGCGGCTTTACCGGCAACGCCATTGATGTGCCTGCGCCGCAAGGAAGGACGCTCTATCTGAAATTGCGCGATGCGCCGGGCGCTGTTCAGGAAGTTGTATTGCCGGCGGCTTGAAGGATGGATTCCATGACGCAACTCGCCTGGCGGGGGACTTTATCGCGCGCGCCACAAATTGGCCGATATGTTAAGGAATGGCGGCGCTGATTGCGTATAGGGGGGAAGATATTCCTTTCAGCAGGCCCTTATTCTTCATGCCGATCCTCTCGCACTCCCCCATCGACCGCCGCAGCCTGATCCGGGGAGCGGCGGGCCTGACCGGCGCGCTGACCCTGGCCCGCGCCTTTCCCGGCTGGGCGCAGAGCGGCACGGCGGGTCTTGCCCCTGCGCGGGATGTGCTGAGCGGCGATCTGATCCAGCTAAGCGTGGGGGAGGGCCATTTTGCAACCGATGGGCGTTCTGCCCATGCGGTGATGGTCAACGGCATGGTGCCCGCGCCGCTCATTCGCCTGAAGGAAGGGCAGAATGTCCGGCTGGCCGTCACCAATGGGCTGAGGGAGGATACATCGATCCACTGGCATGGCCTGATCGTGCCGTTCCAGATGGATGGCGTGCCGGGGGTAAGCTTTCCCGGCATCCGGCCCGGCGAAACCTTCACCTATGAATTTCCCGTCCGTCAGTCGGGCACCTATTGGTATCACAGCCATTCGGGAATGCAGGAGGCGATGGGGCACTATGGACCCATTGTCATCGACCCTGCCGGCTCCGACCCCGTGCAGAGCGAGCGCGAGCATGTGATCGTGCTGTCCGACTGGAGTCCGGTCCATCCGCATGTGCTCTTGAAGCGGCTCAAGCAGATGGGCGGCTATTTCAACATGCAGAGGCAGACCCTGGCCGGGCTGCTCGCGGGGAAGGACCAGAGCGCGAAGGAACGCCGCGAATGGGGCGCGATGCGGATGGACCCCACCGATATTTCAGATGTGACGGGGGCCACTTACAGCTTTCTGGTGAACGGCCATGGCACGGCGGAGAATTGGACGGGGCTGTTCACGCCGGGCGAGCGGGTGCGGCTTCGCATCGTCAACGCGTCGGCGATGACCAATTTCAATGTCCGCCTGCCGGGGCTGGCCATGAGGGTGGTGCAGTGCGACGGGCAGGATGTGCAGCCGGTCGAAACCGACGAGTTCCAGATCGGTATTGCGGAAACCTACGATATCGTCGTGCAGCCGGGCGAAGCGAAGCCCTATGCGCTGGTGGCGGAGGCGATAGACCGATCCGGCCTTGTCCGTGCGACGCTGGCGCCGCGCATCGGCATGGCGGCGGAGATTCCGCCTGTACGGGAACGTCCGCTGCTGGGCATGAGGGACATGGGCATGGACATGCCGGGCAAGAACATGGGCCAGAGCGGCGTGGTCGACGTCCGCCAGACTATTAAGGAAAGCATGTCCGGTCATTCGATGAAAATGCGGGACAAGTCGGTCGCGCCGCAGGTGAAGATGGGACCGGGGGTCGCCACCCTGTCGCCCATGCCCGCCGACAGGATCGCCGACCGCCCGACCGGCCTTGAAGATGTGGAGCATCGGGTGTTGACCTATGCCGATCTCAAGTCCCTGCTGCCCAATAGCGACCGGCGGACACCGACGCGCATGCTCGACATCCATCTGACCGCGAACATGGAACGCTATATGTGGTCGTTCGACGGGGTGAAGCTGTCCGACAGGGCGGAGCCCATCGCGTTCCGTCATATGGAGCGGGTGCGGGTGAACCTCATCAACGACACGATGATGCCGCATCCCATCCATCTGCACGGCCATTTCTTTGAGCTGGTGACGGGGGCGGGCGCGTATAATCCGCGCAAGCATACGGTGAACGTCCTGCCGGGCGGGAAGGTGAGCTTTGACCTTACCGCCGATGCGCTGGGCGATTGGGCCTTCCATTGCCACATGCTGCTGCACATGCATTCAGGGATGATGCGGGTCGTCACGGTACGGCATGAGGGGGACGCGGCATGAAGGGCCTGGCTTCCGTTGCCGCCTTGCTGCTCGCTGCGGCTTCGCCGCCTGCGTTGGCGCAAATGGATCACAGCCAGATGGATCACAGCCAGATGGGTCATGGCCAGATGGAGCAGGCGCAAGGGCAGGATCATTCCGCTCACATGCCTGCCCAAGCAGCCTCGTCCGACAATCCCCATGCCGGCCATGGGCATGCCGCCACCGATGACGGCATCCCGCGAGGCGTTGTCCCCACGCCGCCCGCCGATCATGCGGCGGAGGTCTTCTACGATCGCGCCGCAATGGAGCGCGCGCGTGCGGCGATGCGTAAGGAAAGCGGGGGCATGACCTTCTCCCGGCTCATGCTCGACCGGCTGGAATATCAGGTGCGCAAAGGGGCGGACGGCTATCGCTGGGAGGGGGAAGGCTGGATCGGCGGCGATATCAACCGCTTCGCCTTTAAGACCGAAGGGGAAGGGGAAATCGGCGGCCCGCTGGAGCGTGCGGAAGTGCAGGCGCTCTACAGCCGGGCGATCGATCCCTGGTTCAATCTGGAAGCCGGCGTGCGCCATGACATCCGCCCGGAACCTCAGCGCACCTATGCCGTGCTGGGGATAGAGGGACTTGCTCCCTATTGGTTCGAAATTGGCGCGCAGGCTTTCCTGTCCGACAAGGGCGACGCGCATCTCCGGCTGGCGGGCAGTTACGACCAGCGCATCACGCAGCGCCTGATCCTGCAACCCGCGGCCGAAGTGAATATCGCTGCCCAGGACGTGCCGGAACTGGGCATCGGGTCGGGCCTGTCCGACATCGAACTGGGCCTGCGCCTGCGATACGAATTTGCCCGCGAATTTGCGCCCTATATCGGAGTCAACTGGGAACGCAGGCTGAGCGGCAGCGCAGCCTATGCCCGTGCGGCCGGAGAAAGCGTCTCTTCAACCAGCCTGGTCATGGGCGTGCGTTTCTGGTTCTGATACAGCCGCCGCATGATGACTGCCGCCCCGCTCATCGCGGCCTTGTCGCTGACCGACCAAGGACATGTGGCGGGCGTTCGCTCATGCGGGACGGCTGCGGAGAAGCAGCGCGACGACGGCGGCAAGGAGCATGGCCGCCGCGAGCGCCAATGATATGTGGACGCCGAACAGCGAGCCGATCAGGCCGACCGTGATGCCGGCGAAGGCGCGGCAGCCGAGCGATGCCATGCCGAACACGCCGAGCACCCGGCCGCGGATGTCGGCGGGCGCTTCCACCTGGACCACCGTCTGCGCCATGCTGCTGAAGGATAGCTCGAAAAAGCCCGCGCAGAACAGGAAGATCAGGGCCAGCGAATAGATCGGGGTGAGGGCGAAGCAGGCGAGCGCGCAGCACCAGCCCATCGCCAGCAGCAGGGCGGTGCGCGCGCCGGTCGTGAAGCCGCCCAGGGTTTCGAGCAGGAAGCCGGCGGTCAGCGCTCCGGCGGCATCGGCGGCCAACAGGATGCTGTAAGCGGCTCCCGGATCTCCATGACCCAGATCGATCGCGAAATTGGGCATCTGCGCCTGATAGCTGTTGCCGATGAAGGCCGCGGCCGCGGCGGCAAGGAGCGACATCGAGACGATTTGCGGACGGCTCGCGATTTCGCGCAGCGTGCGCACGATGTCCTGGAAGCCCCGGACAGCGGTGCGCCCGGTCGCTTCCCGGCGATAGTGGAGGAGCCAGAGCCAGAGGATCACCGGCACATAATAGCAGGCATTGAGGAACATGCCCTTGATCGGACCGAGCCAGACCAGCATGGCCCCGCCCACCGCAGGGCCGACCAATATACCGAGATAACGCGCCGTGGCATTGAGGCGCACCGCGCTTTGCAGTTCCTCCGGCTCCACGATCGCATGGAGCAGGAGCTGGCTCGGCGTTTGCCAGAACACGCCCGCGCAGCCATGCAGCACCAGCAGCAGCATCGCATGCCACATCTCAAGCGTGTCGGTTGCGAAGAAATAGCCCCAGCCGAGCGACACGCCGATGAACATGGCCATGCCGATCTGGATGAGACGGCGTGGATCGACCCGGTCCGCAAGCGCGCCCATGGGAAGCGAGAAGAACAGATAGGGCAGCCAGTGCGACAGCACGGCGAACCCGCCCAGCGCGGGCGAGTGGAACTTCTGGAAGATCATCCAGTAGCTGATGACGTGCTCGATATTATCGGCCATCATCGCCAGCAGATAGGTGAAGAAGAACCCTCGGAACCTCGGGTGCCGCATGGCGGCAAAAGAACGGCGCGTGGCTGTGGATGAACTCAAATCTTGCTCGCTCGACCTTAAGTGACTCGACTCTTGGTCACGCCTGCTACCCGGCGCACCGCGCCATCGCAATCGCGGATAGTTAGCTAATGCGCGTAGCCCATCAGGATCAAAGCCGTCATCAGAGCGACCGCAATTGCGGCGGATATCACCCATCCGAGGCGCGGACGCCGCGTACAAGCCAGAAAGACGCTGTAGACACCTACGACGCCGAGGAAGAAAATCAGATTGAGCATTGTCTCGTGACTTCGATTGGAGCGGACGGCGGGTCCGCACATCAGGTGAGCAGTTGGCATCCGGGCGAGGGCATTCAGCAGGCAGGCGCATGAGCCTACACGCAAGCGCCAACCCGCATAGGCGTATCCCGCTTATCGCCGCGAGAGCGCCTTACCGGCGGCGCGATTGCCAACCATTGCATGGGAAGGCCGACTGGCCTCTTCACGGGCGTTGAGTATCGTCACCATGGCCAGCATGATTCGCCGCGCCGACGATGGAGCGCCAATCCGCGGATCGCACCAGAGGTTGGAGTAGAGCGCCGCATAGGCGCCGAAACTGACTGACGGATCTTGGCCCATGGCGTCAAGGCGGCGCTCCAGCGCCGTCACGATTTCCGCCGCTTCATCGAGAGGCAAACCTTCCCCACCCATATCTTTCCAGATGGCCCGCCTCTGCGCCTCAATCATGATCCTGATCGATGGGGATTGAAATTTATTCGATAGCGCCCCCAATAACGAACCTTGCACAGTCCCGCTCCCGCCCAGGCGCAACGCGACCGCGAGCAGTTGATCCTCGGCGAAAGGCGATTCTTCCAGACGCGAGATTTCACTCATTCCATCGTCGGCGAGCGCGCGAATCCAAGCGGACTGGCCCGGCAAGGCCAGTATTGCTTCGGCATCGCGTGCGGCATCGCGGAGCAAGCGCATGAACAGCTCTTGCTGCTGAGCGGGTCGATCCATCGTGATTTCTACCAATTCAGTGTCATCGGGGACGGCGTCATGCCGCTTTAGGCGGCTCGGGAAACTCGGGCGGCTCAGTGCTGTGCGACGGTCGTCGTGGACGGACGAAGGGCAGCGTTCCGGGCCGATCCTTCCGTTCCTGTGCATCTTGTTCCGCGCGGTGAGCGGAATCGTCCTGTCTATCGCTGATCATGTCTGCTCCGGTCGGCCGGCCCATTCGTCCAGCCCTGCTCCATCGGGAAAGCAAGCACCCCGGCCCCGCCCTGCGCGGGTCCGGGGCCGCTAGCCTTCGAGCAGCCGACCCGCGTGGTGCGCCGAGCACCTCAAGGAAACAGATTCGCACATGACGGCCAAAGCATGGCCCAAAGAAAGTTAAAGTCAACTCAGGGCACGAGCGAGAGGGCATGGCGCTCCGCTGAACGGCTGCATCCGCGCAAGTAGCCGAGCGCCACTGGTTGACTATTCCTGCTCACGCGCCGATGAGCCCCATCATGACTTGCCGCAATTCCATCCGCGCCCAGCGCGCCGGCAGACTGATCGCCGGCATCTAGCCCCGGACATCGCCGCTGTAGCATGTCCGGGGCAGCAGGACTTTCAGCAGCGGCAACCGCTCCGATCTGCACTTTTTCAGTTTCTATCTTGCTCCGCTTCAGGCGGTCCGCGGAGCGTGAGCCATGCCATGTCACATCCTCGATGGCGAAATGCCAGGTCCGGCGGTTCATCGGTCGTCCGGAAACCGACGGCGCTTCCAGCCCATATCGTCAGCGTGCCGCGCGCACTGTCGAAACTGGGATATTGTTCGCGCACCGAGGCCATCAGGCTGATTGAGGAAGGGCGCGTTACGGTGGATGGCCGGCAGGTGCGCCACGCATCGCAGCGGGTCGATCTTGCACGGTCCGTGCTGGCGGTCGCGGGACGGGACATTGTGGCCGAGCGCCCCGTCTATCTGATGCTCAACAAACCGCGCGGCGTGGTGACGACCCGGCATGATCCGCAAGCGCGCGGGACCGTCTATGACTGCCTGCCGCGAAATCTGCCCTATCTTTCACCGGTCGGCCGTCTCGACAAGGCGAGCGAAGGCCTGTTGTTCATGACCAACGACACGGCCTGGGCGGAATATCTTCTCAACCCGGCGTCGGGCGTAGCCAAGACCTATCATGTGAAAATCGACCGGGTGGCGGACAGCGCCCTGCTTGCGGCACTGGCCGCGCCGGTAGCGGAGGGCGGCGAACTGTTGAGCGCGATCGCCGTCGAACCGCTTCGCTCATCGGCCCGGTCGAGCTGGATCGAAATCGTGCTGACCGAAGGCCGCAATCGTCAGGTTCGCCGCATGTTGGCGGCGCAGGATGCCGAAGTCCTGCGCCTGGTCCGTGTTGCAATCGGCGGTATCAGGCTCGGCGAACTCGCAAAAGGCGCGAACCGTCCTCTGGAGGCCGAGGAAGTGATGCGCCTGCGTTCCGCTCCGACATCGTGGTCATAGCGGTTGAGGCGCCGACCACGCGCGGATAGTGGAGATTCGCCGCATCCCGGCTTGCCAGATAGACATGGTGGAAGGCATCTACCCTGCCGCCGGAAAGAGGCACTGAATCGCAACGCCAGGTCCATGGCAGGGCATCCAACCGTTTCTCGAACGCAGGGGATAGTTCCGATGACCAGAAGGCGGCGATCCCTCCCGGGGTGAGGGCGCGTTCGACGGCCCTGATCCCGCATTCCCGATAGATGTCGCCATTTTCCGTTCGGACGAGATGTTCAGGGCCATTGTCGGTGTCCATGAGCACGACGTCATAAGCCTCGCGCCCATTATCCAGCGTGTGCCTTACATCCTCCACGCGGACCTCGACGCGCGGATCGTCAAGTGGATTGCCCGCGAGATGGCCGAAATAGTGCCTGTTCCAGTGCACGATCTCAGGCACGATTTCCGAAACGACCACTTGGGCGTCGTCATCAAGGAAGTTAAGCACCATCCTCAACGTGTAGCCCAGACCCAGGCCGCCGATCAGAACCTTTCGGGCCGGGCGGCCAAGCAGGCGCAGCGCCTTCTCCGCGAGAAAATCCTCCGATTGATGACAGGAACTGCACATCAGTTCCATGCCGTTATATCGGATTTCATAGAGATCGTTTTTCCTAAGCAATATGATTTCGTCACCGGCGGAAATGCCGGTTCGTGCCACTTCGGTCCAGATATACATGCCCATCCCTAACGATCGCGGCGCGGCTGGCGGCAACCGGCGCGTTTCAAATTCGCGTTAGATGATTTTCAGGGGTTGCCCGGCCTCAGAGCCGCGGCAACCCATGGGCATCGTCGGCCCTTGTCCCGATGATCAGCGGATAGATTGCCGAAATATTCACGGCCTGCATGGTCATTATCGCAATCGGCATCCAAGGCTGCTGGATAATCATCCATGCTTCGTCTGGACGGGATTGTCCAGTGGAGGGCCACAAGAACATCGGCAGGGCGCCAAACTGTCGGTGCAGGCCGACGAGACAATTGCGATATTCCCCGCTAAGGCACATCCATGGCTAACATGATTTCCTGGAATGGCCGACGCGCCGATATCGCTATCGACCTTGGAACCGCCAATACGCGTGTCGCCGCCCGAGGCTCGGGCATGGTGTTCGACGAGCCGTCGCTGTGCTGCTTTTCAAACGGCGGCACACGGCCCAGGCTTGTGGCGGCGGGCGAGGCCGTCCGCGCCATGGTCGACAGGACTCCGGATTCGCTCAAGGTCACGCGCCCGCTCCGTCGAGGCGTTCTCCAGGACATCGACGCCACACGTGAGCTTCTCGCCTATGCCATGTCGTCGTCTCTTGGCCGTCGCCGTCTGAGAGCGCCGCGCGTCGCAATCGGGATTCCCGCCGATGCGACACAGGCTGAACGGAGCGCTTTGCTCACGGCGGCGTCGGACGCAGGGCTGGGACCTGTAAGCCTGATGAGCGAGCCTTTCGCCGCAGCGCTAGGCGCTGGCCTTGCGGTGCACCGCCCGGAAGGTTCGATGATCGTCGAATGCGGCGCTGGAACCACCGAAGTCGCCGTCATTTCGCTCGGCGGGATTTGCCTTACCCGATCGGTCCGCATCGGCGGCGCGGCGCTGGACACAGCGCTCGCCGATCACTTCCATTTCCGCAGAAAGTTCCTGATCGGCGAGATCACGACGGAGCGCTTGAAGTGCGATCTGGTGCGGTTGCTGGGCGCTCCCGACGGCGAGGAGAGCCAGATGATCGAGGCCAAGGGCCGGAGCCTGACGTCGGGCATCCCGGGCGTTCAACAGGTGCCTGTCAGCGAATTGCGGCCGGTCGTGGCCAAACATGTCGCACACATTGTGGAAGTCGTGCGCGACGTTCTCAACCAGACCCCGCCCGAACTCAGCCACGACATTCACGAAAAGGGGCTGACGCTGACCGGAGGCAGCGCCGCGATCCCCCGTATCGGTCAGGCGATCACGGCGGAAACCGGCCTGCGCGTCCATATTCCCGACCACCCGCATCAATGTGTCATGCTGGGCCTTGAGGCGATGCTGGCATCATGAATCTCGCCGTTCAGCCGGGCTTGTCAGAGGGCTGACTGCGGCCCGGCCACGCGGTGCGCGATGTTTTAAATAACCCCCATCGCCTGCATAGCTTCCGCGACCCGCACGAAGCCGGTGATATTTGCCCCCAGGACATAATTGCCCGGCGCGCCATAGGATTCGGCGGTTTCCGCGCAGCTATCGTGGATAC
>Ga0180219_1002044_pt1 | contig 12321 bp, 14 predicted proteins | sample eDN3rd30CBELigMG_FD_151338 | JGI IMG/M metagenome (GOLD analysis project Ga0180219, IMG submission 151338) | Enriched Miracle-Growth compost microbial communities from Emeryville, California, USA - eDNA 3rd pass 30_C BE-Lig MG (version 2)... ...
CCATCCAGCCCAGCGGCACGCTGGAGATGACCAGCGCCGGGGGCAAGAGCCTGGCGCTGGAGGGCGCCCTGCTGGCCAGCCCGGCCATGGGCGGCGGTTTAGCCCACACCATGGGCCGGGCGCTGGCCTTCGATGCCTACGAGCGCGCCTACAACGCCGACCTCTCCAGCCGCATCGAAGAGCCCGCCAGCCGCTTCACCCTCGCCGAAGCGGCCGGACGCATGACCCGCCTGCATTCCAGCCTGGACGTGGAGCGCTATGGCCTGCGGCTCGGCATCTCCGCCCGGGATACGGGCCGCCAGCATGCCGCCACCTCGCTGGAACGGCATGCGCGGGACGGCGGGCTGGATGCGGATATGAGCTTCGAGGCATCAGTAACGCCCCGCCTCTCCGTCTCCATGCAGTCCGGCTCCACCGCCGGGCATACCGCGGCCACCGGCGAAATGGCGTTGACCGCCCGCGCCGTGGACCCGGCATCGCAGTTGAGCACCCAAGGCGAGCGCGCGGGCATGACCTTCGCGCTGACGCGCCATCTGGATGTCGGCGCCGTGGCCTTCACCGGCGAGCGGCTACAGGCGGAACGCATGGACCGCTCGCTGGAGGCGCCGCGCCAGTCGGGCGGCGGGGTGACGCTGCGCCGCTGGCTGGGCGCCGGCGCGCATCTGGATATCGAAGGCGGGCGCATGTTCGAGACGGGGAGCACGCTCGGCCTCACCGGCACCGGCGTCTTCAGCGGCATCGAGCGGGCCACCACCGATTACCTGAAGCTGGGCGGCGGCATCGCCATGGGCACGCTCCGGCTCGACGGCGCCTGGATGGCCAGCCGCACGGAAACGACCCTGGATGAGAGCGGCGTCTTCGCCGGCTTCTCCACGCTGAAGGCGGACGGCTGGGCGCTCACTCTCACCGACAGCGGGTTCGCGGCCCAAGGCCACCTCTTTGGCCTGCACGTCACCCAGCCGCTGGCCGTGACGGCGGGCACCGCCACCCTGCATCTGGCCACCGGCTGGCGCGACGATGCCCCCCTTTATACGCGCCAGGTGGCGGACCTGAGCGTTGCGGAGCGCGAAACCAGCCTGGAACTGTTCCACCGCTACGAGGCGGCGGGGGGCCTGTCGCTGCAAACCAATTTCATCTATCGCCGGAATCCTGATAATCTCGCCGGCGTGGCCGACGAGGCGGCGGTTTTCCTGCACCTCGCCACGGCGCTGTAGCTTTTATGACCACAATCGCTTTGAGGCGCATCATGCCCGAGAGCCGATCCCTGGCCATTTCCCTTCCGCTCCTGCTCGTCCTTGCGGCCTGCGCCCCTGCGGGCGATGCCACCACGGACATTCCCGAGGATGCGATCAGACTGCGCGACAATTACTACATGCTGCCCATCGGCACAGACGATGACGGCTGCCCCATGTTCCGGCCCTATGCGCCGGGGATGATGACCGATCAGGCCATCCGCTTCCGCCGGGCGGACGGCAGCTTCACCATGGCGCGGGAGGAGGCGGCCTGCGAGGGCCGGAGCTAGATGTACTGGATGGCTGGAATTGTCTGCATTGTCGTGCCCCTGGCCTGCTTCGCGGCGGCGGCCGTGGACCAGCGGCGCTTTCCCCTCGACCCGGCACGCAACGCCCGCTACTGGGGTGCGGGAGCAGCACTCCTCGGCCTGATGGCCGTGGCGGTGGATGCCTATATCACCCATGGCGGCCTGCCGCCCACCGGGGGCACGCCGGCCATCGCCTCGGGCTATGTGAAATTGCACGCCACGGTGCTGGTGGGCCTCGCCATCCTCTGCGGCCTGCAACCGGCCCACGGGGACCGGGCGGCCACGCTCTCGGGCTGGCTCTTCTGCTTTGGCATCATGACCTTCTGCGGCGCGCTGTTCCTGCGCACGGCGGGGCTTTACAGCCTGGTGGGGCTGGCGCCGCTCGGCGGCGTCTCGCTGATGCTCGGCTGGCTGGCCCTGACCTTTGCCCTCTACAGGCGGCTGAGGATTCCCGCCGTCAGTTGATGATCTTCCAGCTGCCGTCCGGCTGGCGGCAGGCGGTGCCGTAGCCTTCCTCGGTCTTGCCGCCCACCGTGATCTCCTGTGTGTATTCGCGGCAATACTGGCCGTTGTCGTTCTGATAGGCGGGTTGGGGCACCACATAGCCGCTGTGGCCGGTATCGGGGTTGTTCCAGGCGGTACGCTCGCCCGAGCGGCTGTATTCGAACGACTGCTGCTGCGCCTGCGCCAGCATCATGCGGTCATGCTCGTCCAGGGCCTTGCCGATGGCGCTGCCCGCCATGGCGCCCAGGATGGCGCCGCCTGCGATGCCCACGATCTTGCCGGTGCCGTGCCCGCCGATCTCCGAACCCGCCGCCGCACCCGCGACACCGCCCAGGATGGCGCCGATGCCTTCCTTGTTGCCGCTGCCGGTGGCGCAGCCGGAAAGCAGAAGGCCGGCCGCAACTGTCAGTACCATAGCGCGTTTCATAATCTCTCCTTTTTGGCCTCTCTCCCATCGACCGAGAGGCTTTTCCATATGGTCATCCTCGAAAACTATCGCTGAACCAAGGCTGAATGGTGGCAAGGGTCCATCAGACGGCGGCCGGCAGCGTAAGCCGGGCCTTGAGCCCGCCCAGATCGGAATCCTCCAGCGTGATGCTGCCGCCGCACATGCCGGCGATGTCGCTGGCGATGGCCAGGCCCAGGCCGGCCCCCGGTTTGGCCTCGTCCGCCCGGTGGCCGCGCCCGAAGACGGTGGCCCGCTGTTCGGGGGGGATGCCCGGCCCGTCGTCCTCCACGTCGATGACGGCGTTGGCATCGGCCCGGGCCAGCGTCACACGCACCCGGCCCCTGGCCCATTTGAAGGCATTCTCGATGAGATTGCCCAGCATCTCGTCCAGGTCCTGCCGCTCACCCCGGAACACCAGGGCGGCGTCGCCCGCCGTCTCGGCATCCACCACCTTGTCGCGGTGCATCTTGGCCAGGGTGCGGAGCATGTCGTCGACCACGGGCAGCACGTCGGTCCTGACCCCGACGACGCCGCCCCGGGCCGCCACCCGGGCCTGGCGCAGGTAATAGTCGATATGCTTCTGCATGGCGTCGAGCTGCGTGTCGAGCCCTCTCGTCCCGTCCTTGCCGATCTCGTTCTTGAGGACGGAGAGCGGCGTCTTGAGGGCATGGGCCAGGTTGCCCACATGGGTGCGGGCCCGCTCCACCACCTTCTCGTTGTGATCCAGGAGGGCATTGAGCTCATGCACCAGCGACTGCACCTCGTCGGGATAGTCGCCCATCAGCCGCCGGGCGCGGCCGGAGCGCACATTGGCCAGTGCGCGCTGCAGGCCGCGCAACGGCCCCAGCCCGAAGCGCACCTGAATGAAGATGGAGAGGATGAGCCCCATGGCCAGCGCGATGGTGGCCCAGCGCACGAAGCTGTTGAAGCTGCGGATGTCGCCGTCAATCTCGGCGGAGGAGGCCGCCACGCTGATACGGTAGGCCAGGTTGGAATCCGGCAGGGTGATGTCGCGCTCGACGACGCGCAGGCGCTCCTTCTCCGGCCCCTGCGTATAATAGCGGTGGTCGGTGTCGCCGGTGAAGCCGGGCTTGGGGGTGAGCACCTGATCCCACAACGAGCGGGATTTGAGGCCCTGGCCGAAGGTGGGGGTGACCTGCCAGTACCAGCCGGAATAGGGCTGGTTGAAGCGCGGCTCGGGCAGCGGGTCCGCCAGTCGGACCGCTCCGCTCTGATCGATCCACACCTCCGCCGTCAAGGCATCGAGGAACAGCGCCAGCCGCGCATCGAACCCCTTTTCCACATAGGCCCGGAAGACGATGGACAGCAGCAGCACACCGATGGCGGAAGCCAGCAGGACCCCCAGGGCGGCGGTGAGCACGAGGCGGAAGGTGAGGGAGTTAGGAAGCCTCGGCCTCACCCGGCGGCTCCATCTTGTATCCCAGGCCGCGCACGGTCTTGATGACGTCGACGCCCAGCTTCTTGCGCAGGCGGCCCACGAACACCTCGATGGTGTTGGAATCCCGGTCGAAGTCCTGGTCGTAGATATGCTCGGTCAGGTCGGTGCGCGAGATCACCTCGTCCTGGTGGTGCATGAGATAGGAGAGGAGCTTGTATTCATGCCCCGTGAGCTTGATGGCATTGCCGTCCACCGTGACCTTGGCGCTGCGCGTGTCCAGCGTCAGCGGGCCGCAGCTCAGCTCGGCCGAGGCGAAGCCCGCCGCCCGGCGGATGAGGGCGCGCAGCCGGGCCAGCAGTTCCTCCATCTGGAAGGGCTTGGCCACGTAATCGTCGGCGCCGGCATCGAAGCCGGCCACCTTCTCGCTCCAGCGGTCGCGGGCGGTCAGGATGAGCACCGGTGTCCTGATCCCGGCATTGCGCCAGCGCTCCAGCACGGTCAGTCCGTCGACCACCGGCAGGCCCAGGTCCAGGACGATGGCGTCGTAAGGCTCGGTCTCGCCCAGGAACTGGGCATCCTCGCCGTCGCCGGCATGGTCCACGGCGTAGCCCTCGCCCCGCAGGGTCTCGATGATCTGGCCCGCCAGGGCCTCGTCGTCCTCGACAACCAGGATGCGCATCAGCGACCGCCCCTTACCCCCAGGACACGGCCGGTCCGGGCATCCGTCTGCACCAGGATGACATCGCCATCCTTGGTCAGCAGTTTCACGTAATATTCGGGATTGTCGCCCCGGCCGCGCATATCCACCCGCAGGACGCGCCCGCCGAAGCGGCGTTCGAGATTGTCCTTGATCTGGGCGAAGGGCCGGATCTGCCCGTTGCGCACGCCATCCTGCGCACGGTCCTGATCGTCCAGCGCCCAGGCGGGACCGATCGCCAGCGTGCCCAGCAGCAGGGCGGCGGCAAGCCCGATACCAATTGAAGACCGTGTCATACCGATTTCACTGTTCAAAGCCCGATACCTTCCCCCATTTGCTGCGGCATTCTAGCCGCCAACAGTTAAACCGCAAATGAATGTCTGAATCAGGGTGTGTTCAGAGGCACCGTGCGAGGATGCATGATGACGAAACCTGAGTGAAGGGGAACATCATCATGAAACGCCGTTTGATCGCATATGCTTTCGTCTTCGCCGCCTCGGTCGCCACGGGGTATGTGGTCACGCAGCCGGCGTCGGCGGCCACCCGCCTCAGCGTCACCGTCACGGCACAGCCTGTGCACTACCAGTACCGCTACTACGCGCCGGCGCCGGGATATTACCACCGCTACTACGCGCCGGCCCCGCGGTATTACTACGGGCCGCGCACTCCCACCGCCTATTGGAGATGGCGCAACAGCGGCTGGACCAATCACCACCGTCATGGCTTCGCCGATCATCGTGACAGGGGCCATCACGACCGGGGCCATCACGGCAACGATCACCACGGCAAGAAGCATCGCGGTCATTGACCATCCCTCCAGCGCTTGAAGCTGGGGCAGAACGGACCCGACAGTGAGTAGGGCGTAGGCGGGCCCGTTCGGGGCCAGCGGGGCGAGTATCCCCCGCTGGCCTTTTTGCCGCAGGCAGGCACTCTCACCCCAAATCCGATTTGGCGTGGCCGGCCGGGATGTTAGACTGGGCGGGAGAGAAGAGACTCACCCAACCGGAGGCGAACCATGTCGATCAAGACCATCCTGGCGCCGCTCGGCGGCACACCGGACTGCCGGACCTATCTGGACGTCGCTTTCGAACTGGCCAAGATGTTCGATGCCCATATCCTGGGCCTGCATGTGCGGACCGACCCCCGGGCCGCCCTGCCCTATATCGGCGAAGGCATGACCGCCGAGGTGGTGCAGCAGATGTGCGACCTCGCCGACCGCGAGGGCCAGGCCCGCGCCCAGGCCGCCGAGGCCCTGTTCCACGACGCGCGGCAGGCGGCGGGCGTGCCCATGCTGGAGGGCGAGCGCCACCCCGGCCTCACCGCCAGATGGATCTCCCGCATGGGTGACCAGTCGGAACATGTGGCCCTCTTCGGCCGTATCGCCGACCTCACGGTGGTGGGCCGCTCGGACGTGTCGCTGGACCTGCCGGAATCGGGCATCAAGGAAGGGCTGCTGTTCCGCTCGGGCCGGCCCATCCTCTACGTGCCGGGCGAGGTCTCCCGGCCCTTCCCGCGCCACGTGGCCGTGGCCTGGAACGGCAGCGTGGAAGCCTCGCGCGCCGTGGGCAACGCCATTCCCCTGCTCGTGAAAGCGGAAAAGGTGGAAGTGCTCTATGCCGGCGAAACCCCGCCGGGCGCCCCGTCGGCCGAATATCTGAACGCCTATTTCACCTATCACGGCATCAAGGCCCGGCTGGTGGAGGTGGCGGACAAGGACAGCTCCACCGGCGAAGCCCTCCTCAACAAAACCCACGACCTGGGCGCCGACCTGCTGGTCATGGGCGCCTACACAAGAAGCCGCCTCCGGCAGATGCTGCTCGGCGGCGTGACCAGCTACATGCTGGGCCATGCCGACCTGCCGGTGTTCATGAGCCATTGAGGGGGCATTCACCGGCCTGACTGGCAGTCCCGACGGCCGACGGAAGAAGCGGTGCTTACACCATCTTCTTCAGGCCGGCCCTCGGATCATGCGGCGTCACGGGGGTCCAGTCCTTCAGGAACTCCTCCAGCCGGGGATCGCCGTCCTCGGGGAGCATGACCTTGAGGGTGACGTACTGGTGGCCGCGCTGGCCGGTGGCGCGGTCCTTCAGGCCCTTGTCCTTGAGGCGCAGCGTCATGCCGCTGTTGGCGTGTTTGGGCACGGGGAGCGTGACCGGGCCGTCGATGGTGGGCACCTCGATGCGGGCGCCGAACACCGCCTCCTTCAGGCTGACCGGCACGTCGATGCGGATATCGTTGCCCTTCAGGGTGAACAGCGGATGCGGCGCCACCGAGACCTCGACCAGCGCATCGCCGGAGGGACCGCCGCCCACACCGGGATTGCCCTGGCCCTTGAGGCGCAGGGTCTGGCCGTCGCGCGTGCCCTCGGGGATGGTCACGTCCAGGCTGCGCCCGTCGGGAAGCTGCACCCGGCGCTTGGCGCCCTTGGCCGCCTCCATGAAGCTGACCTTGAGCGTATAGTTGACATCGGTGCCGCGGACCGCCGCCTGGCGCCGCGCGCCACCGCGCATGCGCGCCCCGCCCTGGTCGCCGAAGATGCCGGAGAGGATATCCTCGAAATTCACGCCGCCACCTTCAAAGCCGCTCTCGAACCCGCCATGGGCACGACGGCCGCGCATGCCGCCGCCCATATTGTTGTAATACTGGTATTGTGGCGTCTCGTTGCCCTGCGCGTCGATCTCGCCGGCATCGAAGCGCCGGCGCTTCTCGGGGTCCGAGAGCAGGGAATAGGCGGCGCTCACCTGCTTGAAGCGTTCCGCCACGTCCGGCTCGTCCGGGTGGAGGTCCGGGTGAAGCTGCTTGGCGAGCTTGCGGTGCGCCGCCTTGATATCCTTGTCGGTGGCTGTCCTGGAGACGCCCAGGACTTCGTATGGATCCTTCATCATGGCACAATAGCAGTCCGGCTGTTCAACTGACCAAGAAATTCCGCCCTGTCCGGTGGTAAGATCGGCGGGCCGGGAGAGTGGCCCGCTCTTTATATCCGCACGCAACATCCTAATTTCAATGGGGTATATGGATCAGACGACGACAATTCGCTTCCTCGAAAGCGGTGTTCTGGGCCCCGGGCCGGTGGCGCGGCGCAGCACGTCGCTGTCCGAACTGTTCCTGGCGGGCGATGCCGTCTACAAGCTGAAACGCGCCGTGACCCTGCCCTATGTCGACTTCTCCCACCTCGCGGCCCGCAAGTGGAGCTGCGAACGGGAGGTGGCGCTGAACCGGCGCACCGCCCCCGGCCTCTATCTGGGCGTGGTGGCGGTGACGCGCGACGGGGCGGGCCTGGCCCTCGACGGCCCCGGCGAGCCGGTGGACTATCTGGTGCATATGCGCCGCTTCGACGAGGCCACTCTCTTCGACACCATGGCCGACCGGGGCCGGCTCACCGATCGACACGTCATCCAGCTGGCCGACCAGTTGGCGGCGTTCCATGACCGGCTGGAGCCGCTCCGGGACCGCGGCGGGCACAAGGCCATGGCCCGCGCCATCGCCAATGTGGTGAAGGCGGCGACCGGACGGCAGGTGGCGCAGACGGCCCGCATCGAGGCGCTGGCCACCGGCTGGCGCGCCCTGCTCGGTGAAGGCGGTCCGCGGCTCGATTCCCGCCGTCGGCATGGCTGGGTGCGGGAATGCCATGGCGACCTGCACTTGGCCAATATCTGCCTCGTCGACGGCCAGCCGACGCCCTTCGACTGCATCGAGTTCAACGACGACCTGGCCTGCATCGACACCGCCTATGACCTGGCCTTCCCGGTGATGGACCTGATGGCGCATCAGCGGCACGGCCTGGCCAACCTGCTGCTCAACCGCTATCTCTGCGTCACCCAGGATTATACCGCCCTGCCGGTCATGCGCCTGTTCATCGCCGCCCGCGCCCTGGTGCGCGCCTGCGTCACCGCCATGGAGGACCGGCATGCCGACGTCTGCCGCGCCTATCTGGACGTAGCGGAGGCGAACATGGCCGGCCCGGCGCCGCGTCTCATCGCCATCGGCGGCCGCTCGGGCACCGGCAAATCCACCCTGGCCGGGCAACTGGCGGGCCCCTGCGATGCCATATGGCTGCGCACCGACATGATCCGCAAGGCCATGCTGGGGGCGAGGCCGGAGGAGAAATTGCCGGAGACGGCCTACAGCCGGGAGGTCACCGAGCGCACCTACCGGCGCCTGACGCGCACCGCCCTGCGGGCACTGGCCGATGGCTGGCCGGTGATCCTGGACGCCGTCTTCCTGAAGCCGGAAGAACGCGCCGAGGCGGCCCGCATCGCCCGGCTGGCCGGCGTGCCATTCGACGGCCTGTGGCTGGAGGCGCCGGTGGAGCTGCGGGCCGAGCGGGTGAGCAACCGGCGCGGCGACGCATCCGACGCCGACGCCACCATCGCCCGCCTCCAGGAAGACATGGAGGCCGGAGCCATCACCTGGCGACGCATCGACGTTTCGGGCGAACTGCAAGAGACGGTGAAGCGGGCCCGCGCCGCGCTGGCCACCGGAAACGGTTCCTCCTGAGGGAAAGGGTCAGAGCCAGGCGCTGGGGAATTCGGCGGTGAGGCCGTCGATCTCGTCGGAGACGGTGATCTGGCAGGAGAGACGGGAGCGGGCGGGGTCGTAGTCCGGCGCCTCCTCGACCAGGGCCAGCTCGAAATCATCCGGCGCGCCCACCTTCTCGCGCCATTCGGGGGCAAGCAGGATATGGCAGGTGGCGCAGTCGCATCCGCCACCGCAGATGGCGGGCAGGCCCAGGTCGGCGTCGCGGATCACCTCCATGACGGTATAGCCCCTGGGGGCATCGAGATCGTGGGTGACGCCGTTCTGATCGGTGATGTGAATCCTCGTCATACTTCCTGCTCTTCCTGCTCCGCATGGTTCCGGCGCAACCTATCAGGCGCCTTTGCGCCCTGCAAGCGGCGAGCGCTCAGCCGGCCAGGAGGCCCTGGCCATGCCCCCGGGCGACCAGCCGGTGCGGCGGGAAAACCAGGGTGACCTCGGTGCCCTCGCCCTTGCGGCTGCGGATGTCGACATGGCCCTCGTGCAGGTCCATCAGCGCCTTGGTGACGGGCAGGCCAAGTCCCGGGCCGCCATGGCCGCGGGCCAGGCGATGGTCCGGCCGCATGAAGGGCAGGAGCACGTAATCGAGCTGCTCGGGGTCGATGCCGATGCCGGTATCGGCCACCGTGATGCCGAGGCTGCCATCCTCCCTCCGCCCTGCGGAAATGGTGATGCAGCCGCCGGGTTCCACGAAGGCGGCGGAATTGGCCAGCAGGTTGAGCAGCATCTGCCGCAGGGCGTGGACATCACCCCAGATGGCCGGCAGGTCGGGCGGGATGTCCGTATCCAGGCGGATGCCCCGTTCCGCCAGGCCACTGGCATGAATGCCGAGGACGGAGCGCACGGCGGCCGCAACGTCCACGGCGCCGGCCCGCATCTCCACCTCGCCGCCCTCCATGCGGGCGATATCCAGCATATCGTCCACCATGCGCAGCAGATGGCGGCCGCTGGCCTGGATATCCGCCATGTATTCCCGGTAGCGGGGCGTGCCCAGCGGCCCCAGCAGTTCGCTGCGGATGATCTGGGCAAAGCCCAGGATGGCGTTGAGGGGCGTCCGCAGCTCATGGCTGATGCTGGCCAGAAGGTCGTCCCGCACCTCCCGCACGATGTCGGCACGCGGCCGGCTGGCCACCGGGCTGATGATGCCGCGCAGCCCGGCGAAGGCCCCGTCGCCGAACAGGGGCTGGATGCTGATCTCGAAATCGGCGCCGCCGCCGGCCACCGGGTTCTGGCAGTAGCGCAGGCGGGAGATTTTGCGGCGGCCCTCCACCAGGCTGGTGATGGCGTGGCGGGCGGCGCCATCGCTGATCGTGGCGATGATGGCGCGCAGCGGCCCGCCCACCAGTGATGCCTGCGCCCCGGGGGCATGCGGGAATGTGCCGGCGCAGCGTATGACCATCAGCCCGGCATCGGTCTCGAAGAGGAAAGCATCAAGGAGGCTGCTGAAATCATCGAGGTTCGGATGGGCCGGTGTCATGCTCAAATCCACTTCTTCCAGCGCATGAATCCGTACTCCAGCACGCCCACGGCGATGATGAGCAGGGTGACGATGGTGAAGGCCCAGGGGCTCGTCATGCCCGGCAGGCCGGCGACATTCATGCCCAGCATGCCCGCCAACAGGTTGAGCGGCAGGAAGATGGCCGCCGCCACGGAGAGCACGTAGAGCTTCTGGTTCACCATGTCGGTGAGACGGGTGGTCAACTCCTCCTGAATGACGGTGGCGCGCTCGCGCACCTCATCGAGATTTTCCACCTGGCGGCTCACGCTGTCATAGACTTCGCGCACGCGGTTGCGCTCGCGCTGGTGGAGAAGCGGCGTATCGAGGCTGGCCAGGCGCGCCAGGGCGTCGCGCTGCGGCGCCACATGCCGGCGGAAGGTGATGGCCTTGCGGCGCAGATTGGCCAGATCGCCGCGCATGCGGGCCTTCTGCTCGTCCAGCACGTCCTCCTCCATGCGATCCAGATCGTCTTCCAGGTCGGAGATGGCGGTGCCCATGCGTACCATGAGATCGTCGGCCAGGCGGGCCACCAGCATGCCCGGCGTGGTCGGGCCGGTGCCCTGCTCCACCGCCTGATAGCAGTCGCGGATGGCGAGCAGCGGATAGCGCCGCGCGCTGATGACCCGCTGGGGCGTCACCCACAGGCGGATGGAGAGCATGGCGTCGCGGTCGGATTCCGGGTTGAGATTGACGCCGCGCAGGTTCAGGAGCAGGCCGCCCTCATATTCGGTGCAGCGCGGGCGGGTTTCATCGGCCAGCAGGGCGTCGACGACGATAGGGTCCAGCCCGGCGTCCCTGGCCAGCCAGCGACGGGCGTCCCGCGATGTGCGGTTCAGATGGATCCAGGTGAACTCGCCACCCGTCACCGGCACATCCAGATGCCCCCATTCCAGAGGCGCACCGCCGCCGTGACCATCCATCTTGATGGCATGGATAAGCGGCCCCTCGCTCATCTCCACCCCCCAGCGTAGTTTTGATTTTATTGGAGGTTAAAGGGGATAGAGCATCTCTGCAACATCTTACTAGAGGAGCACCGACCAACCACAGGGCGCAACTGGATGATTCATGCGGAAAGATGATTCACTTCAAGGCACTACAACGAAGAGGGGGGCAAGCCGCGCGGTCCTGCCAGGATGACGGCGGCCCCCGCCAGGCACAAGAGAGCGCCGATGATATCCCAACGGTCGGGGCGGACATGCTCGACGGCCCACAGCCAGACCAGCGATGAACAGATATAGATGCCGCCATAAGCGGCGTAGGCCCGCCCCGCTGCCGCCGTATCCACCAGAGTGAGCAGGAAGGCGAAGAGGGCCAGGCTCGCCATGCCGGGCACGATCCACCACGGGGAAGCGTCCAGCCTGAGCCATGCCCAGAAGGCGAAACAGCCGGCGATCTCCGCCACCGCCGCTCCCAGATAGATCAATCCTGTCGGCATATGGGCCTCCTTTCTCAAGCGTATTGAGACAGGCAGCGCCGCGGCTGGCAAGGAGAAGCTGGAGCCTCAGCGCATATCGTGGCGCCACCGGTCGATGACCCGGCGCACGAAGCCGTCGTCCCCGGTTTCGCTCTGCCAGGCTTTCGCGAAATCGGGATCGTCGCTGGTCGGCATCTCGTGGGGCTGCAGTTCATCGAGCAGGATGCGCAGGGGCGCCGCCACGCCCTCGCCCACCGCGATGGCCTCGCGGTTCTGCAGGGACGG
>Ga0180219_1002045_pt1 | contig 12306 bp, 10 predicted proteins | sample eDN3rd30CBELigMG_FD_151338 | JGI IMG/M metagenome (GOLD analysis project Ga0180219, IMG submission 151338) | Enriched Miracle-Growth compost microbial communities from Emeryville, California, USA - eDNA 3rd pass 30_C BE-Lig MG (version 2)... ...
CAGCGTCGCAGCGCCGCCCGGCAAGCCCGGCAGCACCGCAAGTTCGCGCGGGGCCTGCAACTGCTCGCGGGCGCCCGGGTATGCCGGCAGCAGCAAGGTGACTGCCACACCCTCTCCCGCGAGCGTCTGCACCATGCCACTGACTGCGTCGCCCAGGCCGCCCGACTTGGCGAGCGGAAAGGCTTCGGAACTGACAGCTAGTACATTCAGGGTCACGTTGATTCTCCTTGTCTCTCGGCAGCGGCCGCGCAAAGTATTCGCACAGGACCGAAGGTATGCATGCTGGTCGCCAGCGCCGCCGCACAGCCACGGGACATATCGCGCGGAGCACATCCGGTAAAAAATACGCGCGTCCGTAAAAGCTATACAGGCCTCTGTCCGGCCATCAGGGGAAGCCACGCTCCCCTGTTGGATCGAAGCAATATCCATGCCGACCCCGGAATACCGCCAGGGCACCGCCTGATCGTCCAGGCATGTCTCTTGCCGGACACAGGGGCATACGCAGCCTGGGCAGCCCTCATCCAACTGGAGATAGAATGAAACAGTATCCACATGCCGCAGCGGCAAAGACATGGCTTGACGCGCATGTTCCAGAGCCCCCGGGATACGAGCCCGACACGCCTCCGGAGCATGACCCGGACCCTCCGCCGGAAAGAGATCCGCGCCTTCCTCCCGAACGCGAGCCAGGGGAACCGCCCGAGAGGCCGCCCCCGGATATCCCGGATCGCGACATAGACCTGCCCCCGCGCGAGTCGCCTGAGGAAATACGCGACCCGAGACAGCCGCCCAGGGGCGATCCGCCCTTGCGCGCGGCGGGCTGACGCTCTACCGGAGGTCCTTGTCGGAATCGTCCACGCCGTCCGACGCCCCGTACTCTTCGAGCCGGTTATAGAGTGTCTTGAGACTGATGCCCAAGGTCTTGGCTGCGGCTTTCTTGACCCCGCCGCACTGTTTCAGCGTGGCCAGGATAAGCTGCTTGTTGGCTTCGGCAAGAGACGAGCCCACAGGCAGAAGCACCTCATCGCCCCATTCGGCTGGCCGGGCATTCAGCTCGAATGTGCTGAAATCACCCTCTATCACATCGTCGCTCAAAATATAGCTGCGATAAACATAATTGCGCAGCTCCCTGACGTTGCCGGGCCAGCCATACGTTTTCATGGCCTCCAGGGTGGCCTCGGAAAACACCTTGGCGGTGCGATGCTCCTGATTGAACATGTCCAGAAAATGGTTGGCCAGGAGCAGCACATCGTCATCCCGTTCCCGCAGGGGCGGCAGTTCGAGCGGAAACACGCTCAAGCGATGATACAAATCCTCGCGCAGCGCGCCTTCGGCAACGGCCAGCTCGGGATTGCGGTTGGTCGCGGCCACGACCCGCACGTTGGCCTGTATTTCATCATTTGTGCCGACACGCATGAAGCGCCCCGATTCCAGCACGCGCAGCAGGCGCACCTGCAGCTCCATCGACATCTCCGTGATTTCATCCAGAAAGATGGTGCCGCCGCTGGCCCGCTCAAAATACCCTTTATGCTGCCGGTCCGCACCAGTGAAGCTGCCTTTTTCATGCCCAAACAGCTCGCTTTCTATGAGGTGGGGGGAAATCGCGCCGCAATTGATGGGGATAAAGGGGTTCTGATGGCGAGGGCTGGCCAGATGTATCGCCTCGGCCGCCAGCTCCTTGCCGGTGCCGCTCTCGCCCACAAGCAGTACAGTTGCCTGGGTGGGCGCCACTTTTTCAATGTGCGCGCACAGCAGTTGCATGGTTCGGGACTTCCCGATCATTTTTGCGAAGCAGTCGGTCGAGCCGGGCGCGGCCTCCCCCGGCGACAGAGACTTGACCTCGGTCAGAATGCCGCGCAAGCGCCGCAGGCTGACCGGTTTGGGCAGGTAATCCACCGCTCCGCAGCGCAGCGCCTCGATGGCGGTATCCACGCTCGAATGGCCGGTGAGAAATGCAACCTGGGTGGCCGGCAAGTCCGCCGATTTCCAGAATTCCATGCCGTTGCCGTCCGGCAAGGCCATGTCCAGCAAGACAACATCCGGCTTCTGCCGCTCGATCTGGATGCGGGCCTGGCGGATATCCGCAGCCTGTGCGGAGGTATAGCCCTCTTCAGAGGCAATGTCGGCAATCAGTTCTCTGATTGCCTCATCGTCGTCGACGATCAAAAGGTGCGGCATAGCGGTTCAGTCACGAGTTGTCCCACGACAGGCCGAGGTTTCAGCCCTCGCGTCACGAAAGGCAGTTGCAGCGTCAGGCGCAAAAATTGCTGTCCAGTTGCCAACCTAGGGTAATGGCTTGTCTGCGACTAATCGTACGCGGTTTTGACGCAACAATTTGAAAATATTTATATCTTATGGTGCTAAATATTACATTCAATTCAATCGGTATTGCGGTCAAGAGGCGACGCTCATGATCAATTCATCCAAAATGCTTGGAAGATCCGCCGCAGCCTTCAGGTTGGCCAGATCTATCGTCAAGGCGGCGCCAACCGAGGCCAGCGTGCTGATCGTGGGCGAGAGCGGCACAGGCAAGGAGATCATCGCGCGGGCCATACATCGCCGCAGCACGCGCAAGGATGAGCCTTTTGTCGCCATGAACTGCGGCGCCATCACGCCATCGCTTGCGGAAAGCGAATTGTTCGGACACGAGAAAGGCAGCTTTACAGGGGCGTCCAGCACCACCATCGGCTGCTTCGAACGGGCCAACCCAGGCACGCTGTTCCTGGACGAGGTGACGGACATGCCCCTGGTCATGCAGGTGCTGCTGCTGCGCGTGCTCGAAACAGGGCGGTACAACCGCGTCGGCGGCGCAGAACAGCTCAGCGTAAACCTGCGCATCGTTGCGGCCACCAACCGCGACCCCAACGAAGCCGTGCAGGCCGGAAAATTCCGCTCTGACCTGCTGTATCGCCTGGCCGTATTTCCAATACGCGTGCCCGCGCTGCGCGAGCGCAAGTCCGACATCCCCTACCTGGCCCAGCGCTTTCTCGATGAGCTGAACGAACAGGAAAAGACCGCCAAGACATTTGCCCGTCCGGCGCTGGACAATCTTCAGAACTACAACTGGCCGGGAAATATACGCGAGCTCAAGAACACCATCACCCGCGCCTTCATTCTGGCCGACGACGAACTGCATATCGCGCCGCTGAGCCCTGTTTTCCGGCCAAGCGCCCTGGAGGTAAAGCAGGGCTGCCTCAAGATACCCGTCGGCACCCAGCTGGACAATGCCCAGCGCGCCGTCATCATGGCCACGCTCGATCATTTCGAGGGCGACCGCCAGCGTGCCGCCACTGCACTGGGCATCAGCCCTAAAACACTTTACAACCGCCTCGGACGGCTTGACGATCCCCCAGAGAAATAATCATCCGCGTGGGCGCAGAACGCGCCACACCCTCCCCAAGGTCAAGCGCAGTTCTTACAAGCGGCGGTAAGAATTCTCAATGGCGCGCAGGCAAAAATGCCCGCCTTCCCCTATGGCCATCCCTGGGTTTGCAACATGGCATTGTTTTTGCTTGAACCTGTGTCAGGACCTACGGCACATGTCTTGCCGCAAAGATCAGATCAGGGGGATGAAATTGCCGCAACTCACTTATGAACTGCAAGCACGACAGCAGGCCACGCTGACACCCAGGCTGCAGCAATCCGTCAAGCTGCTGCAAATGTCCACCCTCGATTTCAGCCGGGAAGTCGCCCAGGCCCTGGCCACCAATCCTTTTCTCGAAGAAGACGATGCCGGCTCCGATGCGGACGCTCACCCGGAGCAGCCCAGCGGGGACAGTGCAACAGTAAAATCAGACCAGTCCGGCAGGGCCCTGGATGCCGCTGAAGACAGCCACGACGGCGAAAGCATGGCTGACGTGCCCGAGCATATCCCTGACATACAGCATGTCCAGGCCCAGGACATTCCCCAGGAATATACCGGGGACTATCCACAGCGGCTGGGCGGCATGGACGGCATGGACGGCAAGGATACCGATGTCGGGCAGTGGGCGCGTAGCGAGACCGGCCTGCGCGAAGCGCTGGAGGCTGATCTTTGCGGCTATTCCTTGAGCGAACGGGACGAAAGCCTGGTGCTTCATATCATCGAAGCGCTCGATGATGACGGCTATTTGCGCGTTCCCCTGGAAGAGCTTGCCGCCCCGACGCAATTCTCGCCTCCGGTATCGCGCGAAGAATGGGAAATAGCCTTGCGCCTGACGCAGCATCTCGGCACACCGGGCATAGCCGCGCGCAATCTGCCTGAATGCCTGTCGCTCCAGCTGCGGGCCATGCCGGACGATACCCCAGGCAGGGAGGCGGCCTTGCGCATCGTGGCCGGCCAGCTCGACAGGCTGGGCCGCAGCGACTACCAGGGGCTGGCCAAGGCCGCAAGATGCAGCGTGCAGGAAGCACGCAAGGCCGGCATGCTGATCCGCAGCCTGACGCCCCGCCCCGGCCGGCACTACGGCTCCGTCGATCCGTCCTGCTATGTGATTCCCGACGCCTATGTATACAAGGTGGGCAGGTTGTGGGTCGCGGTGGCCAATAATGACGCCATGCCGCGCGCCAGGCTCAACGACACCTATGCCCGCCTGTTTCGCAAGACCCGCTATGAAGAGCGCGGCATGATGGCGCAGGCCCTGCAGGAGGCGCGCTGGCTGATGCGCAGCCTGGAGCAGCGCACCCATACCATTCAGCGCGTCGCCCAGGCCATTGTTGCGCGGCAGCAGACCTTCTTCGATTATGGCGAGGTTGCGCTGCGCCCCCTCATGCTCAGCGAAATCGCGGACGAACTGAACATGCACGAATCAACCGTATCGCGCGCCACGAGCAACAAGTACCTGGCCACGCCGCGCGGCATCTATGAGTTCAAGCACTTTTTCTCGCGCGAGCTTTCCACGCGCTCGGGCGGGACCTGTTCCGCGGTTGCTGTGCGCGCGCTGATACAGGAAATGATAGACGATGAAAACCCCCGGGAGCCGCTGTCCGATGTGGTGCTGGCCAGCCGCCTGGCACGCGAGGGCATTGTGGTGGCGCGCCGCACGGTATCCAAGTATCGTGCCCAGATCAAGTATCCGCCAGCCGAATTGCGCCGCGCGCCCTGAACCCGGACAGCGCCCGCAGGCCGCCGCCCTGACTACAATAGCGGCTTCCGGTTTCTTCGTGTTCAGGACACTACATGACAACCCCGAGCCTTCCAGCCATTGCATTGCTGGGCACCGGCGGCACCATTGCCTCGACCGCGCCGCAATCGGCCGCAGTGACCGACTACGACGTTACTGAGGGCGTGCAGGCTCTGCTCGATGCGGTTCCCGAGATACAGGCCCTGGCGGCGCTGCAGCCCGCGCAGGTGTTCAATGTGGACAGCCGCTGCATCACCACTGCCATGTTGCTGGAGCTAGGCCGGGCGGTACAGGCGGTGCTGGACAGGCCGGATATCCAGGGCGCCGTCATCACGCATGGCACGGATACGCTGGAAGAAACCGCCTATTTCCTGAACCTCGTCCTCAAAAGCAGCAAGCCTGTAGTTCTTGTTGGCGCCATGCGTCCCGGCTCGGCCATCAGCGCCGACGGCCCGCTCAACCTGTTCAATGCGGTGCTGCTGGCCGCATCGGCGCAGTCTCATGGCTTGGGCGTGCTGATCACGCTGAATGGCGCTGTGCACGCCGCACGCTATGCCGCAAAACAGCACACATCAAACGTACAGGCATTCAGCTCGGGCGATGAGGGTTGTCTGGGCCATGTATACGACGGGCGCGTGGCCATCACGCGCGCACCCGGCCACCCTCACACGCTGCATACCCCTTTTTCCATGGAAGCGCTGCGCGATTCCGCCGGCCTGCCGCCTGTCGATATTCTGTATGACCATCAGGATGCCGGCCTGCATCTGTATGAAGCCAGCATCCGGGCAGGCGTTCGCGGCATCGTGGTGGCAGGTACCGGCAATGGCAGCCTGTCGCCCCAGGCCGAAGCAGGCCTGGGCCTTGCAGCGCAGCAGGGCCTTATCTGCGTACGGGCCACGCGCACCGGGGCGGGCCCCGTTTCGGCCAGCCGCAATGACGAGAAGCGCGGCCTGGTCAGCGCCGGCACCCTCAACCCGCAGAAGGCGCGCATACTGCTGATGCTGGCCCTGGCCCGCGGCGGCGGCCGGGCGGAAATACAGGCCTGCTTCGACCGGTACTGAAACCGGCGCGGAAAGAACGCAAAGTGAAGAACACCTTCTGCGCCACAATGCAGGGGCGCCTTTGGCGCCGCATTGATATGGCCTGGCTTGACCTGGCCGTGAACGGCAAGGCTTGCGCTTTGGCGCGTGGTCAAAGCGGCAGGCTGCGCCGCGTCTCGAAACGTCGCAGCCTGCCCGTATAAGGATCCTCGAACTCAATGCTGCGGGCGAGCAGCTTCAGGGGCCGGCCAAAGTCATCCTCGCGCCCCTTGGGCAAAGGCTCAGGGTAGAAAGCATCGTTGAGGATGGGAATACCCAGCCCGCTCATGTGCGCACGCAATTGATGCTTGCGCCCAGTCACCGGGTAAAGGCGATAGCGCCCGACCTTTTTCAGACCGGCGCCCTGGACAGGCATGGAAGCAATGCCCGTGGTGTCGAACACATCCTCAAGCACTATCCGCGTCTCGCTATTGGGCTCGCCGGGCGCCTCATGCATGACGAAACGGCCCGGCACAGGCTCCAGACGGCTGCGCCATGTGAGCGGAAGATCCAGATCCTCGCGCACCGGCGCCAGCGCCTCGTATTGCTTGCGCACCCTGCGGCTCTGGAACAGGGTCTGGTAAGCTCCCCGGGCCGTCGGGTCGCGACAAAACACCAGCACGCCGGCGGTATCGCGATCCAGCCTGTGCAGCGGTGTGATCAGGGCGCAATCCAGCGTGCGCCGCAGCCGTGTGAGCGCCGTTTCGTGGACATGGCGCCCGCCCGGTATGCTCGCCAGAAAATGCGGCTTGTCCACCACGATCAGCCGGTCGTCCATGAACAGAATGGGCAGGTCAAAGGGCAGGCACGCTTCGGCCGGGGCCTCCCGGTAATACCACAGCCAGCTGCGCGGCCTGTAGGGGCTGTCGGCCCGCTGCGCCACGCCGTCGCTATCCACGATGTCCCCCGCCGCAAGACGCGCAGCCAGGATATCCGGGGGGATATGGGGGAAGCGCCCCGGCAGAAAATCTCCCAGCACGCGCCAAGGGCCGTCAGGCAGATAAAGCCTGCTGGCGGCAACGCCGTCCCTGGGCGGCAGTGGGGGTTTGACGGGCAGCCTGCCGCCCCCCGGCGCCGGTGTGCCATGGCGTATCACCCGAGCGCCGTGTCAAGCAGCATCATCAGCACAAAACCCAGTATCAGGCCAATCGTGGCGGCGCTTTCATGCCCCTGGCGGTGAGACTCGGGGATGATTTCGTGACTGATGACAAAGAGCATGGCTCCGGCTGCCATCGCGAGCCCCCACGGCAGCAGCGTTGCCGACAGGCCGATGATGGCCACGCCGATGACTGCCGCCAGCGGCTCGATCAGCCCCGACAGCACGGCCACGCCCACCGCCATCATGCGTGAATAGCCGACACCGGTGAGCGCCAGCGCCACGACCAGGCCCTCGGGAATATCCTGCACGGAAATACCCGTGGCCAGGATCTGGCCGCCTATCCGCTCCGGGCTCGCAAACCCGACGCCGATGGACAACCCTTCCGGAAAATTGTGCAGGCATATGGCCAATACGAACAGCCATACGCGCTTGAGCTTGCGTGATCCGCTTCCGCCTTCCACCCCTTTGATGAAATGCTCATGCGGCATTGCCTTGTCTATCCAGAGCAGCAGCCCGGCGCCCAGCATCACGCCCAGCCCCACGGTCAGGCTTGACTCCCAGCTTCCCGCTCCCTGGCTCTGAGCGGTATCCAGTGCGGGGATAATGAGGGAAAACGAGCTTGCTGCAAGCATGACGCCCGCGCCAAAGCCCAGCATGGCATCGTTCGCCCGCTGGGAAAACTGGAAGGACATGACGACCGGCAAGGTGCCAAGCGATGTCGCGCCGGCCGCAACGCTTCCCCAGACCAGGGCATGCAGCAGCATGTCATTGCCCGGGGTGGCAGCGGCATACCACCAGACCAGCGCAAGAACAGCAATGATGGCCAGGCACAACACACCAACCGTGTATTGCGGCCGCTGCGCCTGCGCATCCTGCAGTGTGGTCATAGCGTGGCTCTCCGTGGCTGAAAATGCTTATGCTACCTGACCGCGGCGTACTGGAACGTTCCTACCGCGGTCGCCAGCAAAAGGTCGCCGTCCAGCAGCACCTCGGCACGGGTAAAGAAAGTGCGACGGGCCTTGCGCTCCACGTAGCCGCGCGCGACCAGCTCGCTGCCCTCGCCGCTGTTCAGGAAATTGGTGGTGAGCGACAGTGTCAGCGCGCGCAGCGCCTGGCCGCCCGGCGCCACATACAGGCCGCTGTAGCCTGACACGGCATCGAGCAGGGAACACAGAACACCGCCATGCACCCGGCCGGTACGGTTGCCCAACTGCGGCGAAAGGGGCAGCCGCATTTCGGCAAAACCGTCCGACCATTGCGTCAGGCGCACGCCCAGCCACTCCAGAAAAGGGTTGTCGATGGGGATGTGGACATCGCCGCCCGTGATGGCGGCCGCCTCGTTGCCGGCGCCCGCGCCATTGCAGTTCTTGATCATTGTCGCGTTTATTTCATCTGGTGTATCACCTGGATATTACCGCGACTGCGCCCCTTCCCGTCCTTCATCCCTGACGCTTTCACCGCTGTCATCCGGCTTGCCTGCATCGCTGGCGGCGCCATTGCCGGGATCGGCAGCAATGAGCTCGAGCCGCTCCACCTCGAAATCGACGTTGAGCGGCTCAATCGCGGGCATGGATTTGTTGGCCCGCGCAGACAGCTCGCCAAAGCGCGCCGCCTTGCCGTACAGCCCCTGCTGGCCCGCCACGGCGGTAACCGTGCTGTTGTACTGCCTGCTGACTGTTTCCAGCGTATCGCCCAGCCTCTTGAGCCGCTCCGCAACCAGGACAACCTGGTTATAGATCTCACCGGCGCGAACGCTCAATTCGTGGGCCTGCTCGTTGCTGCGCGACACCATCCACAGATTGGCGACGGTCTTGAGGATGGGCATCAGGGTTGTATGCGACACCAGGATCACATTGCGCTGGTAGCCATAATTGAACAGCTCGCGGTTGTGGCGCATGGCCTCGATATAGGCGGGCTCGACCGGCATGAACATCAATACGAAACTGGGGCTGCGCATGCCCACAAGATTGCTGTAGTCTTTGTGGCTGAGGTCATCGATGTGGTTGCGCACGGCACGCACATGAGCGTCGAGCGCCGCCTGCGCCTGCGACTCATCGTCGGCCGCCACGGCGCGATCATAGTCGACCAGCGACACTTTGCTGTCGATGACCATGTGCTTGCCGTCCGGCAGCTTGATCACGAAATCAGGCTGCCGGGCATTGCCCAGGGCGTCCCGGAAGCGCGGCTGCGCCTCATAATGGTCGCCCTTGATCAGGCCTGCCAGCTCCAGCGTGCGTTCCAGGAGCAGCTCGCCCCAGTTGCCGGTGGTTTTCTTCTCGCCCTTGAGCGCCGTAGCCAGCGAGCTGGCCTCATCGCCAATGCGCATACCCATTTCCATGACACGCCGTATTTCCATGCCGAGCGAAGCGTTGCCGCGAACGGTTTCATCATGAACCTGGTTGATGCGGTTCTGGAAACGGTCGATCTGGTCGCGCAGCGGCTTTAGCGTGGCCTCCAGCGAGGTCTGGCTGCTCTGCGCGAGATTGCGGCCCTTTTCCTCGAGTATCTGGTTGGCCAGGTTCTGGAATTCGACCTTGAGCTGGGCGCGCGACTGCTCGAAACCCGCCTTCATTTCCTGGAAGCCGGCCAGCTTCTCCGCGTGGACAGCCTGCAGTTCGACCAGCTCCCGATCAAGCCGCGCCACCGTGGCGCCAAGCTCCTGGCGTTCAGCTTCGCGCATGGCGAGGGTATCGCGCGCTTCGGCCAGGCGCTCCTGCAGGTTTTGCGCGGTGGATTCGCTGCGGGCCAGCTGGCGGTCCAGGCGCGCGCGAGCGGCTTCCGCATCGACAGCCTGGTCGCGGGCGCGTTCCAGATTTTCCCGCGTGTCTTCGAGCTGCTCGCCACGCTGCCGGGCCAGCGACTGCACTTCGGCCAGCAGCGCGCGGGCGTAAGCAAGGCGGCGCCCCATGAACAATGCGACCAGCAGCGCCCCGACGATCAGGCCGGCCACGGCCAGCCAGATATCCTCCGGGCCAATGGCCAGTTCAGTCATAATGCTATCCTTTGTTTGCCATGCCTATATTCCAAGCATGATAAATTACACACGCTAAACATAGTATTACGGGCCGCGCCCGGTTCCACCAAGCTCGGCCTGCCAAGTGCAACGGACAGTATCATGCGCAACACCCTTGCCCGCATGATCGGATTGGTCGCATGGGTGCTGGCTGGCGCCGTGCATGCAGCCGGAACCACCGGCTGGCCTCCCGAGAATGCAGCGGTGCAAATCGTCATCCCCTCGCCCGGCGACACCGGCATCAACATCGCCATAGCCCGGCTTGTGGCCGAACAGCTGCAGGCCAGGCTCGGCGGCCATTTCGCGGTCGAAGCCTATCCCCCGAGCCATGCCGCGAGCGCAGCCGCGTATGTGGCTGCAGCCCCCGCCGACGGCGCCACACTGCTGCTGTGCGACGAAGCCTTGCTGGATATTGCCAGCCAGCCCTGGCGCGACAATCTTGCGCCTGTCACGCAACTGCCGCCCATAGGCCTGGTGGCCGAATTGCCGAATGTCCTGGTCGCCAATAACGACCTGCCCGCAGACAACCTGGCCGAATTCACTGACTACGTCCAGCGAAATCCCGGCGTGGTCAATTTCGGCTCCGACGGAAACGGCTCGGCCATGCACCTGGCCGGCCAACTTTACATGACCCAGACGGACAGCAATATGGTCCATGTGGCCTATAGCGCTTCCGGGCAAGCTATGAGCAATCTGATCTCGGGCCAGATACAGTCTATGTTCCACCTGGCGCCCGCCGTGCTCTCCAAGATCAGGTCGCACCAGATCAAGGCTCTGGCTGTCATGAGCGATCACAGGCTGCCGGCGCTGGAGCATGTTCCGACCGCTGCCGAGCAGGGCTATCCGCAGTTGCGCGCTGGCCTTTGGCTTGCGCTGATGGCGCCGCCAGGCACGCCGCGGGATGTGATCGAGCGCACCAACAAGGCGCTGAACGATGCCTTGCTTGATAGCCAGGTCGAACAGCAGCTCGCCGATATGGGGGCCATCGCGGCGCACGGCACGCCCGAAGAGGCGGCTAGCCAGATCGCCGCCGAACGGCAGCGCAGGCGGGCGTTGATGGCCGAATCAGACCTGCCCGTGCGCTGACACGCCCTCACCCGTTCATTTCTTGACGCCGAAGCATTGCTCCAGGCCGGGGAACCGGCCTTCGCGCACGTCCGCCGCGTATTGCTCCACCGCCGCCCTGACCACTGCGCCGACATCGGCATACTGCTTCGCGAATTTGGGAATGCGCGAGCCGCTCAGGCCAAGAATGTCTTCCGTGACCAGGATCTGCCCATCGCAGGAAGGCGAGGCGCCTATGCCTATCGTGGGAATATCGAGCGCTTCCGTAATGCGCCGTCCAAGCGCTTCAGCCACCCCCTCAAGCACTACGCCGAAGGCGCCCGCTTCCTGATGCGCGAGCGCATCCCGCAATATCCGCTCGGCTGACTCATCGGTCATGCCCTGGGCCTTGAAGCCGCCCATGGTATTCACATACTGGGGCATCAGCCCCACATGGGCCAGCACGGGTATTCCGCGATCCACCATGAAACGCGTCGTCTCCGCCATGACCGCGCCCCCTTCAAGCTTCACGCCATCCGCGCCACTGGCGGCAAGAATGCGGGCCGCATTCTGAAAGGCCTGCTGGGGGGATTCCTGATAGCTGCCGAAAGGCATGTCCGCGATGACGCAGGCGTGGGATGTCGAGCGCACCACTGCCGCGGCATGCGCCGCGATCTGATCGACAGTGAACGACAGCGTATCAGGCAGGCCATAGCCCACCATTGCTGTCGAATCGCCTATGAGGATGAAGTCCAGCGCATCGTCCAGCAATCGCGCAAAAGGCGCGCTGTAGGATGTCAGGGCGGCAATCTTGCGCTCCCCCTTGCAGGCTTTCAGCTGGGGCACGCTGACGCGCTGCGCTTGCCGGTGAACACTCATTTCCTCTCCTTCATGCTGTCTTTCGTATCTGCCGCCGCCGGGCCGCCGAATACCATCGCTTTCAAAATCGCACAATCTTCGGATTACTTCAGC
>Ga0180219_1002046_pt1 | contig 12302 bp, 10 predicted proteins | sample eDN3rd30CBELigMG_FD_151338 | JGI IMG/M metagenome (GOLD analysis project Ga0180219, IMG submission 151338) | Enriched Miracle-Growth compost microbial communities from Emeryville, California, USA - eDNA 3rd pass 30_C BE-Lig MG (version 2)... ...
CCGAATGTTCGGTCGACGAGCTCATCGAGCTCATCCCGGCGCCCGACTTCCCCACCGGCGGCATCATCTATGGCATGTCGGGCGTGCGCGAAGGCTACCGCACCGGCCGTGGCCGCGTGGTCATGCGCGCCAAGACGCACTTCGAAGACATGGAAAAGGGCAACCGGCAGGCCATCGTGGTCGACGCCATTCCCTACCAGGTCAACAAGAAGACGCTGCAAGAGCGCATTGCCGAGCTGGTCAACGAGAAAAAAATCGAAGGCATCTCCGATATCCGCGACGAGTCCGACAAAGATGGCATGCGTCTGGTCATCGAGCTCAAGCGCGGCGAAGTGCCCGAGGTCATTCTCAACAACCTGTACAAGAACACCCAGCTGCAGGATACCTTCGGCATGAACCTGGTGGCGCTGGTCGACGGCCAGCCGCGCCTGCTGAACCTGAAGCAGCTGATCCACTACTTCCTGCAGCACCGCCGCGAAGTCGTGACGCGCCGCACCGTGTTCCAGCTGCGCAAGGCGCGCGAGCGCGGCCACGTGCTGGAAGGCCTGGCGGTGGCGCTGGCCAACATCGACGACTTCATCGCCATCATCAAGGCCGCGCCCACCCCGCCGGTGGCGCGCCAGGAACTGATGTCGCGCGCATGGGATTCCTCGCTGGTGCGCGAGATGCTGTCGCGCGCCGATCTCGACGCGGTGGGCGGACCCGCGGCGTTCCGCCCCGACGACCTGCACGAAAGCTTCGGGCTGCAGGGCGACGGCCTGTATCGCCTGAGCGACACGCAGGCCCAGGAAATCCTGAACATGCGCCTGCAGCGCCTGACCGGGCTCGAGCAGGACAAGATCGTCGGCGAATACAAAGACGTGATGGCCACCATTGCCGACCTGCTCGACATCCTGGCCAAGCCGGAACGCATCACCACCATCATTGGCGAAGAACTGCAGGCCATCAAGGCCGAATTCTCTACCGGCGCCAAGGACACCCGCCGCTCGGAAATCGAATTCAATGCTACTGAACTCGACACCGAAGACCTGATCACGCCCACCGACATGGTGGTCACCCTGTCGCATGCGGGCTACATCAAGAGCCAGCCGTTGTCCGAGTACCGGTCGCAGAAACGCGGCGGGCGTGGCAAGCAGGCCACGGCCATGAAGGAAAACGACTGGATCGACCAGCTCTTCATCGCCAACACGCACAATTACCTGCTGTGCTTCTCCGACCGCGGCCGGGTGTACTGGCTGAAAGTCTGGGAAGTCCCACAGGGCACGCGCGGCTCGCGCGGCCGGCCCATCGTCAATATGTTCCCGCTGGCCGACGGCGAAAAAATCACCGTGGTGCTGCCCGTCAAGGAGTTCAGCGAAGACAACTACGTCTTCATGGCCACCTCGCGCGGCACTGTCAAGAAAACTCCGCTGTCCGACTTCTCCAACCCGCGCAAGGCCGGCATCATTGCCGTGGGCCTCGACGAGGGCGACTATCTCATCGGCGCCGACCTTACCGACGGCAAGCACGACGTCATGCTGTTCTCCGACGCCGGCAAGGCCGTGCGCTTCGACGAGAACGACGTGCGCCCCATGGGCCGCAATGCCCGCGGCGTGCGCGGCATGACACTCGAAGACGGCCAGTCTGTCATAGCCCTGCTGGTGGCCGGCGACGAGTCGCAAAGCGTGCTGACCGCCACCGAAAACGGCTACGGCAAGCGCACCTCCATCGCCGAATACACCCGCCACGGCCGCGGCACCAAGGGCATGATCGCTATCCAGACCTCGTCGCGCAACGGCAAGGTGGTGGGCGCCGTGCTGGTGATGCCGTCCGATGAAATCATGCTGATCACCACCGGCGGCGTGCTGGTGCGTACCCGCGTCAGCGAAATCCGCGAAATGGGTCGCGCCACGCAGGGCGTCACGCTGATCAGCGTCGACGACGGCAGCAGCCTGTCGGGCGTGCGCCGGGTGGTGGAAAGCGATGCCGACGCCGACGACGAAGATGCCGAAGCCACGGATGCCGACGACGGCGAATCCGGCGCTTCGCCCGAACCGACCGAACCTACGGAGCAATAATGGCGCGTCCCTGGAACTTCTCGGCGGGCCCGTCGGCCCTGCCCGAAGCGGTGCTGCAGCAGGCTGCCGACGAAATGCTGGACTGGAACGGCAGCGGCATGTCGGTGATGGAAATGAGCCATCGCGGCAAGCACTTCGTGCAAATCTGCGACCAGGCCGAAGCCGACCTGCGTGACCTGCTGGGCGTGCCGGCCGATTACGCCGTGATGTTCATGCAGGGCGGCGGGCTGGGCGAGAACGCCATCGTGCCCATGAACCTGATCGGCCGGCGCGGCCATCCGGCGGCCGATTTCGTGCTGACCGGCCACTGGTCGACCCGTTCGCATAAGGAAGCCGGCCGCTACGGCGACATCCACGTGGCCGCCAGCGCCGGCGAGGCCGCCAGCATCGATGGCCGCGAACAGGCTCCCTGGACCTGGGTGCCCCCGGCGGATACCTGGAAGGTGCGCCCCGAAGCGGCCTATCTGCACCTGTGCAGCAACGAAACCATTCATGGCGTCGAGTTCACCGACTGGCCCGACCTGGCCGCGCTGGGCGCGCCCGACGTGCCGCTGGTGGTCGACGCCTCGTCGCACTTCCTGTCGCGCCCCATGGACGTCACGCGCGCCGGCCTGCTGTTCGCCGGCGCCCAGAAAAATGCCGGGCCGGCAGGTGTCACCATGGTGGTGGCCCGCCGCGATCTCATCGGCAAGGCCCTGCCTATCTGTCCGTCGGCCTTCGACTACGCCAACGTGGCGGCCGAACATTCGCGTTACAACACGCCGCCGGCGTTCGCCATCTACATCGCGGGCCTGGTCTTCAAGTGGGTGAAGGCGCAGGGCGGGGTGGCCGGCATGGAAGCGGCCAACCGCGCCAAGGCCGAGCTGCTGTACGGCTACCTGGACAGCACCTCCTTCTATCACAACCCCGTGCACGCGCCGGTGCGCTCGCGCATGAACGTGCCGTTCGTGCTGCGCGACGAATCCCTCAACGACGCCTTCCTGCAAGGCGCCGAGGCAGCCGGCCTGATGCAGCTCAAGGGCCACAAGAGCGTGGGCGGCATGCGGGCTTCCATCTACAACGCCATGCCGCTCGACGGCGTGCGCGCGCTGGTCGAGTACCTGCAAGACTTCGAGCGCCGCTATGGCTGATTCCCTGCAAGACCGGCTCAAGCCGCTGCGCGAGCGTATCGACGCGCTCGACGCCCAGATTCTCGAACTGCTGTCGCAGCGCGCCCGTGCCGCGCTCGAAGTGGGCGAGGCCAAGCACGCTGCCGCGGCCGACGGCCCGGTGCTGCGGCCCGAGCGCGAGGCCGAGGTCATCCGCCGCCTGCAGCAACTGAACCCGGGGCCATTCCCGCGCGACGCCGTGGCTTTTGTCTGGACCGAAATCATCTCGGCTTGCCGCGGCCTCGAACGCGGCATGACGGTTGCCTACCTGGGGCCGCGCGGCTCGTTTTCCGAGCAGGCGGCCTTCGAGCATTTTGGCCGCTCGGTGCAGCCGCTGCCTTGCCCGTCGTTCGACGAAGTATTTCGCGCCGTCGAGGCCGGGCAGGCCGACGTGGGCATGGTGCCGGTGGAAAACTCCACCGAGGGCGCGGTCAACCGCAACCTGGACCTGCTGCTCAATACTCCGCTGAAGATCCTGGGCGAGCGCTCGCTCGACATCCGCCACTGCCTGATGACGCAATCGGGCTCGATGGACGGCGTGACCGCCGTCGCCGCGCATCCGCAGGCGCTGGCCCAGTGCCAGGCCTGGCTTAACCGCCACTACCCCGGCCTGGAGCGCGTTGCCGAGGCCAGCAATTCCGAAGCGGCGCGCGTGGCGGCCGGCAATCCGGCCATGGCGGCCATCGCCGGCGAAAGCGCCGCGCCAGCCTGGGACCTGCAAATCGTCGCCGCCGGCATTCAAGACGACCCCAACAACCGCACGCGGTTCCTGGCGCTGGGCGACATCCAGCCGCTGCCCAGCGGCAAAGACAAAACCAGCCTGATCCTGGCCGTGCCCAATCGCGCCGGGGCGGTCTACGACATGCTGGCGCCGCTGGCGGCCAACGGTGTCTCCATGACCCGCTTCGAATCGCGGCCCGCGCGCACCGGCCAGTGGGAATACTATTTTTACGTCGATGTACAGGGTCACCGCGACGACCCGCAGGTGGCCCGCGCGCTGGCCGACCTGCAGGAGCAGGTGGCTTTCATCAAAGTGCTGGGCTCGTACCCGGCGCAGTAATCTTCCACGCGTACGCGCATTTTCATGACTACCGCCATCAAGCCGTTGACCGCTCCCGCCCACGTCAGCGCCATTGCGCCATACCAGGCCGGCAAACCCATCGAAGAACTGGCCCGCGAGTTCGGGCTGGACCCGGCCGGCATCGTCAAGCTGGCCTCCAACGAGAACCCGCTGGGCATGCCCGAATCGGCGCGCCACGCGCTGACCGCCGCGGCCGGCACGCTGGCCCGCTATCCCGATCCTAACGGCTTCGACCTGAAGGCCGCGCTGGCCGAACGCTACGGCGTGCCCATGGGCTGGATCACGCTGGGCAACGGCTCGAACGACATCCTGGAAATCGCCGCGCTGGCGCTGCTCGAACCGGGCACGTCGGCCGTGTACGCACAGCATTCGTTCGCCGTCTACCGCCTGGCCACCCAGGCGCGCGGCGCGCGCCACATCCAGGTGCCGGCGCGCGACTACGGCCACGACCTCGATGCCATGTTCGAGGCCATTGCCGACGACACCCGCCTGGTGTTCATCGCCAATCCCAACAACCCCACCGGCACCTTCGTGCCGGGCGCCGACGTGGCGGCCTTCCTGCAGCGCGTGCATGCCGCCCACGGCGACCGCGTCACCGTGGTGCTGGACGAGGCCTACAACGAATACCTCGACCCCGAACTGCGCTTCGACAGCGTGGCCCTGGTGCGCCAGTATCCCAACCTGATCGTCTCGCGCACGTTCTCCAAGGCCTACGGGCTGGCTGGGCTGCGCGTGGGCTACGCTGTGGCGCAGCCGGTGCTGACCGACCTGCTCAACCGCGTGCGCCAGCCGTTCAACGTGAACACGTTGGCGCAGGCCGCCGCCATCGCCGCGCTGGGCGACGCCGACTACCTGGCGCGTTCGTACGCGCTGAACAAGGCGGGCAAGCAGCAACTGTGCGCCGCGTTCGAAAGCCTGGCACGGCGCTATGTGCCCAGCTATGGCAACTTCGTGCTGGTGCACGTGGGCGACGCGCAGCGCGTCAACCTCGAACTGCTCAAGCGCGGCGTGATCGTGCGGCCCGTGGCCGGCGACGGCCTGCCTGAATGGCTGCGCGTCACCATCGGCCTGCCCGAGGAAAACCAGCGGTTCATCGCCGCGCTCACCGAAGTCCTGGCCGCATGACGCGCCCGCCAGCCGGCACCGAGACGCAGGGGGCCGATGGCCCCCTGATTCCTGTCCTGGCGGTGGTGGGCGTCGGCCTGATCGGCGGCTCCGCGGCGCTGGCGCTGCGCCAGGCGGGGCAGGTGGGGCGCGTGCTGGGCGTGGGGCGCAATGCTCAGTCGCTCGAGCGCGCCCGGCAACTGGGCCTGATCGACGCCGCTGCCACGGCGCAAGAGGCCGCCGCGCAGGCCGACGTCATCTTGCTGGCTACGCCGGTGGGCGGCCTGGGGGCGATGCTGGCCCAGCTGCGCCCGCATCTGCAGCCCCACGCCGTGCTCACCGACGCCGGCAGCACCAAGGCGGAAGTCGTGGCGGCCGCGCGCGCCGCGCTGGGCGAGCGCATCGGCCAGTTCGTGCCGGGCCACCCGATCGCCGGCGCCGAGCGCAGCGGACCCGATGCCGCCGACGCGGCCCTGTACCGGCGCCGCACTGTCATTCTGACTCCCTTGCCGGAGAACGCTCCGGCCGAGGTCGCGCGCGTGCGCGCGTTGTGGCAGGCTTGCGGTGCGCATGTCATCGACATGGATGCCGACGCGCACGACCAGGTGCTGGCGTCGGTCAGCCATATGCCGCATCTGCTGGCGGCGGCCTACATGGCCCAGGTGGCTTCCGCCGACAACGCGGCGGCGCGGCTGGCCCTGGCCGGCACGGGGTTTCGCGACTTCACCCGCATCGCGGCCGGGTCGCCCGAAATGTGGCGCGACATTTTCCTGTCCAACCGCGCGGCGCTGCGCGCCGAGCTGGCCGCGGTGCGCGCGGTGCTCGATCAGGCCGAGCGCTCTATTGCCGAAGGCGACGGCGCCGCGCTCGAGGCGTTGCTGGCGCGCGCCGCCCAGGCGCGCCGCGACTGGCGCAAGGAGTAAGCCTTTCATGACCGGACAGCCTTATCTCGATCTGCCGCGCGCCAGGCAGGCGCGCGGCCAGGTCGCCCTGCCGGGCTCCAAGAGCATTTCCAATCGGGTGCTGCTGCTGGCCGCCCTGGCCGCCGGGCGCACCGACATATCTGGCCTGCTCGATTCCGACGACACTCGCGTGATGCTGGCCGCGCTGCGCCAGTTGGGCGTCGAGCTGGCTGACGCTGGCGGGGGGCGTGTGACGGTTGCCGGCGCAGGCCGCTTCCCCGTGAAGCAGGCCGACTTGTTCCTGGGCAACGCGGGCACGGCATTCCGGCCGCTGACCGCGGCGCTGGCCCTGATGGGCGGGCAATACCGCTTGTCGGGCGTGCCGCGCATGCATGAACGCCCCATCGGCGATCTGGTCGACGCGCTGCGGCAATGGGGCGCCCGCATCGATTACCTGGGCCAGGCAGGCTACCCGCCGCTGGCCGTGGGCGAGGGCCGCATCCGGGCCGATGCGCCGGCGCGCGTGCAGGGTGCCGTGTCCAGCCAGTTCCTGACGGCGCTGCTGCTGGCTGCGCCCGTGCTGGCGCAGGACAGCGACCGGCCGGTGGTCATCGAGGTGGCCGGCGAACTCATTTCCAAGCCCTATATCGAGATCACGCTCAACCTGATGGCCCGCTATGGCGTGCAGGTGCGGCGCGACGGCTGGCGCACCTTCACCATCGAGCCGGGTGCGGCCTACCGCAGCCCGGGCGCCATCGCGGTGGAGGGCGATGCCTCGTCGGCGTCGTACTTCCTGGCGCTGGGGGCCATCGGCGGCGGCCCGGTGCGGGTCACTGGCGTGGGCGCCGACAGCATCCAGGGCGATGTGGCCTTTGCCCGCACCCTGGCCGACATGGGCGTGCAGATCGACTACGGCCCCGACTGGATCGAGGCCCGCGGCGTGCGGGTCGACCAGGGCGGCCGGCTCAAGGCATTCGACACCGATTTCAACCTGATTCCCGATGCCGCCATGACCGCGGCCGCGCTGGCGCTGTACGCCGACGGCCCGTGCCGCCTGCGCAACATCGGCAGCTGGCGCGTCAAGGAAACCGACCGCATCCACGCCATGCACACCGAGCTGGCCAAACTGGGCGCGGGGGTCGAGTCCGGCCCCGACTGGCTGCGCATCACGCCGCCGGCCGATGGCGGCTGGCGTGACGCCCACATCGGCACCTGGGACGACCACCGCATGGCCATGTGCTTCTCGCTGGCCGCCTTCGGGCCTGCCGCCGTGCGCATCCTGGACCCGGGCTGCGTCAGCAAGACCTTCCCCGATTATTTCGACGTCTACGCCGGCCTGGTGTCCGGCGCCCCCGACAGCCATGACGACTGATTCCACTTCTTCAGCCGGCGCTCCCGTCCCGGTCATCGCTATCGACGGTCCGACCGCGTCGGGCAAGGGCACGGTCGCCCACCGCGTGGCCAAGGCGCTGGGCTGGGCGGTGCTAGACAGCGGGGCGCTGTACCGGCTTACCGCGCTGGCGGCGCTGAACCGCAGCCTGGCGGCCGAAGACGAGGCTGGCGTGGCCGATGTGGCCCGCGGGCTGGACACCCGGTTCGAAGGGCGCCACATCTATCTGGAAGGCGTCGAGGTGGGCGAGGCCATCCGCCAGGAGCGCGTCGGCAATTTCGCTTCGCGCATCGCCGCCTATCCAGCCGTGCGGCAGGCCCTGCTCGAGCGTCAGCGGGCGTTTCGCGTGCCCCCGGGGCTGGTGGCCGACGGCCGCGACATGGGTACGGTGGTCTTCCCGGACGCGGCCCTGAAGGTCTTCCTGGTGGCAGATGTCGAGGCGCGTGCCGAAAGACGCTGTAAGCAGTTGATCGAAAAGGGAATTTCCGCTAAACTATCCGACCTTTTGCGTGATATGCGCGAACGCGATGCGCGCGATACGCAGCGCAGCGCGGCGCCGCTGGTACCAGCGGCCGATGCGCACGTGCTCGACTCGTCCAACCTGACCATCGAGCAAACGGTGCAGGCAGTACTCGATTTCTGGAAAGTTTCCGTCCCTGGCGGCGGTTCGTAGTTCCGGGCAGGCGCCCGGGGCCCGGGCCCTGGCAGGTTCATTCACTCCACTGTCGCGGGCAATCCGCTTCGGTGTGTTTTTAACGGCCATTCCGGCCTAATGGATTTCAACCCCATGTCTTCCGTTTCCACTCCCGCCACCGGCGGCGAAAGCTTCGCCGACCTCTTCGCAGAAAGCCTCAAGAGCCAGGACATGAAGTCCGGCGAAGTCATCAGCGCCGAAGTCGTGCGCGTCGATCACAACTTCGTCGTCGTCAACGCCGGCCTGAAGTCCGAAGCGCTGATCCCCCTGGAAGAGTTCCTGAACGACCAGGGCGAGCTCGAAGTGCAGCCTGGCGATTTCGTCTCGGTGGCCATCGATTCCCTGGAAAACGGCTACGGCGACACCATCCTGTCGCGTGACCGCGCCAAGCGCCTGTCGGCCTGGCTGCAACTGGAAAAAGCCCTCGAAAACGGCGAACTGGTCACTGGCACCATCACCGGCAAGGTCAAGGGCGGTCTCACCGTCATGACCAACGGCATCCGCGCGTTCCTGCCGGGTTCGCTGGTCGACCTGCGTCCCGTCAAGGACACCACCCCGTACGAAGGCAAGACCCTCGAATTCAAGGTCATCAAGCTCGACCGCAAGCGCAACAACGTCGTGCTGTCGCGCCGCCAGGTGCTGGAAGCCAGCATGGGCGAAGAGCGCCAGAAACTGCTCGAAACCCTGCACGAAGGTGCCGTGGTCAAGGGCGTGGTCAAGAACATCACCGACTACGGCGCGTTCGTCGACCTGGGCGGCATCGATGGCCTGCTGCACATCACCGACATGGCCTGGCGCCGTGTTCGCCACCCGTCCGAAGTCCTGCAAGTGGGCCAGGAAGTCGAAGCCAAGGTCCTCAAGTTCGACCAGGAAAAGAGCCGCGTCTCGCTGGGCGTCAAGCAACTGGGTGAAGACCCGTGGGTGGGCCTGGCCCGCCGCTATCCGCAAGGCACCCGCCTGTTCGGCAAGGTTACCAACCTGACCGACTACGGCGCGTTCGTCGAAGTGGAAGCCGGCATCGAAGGCCTGGTGCACGTCTCCGAAATGGACTGGACCAACAAGAACGTCGATCCGCGCAAGGTCGTGACCCTGGGCGAAGAAGTCGAAGTCATGGTCCTGGAAATCGACGAAGACCGTCGTCGCATTTCGCTGGGCATGAAGCAGTGCCGCCAGAACCCGTGGGAAGAGTTCGCCACCAACTTCAAGCGTGGCGACAAGGTCCGCGGCGCCATCAAGTCGATCACCGACTTCGGCGTGTTCGTCGGCCTGCCTGGCGGCATCGACGGCCTGGTGCACCTGTCCGACCTGTCCTGGACCGAATCGGGCGAAGAAGCCGTTCGCAACTTCAAGAAGGGCGACGAAATCGAAGCCGTGGTGCTGGGCATCGATACCGACAAGGAACGCATTTCGCTGGGCATCAAGCAGCTGGAAGGCGACCCCTTCAACAACTTCGTCGCCACCTATGACAAGGGTGCCGTGGTGCCGGGCGTGATCAAGTCGGTCGAGCCCAAGGGCGCGGTCATCACGCTGTCGGTCGATGTCGAAGGCTACCTGCGCGCTTCCGAAATCTCGTCGGGCCGCGTCGAAGACGCCACCACCGTGCTGAAGGCCGGCGAAAACATCGAAGCCATGATCGTCAACATCGACCGCAAGACGCGTTCGATCCAGCTGTCGATCAAGGCTCGCGACAACGCCGAAACCGCCGACACCATCCAGCGCATGTCCGAAGCCAGCGCCTCCTCGGGTACCACCAACCTGGGCGCGCTGCTCAAGGCCAAGCTGGATCAACAGCGCAACGACGGCTGATAGTGACCAAGTCGGAGCTGATCGCCGCACTGGCGGCCCGCTATCCCCAGCTGGCCGCCCGCGACACCGATTACGCCGTCAAGACCATGCTCGATGCAATGACCCAGGCCCTGGCCTCGGGCCAGCGCATCGAGATCCGCGGTTTTGGCAGCTTTTCGCTGTCGCAGCGTTCACCCCGCGTCGGGCGCAATCCCAAGTCGGGCGAGCAGGTGCTGGTGCCTGGCAAGCAGGTGCCGCACTTCAAGGCCGGCAAGGAATTGCGCGAGCGTGTCGACCTGGCCGGTGGCCTGGCCGACACGCAGCCCGACGGCGACGCGCCGGACCAGCCCCAGCCCACGCTGCTTGGCTTGCACGCCATGTAGCGCGCCGGCAAGATCCGGCTGCCCGTGCCAAACAGTACCGGCAAAGCCCCTTGAATGTTCAAGGGGCTTTGTTTTTTTGCCGCCGGCCCGGCCCGGCTTCCGCTTACAATTGAACGTCTCGAACCCTCTTCTGGAGCATGCGCCATGCGCTACTTGGTCTGGGCCCTGCGATTGCTCGTTTTCATTGCGGTGTTGATGTTCGCCCTGAAGAACACCGACCCCGTGGTGGTGAAGTTCTACGCCGACTATGTCGTGCAAGACGTGCCGCTCATCGTGGTCATGCTGGCCGCGTTCGTGCTGGGTACGCTGTTCGGCCTGCTGCTCACCGTGCCGGCCGCCATGCGCCGCCGCCGCGAGGCCATGCGCCTGCGCCGCGAAGTCGAGCGCCTGCAGGCCGCCGCCAATGGCGTGCAGCCGGTGGTCGCTCCCGAAGCCATTGCCCCCATGTCCCCGCTGTAAGCGGCGTCATCCTGCCTTTTCCATAACCGGTACAGAGCTCGCAGCGTGGATTTTGAACCCTGGTGGCTTATCTTCGTGCCCGTGCTGTTTGCACTGGGCTGGTTGGCGGCGCGATTCGATTTCCGGCAGATGCTGCGCGAAACGCGCACCTTGCCCGATTCGTACTTCCGCGGCCTGAACTTCCTGCTCAACGAGCAACCCGACCGCGCCATCGACGCCTTTGTCGAGGTCGCCAAACTCGATCCTGAAACCACCGAGCTGCATTTCGCGCTGGGCAGCCTGTTCCGGCGCCGTGGCGAAATGGAGCGCGCCATCCGCGTGCACCAGAGCCTGCTCAGCCGCTCCGACCTGCCCGAGGCCGAGCGCGAGCACGCCCAGCACGAGCTGGCGCACGACTTCCTCAAGGCGGGCATGCTCGACCGCGCCGAGAGCGCCTTCGAACAACTGAAAGACACCCGCTACGCGCTGCCGGCGCTGCGTTCGCTGATCCGCATCTACGAGTCCGAACACGACTGGCCGCGCGCCATCGAAGCCGTCAAGACGCTGCACGGTCTGGTCGACGAGCCCGTGCCGCAGATCGTGCACTATTACTGCGAACAGGCCCAGGCAGCCCTGGCCGCCAAGCCTTTCAACGCCGACGCGGCGCACGCGGCGCTCGATGCCGCCGACCACGCCGCCAGGCAGGCTGGCCAGAGCGAAGCCGCCGGCAAGCCGGCCAAGGTGCGCACCGCCATGCTGCGCGCGCGCCTGGCGCAGCTCGAGCAAGATCCGAAGCGCGAGCGCCTGTACCTGGAATCCATCCTGGCCGACGCGCCCGAATTCGCCGGCCTGGTGGCCGAGCAGCTGCTGGCCAGCTACCGCGCCGCCGACCAGGCCGCCGACGGCCTGGAATTGCTCCAGAAGCAGTACGCCCACCATCCTTCGCTCGACCTGTTCAACGTGGTGTTCCGCGAGTTGCGGGTGCAACAGGGCGCCGCGCCGGCCTGGGCCTTCGCTCGCGGGGCGCTGCGGCACCACCCCTCGCTACTGGGGCTGGACCGCCTGCTCGAGGCCGAACTGGGCAGCGCCAACAACGGGGCAGCGCAAGAGCAGGGCCCCGTGCGCGGCGCCGACCTCAGCCTGCTGCGCAGCCTGATCCACAAGCACACGCAGCGCCTGGACCGCTACGCCTGCCGCAATTGCGGCTTCCAGGCGCGGCGGTATTATTGGCAATGTCCGGGCTGCAACGCCTGGGAAACCTACGCGCCGCGCCGTTTGGAAGAACTCGAATGAAGCCATTTCCCCTCGAGGACATCGCGC
>Ga0180219_1002048_pt1 | contig 12299 bp, 11 predicted proteins | sample eDN3rd30CBELigMG_FD_151338 | JGI IMG/M metagenome (GOLD analysis project Ga0180219, IMG submission 151338) | Enriched Miracle-Growth compost microbial communities from Emeryville, California, USA - eDNA 3rd pass 30_C BE-Lig MG (version 2)... ...
GTCGCCGGTTTCGCGGCCCTGGCCGTCGACATGCACGGCCTTGACCTGGCAATAAGGCAGGGCCACGCCCACCGAGCCGCCGCGCCGTTCGCCCTGCACGGGCATGGCCGTAACGGCCAGGGTGGCTTCGGTCAGGCCCCACGGTTCGGTCAGAGGGATGTTGAAATGCCGCACCAGCCGGTCGCCGATGGCCACGGGCAGCGCGGCCGCGCCATTGGTCAGAAGGCGCAGTGCCGGCACGCTCGAGGGTTCGGGCATGTCGAGCGCCAGGCGCCCCATGATGGTGGGGGGAGCGGTGAGCACGCTGATCCGCTCGCGTTGCACCAGCTTCCAGATTTCGTCCACGGTGCCGGGGCCGCGATAGCCCGCCGTGCCGGCGATGACGACGCTTGCGCCGCAAGCCAGCGGAAACAGGGCGCTGGCCAGCAGGCCGCCCACATGGAACATGGGCATGGCCGCCAGCACGCGATCGTGCCGCACGTAGCGGTAGGCATAGGCGGAGAACAGGGTGGTAACCGCCAGTTGGTCGGCGGTAAGCGGCACCAGCTTGGGCAGGCCCGTGGTACCCCCGGTGTGAAAAAGCCCCACCATGTCGTCGCCGCGTTGCGGCAGGCGTTCCAGTGGTTCGCCCTGGATCAATTCGGCGGGCTTGACGATACGCGGAGGCCGCCGGCAATGCGCCAGCACGGCGTCCAGCTTGTCATGCACGAGCTCGCCGTCGGCGACCAGTAGTTTGGCGTCGATCGAATCGAGCAAGGCCGCGATTTCAGGGGCGTTCAGATAGCTGTTGACGGGGGCGGCAATGCCCACGGCCTGCGCGGCCAGGACGGTAATGAGCGTGGCCGGCCCGTTGGGTGTCAGGAAGGCCACCCGGTCGCCCGGCCCCACGCCCGCTTCGGCCAGGCGGGCAGCGGCCTGCAGCAATTGCCTGGCCAGCGAGGCGTAGCTGATGTCCTGGGGGATGTCGTCCAGGCGGCCGTTGGGCAGGAAGCGCATGGCCGTGGCCTGGGGTTTTTGCCCAGCGGCGTGCAGCACGAGGTTGGGCAGGTCGCTGGCCGGCAGGCGTTCGCGCCAGGGCACGCGGGCGAACGCCGCCGCGTCGGCGGCGCTGGCAAACGGGGCGGAGGTGTCGATCATGGTTCAGGGCTTGACGATGATCTTTCCGAAGAAGGCGCGCTTTTCGAAGTCGTCGTAGGCGCCCAGGGCGTCGGAGAGCGGCACGACGCGGTCCAGAGCCGGCTTGAGGCGCCCCTGGGCCACCATGTCCACCAGGCTTTGCTGGTCTTCCATGGTCCAGCCGGTGGACCCGATGATGGTCATTTCCGAGGTGAACAGATAGGGGATGTCGGAGACGGCCTTGTAGCCCCCCGTGCCGCCGCAGCACAGCAGGCGGCCGAAGCGCTTGACGCAGCGCATGGAGGGCAGCCAGGTGTCGCCGGCCGTGAAGTTGACCACCACGTCGACACCGCCGCCGCGCAGCAGCGAGCCGGTTTTTTCGCGTATGTAGGCATCGAAGGCGGTTTGCGAATAGTCGATGGTTTCGTCGGCCCCCAGGGTCTGCAGCTTGCGGCATTTTTCTTCGTCGCCGGCGGCGGCAATGACGTGCAGGCCGGCGGCCTTGGCCAGCAGGACGCAGGCATTGCCCACGCCGCCCGAGGCACCCAGGATGAGGACGCGCTCGCCGGCCTGGATCTGGCCGCGAGTGTGCAGCATGCGGTGCGCGGTGCCGTAGGCGCAGGGCAGGGCGGCTGCATCTTCGTCGCTGACGTTGTCGGGCAGGCGCATGAGCTGGCTGGCGCGCACGACGCAGTACTCGGCCATGGCGCCGTTGCGGTTCTCGCCCAGCATGTCGAAGCTGCCCTTGTCCCAATCGACATGGTGGGGCAGAGGCAGCACGCGCTCGCCCACTTTCCAGCCTGTCACACCCTCGCCCAGCTCGGCGATCTCGCCGGCGCAGTCCGAGCCGGTGATGCCGGGCAACTGCACCTTGATGCCCGGCATGCCCCGGCGCGAGAACAGATCGGCGTGGTTGATGCTGGAGGCTCTGACGCGAATCTTGACCCAGCCAGGCAGTACTTCGGGCTCGGGCCTGTCACCATAGCGCATAACGGAAAGGTCGCCATGTTCTTCGAAATAAAGTGCTTTCAACGCCTTGCTCCTCGGTAATTTGTTTATAGACAAACAAAAGAAAATACTTCTTGATCGCTGCTTCTTGGTTGTATAGTATCCAACATATTGCCTATAGTGCAATGAAAATCGGAAGAGAACAAGTCGGCAGAAACGACTTCACAACCCTTCACCAGGAGACAATTCCATGCGCACTTTTGCCAAAATCGTTGCGGTTGCCGCGCTGGCGGGCAGCGCCTTGCTGCCGGTGCACGCCAAGACATACAAGGTCGCCATCGCAGGCTGGGGGCCGCATCCCACGCTCGACGAAACCATTGCCGGCTTCAAGCAGGGGTTGGCACAAGAAGGTTTCAAAGAAGGCGAAAACCTGGAGTTCGACGAAAGCAACGTCAACTTCGACCGCTCGCTCATTCCGCAGATGCTGAACAAGCTCGTCAGCGGCAACCCCGACCTCATGGCGACCATCGCCACGCCGGTTTCGCTCACGGCGATCCAGCAGCTGCGTTCGCGCACCTTCCCCATTGTGTTCACCCCCATCGCTGATCCGGTTCACGCCGGCATGCTCCCGGGCTGGGAAAAAGGCGAGAAGCTGCTTACGGGCTCTTCCGTGGCCCTGGACTACGATGCGGTGCTGGGCTTCTTCAAGAAGATCGTGCCCAACCTCAAGCGCCTGGGCGTGCTCTACGACACGGGCGACGACAGCTCTTCGGCGGCGCTCGACGGCATCAAGCCGATTGCCGAAGCCCATGGAATTTCGCTGGTGCTGATCGGCGTGGATAATCCTTCCGAACTGCCGCAGCGCGTGCAATCGGCGGTAGGCCGGGTAGATGCCCTGTATCCCGTGGCCTCGGGCCGCATCCAGCAAGGCGCGGCGGCCATTGCGTCCACCGCCGATCGCGCCAAGCTGCCGGTGCTGACCTCCGTGCCGCAGATGGTTCAGCACCACCAGGCGCTGGCCGCCCTGGCGGTATCGTTCAGGCAATCGGGCGAAGCCGCGGGCCGCATCGCCGCCCGCCTGCTCAAGGGCGAAAAGGCCGAGAACATCCCGGCCTGGAAGCCCTCTCCCGAAGAGCACCATCCCATGATCAGCGAGGTCAGGCTCAAGGCGCTGGGCCTTACGCTGCCTGAAAGCCTGAAGGATTGCAATTGCGTGGTGTCCGAATGACGGCCATGATCAGGCTCGAGGGCCTGAGCAAGACCTTCAACGCCGGCACGCCCGACGCCAAGCTGGCCACGCGCGAGGTCTCGCTTCAGGTTCAGGCCGGCGAGTTCGTGGCCATTATCGGCGGCAACGGGGCGGGCAAGAGCACCTTGCTCAACCTCATCGGTGGCGCCATCGCCCCCGACGAAGGCCGCGTCGAAATCGCCGGCATCGATGTCACGGGCCAGCCCGAGCACGTGCGGGCCCGCCAGGCGGCCCGCGTGTTCCAGGACCCGATGATCGGCACCGCGCCCATGCTTACCGTGGAAGAAAACCTGGTTCTGGCAGAGCTTCGCGCACGGGGCCGGGGCTGGCGCGCGGCGCTTACAAGCTCGCGCCGCACGCGCTTCCGGGCCGAGCTGGCCGAGCTGGGCCTGGGTCTTGAAGACCGCCTTACCGCGCGCGCCGGGCTGCTGTCGGGCGGACAACGCCAGGCGCTGGCGCTGGTCATGGCCACGCTCGAGGCGCCCGACGTATTGCTGCTTGACGAGCACACGGCCGCGCTCGACCCGCGCACTTCGGCCACCGTCATGCAGGCTACCCAGCGCCTGGTGTCGGCGCGCCGCCTGACCACCATGATGGTCACCCACAATATGGAGCATGCCCTGCAGTACGGCACCCGCATCGTCATGATGGCCGACGGCGGCGTGCGCGCCGATCTCTCGTCTGAAGACAAGGCGGGCCTGGGCGTGGCCGACCTGGTCAAGCGCTTCCATATTTCCGATGACCGGATGATGCTGAGCTGATCCCATGACAGACATCTTGTATAGCTTCTGGTACCTGGTGCCGGTAACCCTGGTTCAAAGCCTCATGTATGCCACCGTCGCTTTCGGCATCATGATCCCTTTCCGCATTCTCAACTTGCCCGACCTGACCTGCGAAGGCAGCCTGCCCCTGGGCGGCTGCCTTGCCGCTGCGTTCTTGACTGCAGGGTTCAACCCCTATGGGGCGACCGTGCTGGCGGTGCTGGCCGGCGCCCTGGCCGGCGCCATCACCGCATGGCTGCACCTGCGCTTTCGCATCCATTCACTGCTGGCCGGCATACTGGTGTTCACCATGCTCTGGAGCGTGAACCTGCGGGTACTGGGCAAGCCCAATGCGCCCCTGCCGGGCGGGGCCAATATGTTTGACGCCCTGTCGCCCGAAATCCTCGCCTCGAACTGGTTACAGGTGGGCCTGCTGGGCGCCCTGGCGGCGGCCGGCACGCTGGTCCTGATCTGGCTGTTTCGCACCGAGATAGGCCTGTCGATGCGTTGCGTGGGGGTCAACGAAAGACTGGCGCCGGCGCTGGCGATACGGTCGGCCGTGTATATCGTGGGCGGCTTTGCGTTGGCCAATGCCATTGTCGCCTTCGGCGGCGCGCTGCTGGTGCAGCAGCAGGGCTATGCCGACGTCACCATGGGCTTCGGCGTGCTGATCAACGGCCTGGCCGCCCTGATCGTGGGCGAGGCCATCGTGGGCCGGCATACGGTCGTGCGGCAGATGTGCGCGCCGCTGGTGGGCGCCATCGTGTACTACCAGCTGGTTTCGCTGGGCCTGGCCACAGGCCTGCACCCATCCGACCTGAAGTTCCTTACCGGCCTGTTCGTCATCGCCACCCTGGCCCTGCCCCGCCTGCTGCGGCGCGGCCAGGGCAGTGCGCTGGGCCTGTAATGAACACGCCTGAAACGGCGGCCGCCCTGCGCTGCATCGGTCTGGTGGGCGGCATGAGCTGGGAGTCCAGCGCCCTGTACTACCGCCTGCTCAACCAGGCGGTGCAGCGCGAACTGGGCGGCCTGCACAATGCCGCCAGCATCATGGTAACGCTGGATTTCCAGCTGCTGGCCGATGCGGCCGGGCGCGGCGACTGGAAGCAGGTAGAGGTTCAGATCGGCGGCGCCGCCAGGCAGCTCGAGCAAGGCGGCGCCGACTTCATGCTGCTTACGGCCAACACGGCCCATCTGGTGTTCGACGCCTTGCCCCAATACACCCGCCTTCCCGCCCTGCACATAGGGGTGCCTGCGGCGCGGGCGCTGAAAGAGGCCGGCCACGCCAGGGTGGGCATCATCGGCACTCGCCACGTCACCGAGTCGTCTTTCTATGCCGACTGGATGAGCCGGCATGCGGGCATTCAGGTCGTGCCGCCCGAGGCGGGCGACAGGCAATGGCTGGACGAGGTGATCTTCAGCGAGCTGGCCCGCGGCGCAGTCCGTGCCCAATCGCGCGGCAGGCTGCTGGCCGTCCTTGATAGAATGCAGCGGGCCGGGCTGGATGCCGTCATCGTGGCGTGCACCGAACTGCCGCTGCTGCTGGCGGCCGACGGCCCCGCGCCGGCGCTGCCGTGTTTCGATACGGTGGCCCTGCATGTTGCCATGGCGGTGGATATTGCATTGGGACGCGCACAAATCGCTTGCGGGGAGGGCCCTGCGTAAGCTCGAAGATCAAGGGAGTAGTGGAATGGCTGATGACAATAAGCGGGCGGGGCCGGGCGACGTCAAAGAAAAAAAAGGCATCCAGTCGGTCGAGGTCGGCGTGCGCGTCATCGATGCGCTGGCGGGGGCGTCGCATCAACTGCCGCTGCGCGAAATCGGCCGCCTGGCGGGCATCTCGGCCAGCCAGGCCCACCGCTACCTGACCAGTTTCCAGAAAAGCGGGGTGGTGGTGCAGGACGTGGCCACCGGCCACTATGGCCTGGGCACCCGCGTCCTGCGATGGGGAGTGGCGGCCATGAGCCAGACCGATCTCTTCACGCTGTCGTCCGAGGCCCTGGACCGCATCTGCGAGCAGTTCGACATGACCGGCCTGCTGTGCGTCTGGGGCGAATACGGCCCCACCTGTGTGCGGCTCAAGCGCAGCACCTTCCTCACCGGCACCGACCTTGGCCTGGGTTCGGTCTTTCCCCTGATTTCCTCGGCTTCGGGCCTGGTGTTCCTGGCGCACCTGCCGCCCGCCATTACCGAGCCGCTGATCAAGACCGAGCGCGAGCGCGCCCGCAAGCGGGGCGAGCCGCCGGTCGACATGGCGATGATCAGGCAGCGCTGCGAAACCATCCGGCGCGAGGGCTATTCGCTCGGGCTGGGCCATTTTGTGAGCAATATTTCGGCCATGGCGGCGCCCATCCTTGATTACCAGGGAAATGTGTCGGCGGTGATCACCCTGATCTTCCGCGACGACCCGGGCGTCAGCGACCCGCCCGACCGCGCGGCCAGAATCGCCGTGCTGCTGAAGGAGACCCAGGGCGTGTCGCGGTCGGTGGGGTGGCAGCCGCCGCCCGAGGCCGGCGAGCCCGCTGAAAAAGCGGCTCCGCGGCGCGCGGCGCGCCGTGCCGCCGTCAGCTGAACGCCGGTTCGGCCGCGTGCACATAGGCGTCCAGCGCCAAAGAAAGGTCGCGCCACAGGGCCTCGGCGTCTTCCAGGCCCGCGTGCAGACGCAGCAGGGGGCCTTGCGCTTGCCACGGCGCGCTTGTGCGTACGGGTGAGTCGACCGGCAGGGCCAGGCTTTCATAACCCCCCCACGAAAGGCCGATGCCGAACAATTGCAGGCTGTCGAACGCCTGCGCCAATGCGCGCTCTTGCGCAGCCATGGGCTGAAGCACCACGCCGAACAGCCCGCTTGAACCCTTGAAATCACGCTTCCAGCAGGCATGGCCCGCAGCGCCCGGCAGGCCCGGATGCAACACTTGGCTGACGGCGGGATGTTCCTGCAGGCGCCGGGCCAGCAGCAAGGCGGTTTCCTGGTGGCGCTGCAGGCGCACCGAGAGGGTGCGCAGGCCGCGCAGGGCCAGATACAGGTCGTCCGGCCCGGCCGTCTGGCCGAAGTCGTGGGCGCCCGCCTGCAGGGTGGGCCAGGCGCGCGCGTTGGCCGTGGCGGCCCCCAGTATGGCGTCGGAATGACCCGCCAGGTATTTGGTGGCGGCGTGGATCGAGACGTCCACCCCATGTTCAAAAGGCTTGAAGTACAGCGGCGTGGCCCACGTGTTGTCCATCATGACGATGGACCCTTGCCTGCGGGCGGCCGCCGCAATGGCGGGAATGTCGCCGACCTCGAAGGTTTGCGAGCCCGGCGATTCCACATACACCACGCGGGTGTTGGGGCGCAGATACGAAGCGATGGCGGCGCCCTCGAGCGGCGGGAAGAAGCTGACTTCCACGCCGAGGCGGGCCAGGGTGCCGCAGGCAAAAGCCCGGGTGGGGCCGTAGACGTTGTCGGTGATCAGTAGGTGGTCGCCGGGCGACAGGAAAGCCAGCAGCGCATGGGTGCAGGCGGCCAGCCCGGAGGGAAAGACGATGGCGCCGTGCGCGTTTTCCAGTTCGGCCAGCATGTCGGCAAAGGCACGGGTGGTGGGGGTGCCGAAGCGGGCGTAGTGGCCGTAGGGATTGCCGCCGTCGCGGCTGCGTCGCCAGTCGTCGTATGAGTTCACCAGCAGCGTCGAGGCGCGGCAGGCCGGCGTGTTGACCAGGCCGCCGAAGCAGGCCGGCGCGCGGCCCGCGTGAATCAGGACAGTATCGTCATGTGAGGTGCTCATGAGAAACATGATAGGCCGCTTCATGCGCAGTTTTATTGCTATTTTTGGCGTTTCTGTCTTTTGAATAGAAATATTTTTTCATTTATTATTCTAATTGAGGAAAATAATTCTATATGGATCCATGCGGTCCGCCGGACAGGCTTGTATGAGCCCAAGCGGCCCGCATGTCGGCTCCGGCTTGCTCAATGAGGAGCGCGTGGTGGTATGCCGGCGATTCGTTCTTGCCTATTAGCCGGGCTTTTCGGCGATGATCGTCCGCCCGGTGGCGGTCCCGCCCATCGGGGCATTACAAGAGCATCAGGATTCAAATGGACAAACTCGACCGTCACATACTCGAACAGCTTCAGGCCGATTGCTCGCTGCCCATCAACGACCTGGCCGAGCGCGTGGGCCTCAGCCCCACGGCCTGCTGGCGGCGGGTGCAAAAGCTCGAAGAGCACGGGGTCATCCGGGCCCGCGTGGCATTGCTCGACGGCGCCCGGCTCAATGTGGGGGTCACGGTGTTTGTGGCGGTGCGCACCAGCCGGCACGACGCCCGCTGGCTCGAGCAGTTTCACGCGGCGGTATCGACCATACCCGAAGTGGTCGAGCTTTACCGAATGTCCGGCGACACCGACTACCTGATGAGGGTGGTAGTGCCCGACGTAGCCGCCTACGACCAGGTATACAAGCGGTTGATACGCATGGCCGAACTGGCCGACGTCAGCTCGAGCTTCGCCATGGAGCAGATCAAGTACACCACCGCGCTGCCGCTGGACTATCTGCCTGATCAGTAAACCGCCGGCACGTACATATTTGCCGGTACGGGGTGCCGGAAATAATCGGGGTTGTATTCGCGTCGGGGCAGGGTGATCTCGGGGTGCTGCACTTCGCCATACGGGATCTGGTCGAGCAGATGGCGGATGCAGTTCAGGCGTGCGCGCTTCTTGTCCACGGCATCCACGATCCACCAGCGCGCCTCGGGAATGTGGGTGCGTTCCAGCATTATTTCCTTGGCCTTGGTGTAGTGTTCCCAGCGGCGGCGCGACTCCAGGTCCATGGGGCTCAGCTTCCATTGCTTGAGCGGGTCGCGGATACGCATCATGAAGCGGGTATGCTGCTCTTCGTCGGTGATCGAGAACCAGTATTTCACCAGGATGATGCCCGAGCGCACCAGCATTTTCTCGAATTCGGGCACCGAGCGGAAGAACTCCTCGTATTCGTCGTCGCTGCAGAAACCCATCACCTTTTCGACGCCCGCGCGGTTGTACCAACTGCGGTCGAACAAGACGATTTCGCCGCCGGCCGGCAGGTGGGACACATAGCGCTGAAAATACCATTGGGTGCGCTCGCGCTCGCTGGGGGCGGGCAGCGCGGCCACGCGGCAGATGCGTGGGTTCAGGCGCTGGGTGATCCGCTTGATCGCACCGCCCTTGCCGGCAGCATCCCGGCCTTCGAACAGCACCACGATCTTCAGTTTTCGGTCCTGCACCCAGTCTTGAAGCTTGACCAGCTCGCGCTGCAGGCGGAACAGCTCGCGGAAGTAGAACCGGCGGTCAAGGCGCCCTTCGGGGGTGGGACCTTGCGGGGGCGCCTCGAGCAGCAACTCGTCGAGCCGTTCGTCGTCCAGTTCCATTTCAAGCTCTTCATCGAAGCTGTCGAGCAGTTCGGCCTCGATGCGCTGGGCCGGTGTGGGGGCTGAGGAGGCTGGGCGGGTGTCTGTCATGGCTGGCGCGGGAAAGTTGGCGTAGCCGCCAGTTTGCCCGATCGAACCGGCGATTTTGATGACAGAAGCGGCTATCCGTCCGCGGGCGTAGATCAGTAAGGCATTTGCTTGCCGAACTGCACGGGCAAAGCCACCGCTGCCTGCGGCAAGGCAGCCTTGAGCGCGGCCAGGGCCTGCACGGCCTGTTCGAAATCAGCGTATTGGGCCAGGGTGATGCCGGTAGGGGCGAAGTGCTGCACCGAGGTCGGCCGCGGCTGCGTCTGCTGGATGATTTCTTGGACGTTGGCGGGCGCCTTGGAAACAACTACCTCGTTGCGGCTGCTGCCGACCACGCCTTGCGCGTTGAGCAGCAGGGTTTCGGCGCTGCCGGAGTACTGGGACGGAATGACCCTGATGCGGCTGTTGCCGATGGTGTATTCCACCAGGGTGCCCCATTGGGCGATCTGGTCTTTGCTGAGCTTCTGGCCCGGCGTCAGGGCCAGGGCCGCACTGCTGGAAAGCGCCAGCAGCATGCCCAGCAGCCCGGCGTAGCGTTGAAAACTTTTCTTCATGTTTCAGGTTCCTGAATCGGCAAGTGGCTTGGCCTTATTGTGCAATGATGCGCGCTTCCACGATAAAGCGGAAATCACGGTCGCCGCCGCCATCTTTTTGCGACAGGCAGGGCGTCGACAGCAGGACTTCGTCGTCGTCGCGAAAGAGGAACTGGGGCGTGTCGGGATTCGAGGCGATGGTAAAGAGTTCCCAGTTTCCTTGGGCGGTTTCGCCATAGAAGGCGAAGCTGGCCAGCGTGTAGTCTTCGAAGGAGTCGACTCCGTATGCCCTGAAATGATCATTGGGCAGCTTGAGCAGGGAAATGGTTCCGGAGGGCGACTTGGCGGCCAGGCCCAGCGAGCCCAGGCAGACCTCTTCGCCTGACAGGCGCACCTGCAATTGATCGACTGTTTGCGCTTCCCAATTGAACTTGCCTATCGAGGTGACCCGCCGGTAGGGGAAAGGCCCGTCGCGGACCAGCACATCGTTGCTGATCTCGCCGTCGTCCACCGGATTGCCCAGGTGCCAGTAGGCGATATCCCGGAAGTCGGGCATTTGCACGTCGTCGGAGCGGCTCAGGCTGGGGTCCTGCTTGTATTCAAGCGCCAGGGCCACGGCTTTTTCAGTGTCGGGCACGCCAAAGCCGTACCAGTTGGAGTGCTCGTGGCCGGCGCTGTTCTTTTGCCAGCCCAGGTCCATGGGGAAGGCCGTGGCGCCTTCATGAATGTCGGCGGGGCTGCCCAGCTGGCTGGTGGGCTGGTTGGTGGCGAGGTCGACCAGGGCGCCAAAGGGCTTGTCGCCGCCCAGGGGAATATGCTGAATATAGTCGGCATCCACCTTGCGGGCCGAGGCGCGGAGAATGTCGCGCACGTCGCGCCAGCCAAGTTCGGGATTGGCGCTGAGCATCAGCGCGATCACTCCCGAGATGGTGGGCGTGGCCGACGAGGTGCCGTTCATATAGGTATAGTCGCAGTCGGCATTGTCGGCCTGGCCGTCGCGCTCGGTCTGGCCGCGCAGGAAGGGCGTGCGCGCGCCGGTATTGCTGAAGCCGTACACGCAGCCGCGTATGTCGGTGCTGAAGATGGTCGGCCCGTCGTCGCTGCCGTGGATATCGACTTCGCCATAATTGCCGCCGCTGCCGTACTCGCCGCCCATGCCGGTAATCCACACCACCGAGCCTGCGCTGCTGTAGCTGCTGGCGCTGCCTTTGGCGTTCAGGGCGGCGACCGTAATGACGTTGGGTTCGAGCGTGCCGCGGTCGTTGGCCGGGTTGGTGCAGTCGAAATAAGATGCGTCCCCCTGATTGCACATGCCGGGATCGAAGGCGTTTCCGGCCGCCTTGACGAAGATGGCGCCCTTGCCGTCCCGAAGGGTTTTGAGCCCCCGAAGCGCCAGGGTTTCAGCGTTGACGACCTCCGATTCATAAGGCCGTGCGCCCAGGTCGTTGCCATATGACGCGTTGATTATGTGAGCCTTGCTCGACCATGGCGCACCGCCATAGGCGGCAAAGACTCCAGAGGGGCCCTGGCCGTCGAGATAATTGGCGCCGCCCAGGTTGACGAGCGGTGCGATGCCCATGACGCCTTTGCCGTTCTGGGCGGCCCCGATAATGCCCGCCACCACCGTGCCGTGGGCCGCGCTGCGCTCGCTGGGCCGGGGAGGATAGGGGTCGTCCGTCTCGGTCACGAAGTTCCAGGACATGCTGAAGTCGGCGTTGGGAGACAGGTCTTCATTGTGCAGGTCGGTGCCCGAATCGAGCACCAGCACATTGACGCCCTGGCCCTTGAGGCCCTGGCTATGCACGGGCTCGACGTTCAGGTCCAGGCCGTTGCTGAAGGTCTCGGGGTAGGCCTTGAAATAGCTGTCTTCATAGTTCAATGCCCACTGGAATGTGTAGAGAGGCTCCGTCTCGCCCGTCTGGCAGGCATAGGCGCCGGTTTCCGCGCAGGCCACCTTGTCGTCGCTTGAACTGCCGCCGCAGGCGGCGAGCAGCAATGGAATGAGGGGCAGCAGGCCAAAGCGCACAGCGTTCTTCTTCATGGTCTTTTGATTGCGAGATTTTATGGGGCCAGGGCGGCAAGCGTATGGATGCATGCCGCTTCCTCCTGGATTGGAGGAAGTGCTGTAGAGAGCTTGCATCGTACACTACAAAAGAAACAAAAAGAATCAACAAGAAATCAAATTTACTCCGCAAGCACCATCGGCATCCGCGCCGCATTGGCCTGCCTGGC
>Ga0180219_1002050_pt1 | contig 12295 bp, 9 predicted proteins | sample eDN3rd30CBELigMG_FD_151338 | JGI IMG/M metagenome (GOLD analysis project Ga0180219, IMG submission 151338) | Enriched Miracle-Growth compost microbial communities from Emeryville, California, USA - eDNA 3rd pass 30_C BE-Lig MG (version 2)... ...
TGAGCTTGCGATACCCATGCGGTTGCGCTGATGGGTATCGCTTCGCTCAACACCATCCTACGAAAAGCCATGCTCGCTCATGCGGTAGGAGCGGACTTTGTCCGCGATTTGTGGGATGAAAATAAAGTTTCATCCTAATTATGGGAGCATGAGGGCGGCCGATCCATCGCAGAAAAACCAAAAAAATCAATGACTTATATAATGAAATCCGTAACCAGGTGAAACAGCCGGCCTTTTCAGGAAGCGCGACCAAAAGCGCTAAAGTATCATCCTAATTTTCGACCAGCCTCTGGAAATGCCGTAAATCATGAAAATAAAGTTTCATCCTTACTATCCTTGATCATTCCTGATCTGCCTTAGCAAGGCAGGCTGAGCTGTCCGCCTCCGACATAGATGCCTTCAGATGATCTTTCCTGAACCCCACCTTTGCAGTACTGGCGTGCTTCATAATCTCCGGGAACAGGTTGAAACCATCTTTTCCCTTGGCGCGCCAACTGCTCAAATACTGGCTATCACCAAAGAACAACAGGTGCAGCTTAGCTCGTGAGCAAGCGACGTTCAGGCGTTTGCGATCGAGGATGAAGTTGAGGCCACCTTCAGTGCGCACGGTAGAGTAGCAAACAACGTCCGCCTCACTGCCTTGGAATGCGTCGACAGTATCGACTTCGATGCTCAGCGGACCGAGCTGGCCATTCTGCCAACCGATGTTGCGTAGCTGCCTGCGGACGCGCTCTTTCTGGGCGCCGTAAGGGGTGATGACGGCCACGGAGGTGAGCCGATTCACCTTGTCGGCCAGCTCAATCAGGAAGCCGGTGATTTCTTCAGCTTCGCGGACATTCTCCTGACTCATGCTGTTGTGGGGCTGTTGCTGCCGCCCTTTCACGTCCACCCAGTAAATGCTTTCGTCGAGCAGGTAGCTCTTTTCAAAATGACTGTCTGGGTGGCCGTTGAACAACGTGCGCTGGCCTTCACGGCTGTAGAACAGGTTCGCCACCAAATCACCGATGGGCGGTGCCATACGGTACTGCTTGTCGAGGACTTCCCGACACTCGGCTGGCAGGCGCTCAAACATGAGCTCAAAGAAGCTTCCACTGAGGAAGTTTTCGCGCAAAAAACCCAGTGCCTGGGTGGCTTCGTCCTCGCGCAGCAATGGCGCGATACTAGGAGGTAACTGGTAGTGGTCGCCTACCAGGATGACCTTTCTGGAGCGCAAAATGGGAATGAGGATTTCCGGTACCGTAGCGCGTCCAGCCTCATCGATAATGGCTACGTCGAACTGCAACTGGTCAATGCCGCCCTTGTTGGTGGCCAGCCCGACACAGGTGGCGCCCACCAGATTGCGGTCAGCCAGCAGGGTAATGAAGAACTCGTCCTGTCCAGCGCGGGATTGGGTCGCCTGCTTCAGGGTGGCACGCCAGACATGGCAAAGGTTGCTTTCGGCTTCAGGTAGACGCACCGCTGCCTCGATGGCCCGCGCATCGAGTTCGGCGAGGAAGTCGGCGTGCTGACGGTCGAAGCCCAGGGGCTGAATGGCCGAACTCATCTTTTCCGGATTGCCGATGCGGATCGCTTGAATGGGCTGCTCCAAACTGTTGCCGTGCTTGTCTAGGAACTTGCCCAAGGCGTTGTCCACGGCGGTGTTCTGCTGGGAAACCACCAGCACGCGACGGTTGGGCCGCTGGCAGAACAGTTGGTAGAGCATTTCCACAATGGCGGTAGTTTTGCCTGCGCCCGGCGGCCCTTGAATAAGAGCAATGTTGCGCTCCCTGAGAGCAAGCTCCACCACGCGCTTCTGGCTGTCGTCCAAGGTGCTAGCCCAAGCGATGGGTGTGCTGCGCTCTTCCTGCTCGGGCAGATAGTGTTCCGGGGCAAGCAGGATGTTCTTCAGTGCCGGATTGACCAAGCGATCCTGGAAGAAGTCGTCCAGCGCCTGGCTCTGCCGCTTGAGAGAGGCACTTGGTACGCTTACCAGCAGGCGTAGCATCTGGGCGTCGTTATCCAGCAGCGAGAAATTGCCTTCAATGCCGATGCTATCTTTCTGCCGGGTGTAGAGCGGCCGGTTACGGCGGTCGAAACGCAAGGACGGGATATAGTCGCTACGCTTGGCGTCCCAATGTTGCAAGCGAACACAGTAATCGGGATTGAGGGTATTGTTTTCAGACAACACCTCGCGCAGCTTGTCAGATACGAGATCGAACTGCTCCCGGACTTCCAAGGGCAGTCGATTGCGCTGCAGGGTGAGGATACCCTCCGCTCGCTGGGCAAGTTCTAGAGGGTACTCTAGCGAGAGGTTCTCCTCTCGACTGCGTTGGTAGGCAATGACCTGCTCCCAGCGCTGGTAGAAACGGCTCTGGGCCAACCTCTCCGGAGAATCATTAATGTCTAGAGCGGCCTGGGCGCAGAAGCGCAGGAACTCCTGCACGCCGTAGGCCCAGCCCACCTGCTCGGCCCTTGCCAAACGCCGAGCGATGAGTGTGAAGCGGAAGGGTGTGTCCAACCCGATCTGCAGAGTACCAGTCTGAGTGACCGTCCGAACCTCAAGCATTTCCCCGTCATCGCGCATCACACACCCTAGCTGCACCGAGGCCTTGGCTAAGGAAATCACCCCAGTTGTGCTGCTGTAACCCAGAAGCGTCCAAGGTTCCTCAGTGTCGTAGAAGCGCGCATCAGAGATGTTCTCGAGCAGGCGTTCGTCCACGTCTAGGTAAAGCTGCTGGTAACTCTGAACACCCCGAGCTTGGTAGTTGAATTCGCTTACCTCGATTGCTCGGCTCTTCTCATCGAAGGGGTTTCTGTTCAAGCACAGGTCATAAGCAGTCGGGTAGACGAGGATCTTCTGACCGGATAGTAGGCGCACGCCGGGGTGCTTAAGCTGTCCAATAGGTAGGCAGCCGCGCACGATACCCTCGTAAAAGGTACCTATGGCATTGGGGCCAGCGATGCGCTCTACCACAAACTCAATCGGCTCGCCTGGCATGATGTGGTGGTAATACAACGCCCCCCGAGCCACGCAGCCGTAGAACAGGCCTTCGTAGCGCTTGTGGGCGGACTTGACGAGTACTGGAATGTCATCACCGTAACGCAGGGCCAAGGTTTTCTGGGCGGTGTCGTCCTGGCCGAAGGAAATACGATGGTTGAAGCGCGGCAGGGGCTGGCCTAGTTCGTCCATGGACACCAGTACCAACTTGCCGGGGTAGAGCCAGTCCACAGGCAGCAAGGGCTCGGTGGTGTCCAGCCCCAGCAGATCCTCGAAAGCCTCCTTGCCCAGCAAAGATCGTATCTGACTTTCCTGCTGGTTGAGGTAGCGCTGGTATTCTCGCATGCGCACAATGGCGTCTTCGATGCGGGCGTATTCGCGGCGAAGTGCAGACTTTCGATACGGACTGGACGTCTTATCAGCCACCTCCTGGCCGATCATACGCTCCAGCCCGTCCAGTTCGGAAGGTACGTCAGCCACAGCCAGGCGATGCTCGCGTATGGATTCGAGCAAGAACTGAGAATGCTCCTCCCCCATCTGCCGCAACAGCATCAGGCGCTCGACTTCCTGTCGCTGACTGGCGGCACTGGCCCGAGCGCGAATTTCATCCGAGCGCTTTCTTTCGTCACGCTGCTTTTTCTCCTCTTGCTCAGTCTTGACGTTGTAGATCCAGCTGACGACCTTGGCACCAGCAAGAACTACTAGCCCCGCAGCTATGACAAAAGGGACGGCCATGGATTATTCCTGAGCTCCGTACAGCAAGAGTGCAGCTTCCTCAGCAGTGAGCTCCTTGGCCTCCAACTGAGCAAGAACACGATCCTGCAGCGTCTCCTGGATCCCCAACTCGCGGTCCTTGCGGGCCAGGTTGGTCATAGCCTCCTCATGGCGACGTAGGCTGTCTTTGTCGGAATTATCCAGCTCGACTAAGCGTGCACCATGTTCCATGCGCGCTTTTTCCAGATTCTGTTCGCCAAGAATTATTTCTTTCTGGCCATCGATCTGGGCACGCTTGGTGGCCTCGGCCTCTTTCTTGAAATCGGCGTAGGCCCTCATGGCATCCACCGAGGTATTGGCTAGGTCCAGCGCTTGATTAACACTGAAGCCGGAGTCCCCTTTCTTGGGCACAGGCTTCTTTACGGTCGGCTTTTTCGCTGGGGATTTAGTCGGTGCTTTCATGAGTATTCTCCAGTGGGGCTGAGCAGCAGTGCTAGGGTGGCATCAATGCAACTGTCGAGGCAGACTTGCAGACCAATGAGCTCTTGGAAGCTACCCGACTGAAGGCGCTCTTGTTGCAGCAGGGCCTGCATCCGCTTCAAGAGATTGAGTTGTTTGCGAACTTTCTTTTGACTGAACTGGATGTGGCAACGGGTAGCCTCTAGGCTGCGCTCAATGTGTGCCAGCCGCCCCTTTCGCTCCTTGCCTAGTGCTTTAAGTTCTAGCTCTCCCAGTTTCAGCTCTTGAGCCAAAGTGGTTTCCAGCACCCGGTTGTATTCACGTAGCTGTTCGGTGACTTCACGGGCAGCGCAGTAGCGGAAGTAGGACCCAGCGGCCTCTATGACCGCTACTGCAGCATCCACCCAGACGACTGTGGGATTGAGCCTAGACAACCCTCCAAAGCCGCGGGTAAGCAATATGCCACCGTATTTCTGGACGTGACCGTCCTCCATCACCTGCCTGGCGACGTTAGCAAACATGTCAATGGCTTTCATGTATCGCCTTTGATGCGATGAACACCTTCGACTTCTTGCAGACTGCCCTCTACAGCGGACCAGTCGAACCCGAAGCTCTGCCAGCGCTCTGCCAAATTGTGATCTCGATTGAAGAGCGCCTCAGCTTGAGGGGCTGATACGGCAACGTTCTGAAACAGGAAGTTAACGGCCTGCCGGCGGACTGGTTCGTCCACTACCGGCCAGATCCAGAAGCTGCCCGGCGTGTCGAGCAAAAGCTCAGTGTCAGCGGCGGCACGGCCAAAGGTCATGGCACGACGCTGGTCTTCAGGCTGTAGATCACGCAGTTCGATAGGCGCCCCATCGGGCAAGCGATAACGGGTGTCCAGACAGAGCACTGGGCTAGCTACTACAAAATCATAAGCGGCACCGGACCGCAGGCCGGCGGGGTCCAGCTGAACCTCCAGTGCAACAAGCTCAGGCATGTCCGATACATATCGGACATTGAGTTCCCACTCATGGACATTGAAGCCGGTATCGATGAAACAGTTCCGGAAAGTCTCGAACACTGCCCCCAAGTACTCATCCGGATAACGCAGGATGCGGTTTTTCTGGCGTTCGCAGTCTTCGCTCCAGTCCTGGCAGGACCAACTGCGCGGCTTGCCATTGCCCCGATGCCAGCGTCGTATGACAAACGGGTCGTCTTCTTGCAGCTCCACCACATCCAAGGAGGCGTCACCACAAAAGGAATGGCTGTTGTGGTGGCCGTCCAGCCAGACGTAGCGCGTCTGGCCATGCAGCAGACGTTTCCAAGCGGTGAGCCTTTCTCCCCGTTGGCTCAACTGCCCCCCATTCATCAAGCCAAGCCCGTCCAGGCGATTGAGAATAGGTTGCAGCTGTTGAGGGTTGAGCCCGGTGACTTCCAGCACCCAACCTATGCCCTGCTCGGGTAATAGGGTCAGCGCATCCAATAGCAGGTGGGAGAAGCCTCCTAACTGCTCAAGCAGCCGGTGCTTCAGCGTCAGCTCGTAGAAACGCACGGGGAGATAGACGTAAAGGCCGTCGTCGGTGGCACAGTAGTAGTTATCAATCTTCAAATATACGTCCTTGTACATCACCGAGAGCGCTTGGAGTCACTCTGACTCAGATCGCATGTTGCCACCACCCAATGCACTTCACCAGAAAAGCAGCAAGAGGCAAGGTGAGCCGCCCCGGCCTCCCCGAAGTCCCCACCTGGACCGCCCGGCAGGACTGACGGCTCTCGACCATCAGAAACAGGCCAACAACAGCTGCCGATAGTACTGCGAAAAACTGACCTGGTAGCTCGGCTCAGCAGCAAAATCACCCAGCGAGCAGGCCCCAACCGAGCCCCTCCCAAGCCCCCGCCCGCCCTCACCGCGACCACTGATATTGGCATCGCTGGTAGCCCCCATCCCACCAGCCATCGAGCCAGGAGGGGCAACGGGCATCTGAACCTGACTCAGCACAGCCAAGTCATCCGGCAGATCATCCGCAATGCGCTCGGCAAAGCTCCGCAGCGTGGGCTCTGCCAGCATGAACAGCCAGGCCTGGTCATCGGGTTCGCCCATACGTCGCAGCACCCGTCCCAGCACCTGCCGGTAGTGCAGCTCGGTACGGATGCGGCTGAGGTAGCAGCACACCTGCAGGCGGGGGATGTCCGTGCCCTCGCTGATCATCCCCACGGCGACTATCCAGCGGCAGTCGCTATGCCTGAATTCATTGATCACCTTCTGAGCATCCGGAGTTCGGTTAGTCACTACGCGGCAACCTTCCCCCATGGCCATCAGGGCTTGGGCAATCTGCTGGGCGTGCTCGATATCGGTGGCAACTACCAGACTAGCCGCATCCGGCTTGATCTGGCGAAGCTCATCCAGCTTGGCGCAACCCAGGCCGAGCAGTTGATCGATCACCTCGTCATGGCGCAGCAGTTCTTCAAAGGTGACGGGGGACTCCCCCAACAGATTGGCGATGCTGGGGAACAGCCTGACGGTGCTCTCGGTCTCCAGCTCCTCCGTGAGCGTCACCTTCTGGTTGTCGAGGAGGACGATGCGGGGCGAGCGGCACACACCGTCAGCGATGGCCTCTTTCAGACCATAGCGGTAGTCGCAGATCAGATACCCCTCCGGCGACGAGTAACGGGCCAAAGCAATAGCCCGGTCGTCCGAGCGCCATGGCGTGCCGGACAACGCCAAGGTGAAAGCGGCGCGATCCTGTATCCGCTGCAGGATCTGCTGTCCCCAGGCGTTGCTCAGCAGCGGATCATGCCCGGCGCAATGATGGATCTCGTCGAAGACGGCGAAGACGCGGTAGTCGTCGAGGAGCCGCCAGAACTCCTCGTCACGGTAATCCATGGCCTGATAGGTATACGCGGCCCCCACAGCACCGAGCAGTCCATCCAAGCGCTTGCCGAGTACCCCCGCAAAGGTCGAGCGGAAGCCGTCCACAACCTGGCACGACGGTGCGAAACAGAGCACAAGATCGATCCTGTCCTGCTCTAACAGACAACGGGCCAGCTCTGCAGCCATGCGCGTCTTGCCGGCGCCAGGCGTTGCTTGGCAGAAGAAGTGCGGCGTGGAAAGGAAGTGTTCCAGCGCCGTCTCGATGCAGCGGCGCTGCCAGTCTCGCAGTGATGACGTCATCGGGTAGAGACAAGCGTCTTGAGCGTTTTCTCGACAGCGCGAAGGTGTCCCAGCAACCGCGAGCTGCGATCTCTGGCCTCCAGGTACTCACCTTCGACCTTGTCGCGCAGATGCGGCATGTCATCGAGGAGCTGCTTATAGCGCTCCGCCTCGCCCATCGCCGACAGGAAGTCCAGCCGGATTTCCTTGAGGAGTGCTTCCAGATGCTGCTCCGCATCGGATGAAGGGTTGGGCAGCACACTTCCGTGTTCGGGGACTGACGGCTCCGGCTCGCACACGGCCTTGAGGCTGTTCTCGAATCCACCGTCAACCAGCTCCAGCAGCAGGCTCTCCGGGAAAGGTTGCAGATGGTAGACCTGTCCCCGCGAGCGACGCTCTTCGTCAGGTACGAGCCAACCCGCCCGGAGCATGCGACGGATCTGCTCGTACACATAGCGACGCACATCGCCAAGACGAAAGGTCAGGCCTCCTAGGCGCTGGGCATAGGCATCCCGCAGCTCACGGGTCGTGAACTGTGAGCGCCCTTCCTCTTGAAGCAGCTCATACACGTGCCTGTCGAGGATGAACGTGGCGGGTTTCATACAGCCCCCCCAAGGGGTCGCAGCGGAGAAATGAGGATTATAGTCCGTGGCCTATGCGTCCGCAAACGCAGGATAGTGCCGCCTTAAATGCAGTTGAGGCGGTCATGGATCAGTTGGCGAAAGCGTTGGGGGCACGCATCCGAACGCAGAGAAAGGCCCGTCGGCTTTCTCAGGATGCACTGGCGCTGGCCTGCAGCATCGACCGCAGCTATATGGGGCGCATCGAGCGCGGCGAGGTGAACATCACCGTCGAGAAGCTGTATCGCATTGCCAGCGTACTGAGTTGCGACCCGGCGTCTCTCCTGCCTCCAGTGACAGCGCTACAGGCCGGCTAGTCAATGCTAGCCCCCAAGCTGCTCAAGCTTCCCGGCAAGCAGCGCCTCATCGACCGGCCAATTAATGCCGCAACCAGCAGCGAGCCCCATGATACATAGCCTCAAACGGCGTCTGATCATGAGAGAGAGTCGAGGCTATGCAAATGCGCCACTGGAAGTATTATTCGACAGACCGGCGCGATGGTGCTCCGCTCTCTGGTACCGCCGATAGTGGTCTTCCAAGTAGAGGGCGTTAGGTTTGGCGCTCAACCTGAACAGCGGCCTGCCATGAAGCTCCCTATACGAAGCGTCCTCAATGCTGCCAGATACGATCAGCGCTAACCTCACAGGGTCAATGCTGATGAGATGATCATCAAATAGCCGGTGAATATCGACACGCAGTAGTAGCCCGTTCTCTACATGGTCGGTATGGCTGCCCCGGTAGGGGATGATGTGAGCCGCCTCCAGCAAGCTGGCGATGGTGCACCCCGTCACGCAGCATATTCCTCCGTAACGCCTGAAAACCTCGGACCGGAAGTCTTGTTGCCCGGTACGCACAACGGTGCTCTGAACCTTGATCTTCCGGCGATCCTCCTGCATCAAATCAAGCAATCGCGCCTCGGCTGCGGAGTCCTCGGCTCGGGATGTCTCCCCAGGAAGATACTCCTCAAGGTCCAAGATCAGGGGATGTCGAAGGTAATAACTGAGGCTCTTCTTCTCTGAGTCAGCAGAACTAGATACCTGATGCTTTCATCGAGGAGATGCCGCTGCCTCCAGAGAGGCAAAGCTTTCGGGGCGATCCTCCCATGCCCGCATCAGCACGCTTGCCGACAGCGAACGAACATCCTCCAGAGACAGGGGGGAAACCGGCGGTGGATCGGGATCAGGGGTCGTGTCCTGTAGTGGGGCTTCATGGCCGGGACGACTACCATCTTCCGAGAGAACAATCTCGGGATCGAAGATAGCCAGCACCTCAAGTGCCTGTTCAAAGTGGGCGCCACCTTGATAAACCTCATCTTGACCGGTAGCTACCCGGTACAGCGCGTAGAGCTCGGCCGCTGCCATTTCTGAACCGCATACCTCGAACCGCCAGCGCCAAGCGAGCAGGAGGTCGTCGAGAGTAAATTCAAGTAGGTCTTCGGGCTCCAGGATGTAGAGCCGTCGAAGCAGGAGGTCATCCTCGGCTGCCGTAGCAGCTGCATCCGGTAGCCTGATGTGTGCTGGAACGCACGCTATCGAATCTACATGCGGTGGCTCGGGGACAATATAGTCAAGGAATGCCGAAACATACTCGCTCCATGCTCGCCACCCCCGCCGAGCACTCGATCCCCTGAGCGGTTTCTGCTTGCCTGTGCCGTTCTGATAAGTCTTCTTAGCCTTCTTCATGCCGTCTGATCAGGTAGGATTACCGGCGACACTCGTCACCGCGATTAGGGCAGGCAAGATGTGTGGTAGAGCGGGCGCTACAAAACCAGGCACCGCGCTCTCTAGGAGACCCTGCAAAGCCCTTCGATGGCAGCCCAGAGGCATCCCATCACCTCCTCGCCGAGCTCAACAGCTCCACCCCCGCATCCTTCTTCAGCAGCTCATACACCACCGTCAGGAACACATCCCTGGTCGCCTCGTCGCTGAGCAGCTTGGTGGCCATGGCCTGATGACTACTCATCGCGCCGGCGATGGCCTGGATGGCCTTGATCGGCAGGTCGGCCTTCATGGCCTGCTCCATAGGGTTGTTCTGCACCTGAGCCATCACCACATTGTCGGCGCGCAGCTTCTCGGAGACATGGACTGCAAAAGCCACCTGGTCGGTGTCGGTGATGTCCTGGCCGAAGGCGTTGTTGAGCTTCTCGATCAGGTCGGAAAGGTACTTCTTCTCGCGGTCGCGGGCTTCGCGCAGGCCGTTGTCGGTCATGCCGTACAGGCCCGGCACCTCTGCTTGCACGCCAACGCCGACCAGTCCTTCGCCCTTCTTGATCTTGTAGTGACTGAGCTTGAGGTCGCCCAAGTCGACCTGCTCGGCACTGATGCCCTTCAGGCGCTTGCGCAGCAGCCGCGCATAGCTGGCGAAGGCTTCCAGTGCCGGATCGCCGAACTCCACCAGTTGGGCGATGTACTCGTAGCTGCGCACGAACTTGGACAGGCTCTCGCTGAAGATCATCAGCTCGTCGCGCTTCTTGCAGTACTCCGAGCGCTGCACGTCTGCGTACTCCATACCCTTCTCGTCGCCATTGTCGTGGGCGGCCTCCCAGGCTTTCTCCCACTGTTCGATGGCGTCGTTGAGAGTCTTCAGCTTGCCGTTGAAACGGTCGGTGGCCGACTGGGTCAGGCTATAGAGCTTCTGGTGGGTGACGCTCTTGTCGACGATGGCCTCGCCGAACGCCGCCACCTCGACCTGTTCGTAGATGAACATGCCATCGAGGCGCTGCTTGATGTCGTAGACGATGTTCGGATCCTGGATGTCCGCCACCTGGGCGTCGCGGTAGAAGGTCTTGAACGCTGCGAGAATCTCCTCCGCCTCGTTGGCGAAGTCGATCACGTAGGTCTTGTCCTTGCCGGGGAAGGTGCGGTTCAGCCGCGAGAGGGTCTGCACCGCCTCGACGCCGGAGATCTTCTTGTCTAGGTACATGGCCACCAGCTTGGGCTGGTCGAAGCCGGTCTGGTACTTGTTGGCGACGATCATCACTCGGTAGTCGGGCGTGTCGAACACCTTGCGCATGTCGCGACCGTTCAGGCCGGGGTTGAGGTTGACCTCGCTGAACTGGTGCTCCGCCGGCAGGCTTGGCTCCTTGACCTCGGCGTTGGGCACCTCGCCGGAGAAAGCCACCATGGCCTGCACGTTGTCGTAGCCCTTGCGCTGGCAGTAGTCCTGCAAGGCTAGGTGGTACTTCACCGCCGCCGCCCGCGAGCCGGTGACCACCATGGCCTTGGCCTGGCCGCCGAGCAGGTGGGCGACGTTCTTGCGGAAGTGCTCGACGATCAGCTCGACCTTCTGGCCCACGTTCACCGGATTCAGCGACAGCCACTTGGCCAGCGCGCGCTTGCCGCTCTTCTCGTCCACGCGCTTGTCGTCGACGAACTCGCTGCCGATTTTGAACGCCACCTGATAGCTGGTGTAGTTCTTCAGCACGTCGAGGATGAAGCCTTCCTCGATGGCCTGCTGCATGGTGTAGAGATGGAACGGCGCCGGTGGATTGTCCTGGCTGACTGGCAGCGCCGGATTGCGCGGGCGACCGAACAGGCTGAGGGTCGAATGCTTGGGCGTGGCGGTGAAGGCGAAGTAGCTGGCATTGCCCGGTCGCTGCCGCGAGGACTGCCAGACCGACAAACGCTCCTCCTTGCTGAGCTTCTCCCACTCCTCCTCGCTCTGTCCGGTCAGGACATAGCGCAGGTCGTCAGCAGTGCTGCCGCCCGTGGAGCTGTGCGCCTCGTCGATGATGATGGCGAAGCGGCGGTCGCGCAGGCTCTTCTCGCCGAGGATGGCCTTCTGTGCGTAGGGGAAGGTCTGCAGGGTGCAGACGATGATCGGCACGCCGCCGAGCATGGCCTTCGCGAGCTGCTGGCTCTTCGGCAGGCTGGACTGCTGGCGCTCGATGGCGCACACCACCCCGGCCTGATGCTCGATCTGCTGGATGGCGTCCTGCAGTTGCTGGTCGAGCACCTGGCGGTCGGTCACCACGATCACGCTGTGGAAGTACGGCTCGCCGTCCGGGCGGCGCACGCGGATCAGCGAATGCGCGGTCCAGGCGATGGTGTTGGTCTTGCCCGAGCCGGCACTGTGCTGGATCAGGTACGGCTGGCCGACGCCCTCCATCCGCACCGCGTCGATCATCCGCGTCACGCCTTCCCACTGGTGGAAGCGCGGGAAGATCAGCGCCTCCTTGTAGTAGGTCTTGCCGCTGGCGTCCTGGGCCTCCTTGCGCTCCTGCAGCACGAAGCGCTGGAAGATGTGCAGCCAGTTGTCCTTCTGCAGCACGCGCTCCCAGAAGTAGCTGACTGGATAGCCGTCCTCGCAGGGCGGATTGCCGGCCGCGCCGTCGTTGCCGCGGTTGAACGGCAGGAAGAAGGTCGAGTCGCCGGCCAGCCTGGTGGTCATGCG
>Ga0180219_1002053_pt1 | contig 12276 bp, 11 predicted proteins | sample eDN3rd30CBELigMG_FD_151338 | JGI IMG/M metagenome (GOLD analysis project Ga0180219, IMG submission 151338) | Enriched Miracle-Growth compost microbial communities from Emeryville, California, USA - eDNA 3rd pass 30_C BE-Lig MG (version 2)... ...
TCGGGCTCGACCAACTACCACTACATCCACCCGCTTCACATCCTCAGGCAGCGCAACCGCCTTGGGCAAACGCACCGCCTGACTGCGGTTGCTCTGAAAAACTGCACCTTGTTCCATGGAAACCTCCCCGGGATATGCCTTGCGTATAGCCCATTGTGTCAATCAAGCGGGATATGTCAACGGCATATCCCCAACTAGCCATCCACCTACCACCATAACCGCCCGGTCAGCCTTGTGCTGGCTGGGCGTTTTTATGCCTGCAGGAGAAACATGATGAAAGCCACTTCATTGAACCGCAGCCCCAGCAAACCCCGCCCAGCCCTACGCCTGATCAGCACCAAGGAATTGCCCCGTGAGGACTGGCTGCAGATCCGCAAGCAAGGCATCGGCAGCTCGGATGCCGGCGCAGCCGTCGGCCTCAATCCGTATAAATCGCAGCTGGAGTTGTGGATGGAAAAAACCGGCCGCGACACCACATTGCCCAAGGCCGACCCGCACGATGAGGAAAGCCCGATGTACTGGGGCAACGTGCTGGAGCCCATCGTGGCCTGGCATTACAGCAAGCGCACGAAGAACAAGGTACGGCGCATCAACGCCGTACTGCAGCATCCGGATCCGGAGCTGCCCTGGATGCTGGCCAACATCGACCGCGAGGTGATCGGGGCCGATGGCGTGCAAATCCTCGAATGCAAGACCGCCGGCATAAACGGCGCACGCCTCTGGAAAGAGGGCGTACCCGAGTATGTGCAACTGCAGGTGATGCACCAGCTCGCCGTCACCGGCAAGCAGGCGGCGGATGTGGCTGTACTGCTGGGTGGTCAGACGCTGGAGATCCACCGCATCGAGCGGGATGAGCAGATGATCGCTCGCCTGATCGAGCTGGAGCGCCAGTTCTGGCACTACGTGGAGACTGATACGCCGCCACCGGCTGATGGCACCGCTTCGGCAGAGTCAGCACTGCGCTGCCTCTACCCGGAGGACAACGGCCAAGTCGTCGACTTCACCCAGCATGCCGGGCTCAGCGCGGCTTACGTCGAGCTGAGGGCTGTTCGTCAGTCGATTGCCGACAAGGAAAAACGCGAGGCTGAGCTAAAGCAGATGCTGCAGCAGGCCATGGGCGATGCCAGCAGAGCGGAGTTTTCCAGCGGCTATGTCAGCTGGCGCAAAGCCAAGGACAGCATCGGCCTCGATGTCGCTCAACTGCTCAAGGACAAGCCCTACCTGCAGACCAAATACCCACTGCTGAAACCGGGTGCACGGCGCTTCCTGGTCGGCTGAAACCAACCTCATTCATCCCTTCCCCCCCCCTTGGCCAGTCCATGCAGTTCGCACTGCGTGGCTGGCCTTTTTTCATTTCCAGGAGAATTACCATGCTCAAAGGTCTGGCTATCACTCCACCGGTACTCGGGCGGATTTCCATCGGTAAGGTCATCGAGAAGAACGGCAAACGGCTGCCGGAGAAGGATGACCAATTCACCATCACATCCCAGGTGCAGGGTAAGGACGGCTGGCTGCTGCACCCGCTCAATGACGAGCTACGTCAGGGCAAGGACGACAAGCTGCGCAGCATTCCGGTACGCCTGCTGTTCAACGAACCGGAGCTGAATTTCCGGGCTGACTACACGCTGTTCGACCGGCAATCGGGTCGACCGGTTTGCGTCGGTAATGGCGAGACCTGTAAGCGGGTCACACAGGACGGCATGCAGTCGCTGCCCTGCCCTTCACCGGATGCCTGCCCACTGGCCAAAGGCAGTGCCTGCAAGCCCTACGGCCGACTGAACGTAGTCATTGGCGATGAGGATCCGCTGGGCAGCTTCGTGTTCCGTACCACCGGTTTTAACAGCATCCGCACCCTGGCCGCGCGCCTGCATTACTTCCAGGCCATCTCGGGCAACCGCCTGGCCTGCCTGCCACTGGAACTACGTCTGCGTGGCAAGTCGACACGCCAGAGTCATGGCACGCCGATCTTCTACGCCGACCTGACGGTACGCGGTGGCATGGAAATGGCCGAAGCATTGGTGACAGCCAATGAACTCGATTCACGACGTCAGGCTGCAGGCTTCAATCAGGCCGCTTTGGATGAGGCGGCACGACGCGGCTTCGGCAACGGTGCGTTCGAGGACAGCGAGGAGGATGTCGGCGCCATCGTCGATGAGTTCTACCCCGAGGGTGAAGCCACTGCTGTAGCAACAATGTCTCAACTCAACCCCACCAAACCCAGCCTGGCTGAAAAGCTCGATGCACAGGCTGCACGTCAAACCCCACCCACAGACCAAAACCAAGGAGGCCGCCATGCGCCTGCACAAGCTGAAAGCCAGTGACACGACCGGCACCTACTTGGTCGATTCGCCGGTGACGGAAAACGACATCCTACTGATGGCCAGACAACTGGCCAATCTGCGCCTGCGCAAAGGACGAGCCCTGACATCGCCGAAGGAGGTATTCAGTCACCTGCAGGCGCTGCTGGCTGATTATGAGCATGAGGTGTTCGCACTGCTCATGCTCGACAGCCGACACCGAGTGATTGCATTTGAGGAAGTGTTTCGCGGCACCCTGGACGGCGCCAGTGTCTACCCCAGGGAGGTCGTGAAGCTCGCCCTGGAGCACAACGCAGCCGCCCTGATCCTGGTGCATAACCACCCTTCGGGTGACCCTGAGCCCAGCATGGCGGATCGCAATCTCACCACAAAACTGCAGGACGCGCTGAATCTGGTCGGAGTTAGAACGCTCGATCACGTTGTGGTGGGGAACGAAGGCTGCGTGTCACTGGCAGAACTGGGCTACCTGTAAGGAGGTGCCAATGAAACTGCTGTTACGGACTGTTGCCTCGGTATTTATGTTTGCCGGGATCCTGGCAGGCTGCCTGGCGCTATTGCTGCTGGTGATCCTGATGGTGCGTTTTCCGCCATTGCTGATCGCTGTGCTTGTCGCTTGCTGGCTTCTCAGTCGGCTACAGAAGTCATCTCAAAAGGTCCTAGAATAAGAAGCTTAACCAGGACGGGTAGCCACGCGGCTATCCGTCCGCAATCATCCGGCCAACTTTCTTTTTTTGGATTGAACTGCAACCGCAGCTCATAGACCACACCTACAAGTCATCCAGATTGACTGGGAGGGCTGTTTCACTTGAACGAGACTTAGAAATTTCGATCAGCTCAAGGTCTTCTGAAAGCATTTTATTCACCGGTTGCTGAGAAATTCCCCGCCGTAAAAACACACTCTCCTGTTCCAATGCCAAGCCCATTCCTTGCAGAGCATCACACAGCTCGGCCAACTCGCTGGGCATGCCCAACGATCGAAGTCGACTTACCGCATCCTGATAGTTCGCTAAGTTGTCCTGCCAAATCCGTTGATTGCCATACAGCCTCAACCGCTCCTGCCAATCCGGCATTAACCAGAGTTTGCAGGCGTCACCCATGAGCTCATAGAGTCGAGCGAAGTTCTGAAGCCCAATACCGTCGTAATCGGGGAAAAGGATCACCTGTGAGGCCCGCGGCCTATCGGCCAACCAGTTCAGCAGCAGGCCGCTCAGCTGTCCGGAGTAGTAGCACAAGGTGCCGCTCGCATCGGTGGGCAGCCAGCTGATATCGTCGAACAGGGCTTGGTTCTCGATCAGCCACAAGGGCGAAGCCGTGTGCCAATCATCGCCGCTCTGCACAGCCAAAGCGGCAGCTCCGCAGGTCTGCGTCAGCTGCGATACATCGAGTAGTTCGCCCTTGCCAGCACGCCAGTACTGCCCGTCGTTTACGGCTTTAAGCAGCAGATACTGTACCGAGTGCCGCGCACTACCACCTTTACTGTCACGGTTCCGCGACATGTTGAGGGCGCGCTGCGGGATCACACTGGCCGCATTTTCCGTGTGTCCCGGTCTTAGCTGAGCAAAATGAGCCTGAACCTGTTCTAGGGCTGCGATCTGATACAGACTACCGCGGCCACTGACAGCTAAACGCACCGCTTGGGTTCTCCGGGCAAACTCCTCCAGCGCACGCCGCTGCGCCATCGTCAGCTGGCTAGCAACCAGCTTCCCGCCCGCACCAAGTAGCTTCTCCAGTGCATCGGCCAGTGAACGGCTCACGCACCAGCCCCCACCACGCGCGGCTCCAACTCCTGCCAATTCTTGCGGCTGACGTGATTGTGTCCGCCGTGGCGAGTGATTGGTACGCAGTAACGAACGGTTGCCAGCGGCGCGGGAGAGGCGAAGATAAGCGCAAAACCGAACTCAGCAGCTGTGTCGATCAAACTCGTCTGGTTTGGCCCATCAAGCGCCAGCGCCTCATCCAAGTAGCAGGCAGCCCGAACCGAATAGCGTTTGTCCTGCATCTGGTGCAGTAGCGCCAGCCCCGTTACCAACTTTGCCATCAGCACCGTGCCGTTGGAGGCTGCACCATCAATATCAGCAAAGGCCTCAGGTTTCTGGCCCTCTTTGCCGACGATGAAGCTCAGACGAAACAGATGCTCAACAGCCAGACCGCCTCGGGCATCACCCTCTCGGATTAGCAGGGCCTTTGCCCGTGTGAGACTCTCATCATCGAGCACACTTCCGTGGTCGAACAGCTCAAAGCTCTGGCCTGAATCCACCTGCTCCGCTGTGCTGATAAGCGCCTCGATCGCCCAGACCAACTCCCGCTCGTCTTCAGGCTCGATCTTGAATACCGAAAGGTCGGACAACCGACGCCGGCCGATCAGCTGGTTGAATTGGCGCATCTTGGCCTTGAAATCGTTCAGGCTGCCTCGCAATTGCCGCAGGCACGCCGTGACGTTGACCACCGCTGTGCGCGCCTTACGCTCGATGGCCTCGAACTCTTGGGGCAGATGCCGGCCAAACTCGATCATCAGGCGGATCTCTTCGTCAGGATCGTCGGCCGTCTGGAACTTGGTCAAACCATCCGCATGCAGCTCGGCGAGCAACCCACGTACATCAGTTTCAAGGCTCAGCAGCCGGCGGCAGTCCTGCTGATACTCTCGCAGGTGCTCGGCCAACTGCTCAATAGCCAGCTCTGCAGCCCCAACCCACGTGTGATGCGGCAGATCAGCCAGATAGCTGAAGATAGGGTCACCATCACTGCGCCGATCGCGGCCAGTACAGATCTCCCCGTGCTGACCGTCGAGTTCATCCTGCTGCTTACGTATGCCATCCAGCTGTTCTCGAAGACGCTGCACCTCGGCATGGACTCCTCTCAGCTTGGCCTCCAAATCAGCCAAGACGCTCCGGCAGTCCAACAGAGATCGCTCGCGCTCAGCTCCGCGCTCGCGCAAGATGGCGAGCTCGTCAAAGGCTTCCAGCTCGCGCAGGGCCTGCTGGTAGTCATGCTCTCGTTCAAGCTTGAGTGCCTCAGCGGCCCGAATTTGCTCCGCAGCCTGTAGCTGCTCATCGACCTGAGCCAGCTGGCGCTGAAGGTCAGACAACTCCTGATCAATCTCTTCAGCGCTGCGCTGACGGTGCTGGTCGGGCAGGTCAGCCAACTGCAGATCCAGTCCCGGCAGTTCAAGGCGGCCAGCCTGGCTGAGCCATTTCTCAAGGCTTTGATGCAGTTGCTCGCCGTTGAGACGGAAGCCGCTCTCCGGCAGCGTCATAACCTCCCGTGCGAACAGCCGGTTCAGGGCAGCCAGCTGCTCCGCGTTCAACTCCCGCTGCAGATGCTGATAGAGGTTGCCCGCCAGGCTTGCTCTTTCGCGACTGAGCCGCTGCACGTCCTGCGTAACCCTGTTGCGATCGCGAACAATCTCATTGGGGCTTCGACCCTGTACTCCGGCAACGAGCGCAACCTGGGCCTCGTAGGCTGCACGCGCATGCTCGATGCTACGCTCCAGCGTCTCGCGTCGGTCGATCAGCGCGAACCGGCGCTCCAGTTCAGCCTGCCGCTCATCCTCGCGCTTCAGCGCAGCCTCAGTCTGCAGGCTGCGCTCACGGGCAGCAGACCACTCTACCCGGTCATGTTGCAGCTGCTCTTCGGCTTGCTCGATGCCGGCGCGGGTCTGTTGCAGGTCAGCTGAGCGAGACTGGTAATAGCTCTGCCAGTCCTGCAGCGCCTGATCGATCAGCGGACGGAGGTGAAACAACTTGCCGCGCAACTGCAAGCGCTCCTCATACAGCGTTTCGAGGCGGCCGATCCGTTCCAGCTGCTTTAGGGCAGCTTGGTACTGCTCTCGGTCGGCATTTACATCGGCGAAAGCTTTGTCCCACTCCTGCTTGAAGTCGATGCCCGCGTCCGAAAGATCTCGGTGAAAGATCTGCAACAGGTAGTCCTTCACCTCCTTGGATTGCAGCTTGTCCAAGCGCAGAGTTCGGGTGAGCACCCGCTGGAATACTTCAGCGTGGCGGGCCTGCTCCAGGCGGAAAATTGTGAAGTCACCGTTTTCTCCCCGCCCCCGCCGACTGTTGCCATACACCATGCTGGTGAACTCGCTACCGCTATAGCGTTGGGCGAGCAAGCCGCGAGTGGCTAAATGACTCAGCAGCTGCGGTTGTGCCACCAGACAGCCGTCATCGCGCCGGTAGTCGTCGAGGTTCAGTTGGCCACGGTAAGCGAAGTATTCGTAGTCGTTGCTGACACCCTTGCCAACACATCCCAGCACCACACTGCCCGACTCAGGAAGCAGCACCTCCAGCAGGATGTAGGCGCTGTTGTTGGGGAAATAGAAGCGCCGACTGCGCTCTACGTCGTAGGCACCAAAGTCCATTCGTCTCCGGTCGATGATCAGCAAGAACTGCAAGGCATTGATCAGACTGGTCTTGCCTGTATTGTTCGGAGCCACCAGCGATACAGACGCATCCAAAGGCAACTCTGCGCGCTCGTAGCCAGCACTGTTAAGCAGCACCAGCCGCTGAAATCCATAATCCATCATGCAGGCTCATCCTCTTCGCTGGTCTCGATGGCCTCGCTGACATCAACACCCTCTTCAAGCTCGCCGTCCTGCTCTCCGGCCAGCTTCACAAAATGATCCAGATATCGCCAGACGGCAGGCAGTAGCCGCCATCCTCCGGCAGCTGACTCAGCAAACCCATACGCACACGCGCGATCGAGCAGCCCTACGAGCGACTCTTCATCTAACCCCTCAGCCAAGAGCAAGTCATGACCGCGCTCAAGCAACTTTGCCAGCACAGCGCGATCAATGATCCAGTCACCGAATCGGTGCAGGTGCATCCCCTCGTCGGCCTTCAACTCGAACAGCAGCATGAACAACAGAGCCAGCTGGCGTGTGGTGCGGCTGACGTTGCTGCTCGCATTGTCGAAGTGGAACCAGGCAAATCCGCGCCTATCCACGCGCAGTGTGAAGCCAAGACGCCCGAACAGCTCCTGGTACTGCTCCTGCTCTTTCTCGAGCTCAGCCCACAGAACGGGCTCTGCAATGTGATTCAGGTGCTTGCCCGCATTGAACAACTCGAACAGCGGGCCAAGGCTCGGCAAACGCCCCAGATGAAGTGTGGCTGCTTGATTCATCGTGCGGGTATTCCATGAGGGTAATGAGTGACGCGCAGCAGATTAAGGTCAGTACTGAGCTTCTGGTCGTCCTGCTGAAACTCCCACTCCGGCTCCCTAACAAGCTCGTGGTAAAGGCGCAGGACAGTGGCATCATCCAGGTAGGCGTAGTTCGTCCGTATCCAGTCAAGCAGGCTAGGCACAGGGCCACTGGCAGCCAGGCGCTCGCGCAGCTCGACACCATCGACGAACTGCAGCTCTGTTGCTGACTCAGCTGGAGCTTCATCGGGGAAGGCCTGACTCACAGGCTCATATGCCAGGGCCTCAGCCATGATGGTGAGCACCTCATCGCCAACCGTTACCCGCCGGGGACGCTCTGCGCGCCAGACAGGGAAGTCAGGTTGGCGGAATGTGCGCGACAAGCCGCGCTTGCGCACCTGTCCAAGAAGCTGGCTGACGGCAGCAGACAGGCTGTTATGCCGCCTGAGCTCTTCTCGCAACGGTAAAAGCGTATCGCTGCACTGCTTCAGCACCTCCCGGCCAAGCCGACGAAGCTCTTTGACCTGAAAGCCGGCCTGACGTACCAGCATACGCAAGGTGTAAAGCGCCCCCTGAACAGCGAGCTTCTCCTGGCAGTAGTCAATCTGCCGTTCTGCATCCTCCAGCAATCGGTAAAAGCTGCCCGACGGGCCGCTGTCCATCATTTCCGCCATCGGCTCGATGTAATCATCATAGGCCTGCAGCACTTGACGGTAACGGCGCTCGGCCGGCACATGCGCCTCAGTGCTCTTGGCTTTCTCGGCGATTTCGAGAATGGCGTGGCGATCCTGATCCAGCTGCTGGGCTATCTGGCGGAACAACTCAATAAGCTGTACGGCGCACTGGCGCAGCAGATCCAGGTCATTACCCTCGATTGCCTCATTCAGGCGCTCTGTAGCATCACGAATTCCTTGCACTCGGGCCTGGAGCACTGCAGATAGCCCAAGCTCATGCTCCCTGTTCAGACCACGGACGAACTCAAGCACCAAGGGATTGAGCTGTAGCAGCTCATCCCTGGGGAGCACGCGAAGAATTTCGGTGTTGATCAGCGCTCGCAGAACATTCTCACGAGCGTCTCGCGGCATGCTTGGATCAACCTTACTGATCAGCGCCAGCACCTGCTCTGATTCAAATGCTGGAATCTCACGAGTGCGCTGTACCAGCCACTCGACCACCGGCCAGTGGCTATAAAGGGCGAACACCAAAGAGCGTGGGTTGGCCATAGGCAATCTTCATCCTCAATCCTTGGTGATACGGCCGCATCGGCGTGCCGCATACATCAGCCCTCAACCACCCAGCTGCGTAACTCGTCGAACACGGCATCACCACTAACCAACACGCCCGCCAAATTAATGCTGCAGATCGCCAGCTGAACGTCCGACCCCTCGATCGTAAGCTTTTCACGCAGCCCCGGGTTTAGGCCTTCCATAGCTGGGTAAATTAGCGCCAACCTCTGACATTGGTAACGCAAGGCATAGCTAACAAGTTGGTATAGATCAGCCGAAGCAATGCCCAACTTGCGCTCTTCAGGGCTCAGGATCTTCCACTTGGCATCGGCAATAAGGACCACCTGCGTGCCCTTCAATACAGAAATATCAGGCCGCAGCTCAAACACTCCTTTCCCCGCCTGATTAGCAGCTAGGAAACGACGAGGCCCCTGCGGCTGAATCTGCAGTCCCTTGAAAGCGCGGCGTGCCCTCCAAGTGACGTAGCTTTCGAACAGTCGGTTCATGTCAAACATTAACGCCAGAGCAGGCATACCACCGGCGGTAACGTTAGGATGCAAGCCACGAAGAAATTCTGCACAACGCTTGAAGATTGGTTGCCAGCGCTGATTCAGCCGATCGAAAACCAATGCCTCTACCTGCTCGGGCGTGAAGGAACGACTTGATGCAGGTGCCAGATGGGCAAGTAGCTCATTGAGTCCACGTTTAATAGCCGGGTGATGAGTTCGATGCAACAGCATGCCCACTACATAGCTCAGTACCTGGTTGTATGGGTTGTCGATATCGAACTCATCGAAACGGCAATGTACACGCTGAGGCGAGAAGGCATTGAGGCGCACCTGCCTGACCAGATCGATACGCCCGCGCACGGTTGCTAACTCATCCTCCATCGGAACATATCGACGGATCAGCCCAAGTTGCATCTGCTGAGCGAGCATGCCGCGAAAATGCTCGATGAAGACATCAAGCAATGCATGCCGCTGTTGACCTAGTGTCGCCTCCCCAACCTGCTGAGGCGGCAGTGCCCCGGTCACCTGCAACAGCCGCACCAGTACCTGTTGGCAACGCAGCACATCCCGCTCTTGGCGAGCGATCTTGGGGAGCACCTCGATAGTCAGGTCTCCGAGCTGAATGACCCCGCAAAACTGGGTGAACTTCACAGCAGCCCGGCGCCACTCAAGCGCACGCGCTGGCAGAGAATCAGCAAGCCGTTCTAGAAGAGCGGCCTGATGCAGATTGAGTGACTGACCGCCTCCAGATCGAATGGGCAGCCACTCATGCTCGAGCACCTGCAACAACGTCATACCAGTGGCTCATAAATCTTGCGGACAGCCTCCGGGGTTATCTCATCAGGCGCACAGATCTGATAGCGCTGCGTCTCTGGCAAGCTATCTTCCAGCTCGCCAAAAACATCGATCGCTGAGTCCGTGAACTCGCGGACGATTTGCAACTCAAGGGGAGCCTTTACATCCCCAAAGATCAGCCGAATCCGCTGCCAGTCGTTATAGAACGTCTCCTGCAGGAGCGGGATGACTTCCCGGCAAAGCACACCACGCAGCCCCTGCATGTCTCGAACGCGAGTAAAAAAGGCATGGCCAATGGTCTGATCCCGATGCAACAGGTAGGAGATTCGGCGATTAAGCGTATCAAGCAGTGCACGCAGGTTCAGTACGCCTCCCTCACCATCAGGGATATAACCATCGCCCTGAGCCCCGGAAATCACTAACGAGTCCGGCATCAGCTCGCGGAACTGAAAACGCCGCCGCAATGCCGTATCCAGCAGCGCAATTGAACGATCAGCAGTGTTCATACTGCCGTAGATATCCAGATTGCGCGGCACCCCGAAGTGCTCCCCGGAGTAAGGCAGCGTCAGCTCCATACCATCGAGTAGAAGACCGTCCGAATCATAGTGCGCACGCTTATCGACCTCGATCAGCGTGATCAGCTCACCCAAAATCTTTGCCACATTTCCGCGATTGATCTCATCGATAAAGATCGCATAGCGATGTTGGGGATCTTTCCTTGCACGCTCGCACAGGCGTTTAAAAACACCAGGCTTGACCTCATAAATAACCCGGCGGCCGCAAAAACTGAGTGCAACACCTGACCTTTCCGGTACGGTGTTGCCCCTATGTCCTATTCCGAACTCAGCGTTGAAGAACGCGCCACCATTCAAATCGGTCATGCCCAAGGCCTCAGCCTGCGCAGGATCGCCAGCCTGATCGACCGCTCTCCCTCGACCATCAGCCGTGAGGTGCGTCGCAACCGTGACGCCTGCGGGCACTACTCGGCCCGGACGGCGCAGCGGCGAATGCAAGCCCGTCGCCAGGCGTGTCGGCCGACGCGCAAGCTGGTGCCCGGCACCGAACGCTTCGACCTCATTGTCCACATGCTGCGGGATCGTTTGTCTCCCGAGCAGATTGCCGGCAAGCTGCGCCACATGAACATACCCAGCCTTCGTGATGCCTACGTCTGTCGCGAGACGATCTATAACGCGATCTATGCCCTGCCGGTCGGTGAGCTGCGCAAGGAATTGATCATCTGCCTGCGCCAGGGCAAGACGACGCGCCGACCGCGCTCGGGGGGTGTGGATCGGCGCGGCCAGATTCCCGACATGGTCAGCATCCATGTGCGCCCGCCGGAGATCGAAGACCGGCTGATGCCGGGCCACTGGGAAGGCGATCTGATCAAGGGCAAGGCCAACGCCTCGTCGGTGGGCACCTTGGTTGAGCGCACCAGTGGCTATCTGATGCTGGTGAAAATGAACGATGCGACGGCCACCTCGGCGATGGAGGGCTTCAGCGCGGCGCTCAATGGCATGCCGCTGGTGATGCGCAAGAGCATGACCTACGACCAGGGCCGGGAGATGGCGCGGCACGCGGAAATCACGCAGAGGACGGGGGTGGCGATCTACTTTTGCGACCCGCACAGCCCCTGGCAGCGCGGCAGCAACGAGAACATCAATGGACTGATCCGCCAGTACCTGCCCAAGGGCACGGACCTGTCGGTACACAGCCAGGAGGAACTGGATGCCATTGCCCTGCAATTGAACATGCGCCCCCGCAAGCGCTTCGACTACAAGTGCCCGATCGAAGTCATGAGCGAGGTCGTGCAGAAAGCGATCGCTATGCGGCATGATGCTCCGGCTTCAATTCAATGACTGTGTTGCACTCAGTCTCTGCATCCGCCAAGCCAATAACACCCTACCGCCAAGGCAATCCCAAAAATAAATGAGCTGTACCAACCTACGAGCTCGAAGAAATCTCGCGAACTGTTATCAAAGATCACATAGACCCCGCAGAAAACGGCCGAGAAAATGGCAGAGAAAACCATTCCTCTCACCTGAGCCCCGTCAAGTACTTCAGACTCCCACCACGGAATTTCCCAGCCAAAGATCCCCCCGACCCAATACCCTCCACCAAAAGCCAAAGCTGATAGTAGAAAGCAGAACTCACAAACATTTTTCCCGAGCATATCCTCACTCCCCAGCTCCAATCCAAAACACCACTTAAACTAAAATGGATATTTCACACCCTCTCCACTTCACAGTTAAACTCTCCGAAAAACGCGAACCACCCAATCCTCTTCGCGAG
>Ga0180219_1002054_pt1 | contig 12271 bp, 10 predicted proteins | sample eDN3rd30CBELigMG_FD_151338 | JGI IMG/M metagenome (GOLD analysis project Ga0180219, IMG submission 151338) | Enriched Miracle-Growth compost microbial communities from Emeryville, California, USA - eDNA 3rd pass 30_C BE-Lig MG (version 2)... ...
CCGCCGATCTTGCCCGCGGGGCTCGCGATGTCGTTGAGCGGCACGTAGGTCGCGTCGATGCCGAGCGAGCGCAGCCCCTCGACCGCCCAGTCGTCGAGGAACGCGTACGAGTCGGCGAAGCTCATCCCCTGGACGAGGTCGACGGGTGCGGTGATCGAGTAGACGATGACCTGGCCGCCCGCCATGTACATCGCGCCGCCGCCGGAGATGCGTCGGACGACCTCGACGTCGTAGCGCTCGGCGGCATCGAGATCGACCTCGTTGCGCACCGACTGGAAGGATCCGATGACGACGGCCGAGCGGTCCCACTCCCAGAAGCGCAGCGTCGGCTCGCGCAGTCCCGCGCCGACGCGCTCCGCGAGCACCTCGTCGAGCGCGATCTGGACGCGCGGCGGCAGGGACGGGCCGCGCACGAGCCGCCACGGATAGTCGACCCACTCGCGACCGCCGGAGACCGCGCGGCGCACGGCGGTCGCGATCCCCTCGGGCGTGACGCCGAGCAGCTCCGCGTCGCGCGGCAGCGCGGTGCGGATCGCGCCCGCGATGTCCTTGCCGCTCGCGTCGGCGGGGAGGCCGTCGACGGCCGCGTTCATGAGCGCGAGCGCCGAGTCGGGTTCGAGGAAGAAGTCGCCGGCGATCCGCACGCCCGCGAAGCGGTCGTCCACGACGTCGAGGTCGACGACGACGAGCTTGCCGCCCGGGACCTTGTACTCCCCGTGCATCAGGCGGTCCCGGTGGGGATCCGCGCGTCGAGCCAGGCGATGACGTCGGCGATGACCTCGTCGGCGTTCGTCTCGTTGAGCACCTCGTGCCGCGCGCCGTCGTAGACGATGACGGAGACGTCGGTGAGCCGCGCCCGCGAGAGGTAGGCCTCGGCGAGGCGTCGCACCGATCGCTCGCCGCCGACCGGATCGTCGGAGCCGACGATGAGCAGCAGCGGCACGTCGTGCTCGTCGGCGAGGCCGATGCGCGGCTTGCCGAGGAGCCGCAGCGTGTCCCGGATCCCGAAGAGCTTCATGAGCGGCGTCGCGACCATGAGCGGATCGGCGGCGGCGGCCGCGACGACCACGGGGTCGCGGCTCAGCCACTCGTAGCCGGTCGGCTCGGGCACGCTGCGCTTGAACCGCGCGTTGAGCGGCGCCGCGTTCATGCCGGTGAGCACCCGGTAGGCGGAGCCGGAGAGGACCACGAGGTCGTACTCGACGGGGTACTCGTCGAGCAGCATCTGCGAGATGAAGGAGCCCCACGAGTGCCCGAACAGCACGAAGGGGATGCTCAGCCGCGCCGCCTTGATGAGCTTGCTGAGGCGGTGGACCGCGTCGACGGCCGCCCGGTGGCCGCCCTTGCCGAGCCGGCCGAGCCTCGTCGTGTCGCCGGCCCACTGCTCGAGCCCGGTCTGGCCGTGGCCGCGGTGGTCGTCCGCCCACACCTCGTAGCCCGCGGCGACGAGCGCGGCGGCGACGTGCTCGTAGCGCAGCGAGTGCTCGCCGACGCCGTGGACGAGCTGCACGACCGCCTTCGGCGACGGGTGCGACCACATGTGATAGTGGATCGTGACGCCGAGCGAGTCCTTGAACGTCGCGTCTTTCCGGGTCGCAGGCATGGATGGAATCTACTCCTCGGGTCTACTCTTGGCGGGTTGACCGAGCGGGGGAGCGACAGGTGCATCGTGGGGGACGCGCCGCGGCAGCGGCGGCGATGATGGCGGCGGGCCTCGTCCTGGGGGGCGCACTGCCGGCCGCGGCGGCGACGGCCCAGTACGAGCTCGTCGAGGTCGCGCCCGGCTCCGTCTACAGCGTCGTGGGCCCCCTCGTCGAGGCGGACGGCGTGGTCTACTTCCGCGGCACGAGCCCGTCGTCGCCGGGCGGTTCCTGGCTGTTCTCCTTCGATCCGGCGACTGGCGTCGTCGGGCCGGTCGCCGCGACCAGCTCACTGGGCCAGGTCAGCGGCCTCCAGACCGACGGGAGCCTTGTCTTCTTCCTGTCGCCGGCGGGCGGGCAGAACGCGATCCACGTCTACGAGCCGGCGACGGACACGGTCGCCGCGTACGACTGGCCGACCGGCGAGGACGCGTTCAGCGATCAGCTCGCGGTCTCGGGCGGGACCGTGTACGTCGTGATGCAGTCGGACGGCCTGCTGCATTCGGTGCCGGTCGCGGACCCGGCCACGGCCGCGGGGATCGCTCCGACGGCGACGACGCCGCTGCCGAAGTGCGCCGACGGCACCTCGGATCCGACCGGTTTCGCGGACGGCCTGAGCGCGGTCGGCGGATTCGTCTACTACGTCCAGTCCTGCCCGGACGTCTCGACCGATCAGCTCTTCCGACGGGCGAGCCCCACCGTGGCCGAGGCGGTCGCGTTCCCCGCTCCGCCGCTCGCGGAGACGCTCGCCTCCGCGTATGGCGTGCTCGAGCATGCGGGCCGCACGTTCTTCGCCGCGGGACCGATCTCGGGCGATCAGCATCAGTACTCGTTCCCCTCCGGTGACCTCTCGCTGCCGGTCGTCGATCTCGGCGGGCTCAATCCGGGCAGCTCGACGGTGTTCCAGGACGCGGTGACGTGGTTCATGCAGGACGGCGCCGAGCGGCCGCTCTACCGCAGTGCCGACGGGGTGACCGCGACGCGGATCGGGCTCGCCTCCGACGCGGGCCTCGATGCGGAGCTCGCGCTCGTCGCCTGGGGCGACATCCTCGTGTTGAACGGCTTCCCCGTCATCTCAGCGACGGACCCGGTGGGCACTCGGACGAACTTCCTCTACGACTCCGCCGATCAGTCGCTCATGCGCATCGGGCCGGCCGGCGCGATCGTCGCACCGTTCGTGACGTCGGCGGGCGAGGCGTACGTCACGGCGTTCGCGGCGCTCGGCGCCGATGCCGACAGCCAGCACCTCTACCGGGTCGTCAAGCGGGTGCTGCCTGACACGGGCTTCGATGCCGCCGGACTCGTCCTCACGGCCGGCGCGCTGCTCGTCCTCGGCGCGGGACTCGTCTGGGCTGCACGACGCGGCCCGCGGCTCACGCCTCGCGCGTGATCTCGACGGTCACGAAGAGGGTCGACTCGACCGAGCCGGCGTAGACGCCCCGCAGCGGCGGCACGTCGTCGTAGTCGCGACCCCGGCCGACGAGCACGTGGCGGTCGCCGATGTCGATGCCGTTCGTCGGGTCGAAGCCGCGCCAGCCCGAGCCCGTGAACCACTCGACCCACGCGTGCGACTCGCCGGCGACCGACTCGCCGACCTCGGCGTCCTCGACCGGGTGGAGGTAGCCGGAGACGTAGCGGGCGGGGATGCCGACCGAGCGCAGCGCGCCGAGCGCGACGTGCGCGATGTCCTGGCACACGCCCTTGCGGTGCGCCCACGCATCCGCGCCGGACGAGTGGACGGAGGTGACGCCGGGCATGTACTCGAGGGCATCGCCGATCGCCGTGCAGATCGCGAGCGCCGCGGCCGACGGTCCGCGATGATGCGTCGCGATGGCCGCCGCGAGGTCCACGACCTCGTCGGGCGGCGCCGTCAGCCGGGTCTGCGCGAGCTGCTCGACGGTCGCGGTCGAGCCGTGGCCGAGCCGCTCGATCCCCTCCCAGTCGAGCTCGTCGGGCGGTGCGGGGCGCGGACGCACCTCGACGACGCTGCTCGCCGTGATCGCGAGCTCCCGATGCGGCGTGAGCACCTCGAAGGCGGCGACCCGCGTGCCCCAGTAGTCGAGGTAGTTGTGATGCCCGCCGACGGGTGCGATCTCGAGCCCCGACGTGATGACGAGCTGACCGTCGAGGCTCACCGGCAGCATCCGCGCCTCGTTGTAGCTCGCGGTCACGTCGCCGCTGTAGGAGAACCCGGTGAGGTGGCGGATGCGCAGGCGCTTCACGTCGTCTCCCCCACCCACATCGGCATGCCGCTCGTCGGGAAGTAGCGCTCCCGGATCGCCTCGGAAGCCGCCGACGTCGCGTTCTGCACCCGTTCCATCCAGTCCGTCAGCGACTCGAGGATCTCGGAGATGGGGCGGTACTCGAGCTCGCTGCGGATCTGGCCGAGGATGCGCTGCGCCTGGTCGGAGAACCCGACGCGACCGTCGGGGGCGGGCTCGATCTCGCGCAGGCACGCCTCGGCGCGCAGCACCGAGAACAGGATGGAGCGGGGGAAGAGGCGGTCGAGGAGGAGGAACTCTGCGGCGTTGCGCGCGGACGGCATGCCGCGATACGTCTTCAGGTACGCCTCGTAGGCGCCGACGGAGCGCAGGATCGTCGTCCAGCTGGGGCCGGACGCGTCGGTGAGGGAGCGGGTCGCGAGCAGGCGCGCGGTCATGTCGGCGCGCTCGATCGAGCGGCCGAGGGTGAAGAACCGCCACGCGTCGTCGCGGCTCGTCGCCGACTCGATGATGCCGACCGCGAGCGCCGAGCGCTCCCGCACCCACTGGAAGAACTCGTGCACCATCTGTCCGGGGACGGCGCGCGGCATCATCGCCCGGGTCGTGTTGAGGCACTCCCACAGCTCGGTGCTGACGACCTCGCGGGCGCGGCGGGCGTTCTCCCTGGCGGCACCGAGCGAGTAGGCGATCGAGGCGGGCTCGTTGCGGTCGACCGCGAGGATCTCCAGGACGCGCTGGCGGCCGAGCTCCTCGGGGGGCGCGGTCGTGCCCATGACGGACAGCAGCGCGCGGCAGGCCTCGTCCTCCGCGATCCACGGGTCCTCAAGCAGGAGCTGGAGGTGCACGTCGAGGATGCGGGCGGTGCCGTCAGCGCGCTCGACGTAGCGCCCGATCCAGTACAGCGCCTCGGCGATCCGGCTCAGCACGGCGTCACCGGCCCTTCGACTCCCTGGCATCGCTCGGGGACCGGTGGAAGCGAATCGCTCGGGGAGCCGCCGCCGGTCTGCTGCTGCTGCTGGGGCTGCTGCTGCGGGGGCGCGAGGTCCTCGAAGCCGATGATGGGGATCGACGTCGTGATCGCCGCCTGGTCGGCGACGAGCCCCTGGATGGAGTGCCGGTCGACGGTGAGCGGGGCCGTCCCGACGACCCAGGTGTCCTTCGACCCGCCGCCCTGCGAGGAGTTGACGACGAGCTCGCCCTCGGGCAGCGCGACGCGGGTGAGGCCGCCCGGCAGCACCCAGACCTCGTGGCCGTCGTTGACGGCGAACGGCCTGAGATCGGCGTGCCGCGGCCGCATGCCGTCCTCGACGAGCGTCGGGATCGTCGAGAGCTGCACGACCGGCTGCGCGATCCAGCCGCGCGGGTCGGCGACGAGCCGGGCGCGCAACGCCTCGAGCTCCTCGCGCGAGGCGTCCGGGCCGATGACGAGCCCCTTGCCGCCGGATCCATCGACGGGCTTGACGACGAGCTCGTCGAGCCGGTCGAGCACCTCCTCGAGGGCGTCGGGATCCTCCAGCCGCCAGGTGTCGACGTTCGGCAGGATCGGCTCCTCCGCGAGGTAGTAGCGGATGAGATCGGGGACGTAGGTGTAGACGAGCTTGTCGTCGGCGACGCCGTTGCCGACGGCGTTCGCGATCGTCACGTTGCCGAGCCGGGCGGCGAGCATGAGGCCCGGGCTGCCGAGCATCGAGTCCGCGCGGAACGCGAGCGGGTCGAGGAACTCGTCGTCGACCCGCCGGTAGATGACGTCGACGCGCATGGGGCCGGCGGTCGTGCGCATCCACACCCGCCCGCCGGAGCAGAACAGGTCGCGGCCCTCGACGAGCTCGACGCCCATGAGCCGAGCGAGGAGGGTGTGCTCGAAGTAGGCGGAGTTGAAGACGCCGGGGGTGAGGACGACGACGGTCGGGTCCTCGATCCCGTGCGGGGCGCTCGCGCGCAGCGCCTGGAGGAGCCGGGCGGGGTAGTCGCCGACGGGCTTGACCCGCATCGAGACGAAGAGCTCGGGAAGCGTCTGCGCCATGACGCGGCGGTTGGAGATGACGTAGCTGACTCCCGACGGCACGCGCACGTTGTCCTCGAGGACCCGCCACATGCCGTTCTCGTCCCGGATGCAGTCGATGCCGGAGACCTGGATGCGCACGCCGTTCGCCGGATCGACGCCCGCGGCGGCGCGGTGGAAGTGGTGGCTCGACGTGACGAGGGATGCGGGGATCACGCCGTCGCGGACGGCGCGCTGCGGTCCGTAGACGTCGGCGAGGAAGGCCTCGAGCGCTTTGACGCGCTGCGCGACCCCGGCGCTGACGTGCCGCCATTCGGCGTCGGGGATGACGCGGGGGACGGCGTCGATGGGGAAGGGCCGCTCCTCGCCGGCGAAGTCGAAGGTGACGCCCTGGGCGAGGTAGGACTTCGCGAGCGCGTCGGTGCGCCCCCGCAGCTCCTCCTTGCTCATCTGCGCGAGCGTGCGGTGGATCTCCGCGTAGGCCTGACGTACCGCGCCGTCCTCGGCGAACATCTCGTCCCAGGGCGGGACGCCGAGCCGCTGCGCGGCGGCGGCCGCATAGCCCTCGAACAGGTCCGCCATGTCGAAAGCCTAGAACGCGACGTGTTGCGCGGGGATTTCGGGTTCCGCTCGCGCGGGTATCAGATGATTGCCTTGCAATTTCAAATATTGCTAGACAATCTATTGGAGTGATGTCGCGCGACGCCGAAGAGAGCACCGGACCCACCGGCTCCCTCCACGCCGCACTGCGCGACGCGATCCTCGACCGCGAGCTCGCCCCCGGCGCCACGGTCACCGAGACGGCGGTCGCGCTGCGCTACGGCGTCGCCCGACCCACCGCACGGCTCGCGATCGAGCGGCTCGTCGGCGCCGGCCTGCTGCGCCGCGCGCCCCACCAGGCCGCCCGCGTGCCGGTCCTTGAGGCGCAGGACATCGCCGACATCTTCGACAGCCGGGCGCTCGTCGAGCAGGCCGCGATCGAGCGGCTCGCCCGCGCCGGCTCCATCCCCGCCGACGCGCTCGCGGCCCACCGCGAGCTCCTCGCGATCGACGGCGACGCCCCCTTCGTCCGCATCGACGCGACCTTCCACCGCAGCCTCGTCGCCGGGCAGCCGAACGCGCGCCTCGCCCGCATGCACGAGCTGCTCATGGGCGAGATCGAGCTGTGCATCGCGCAGGTCCAGGCCGAGCGGGTGCTCACCCCCGCCGAGATCGGCACGCAGCACCAGGCGATCCTCGACGCCGTCACCGCGGGCGACGCCGAGCGCGCGGGGCGGCTCGCCCGAGACCACATCCACGGCGCCCGCGACCGGCTGCTCGCCGCCGCGCAGGCCCCGACCGCACCCACCGACCCTACGTGAGGACTCCCCTGATGGTGCAGCGACAGTTCCCGAACCCCAAGGACGTCTTCGAGCTCTTGCGCTTCAAGCGCCCCGTCTGGAGCGCGAAGGAGCGGCGCCTCGCGAGCGCGCTGACCATCCACGACCTGCGCACGATCGCGAAGCGCCGCACCCCGAGGGCCGCCTTCGACTACGTCGACGGCGCCGCCGACGGCGAGCTCTCGCTGAGCCGCGCCCGCCAGGCGTGGGAGGACATCGAGTTCCACCCGGACATCCTGAACGACGTCTCGACGGTCGACACCTCCACGACCGTCCTCGGCGGACCGAGCGCCTACCCATTCGCGATCGGGCCGATCGGCTTCAGCCGGATCGCCCACACCGAGGGCGAGGTCGGCGGCGCCTCCGCGGCGGCCCGCATCGGCATCCCGTTCACGCTCTCGACGCTCGGCAACACCGCGATCGAGCGGGTCGCCGAGATCAACCCGGGACGCAACTGGTTCCAGCTCTACGTCATGCGCCAGCGCGAGATCTCCTACGGCCTCGTCGAGCGCGCCGCCGCGGCCGGCTTCGACACGCTCATGTTCACCGTCGACGCGCCCGTCGGCGGCAACCGGCTCCGCGACACTCGCAACGGCTTCTCGATCCCGCCGCAGCTGACGGCGCGGACGATCGCGAACGCCATCCCCCGGCCCTGGTGGTGGTGGGACTTCCTGACGACCCCGAAGCTCGAGTTCGCCTCGCTCAGCTCCACGGGCGGGACCGTCGGCGAGCTGCTGTCCTCCGCGATGGACCCGACGATCTCCTTCGCCGACCTCGACGTCATCCGCGGCATGTGGCCCGGCAAGCTCGTCGTCAAGGGCGTGCAGAACGTCGCCGACTCCAAGCGCCTCGCCGATCTCGGCGTCGACGGCATCATCCTGTCCAACCACGGCGGCAGGCAGCTCGACCGGGCGCCGATCCCCTTCCACCTCCTCCCGGAGGTCGTGCGCGAGGTCGGCAAGGACACCGAGGTCATCGTCGACACCGGCATCATGAACGGCGCCGACATCGTCGCGGCGATCGCGCTCGGCGCGAGGTTCACGATCGTCGGACGCGCCTACATGTACGGGCTCATGGCCGGCGGCGTCGAGGGCGCGCACCGCGCGATGGAGATCCTCACCAAGCAGATCGTGCAGACGATGCGGCTGCTCCAGGTCGCGTCCGTCGAGGAGCTCGGCCCGCGGCACGTCACGCAGCTGCAGCGGCTCCTCCCGCGCGGCTGATCCCGCCGGTCGGTCCCGCTCAGGCGCGCAGCGGCTCCTCGGGGAGCTCGTCCTCCGGCTCCTCGCGGATCGGCGTCGCCTGCAGCACCTGATCGGAGAACTCCTCCGGCGCGATGACGAGCGGGATGGGCGTCGTCGCGGCGAGCTCCACGCCGAGCCGCGCGTCGGAGCTGCGGCGCACCCGGCCGGAGGCGAGGAACCAGATCGCGCCGATCGCGAACGCGACGATGCCCGACGCGCCGCCGACGAGAATCGCGACCCGAGGGCCCGCGACCGAGGCGACGAGGCCGACGATCGGCGCCCCGATGACCGTGCCGCCCATCATGAGCGCCATGTAGATCGCGAGCACCCGGCCGCGCAGCACCGGGTCGGTCGTCGTCTGCACGTAGCCGTTCGCCGTCGTCAGCATCGTGATGACCGAGAAGCCGATGACGACGCAGATCGCCGCATACGACCAGAACGACGGCATCGCGGCCGACAGGCTGCACGAGATGCCGAAGAGCAGGGCCGCGAAGATCGCGACGCGCAGCTGCGCCCGCGCCCGCCTGGCGGCGAGCAGCGCGCCGGCGAGCGACCCGATGGCGATGACGGAGGTGAGCAGTCCGAAGCCGTCGGCGTCGCGGCCGAACTCGAGCGCCATCGTCGAGGCGAAGATCGGGAAGTTCATGCCGAAGGCGCCGACGACGAACGCCATGGCGAAGAGCGCGACGAGGTCGCCGCGCCGCGCCGCGTAGCGGAAGCCGTCCATGAAGCGCTGCACGCCCGTCGCCTTCGCCCGCGGCACGAGCTCGCGGCGGCGCATGAGCGCGAGGACGGTGATCGTCGCGAGGTAGCTGATCGCGTCGACGATGAAGACCCAGCCGGGGCCGATCCAGATGATCGCGATGCCTGCCGCCGCAGGACCGATGAGGCGCGCGCCGTTGAACGCCGCGGAGTTGAGCGCCACCGCGTTCGCCGCATCCTCGCGTCCGACGAGGTCGGAGACGAACGCTTGCCTGGCCGGGTTGTCGAAGGCGGTGCCGACGCCGAAGCAGAACGCGAGCGCGTACATGAGCGGCAGCGTCATGACTCCCGAGAGCAGCAGGACGCCGACGACGAGCGCGACCGTGCCGAGCGCGATCTGGGTGACGAGGAGGAGTCGGCGACGCGGGAAGCGGTCGGCGACCCAGCCGGTCACCCCGACGAGGAGCAGCGGCGGGCCGAACTGGAGCGCCATGCACACGCCCATCGCCGCGGCGTCGCCCTCCGTGAGGACCGTGAGGACCGTCCAGCTCAGCGCGGTCGACTGCGCCCAGGAGCCGACGTTGGACACGAGTGCGCCGAAGAACCACAGCCGATAGTTGTAGTGCCGCAGCGAGCGAAACATCCCGCCCTTCACCGGCGGGCCATCCCGCCGATGAGCTCGATCGCCCGCTCGAGCACGGCCCGATCCTCGGGCGACATCGGGCGCAGCTGCGCCTTGAGCCAGGCGTTGCGGCGCTTGCGCGCCGTCCGCGCGAGCTCGTCGCCCGCCGGGGTGATCTCCACGATGACGCGCCGGCCGTCGGCCGGGTCGTCCACGCGACGCACCCAGCCGGCCTCGGCGAGGACGTTGATGGTCCGGTTCATCGACGGCGCGGAGACGCGCTCGAACTCGGAGAGCTGTCCCGGCGTCTGCGGTCCGACCCGGTTGAGATGCATGAGCACGGTGAGCTGGGGGTCGGTCACCTCGTCGAGGTGGGACTCGAGGCGCATGCGTCTGATGAACAGGAACGCCGCGACGCGCAGGTCGGACGCCAGCTGCTCGAGCGCATCCGATTCCTTAGCCACCCTAACGATCCTAGCTCATTAGCCAGACTAACGAACCGGTCGTCGGCCCTCAGTGCTCGAGCGGGCCGAGCAGGTTCGCCGCGACCGTCGCGTGCACCGACTCCGTGTCGCTCGGGTGGAAGATCCCCGCGAGCACATCCCGCTGGATGCGCGCGAGCTCGGAGGCGTTGCGATAGCCCGACCCGCCGGCCGAGCGCACCGCCTGGTCGACGACGAGCCTCGCGACCTCCGTCGAGCGATGCTTCGCCCCGGTCAGGTGGCGGAACCAGCTCGCGCCGCGATCCGCGATCCCGTCGACATCGGCGGCGAGCGACTCGATGTCCGGCCCGATCGCGTCGAGCGCGAGCGCCGCATCGGCGATCCGCCAGCGGAAGTCGGGGTCCTGCGCGTAGGACCGCCCGGTCGCGCGACTGCGACGTCCCTGCACCGCCTCGACCGCGAGCTCGAGCGCCCGGTCCGCGATCCCCGCGTAGACGGAGGCGATGAGCAGCAGGAAGTTCGCGAAGATCCCGAAGACGAAGGGGTCCGCGTTCGGGCCGACCGGCAGGATCCGGCTGATCCGCTCGTCCGGGACGATCGCGTTCTCCAGCACCGTCGTCCGCGACTGCGTCGCCCGCATCCCGAGCGTGTCCCAGTCGTCGAGCGTCGTCACGCCCCCGTCCTCGCGGGTCAGGAAGCCGTGCACGAGCCGCGGGCCGTCGGCGGTCTCCGCGCGGCCGAAGACGCCGAGCCTCGTCCAGACCGGGGCCAGGGAGGTGAACACCTTCGTCCCGGAGAACGCCCAGCCGCGGCCGGAGCCCGTCTCGACCCGCTCGGCCGTCGTCATCGCATCCCACAGCACCAGGTCGTTGCCCGGCTCGCTGATGCCGAAGGCGAAGACCTCGCCCCGCGCTGCGTCGTCGAGCACCCAGGCGAGCGAGTCGTCGCCGCGGTCGCGCAGCACGCGGGCGACGCCGAGCCAGACGTGATGCATGTTGATCGCGAGCGCCGTCGCCGGCGCATACGCGGCGAGGCGGCGCTGGTCGCGCGCCGTCTCCAGCAGCGGGCGGACCCGCAGATAGCCCGCGTCGCGGAGCTCCACGAGATCCTCGTGCGGGAAGGCATTGTCCCGGTCGTACCCGGGCGCGCGGTCCCGGAACCGCTGCAGCATCGCCGGATCGAGCTCCATGGGGTCTCCTCCCCCGCCAGCCTAACCGGCGGCCCGGACCGCGATCAGGGGGCGATCGCGCCGAGCCGGCGCCGGGCCTCGTCGATGACCTGAAGCACCGCGATCGACTCGTCGAGCGGCCACTCCGGCGCCTCGGTGCGCCCCGCCGCGATGTGCGCGGCGACCGCGGAGGCCTGGTAGCACAGGCCCGCGTGCCCGCGGATGCCGTTCGGGTCGGCGTAGCGGGCGCGGCCCTCGCCCGTCACGAGGTCGAAGGATCCCGCCATGAAGAAGGGCTCGCAGAACTCGATGCTCGCGGCCGAGCCGATGACGCGCGCGAGCTGCGACGCGGAGGCGTCGAGGGCGGTCGTCGCGATCGATCGTGCACCGCTCGCGTACTCCTGGACGATGACCGACCGCGCGTCGACGCCCTCCGGGTGGGTCGTCGTGCCGCTCACGACGAGCGAGTCGGACGGGCCGAGCAGGAAGCGGCCGAAGGAGATCGGGTAGACGCCGATGTCGAGGAGCGCGCCGCCGCCGATCGTCGGGGCGAAGACCCGGGCGCTGCGCTCGCGGTCGAAGGACGCGCAGAACTCGGCCGCGACGATCGCGATCTCGCCGAGCGCGCCGCTCTCGGCGAGGCGCAGCAGCACGTCGGTCTGCGGCAGGAACCGCGTCCACATCGCCTCCATGGCGAAGACGCCGGCGGCCCAGGCCGCCGCCGCGATCTCGCGCGCCTCGGCGGCGGAGCAGCCGATCGGCTTCTCGACGAGCACGTGCTTGCCGGCCGCGATGACGGCGAGCGCGTGCTCGCGGTGCAGCTCGTTCGTCGAGGCGACGTAGACGACG
>Ga0180219_1002056_pt1 | contig 12264 bp, 11 predicted proteins | sample eDN3rd30CBELigMG_FD_151338 | JGI IMG/M metagenome (GOLD analysis project Ga0180219, IMG submission 151338) | Enriched Miracle-Growth compost microbial communities from Emeryville, California, USA - eDNA 3rd pass 30_C BE-Lig MG (version 2)... ...
CCCAGGCGCTCGATGAGCGACCGATAACGGTTGATGTCGATGTCCTGGAGGTAGCCGAGCAGACGACGGCGCTGACCGACGAGCAGGAACAGACCACGACGCGAGTGGTGGTCGTGCTTGTGCTCCTTCAGGTGCTCGGTCAGGTCCTTGATGCGCTGCGTCAGCATCGCAACCTGCACCTCGGGGGATCCGGTGTCACCGGGGTGCGTCGCGTACTCTTCGATGATCGCCTTCTTGACCTCTGCCTCAAGTGCCATAGGGTGATCCCCTCTCTGTCCGTTGCGCGGCGCCCGACGCCTGATGCGTGGGCTCTCTTTATCCGCGGCCGATCTAACGGCAACCTCGAAAGTCTACAGCACGTAGGCTCGAGGCGTGCCCACCGTCTACTCCGTCCGCGTGAAGCCGGGCAGCCGCAAAGGGCCGCTCGTCGAGGAGGATGCCGACGGCCTGATCGTGTTCGTCCGCGAGCGTGCTGTCGAGGGTGCTGCCAACGACGGTGTCGTCAAGGCCGTCGCCGCGCACTTCGGTGTGCCGCCGCGTGACGTGACCATCCTGCGCGGGCACACGTCTCGCATCAAGCGGGTCGAGGTCGACCGTTGATGGCGCGGCTGCGCCGCGACCATCTCATCGACCTGCGGCCGCTGACGACCAGTCCGGCCTTCGCCCGGATGTGGATCGGGTCCACGCTGGCCGGTCTGGGCGGGCAGCTCACGATGGTCGCGATCATGCTGCACATGTACGACCTCACCGGCTCGACCCTCGCCGTGTCGATGATCGCGGTCGCGGGCCTGGTGCCGATGATCGTCGCCGGACTGTACGGCGGCATGCTCGCCGACGCGTTCGATCGGCGTCGCGTCGCCCTCATCGCGGCGTCGGTCACGTTCGCGTCGACCGCCCTGCTGATGGCTCTCACCTGGACGCATGGGGAGAGCGTCGCCTGGCTCTATGTCATCGCCGTCGTCAATTCGGCGGCCAACTCCGTGGTGATGGCCGCACGACAGGCGATCGTGCCGCGTCTGATCCCCCTCGATCTGCTGCCCGCCGCCTCCGCCCTGGGTGGGATCACCACGGGCATCATGGTCTCGGTCGGCCCGGCCGCCGCCGGTGTGCTCGTCGCGTTCACCGGCTACGGGTGGACGTACACGATCGACGTCGTACTGATGTCGGCGCTGTTCCTGGGCCTGTGGACGCTGCCGCCGGTGCGCCCAGAGGGCGCGGTCGTGCGTCCCGGCCTGCGGGCGCTGGCCGACGGATGGCGCTTCCTGCGCCGGGCCGGCAACATCCGGCTCCAGTTCGTGCTCGACATCACCGCCATGACCTTCGGCCAGCCGATCGCCCTGTTCCCGGCGATCGGCATGCTCGTCCTCGGCGGCGGCGCCATCACGACCGGCCTGCTCACCGCGGCGTTCGCGGTGGGAGCGTTCTGCTCCAGCCTGATGTCGGGCTCCGTGGTGCGGTACCGATGGCACGGCCGCGGCATCGAACGGGCCATCATCGCCTATGGCGTATCGATCGGCGCGTTCGGCGTGGTTCTCCTGCTCGCTGCGCTGCGCGTGTTCGCTCCGCCGGCGGTCGGGGAGGACTCGGCGAACACCGTCCTGCTGACCGTCGCGTTCGTCGCCCTGGCTGCGGCCGGGGCCGCCGACAACATCAGCTCGATCTTCCGCAACACCATGGTGCAGGCCGCGGTGCCCGACGCGATCCGAGGACGCCTGCAGGGCGTGTTCATCGTGGTGGTCGCCGGCGGTCCGCGTCTGGGCGCGCTGTACGCGGGCGTCCTCGCCACGCTCACGGCACTGTGGTTCCCACCGCTTCTCGGCGGACTCGCCATCATCGGCATCGTCACGATGCTGGTGCGGCTGAGCCCGCGCTTCCGCTCCTACGACGCGTCGAACCCTCAGCCCTGACGTCGAGATCCGGCCGCTCACCGGCGGATTCCGGACGTCACAGGACGATCCCGGCTGGTCCTGGGCGCCCTGACCCTGGGCCTGTTCGTGCTGCTCCGGCGCGAACACCTGCCCCGACGGTGGTCGGTATGGGGCCACATGACGGTGCTGGCGTGCACGTTCTGCGTGACGCCGTTCCTGCTCTTCTCCTGGGCGCAGCAGCACGTCACATCCGGGCTCGCGAGCATCTACAACGCGACCACCCCGATCATGACGGCGATCATGGCGTGGCTGATCTTCCGGGTCGAGAAGCTCAGGCCGTTGCAGATCCTCGGCATCCTCGTCGGCATCGCCGGCGTCATGGTGATCATCGCGCCCTGGCAAGGACTCGACCTCACGCAGAGTCTCGTCGCGCAACTCGCGATCCTCGGCGCCACGGCCTGCTACGGCTTCAGCCTCGCCTACATGCGGCGGTTCGCCGCTGACACCGGCATGTCCGCATTGACGTTCTCGTTCGTGAACATCAGCATCGCCGCGGTCATCATGCTCGCTCTCGCGCCGATGATCGCCACCAGTCCGGTGACACTCGACCCGTGGATCGTCGGCAGCATGCTGCTGCTGGGCTGCCTCGGCACCGGCATCGCGTACATCTGGAACCAGAACGTGCTGCGCACCTGGGGACCCACCCGAGCCGCGACGGTGACGTACATCACGCCGGTCGTCGGCGTCGTTCTCGGGGTCCTGGTGCTGGGTGAGAACCTCACCTGGAACGAGCCGGCGGGCGCCGTGCTCGTCTTCCTCGGCATCCTGCTCGCCCAGGGCCGACTGGGCCGGCACCGAACATGAGTGAGGGGATGGATGCCGGTCGGCATCCATCCCCTCGCGTCTCGTCATCGCCCCGGGTCGCACCGGGGGCTGCGTCACGCCTGCAGCGAGCCCTGCAGGTCGAGCGTGATCGTGATGTCCTTGCCGACCAGGACGCCACCGGTCTCCAGCGCGGCGTTCCAGGTCAGCCCGAAGTCCTCGCGGTTGACGACGGCCGTCGCGGTCGCGCCGGCCTTGTAGTTGCCCCACGGGTCGGTGCCGAATCCACCGAACTCGAGTGTGAACGTCGCCGGCTTGGTGATCCCGTGGATCGTCAGGTCGCCGTCGACCAGGAAGTCGCCACCCTCGTAGCGGACGCCAGTGGAGACGAACGTGATCGTGGGGTGGTTCTCGACGTCGAAGAAGTCGGCAGAGCGCAGGTGGTTGTCGCGAGCCTCGTCCTTCGTGTCCACCGACGCGGCATCGACGGTGGCCTCGACGCGCGCCTCGAGCGGGTTCTCCGGCGCGATGATGGTGGCGCTCTTGACGCCGAACGCGCCACGCACCTTGGAGATCATCATGTGGCGGACGCTGAACTGCACCTCGCTGTGCGCGGGGTCGAGCACCCAGGTACCGGCCTTGTAGCCGGGGATCTCGATGGCGCTGGTCGTGGTGGTGTCGGTCATAGTGTGCCCTTCGGAGGTAGAGACGATGTGTCGGTCCATCGGGTGCAACGCCACCGCCCGCGATATCTATTCCGGCGAATGCAAAAAAAGTTTCAGCGACAAGCAAAGGGATGGATGCCGGTCGGCACCCATACCTTTGCTCGTCGGTGTGGGACTCAGCCCACCTGGAGCAGGTCGATGATGAAGACCAGGGTCTTGCCGCCGAGGAAGTGGCCCCCGGCCGGTCCGTAGGCCAGGTGCGGCGGGATGACGAGCTCGCGACGGCCGCCGACCTTCATGCCGGGGATGCCGTCCTGCCAACCCTGGATCAGGCCGCGCAGCGGGAACTGGATGGACTCGCCGCGGCCCCACGAGGAGTCGAACTCTTCGCCGGAGTCGTACTCGACGCCGGCGTAGTGGACGGTCACGGTATCACCGGGCTTGGCCTCGGCGCCGTCGCCCACGATGATGTCGCGGATGACGAGGTCGGTGGGTGCGGGCCCCTCGGGGGCGTCGAACTCGGGCTTGGTGCGGTTGTCGGTCATGGAACCATCCAAGCACGCCCGTCCGGTCTGCGGCGGCTCTTGACAGCTCCGGACGTGCCTGGTGCAATGGCCTCAGGCCAACTCAGCGCCCGGGAGACACGCAGGCATCGCCGCGGCACCGGGCGCTGAGTCTTGAGTCGCGCCGCGCAGCGGCGCGTATCGAAACCTCTCCCCGCCGGATCACTGCGCCCCCAGTACCGCCGCCCGTGCCGCGACCGCCCGGGACAGGTAGGTGCGCTCGTCGTCGACGGCACCGGCATCCCGCCCGGTGATCGCGCGCTGCCGGGCCGCGGCGAGCGCGGTCGCATCGGCGATGAAGCCCTTCATGAGACGCGAGCGGTCACCCGGAAGCTGTCGCGCCCAGGCGACAGCCCGGCGCCGGCCGGCCGCGGTGGCGAGCATCTCGACCTCGGTGGCGCTGAACCAGCCCGCGGTCGCATACTCCCCCAGCCGCTGCCGGGTCAGCCGGGCCTCCTCCCGCCGCAGCAACACGACGCCGATGATGAATCCGATGAACAGCGGCACCTGCAGGGTGACGTACAGGGCGAAGAAGTCGGCGAAGACCGCCGAGCCGTTCCACAGAGCGTGCAGCGCGGCGGCGCCGAGCACACCCACCGCCCACGTGCCCCACGCCCCTCCGGCCGTCGTGCCCGCGCGCGCCGCACGGCCGAGCAGATACCCGGTGACCGCGGTGAACATCACGTGCGCGAAGGGCGAGAGGATCCCGCGCAGCACGAACGTGAAGCCGGTCTCGGCGATGCCGCCCTCGATGAGGCTCGTCGCGAAGTACAGGATGTTCTCGGTGAAGGCGAAGCCCGCGCCGACCAGTGCCGCGTAGACGACGCCGTCCACCGGACCGTCGAAGGCGCGCCGCCCGACCGTGAAGATCAGCAGGACGCCGAGCCCCTTGGCCGCCTCCTCCACGAGCGGTGCCTGGATGACGCTGGAGAACACGTCGCGGGCGGCCGACCCGTCACCGGGCACGACGATGCTGAGCCCGAGATCGATGAGCAGCGCGATCGCGACGGCCGCGATCGCCCCCCATGCCACCGCGAGCACGACGAGGCTCCGCGGCTCCGGCTCCCACCGGTCGACGAGGCGAACGGCCAGCAACACCCCGGTCAGCGGCAGCAGCGCGAGCACCATCCCCACCGCCGAGGCGGCTGCCCCGAGGAAGGTGAGCAGGTAGGCGACGAGCCCGATCGCGAGCAGGATCAGGAGCCCGAACAGCCAGATCGGAGCGCTGCGGCCGGCGCGGACGGGCACCGGAAGCGTGGCGGCGGGTGCCGCCGGCGGAACCGGTGCACCGGCCGCGTGCGGTGGTTGCGCGAGCGGCGACGGGTAGCTCATGCGCTTCAGCCTATGGTTACCATCTGTCGCGCTTCGCGCGAGTGCCCGGCCGGTAGCGTAGAGGGATGCGCTTCGCCCACGTGATCACAGCAGCTCACGTCGAACCGCAGCTGGTCGTCGTGCGCGACGACGCGGCCCTTGCGGTCGCGGAGCTGTTCGACGGTGCCCCCTCCGATCTGCAGACCCTGATCGAGGGCGGAGACGAGCTGCTGGCGCGCGTGCGGGCGGCATCCGAGTCGGCCTCGGGCTGGACGCCGCTGGACGGCGTCACGTACACCTCCGCGGTCAATCGGCCTCCGGTCATCCTCGCTGTGGGACTGAACTATGCCGCGCATTCCAGCGAGCTGGGTCTGAAGGCCGACAAGGCGCCCACGGTGTTCGTGCTGTGGCCGAACTCGCTGACCGGGCACGACGCGACCACCACCTGGCCGCGGTCGCTGAGCGAGTCGATCGACTACGAGGCCGAGCTGGGCGTCATCATCGGCTCCCCCGCGCGAGACGTGTCGGAGGAGGACGCCCTGGACCACGTCTGGGGCTACACGGTCGTCAACGACATCACGGCGCGCGACATCCAGTTCTCCGAAGCGCAGTGGTCGCGATGCAAGTCGTTCGACGGCTTCACGCCGACCGGCCCATTCGTCGTGACCGCCGACGAGGTGCTCGATCCGCAGGACCTGCACATCTGGGCGGTCGTCGACGGGCAGACCGTGCAGGATGCCACGACCGGGCAGATGATCCGCTCCGTGGCCACCCTGGTCGCGCACCTGTCCCAGTCCGCGACACTGCTGCCGGGGACGCTGATCTCCACCGGCAGCCCCGGCGGCGCCGGCTACTCGCGCGATCCGCAGATCTTCCTGCGTGACCGCTCCACGGTCACCGTCGGGGTCGACGGCATCGGAGCCTTGACGACGCACTGCCGCATCACCGACTGAGCCGGCCGAAGGGCCGTCGCGGCGGTCAGCTCTCGACGAGGTTCTCCACCGGTTGCACGACCGGAATCGCCTGCGTGATGGCCTCCAGGCCGCTCAGTCGCGCCGGCGAGAGCTGCTTGGTCACCTCATCGCGGCTCATCAGGCCGGCCTCCACGACGAGGTCGGCGACGCTGCGGTGCGTGAGCAGCGCGGCCTTCGCGAGAGCCGCCGACGCGGCATACCCGATGAACGGCGTGAGCGCGGTCACGACGCCGACGGACGAGCCGACCATCGCCCCCAGGCGCTCCCGGTTCGCGGTGATGCCGTCGATGCAGTTGATGCGCAGCGTGCGCATCGCCCGGCGCATCCAGGTGATCGACTGGAAGATCGAGTGGGCGATGACCGGCTCGAAGGCGTTGAGCTGGAGCTGCCCCGCCTCCACGGCCATCGTGACGGTGAGATCGGCGCCGGCGACGGAGAAGGCGACCTGATTGACGACCTCCGGAATCACCGGGTTCACCTTGCCCGGCATGATCGACGACCCGGCCTGCTGCGCGGGGAGGTTGATCTCGCCGAATCCGGCCTGAGGGCCGCTGGAGAGCAGCCGCAGGTCGTTGCAGATCTTCGACAGCTTGATGGCGTTGCGCTTCAACGAGGCGGAGAACGACATGAACGACCCGGTGTCGCTGGTCGCCTCGACGAGGTCCTCCGCCGTAGCGAGGTCCAGCCCGCTGATCTCACGCAGGTGCCGCAGCACCGCCGGCGCGTAACCGCCGTGCGTGGTGATGCCGGTGCCGATCGCGGTGGCACCCATGTTGACCTCGTACAGCAGGTAGGCGTTCTCGGTGAGTCGCTGATGGTCGTAGCCGAGGGTCGTCGCGAATCCGTGGAACTCCTGGCCCAGGGTCATCGGCACGGCGTCCTGGAGCTGAGTACGTCCGATCTTCAGGATGTCGTGGAACTCCACGGCCTTGGCCAGGAACGAGCGCCGGAGCAGGTCCAGTTCCTCCAGCAGCGTGCGCAGGTCCAGCCCGAGCCCGACCTTCACGGCCGTCGGGTAGACGTCGTTCGTCGATTGGCTGCGGTTGGTGTGGTCGATCGGCGAGAGGAACTCGTAGTCGCCCTTCTCCCGTCCCGCCATCTCCAGCGCGATGTTGGTGATGACCTCGTTCGCGTTCATGTTCGTCGAGGTTCCCGCGCCGCCCTGGATGACGCCGACGACGAACTGGTCGTGGAACTCGCCGTCGATCACCCGCTGGGAGGCCGCGTCGATGAGGTCGGCGCGCTCGGCATCCAGCACGCCGATCTCCTTGTTGGCGCGCGCCGAAGCCTGCTTGACCATCGCGAGGGCGACGACGAGGTCGCGGTAGACGGAGATCGGCCGCTGCGAGATCGGGAAGTTCTCCAACGCCCGCGCCGTGTGGATGCCCCAGTAGGCGTCGGCGGGGATCTCCAGGGAGCCCAGGGAATCGGTCTCGGTGCGGGTGGATGCGGCCATGAGCAGTCCTTTTGGGTCGTCACATCGTCGTGGATGCCGCCAGCCTACGCGGGCGACAGCGCACCCCGACGCTCCACCGCGGCCGGTGGACGCGGGGCCACTGTCCGTCGAGTACAGCGTCAGCGCTTGCGGGAGAACACCTCGAGGCGCTGGGCGGGGCTGAGCGCTGCCATCTTCTCGACCCACGGCGCGGAGAACGTGTCGGCCGTCTCCGCGTCGGCGACGGGAACCACGGCGTGGGTGATCACGTCGTCATACACATGCACCAGATGGAAGGACTGCCCGGCATCCATCCCGTTGACCTCGACCGGCGGGCGCTGCAGATTCATCGTGTAGCAGGTGGCCGAGGCGACCGAGACGGGGATGCCGGCGAACGTCCCGCTCGTGGCGTAATGCAGGTGACCGGCGAGGATCGCGCGCACATCGCTGCCGGCGAGGATCTCGGCCAGTTCGTCCTGGTGACGCAGCTCGAGGATGTCGAAGAACGGGATGTGGCTGGGCAGCGGCGGATGATGCATCGCCACGATGCTGCCCAGCGGCGCCGGCTCGGACAGCACCTCGCGCAACCAGGCCAGCTGGGCGGGGTCGAGGTCGCCGTGATGCCAGCCCGGCACGCTCGTGTCGAGGGCGATGAGGCGCAGACCGCCCAGATCGCGCACGCAGACGATCGGCTCCTGGCTCGGAGCCTCGCCGAGCAGGTCGGCGCGCATCGCGGGCCGTTCGTCGTGGTTGCCGGCGACCCACACCACGGGGGCGCCGAGCCGGGCCGCGACGGGATCGACGGCCGCGCGCAACGCACGATAGGCATCGGGCTCGCCCAGGTCGGCGAGATCGCCCGTGAAGACGATGGCGTCGGGACGGATGCCGGTGCCCTCCACCGCGTCGAGTGCGGCCCGGAGGTTCGTCGCGGTGTCGTACCGGTCGCCCAGCCGCTTCGACCCCGCCAGCAGGTGGGTATCGCTGACGTGGATGAGCGTGCGCCGCGCCGGCTCGTGCCTGCCGAAGCGCACGGCATCGGTGGGGGCGCCGGCGGTGTCGAAGTCCGAATCCATGCCCGCCAGCCTACGACCGGCATCCGACGACGACCGCCAGGTCGACGCGCCGCCCGGTCAGTGCCCGACGACGATGAGGATCAGCCCGCCCAGCACGGCGAGCGCACAGAGGCCGAACGCGCCGTACGCGGCCAGCAGCGCGAGCCTCTTCTGCCCCTCGGTCAGCGGGCTCTTGCGCGCGGCCTTCGCGGCGGCTTTCGCCGCCCTGCGCGCCTCCTTCTCCGAGATCACGGTGATCGCGTCGGTGAACTCTGCCGGGCTGACCACGGGCGCACGGCCGGAGCGGACCAGCATCCGCAGTGCGACAGCGTAGAAGCCGACGACGAGCACGGCACCCAACAGCGCCGCGGCGAACACCTGCAGGAAGGCGATCCAGTCGATCGTGACGGTCATCGCGCACCCCCGTTCGTCTTCGCCTTCTTGGCCTTGTCACTGGCCCGCTTCTCCTCGGCGGCCTTCTTCGCCGCGGCCTTCGCCTTGGCCTTCTTCGCCGCCTTCTCCCTCGCCTCGGCCTCGGCCTTCAGTCGCGCCTGCTCCCGCAGGATCGCACGCTGACGCCGAGTGGGCGGAGGATTGCGCTTCACGTTGACCGCGTGGCCGGAGTCGGCGACCTCGCTCATCGCGTTCGACGCGTCCACCGCGTTCTGGCGCGAGCGCCAGAACAGCCACAGGATGATCGCGACCGCGATGACGGCATCGACGAGGATGCCCCAGGTCGTGCCCAGCCACACCACGAGCAGCGCTGCGACGGCGCCGACGGCGCCCGACGCGGGCAGGGTCAGGATCCAGCCCATCCCGATGCGGCCGACGGTGCGCCAGCGCACCGTGGACCCGCGCCGGCCGAGACCAGAGCCGATGACCGACCCCGAGGCAACCTGCGTCGTCGACAGTGCGAACCCGAGGGCGCTGGAGGCGAGGATCGTTGCGGCGGTCGAGGTCTCGGCGGAGAAACCCTGCGCCGGCTTGACGTCGGTGAGGCCCTTGCCGAGCGTGCGGATGATGCGCCAGCCGCCCATGTAGGTGCCCAGGGCGATCGTGAACGCGCAGGCGAAGATGACCCACAGCTGCGGGTCGGAGTGCGCGGCATCCTGCCAGCCCGCCATGATCAGGGCCAGGGTGATGACGCCCATCGTCTTCTGCGCGTCGTTCGTGCCGTGTGCCAGCGCCACGAGCGACGAGGTGAAGATCTGCCCCCAGCGGAAGCCGTCGCGGCCGTCCGGCTTCCCGTCGTAGCGGCGGGTGAGGACGTAGGCCAGCTTGGTGACGGCGAAGGCGATCACGCCGGCCGTGAACGGGGCGATGAGAGCGGGCAGCACGACCTTGCTGAGGACCACGCCGAAGTCGATGGCGGTGACGGTCGCGCCGACGAGGGTGGCACCGATCAGGCCGCCGAACAGCGCGTGCGACGAGCTGGACGGCAGCCCCAGCAGCCAGGTCAGCATGTTCCACGTGATCGCGCCGATCAGACCGGCGAAGATGATCGGCAGGAACGCGAACGGTTCGATCTGGTCTTCCTGGATGATCCCGTGCGAGATCGTCTTGGACACCTCGGTGGACAGGAAGGCGCCGACCAGGTTCAGCCCCGCCGCGAGCATCACGGCGACCTTGGGCTTGAGCGCCCCGGTCGCGATCGGCGTCGCCATCGCGTTCGCGGTGTCGTGGAAGCCGTTGGTGAAGTCGAAGAAGAGCGCCAGCGCGATCACGAGGACCACGATCATTGCAGCGGTTTCCACAGTTCGCTTTCCGTCGAGTTGTCTGTGTGGATGCCGAAGAGGATCGGCGTTGCGAACGAACAGTTCACCGTGGTTTCAGATTCCGGCAACCGGACCGATGGAAATCTTCGCACATCCGCGCCCGATCGCAGAACCACGGGACCCGTTCATATCGGGTCCATTACCGTTGCATCGTGACCAATGCGCGCCCCGCGGCCCCTGTCGCCGCCTCCCGTCCGACCGTCCGCAGCCACCACGGCGACGAGGTGGAGGACCGCTACGAGTGGCTGCGGCAGAAGGACGACCCCGCGGTGATCGCCCATCTGGAGGCGGAGAACGCGTACACCGCCCAGCGCACGGCGCACCTGGAGGCCCTCCGCGAGCGGATCTTCGCCGAGATCAAGGGACGCACGCTGGAGACCGACCTGTCCGTGCCGTCTCGTCGGGGCGACTGGTGGTACTACGGGCGCACCGTGGAGGGCAGCCAGTACGGCATCCAGTGTCGTGCTCCGCTGGCGTCGCCCGACGACTGGACCCCGCCCGAGCTCGCCCCCGACGTCGCCGTCCCCGGTGAGCAGGTGCTGTTCGACGGAAACCTCGAGGCGGCCGGCCGCGAGTTCTTCTCGCTGGGCAGCTTCGACGTCTCGACGGATGCCACACGCCTGCTGTACGGCGTCGACCTCGAGGGCGACGAGCGGTACACCCTGCGCATCCGCGATCTCACGACGGGTACCGACCTGCCCGACACGGTGGAGAACACGTCGTCGGGCGCCTGCTTCTCCCCCGACGGCCGGTTCGTCGTGTACACCACCGTCGACGACGCATGGCGGCCGGACACCGTCTGGCTGCACGAAGTGGGCACGGACGCGGCGACCGACGAGAAGCTCTTCCACGAGCCTGACGAGCGGTACTGGGTGGGTGCCGGCTTCACCCGCAGCGACCGCTACCTGGTGATCGAGGTCGGGTCCTCGATCACCTCCGAGGAGTTCCTCGTGCCGGCCGACGACCTGCGCGCCGCGCCGCAGTCGGTCTGGCCGCGACGCGAGGGGGTGGAGTACTCCGCCACGCACGCGATCGTCGACGGTCGCGATGTGCTGTACGTGCTGCACAACGACGGCGCCCTCGATTTCGAGCTGGTGCGCGTGGCCGTCGACGACCCGACCGGACCGCGCGAGGTCGTCCTGCCGCACACCCCCGGGCGGCGTCTGCTGGACGTCTCCGCATTCCGCGACTGGGGCGTCGTCGCCTATCGCCGCGAGGGACTCGCCCGCATGGGCATGCTCGACTACACCACCGGTGAGGTGACCGAGCTGGCGTTCGACGAGCCGCTGTACGCGGTCGGATCGGGGGGAAACCCGGAGTGGGCTCCGCCGGTCATCCGGCTCGGCTACGGCTCGTTCACGACGCCCGGCACGGTGTACGACTACGTCGTCGCCACCGGTGAGCTGCTGCTGCGCAAGCGCCAGCCGGTGCTCGGCGGATACGACCCGGCCGACTACGGCCAGGAACGCGTGTGGGCGACGGCCGATGACGGCACCCGCATCCCGATCTCGCTCGTGTGGAAGCGCTCGTTCGGCGAGCCGGGCGCATCCGCCCGCCCCGTGCACCTGTACGGCTACGGATCGTACGAGCACTCGATCGAGCCGGGCTTCTCGGTGGCGCGGCTGTCGTTGCTCGACCGCGGCGTCGTCTTCGCGATCGCGCACGTGCGCGGCGGCGGCGAGATGGGCCGGCAGTGGTACGAGGACGGCAAGCTGACGCGCAAGCGCAACACGTTCACGGACTTCGTCGCCTGCGCACGCCACCTCGTGGATGCCGGATGGACCACCCCGGCGCAGCTC